>Ga0265293_10012983_pt1 | contig 10920 bp, 7 predicted proteins | sample Munlanlewell138R_FD_192505 | JGI IMG/M metagenome (GOLD analysis project Ga0265293, IMG submission 192505) | Leachate microbial communities from a municipal landfill in Southern Ontario, Canada - Leachate well 138R | ecosystem: Engineered > Solid waste > Landfill > Unclassified | place: Canada... | reverse complement strand
CACATATTACGCCGCCTTGTCGGAATTCAATATGAGCGTAATGATATTGGCTTTACCCGGGGTACCTTTAGGGTACGGGGCGACGTGATTGAGATCAATCCCGTTGGTAGTGAGTCTGTGATCCGTATCGAGATGTTTGGTGATGAGATTGAACGCATTCAGGAGATCGATCCCATTACAGGGGAGATCTTGGAGCAACGGGACGAACTCACAATTTATCCTGCTTCCCACTTTATCACACCGGAGGAAAAACTTAAGAGGGCTTTACCAACGATTGAAGCAGAACTCCAGGCACGTCTAGAGGTGCTACGCAGCCAGAACAAGCTTCTTGAGGCGCAGAGACTCGAACAGCGTACTCGCTATGATCTGGAGATGCTAGCCGAACTAGGGTATTGCACGGGAGTCGAGAACTATTCGGCTCCTTTAAGCGGACGTCAACCAGGGGAAACCCCTGCTACACTCTTGGATTACTTCCCCAAGGATTACTTGCTTGTCATTGACGAAGCTCACGCAACGATACCCCAGGTGAGGGCGATGTATTTTGGCGACCGTTCTCGTAAGGAGAATCTAGTCGAGTACGGCTTCCGCCTTCCTTCTGCTTTGGACAATCGCCCCCTTATGTTCTCGGAGTTTGAGGAGCATATGAATCAGGTTGTCTATGTGTCTGCGACCCCGGGGCCCTATGAAAAGGAACGCTCGGAGCAGGTTGTAGAACAGGTCATTCGGCCAACGGGACTTGTGGATCCCCTGGTGGTGGTGCGTCCAGTTAAAGGGCAGATCGATGACCTGATCGATGAGATCGGCCTTGTTCTCAAGAGGCGAGAGAGGGTCTTGGTCACCACTCTCACGAAACGCATGGCAGAAGATCTTACCCAGTACTTTACGGAAGTCGGTCTTAAGGTACGTTACTTGCACTCCGATGTAGATACTCTCGAACGAGTGGAGATCTTGCGGGAACTGAGGCAAGGCGTATTTGACGTCTTGGTTGGGATCAACCTTCTGCGGGAAGGACTGGATCTGCCGGAAGTGTCCTTAGTTGCAATCCTGGATGCTGATCAAGAGGGTTTTCTACGTTCTTCGACTTCCTTGGTTCAGACGATTGGACGGGCTGCACGAAATGTGGCGGGAAAGGTCATTATGTATGCAGACCGGATTACCGATTCGATGCAATATGCTATCGATGAGACCAACCGCAGGCGTGAGATTCAACTGGACTACAATAAGCGGATGGGAATCACACCAGCCAGTGTTCAAAAGGCGATCAAGGACATTGCTCAAGATCTCCCTGAGGAACAGGTAGCGGAAGATAAACCCACCTATGATGTACGCAGAACTGGCTCACTCAAGGAAGTCATTGCACTCATTGGGGAGCTGGAAGAAGAGATGTATCGGGCAGCCCAGGAACTCGATTTTGAACGTGCAGCAGAGCTTCGGGATGAGATCAAGGAGATACGGATTGAAATGGGGTTGTCAGTTTGAACGATAAATTAGTGATACAAGGTGCTCGGCAGCATAACTTGAAAGATATAAATCTGGAGATTCCCAGAAACAAGCTCGTGGTTGTGACTGGACTATCCGGGTCCGGCAAGTCATCCTTAGCCTTTGATACGATTTATGCCGAGGGACAGAGAAGATATGTGGAGTCGCTGTCCGCCTATGCCCGGCAGTTTCTTGGACAGATGGATAAGCCCGATGTGGATTCCATTGATGGTCTTTCGCCAGCTATCTCTATTGATCAAAAGACCACTAGTCGTAATCCCAGATCAACCGTTGGTACTGTAACTGAGATTTATGACTATCTCCGTTTACTCTTTGCCAGGGTCGGAAGACCACATTGTCCGAGTTGTGGGAAACCCATTACGCAGCAGACGGTGGAGCAAATTGTTGATCAGATTCTAGCTCTTCCAGAAGGGACAAGAATACAGCTTCTAGCACCGGTTATACGGGGCCGGAAGGGTGAACACAAAAAGGCCATTGAGTCTATTGCCAAAGAAGGTTTCATCCGGATTAGGGTAGATGGCGAGCTCCACGAGGTCAGTGATGCTCTGAACTTGGACAAGAACAAGAAGCACAACATCGAAATCATTGTGGATCGCATTAGCGTTCGTCCAGACCTTGCGGGGCGTCTCAGCGACTCCGTACAGATGGCCCTCAAGCATGGCGACGGTATTGTCTTTGTCGACGTTGTTGGCGGCGAGGAACTTATGTTTAGCAGTAAGTTCTCCTGCATTGATTGCGGGATTTCCATGGAGGAATTGGCTCCTCGCATGTTCTCCTTCAATAGTCCTTTCGGAGCTTGTCCTAGCTGCGAAGGTCTCGGTTCCAAGCAGGAGATTGATCCCGATTTACTCGTCGATCTGGATCTCTCTATTGAAGAAGGGGGACTGGTCCCCTGGCACAATAGTAAGAGCAAGTGGAGAAATACCATTTTACAGAGTGTTAGCGAGAAATATGGGATTGATCAAAACCTGCCCTTGCGGGAGTTGACCGGTGATCAGCTGAACATCCTTTTATATGGGCTCGGCGATGAAATGGTGAGTTTTTATTATACGAATACTGCGGGGAGGGAGCGTCTCTACGAATCTCCCTTTGAAGGCTTGGTTGCTTTTCTCAAGCGTCGCTATCAAGAAAGCGGCTCGGACTGGGTAAGGCAGGATGTGGAGCAATATATGAGCATCACTACCTGTAATGCTTGCCAGGGACGCCGTTTGCGTCCGGAGGTCTTAGGGGTCACTGTGGGCGGAAAGAATATCATGGAGGTAACTGATTTTTCGATTCGGGAATGCCTCGACTATTTCACTTCGCTGGAGCTGACGGAGCGGGAAAATATGATTGCCAGGCAAATTGTGAAGGAGATCAAGGAACGACTCTCCTTTTTGGTCAATGTGGGTCTGGATTACTTGGCTCTAAGTCGCGCCGCCGCCACGTTGTCAGGTGGGGAAGCACAGCGAATTCGTTTGGCAACGCAGGTGGGTTCTAGACTAACGGGTGTCTTGTACATCCTGGACGAGCCTAGCATAGGTCTTCATCAGCGGGATAATGCCAAGCTTCTAGAGTCCCTCAAGGAGTTGCGTGACTTAGGAAACACTCTGATTGTCGTGGAGCATGACGAAGATACCATGGCCACAGCAGATTGGATTATTGACATGGGTCCTGGAGCAGGTATCCATGGTGGAAGAGTTGTGGCCGAAGGAAACTGGGATGACATTTGCGCGGTACCAGAGTCCATCACCGGGCAATACCTTAAGGGCGAAAAGGCAATTCGGGTTCCTAGAAAGAGGCGTAAGCCTAACGGTAATTGGCTGACGATTCGCGGTGCCAGGGAACACAACTTAAAGAACCTGGATGTTAGCATACCTCTAGGAGTCTTTGTTGCAGTCACGGGGGTTTCGGGTTCGGGGAAGAGTACCTTGATTAATGACATCCTCTATCGGAAACTGAGTCAAGTGATGCACCGAGCCCGCACGAAACCTGGAGAACATGATGCAATTGAAGGTTTGGAGTTTATCGATAAGGTGATCGAAATCGACCAAACACCCATTGGCCGGACACCTAGATCGAACCCTGCTACCTATACCGGTGCCTTTGATGCGATTAGGGATCTATTTGCCATGACCAATGAGGCGAAGGTGCGTGGATACAGCAAGGGGCGTTTTAGCTTTAACGTCAAGGGTGGTCGTTGTGAGGCATGTCGCGGTGAGGGCATCCTAAAGATCGAAATGCACTTCCTACCAGATGTCTATGTACCCTGTGAGGTCTGTAAAGGTAAACGTTATGGTAGGGAGACCTTGGATGTCAAGTATAAAGGAAAGTCCATCGCAGATGTCCTTGACATGCAGGTAGATGAAGCAGTTGACTTCTTCAAAAATGTACCGAAGATCCACAGGCGTATGGAAACGCTCTATGACGTTGGTTTGGGGTACATCAAACTTGGACAACCAGCCACAGAGCTTTCAGGCGGGGAAGCCCAGAGGGTGAAGCTGGCCACAGAGCTAAGCCGCAGGAGTAATGGAAAAACCCTCTATCTTTTGGATGAGCCTACAACGGGACTTCACTTTGAAGATATTCGAAGATTGCTCACTGTCCTAGAGCGTTTGGTTGATGCTGGTGATACCGTGCTCGTCATTGAGCACAATCTTGATGTGATTAAAACTGCAGATTATGTGATTGATCTCGGACCAGAGGGCGGAGAAGCTGGCGGAACAGTCGTCGCCCAGGGCACGCCAGAAGAGGTCGCCCAGGTGCCAGAGTCCTACACCGGTCAGTTCCTCCAAAAGGTGCTGAATGATCAACGGATAGTCGTATCTAAGGAGTGAAGTTCATGGATCTCCAGCACAAGTTAGCCACCTTGCCACAAGTGCCAGGCGTCTACCTCATGCTCAATGAGGCTGGAGAAGTCATCTATGTGGGTAAGGCGATTAACCTTCGTAACCGAGTGCGATCGTACTTTCAAAAGTCTGCCAACCATCCCCTGAAGGTACGGGTACTTGTGGAGAATATTGCAGATTTAGAGTATATTGTGACAGATTCAGAGCTGGAAGCGCTCATTTTGGAGAACAACCTGATCAAGAAACACAATCCCCGGTACAATGTGCGCTTGAAGGATGACAAAAGCTATCCCTATATCAAGGTGACAGTCCAGGAGACCTTCCCCCGAGTTCTGATGGTTCGCAAGCGTCTGAAGGACGGTGCCCGCTATTTTGGTCCATACACTGATGTAACCGTAGTCAAGAAGACTCTGTCTTTCTTGCGTACCCTCTTTCCCCTGCGTACGTGTAACAAGGTGATTGAAGAGGGTGGGCAGGACCGCCCTTGCCTCAACTTCCACATTGGTCGTTGCCTTGCGCCTTGTGCAGGCTTGATCAGTAAGGAAAAGTATGGGGAAATGATCGAAGAGGTAATCATGTTCCTGGAGGGCCGAATCGATCGCCTCATACCGGACTTGACCCGAAAGATGCAGGAGGCTGCCTCCCAGTTAGAGTATGAGAAGGCAGCTCGTTTTCGTAACCAGATTCGGGGTCTCGAAACCCTGCAGGAAAGACAGAAGATCGTGGTGGAGAAGGCGGAAGACCAAGACTATATAGGCTATGCCCGCCATGGTGAACTAGCTTGTGTGCAAGTGTTTTTCGTACGAGGAGGCAAACTCGTAGGACGGGATCATTTCATGTTAGAGTGTTCCGCCGACGAGGAAGGATCAGAGATCTTGCGTGCCTTTCTCCAGCAGTATTATGAAGATGCTTCCTACATTCCCCGGGAAGTGCTCACACCAGTGCCCCTTGGGGAGTCAGAGGTCTTAGAGAACTGGTTGGCAAGTCTCAAGGGTCAAAGGGTGTATCTGCGAACTCCCCAGAGGGGAGCCAAGAAGCAACTCTTGGATCTAGTGATGAAAAATGCCCAGGTAGGTCTAGACGAAACCCGAAGTCGTACCAGCTTTAAGCAACGAGCAATGGAGCGTGCCCTGCAAGACTTGCAGGAACTTGTTGGTCTAGCGGAACCGCCTGAGCGCATAGAGGCCTTCGATATTTCCAACTTGCAGGGCACCAATGTGGTGGCCTCGTTGGTTGTTTGGGAAAATGGCGACTTTAAGAGCTCCGACTATCGTCGTTTCCGCATTCGGAGTGTAGAGGGCGCCCCCAATGATTATGCTGCTATGGGTGAAGCCGTGTCGCGCCGCTTTAAACGTGGATTAGAGGAACAAAAAGAAAAAACCGGAGAGCAGAAGTTCTCTGCATTTCCTGATCTAGTATTGATCGACGGAGGCAAGGGACAGCTTGGCGTGGCCCTTGGGGTCCGAGATGAACTCGGACTGATTATCCCCTTTGTGTCTCTCGCTGAGAAGAGAGAGGAGATTTATCTAGAAGGGCAATCGCAGCCGGTGATTTGGCCGGATGATTCTCCGGGGCTTCTCTTGTTAAGGAAGATCAGGGATGAGGCGCATCGCTTTGCACTCACCTATCATCGCAACTTGCGGGGCAAAGCGACGCGGGGTTCGGTTCTAGATGAGATTCCTGGTATTGGGCCAAAGAGGAAAAAGGCTCTGATCAGGCATTTTGGGAGTATCAAGGCTATTCGCTCTGCTACTTGTGAGGAGTTGGCAGAGGTTTCTGGAATCAATGAGAAACTGGCTGCTGAAATCTACCAGTACATGCAAAAGAGCTAGCACGCCTAGCTCTTTTTGGACTATAGAGTTGATGAAAGGGTCGAATCGGATGCACATGGTAGAAGCGAAGGGCATTCTCTCAGCGAAAAATGGTATGAATATCTACCGTGGTTGTACCCATGGCTGTATCTATTGCGATTCGCGCAGTAAGTGCTATCAGATGAAGCACGATTTTGAGGATGTACAGGTGAAGAATAACGCTCCCCAACTCTTAGAATCAGCTCTGAGGAGCAAGCGGAAGAAATGCATGATCGGAACGGGTGCCATGAGCGATCCCTACATCCACATAGAGGAAGAGCTCCAGCTGACGCGAACCTGCTTGAGTCTCATTGCGGATTATGGTTTCGGCTTAGCTATTCAGACTAAGTCCTCTCGTATTCTCAGGGATTTGGATCTGCTCTTGGCCATTCACAAACAGGCAAAGTGCGTGGTCCAGATGACTCTCACCACCTATGATGAGGACCTTTGCAGAGTATTGGAACCAGATGTGAGTACGACCAGGGAGCGTTTTGAGGTTCTAAAGATACTCCGGGATCACGGAATCCCTACGATTGTCTGGTTGTCTCCGATTCTCCCCCTAATCAATGATACGGATGAAAACCTCAGAGGTCTCATGGACTATTGTATCGAGGCGAAGGTGAAGGGGATCATTTGTTTTGGTATGGGGCTCACCCTGCGTGATGGCAACAGGGAGTACTTCTATGGGAAGCTCGATGAGCACTTCCCAAAGATGAAGGAGAAGTACATAGCCAGATACGGGGATTTATACTATGTGGCGAGTCCCCGGAGCGAAAGACTCATGGCCATCTTCCAAGATCTCTGCCGACGTTACAAGATCATGCATAGCGTCAAGGATTGTTTTGAGTACCTCCAGGCATTTGAAGACCGAGGTCCTAGGCAGATGTCTTTGCCTCTAGCGTAAAGAAAAGCCCTCGCACGCCATGCGAGGGCTCGTGTTTTTCTTCTCGACACTGCTAGAAACGGCGTGTTACACCCAGATTAACACTAGTTGAGGAGCTCTTTGTCTCCCCGTTCGGCAGTCCATCGCGGGAGAATGAAGGCACGGAGTAGGTATTACCCAACACACTTAGGTGGGCCCCAAGTTCTTCTGAGAAGTCGTACATGACTTCTAGCCTGTAGATAAAGGCGTTGCCGGAGTCGATGTTTGCCTCTGTATTCTTATTGTACGTATGAGACCACCTAGTCCAAGGATTCGCTGCGATCATGGCAGTTGTCTTGAACTCCTCAGAGACATCGATGTTGACCACGACTTGCCCTGCAAATCCATGACCTAATAGGTTGTGGCGTTCACCATCGTCAACTTGGGGAGTTTCAAAACGAGTGGAGACCAACTGGTAGCCAAGTCCCCCATATACGGTAAGTACATCTTCTTCGAGAAAACGGTAACTTACACCCACATGGCCAAGATGCCGACTGGCATCAAAATCTTTGAGCCCTAGACTCGTCTGATACAGAGCCGTAAACAGTAAATCGTTGTGGTCGTACTTGGCCGAAAGACCGGTTGACCATTCTGTGTTGGTGACACCCTTTTGGCCAAGGACTTGGGAGTAATTCGTCCTCCCGTAGCCCAGATGCACTCCTGCAACAAGTTCGGCGGATGCAACGTGTGGTAGAAGTAGTAAGCAACATAGGACAAGCATTGGCAAAGCTGGTACGAAGAATCGTTTAAGCATATGGAATCTCCTCCTTGATTGCTTTCAGACACGACTTAGTTCGAGATGGAAAGCGCCAAAACCTGCTAGTCCAGGAAGGTTTTGTAGCGTCTTTCGAGAACTAAGCTACAAACCAAATCGGGAGGCAGGAATCGTGAAAAAACCAATTTGTTTTCTCGTGGTACTCTGTGTATGTACACTCTTTGTTGCAACAACTTTCGTTGCGAATGCGGTGTCTTTTGAGGGTGATGCAAGCTACGTGTTCGGATTAGGTAGTTCAAAGAGCCGTGGATTCACCGCACACGGTATGGTTGAAGTCATGAACGATGTCTTTGTGGACGGTTCTTTTCTTAGTACAAGCACCAAGCCGGCCCCTGATGCAGAAGATGAGAAGAGCTTGAGCAACAGTCTATTTAGCGTCGGCGGCCTTTACCGCACACTCAATGATCCGGATTTAGCAGGATACGTGGGAGCGGGTTTTGTCAGCCTCACGACCAAAGAAGGAGAGGCGGATGCTATAGTTGGTCAGGGATTCTACGGTAAGTTTGGGTTTAGGTTCCGACCGATGCCACAGATGTCTATCGTGGCTGAGGTAAGTTATGCCCCAAGATACAAGGAGAAAGAAGCGGATCGATCCGGTTCGTTGGTAACTGCTCGGGCCACAGTTGCCTATGAGTTGATGGAAGGATTGGGGTTACAAGGGACCATCAAACGTTATAAGGCTTCGCTGACACCAGTAGCTAGTGATACTGTAGTTGGCGGAGGCATCACATTCCGGTTCTAGTCTAAACAGGTGGAACGTAAGCTCTGGCAAATGTCCAGAGCTTTTTCAATGATACCAGAGGGAATTTTTGCTGTTCAGTTGCCATACTAAAGAATGGAGGTGATCTAGGATGCAAGACGAACGGCGTATGATTCTGCGTATGCTCGAGGAGGGTAAGATATCGGCTGATGAAGCAACTGAGCTACTTAAGGCCCTTGGGACTAGCCAGAAAGCACCCGAGTCTGGTGCTGAACCAGAGGATCCTTGGGTTCGTTTGGAAAAGCTTGGCGAAGACTTCGCTGCTAAGGTGGAAATCGCTACGGAGCGTTTCTCTCGATCCCTGGAGCATAGTGTCGGTGATAAACTCGGCAAACTGCCGCGAATTCTGTCCAAATTTCCCTTCTTTGGTTCCGAGGAGAGCCAGGAGTTTACAGGTGTCAGCATGGGCACCGTAGGTCCTGGCGAAGTAATTCCTGTGAGAATACGAAATCCTAATGGTTCTGTGAGGGTGACCGGGTGGAGCGAAGAGAGCTATCAGCTAAAGATGGTACAGAGGTTACGGGGAGGAGACCGGGAAGCTCTTCGAACTCGTCTCTATCATCTAGAGTGGGAGGAAGGAGCGGAACGGAAAGAGTTTGATCTTACTCTACCCAACCTCGATGAACTGGATATTTCCCTTCACCTGATGATTCCAAAGGCCCGTATGTATGAGTTGAACCTACAGACGCAGACTGGGGCTCTGATCGTGGAAAACTTGAAGGGAACAAGTCTAAACTTGGAGACGGTCAATGGTCATACGAAACTGCAGTCTGTGAAGGCCCACACGATTCAAGGAGAAGGTGGCAATGGTTCTTGCGAGATGAACCAAGTGGAAGCGAATGTGGTAAACTACCGTCTTGGTAATGGCTCGTTTCGAGTTTCGTTATCGGCTACGAATGTCGATCTCTTAACATCAAATGGTGCGATACATGTACGAATTGTGGGCATTCCAGGGCTTACAAATTACAAGCTAGGGACGACCAATGGTGCCATCAAGATGATTCTACCTTCGCAGGTCGATGTTGGTCTTGCTCTAGACTTACAGACGGCGGTTGGTCGGATCTCAACGGACGTCAATGCCCTAGAGATCACTCGCCAGGAGCGGCAGGGGGGAGGAGCGTCTCTGGTTGCTCACTCTATAGAGTATTCAAGCAAACCGGATAAGCTAGATCTGCAGGCTTCATCCACCTCGGGATCCATTACTTTGTCGACTCAAGATGCCTGAGTGTTCCCGGGGAAGGATCGGTTCAAGATATGACGAAAAGAAGGGGAGAGATGGTTATGCCATCTCTTTTTCTATAGAGAAATGGGGTTTGTTATGATCAAGTTAATTGCATCAGATTTAGACGATACCTTACTCGATCGAAATGTCCAAGTGAGCGCCAAGAACAAGGAGGCGATCACCAAGGCCTTGGACGAGGGCATTTTCTTCACCATCGCCACCGGACGCATGTACCAGGCAACCGCTCCCTTCGCGAAGGCCCTTGGATTGGATCCTCAGCAAGCGCTCATTTGCTATAATGGGGCTTTGGTTCGCCGCTTGTCAGGGGAAGTTATCTACGAGCAGCCCTTATCCACAGAACTCTCTAGTTTGATTGCGGACTATGGGCAGCGTCAGGGCTGGACCATCAATGCCTACTTCGATGATGAACTCTACGTGTCATCGCTGAATCAAGACGTTCGCGATTACGCCAAGCACGTGAAAGTAGGAGTGACTGCCGTTGGAGATCTAGTAAAGTTCATCGAGGATGGATCAAAGAGACTTTCGAAAATGATGATCATTAGTGAGCCCGAGCAGACCTTGGAGAGAATTGAAGAGTTGCGTCCTTTGGTGGGAGAAGGGTGCCAGTTGCTCCGTTCGCGGCCAAAGTTTATCGAAATTACTAACTCGCAGGCTCACAAAGGAAATGCCCTGCTCTGGCTGGCTCAATCCTTAGGAATCGAAGTCGATGAAGTGATGGCTATCGGAGATAGCCAGAATGATATTACTATGATTAAGATGGCAGGAGTCGGTGTGGCGGTAGCTAATGCGAGCCAAGAGGTTCAGGCTGCGGCAGATCATGTGGTGGCTTCACATCATGATGACGGAGTGGCGCAAGCGATTGCTACACTTGCTTTGCAGCCCCTGTAAGCTGCTCTTTTACGTCGAGTCTGTGTTTCTTTTTGGTTTTCCCCGAAGAATTCTGCAAGTTTATTTTGCCAAAAATCATGATCTGTGATATTATGAGATTGTAATTTAATATGTTTTGGGTGAACACTCATTTGCGGACTCCCAGACATATTTG
>Ga0265293_10012982_pt1 | contig 10920 bp, 12 predicted proteins | sample Munlanlewell138R_FD_192505 | JGI IMG/M metagenome (GOLD analysis project Ga0265293, IMG submission 192505) | Leachate microbial communities from a municipal landfill in Southern Ontario, Canada - Leachate well 138R | ecosystem: Engineered > Solid waste > Landfill > Unclassified | place: Canada... | reverse complement strand
CAGACAGACGCAAATAAGAAGATGCATGACCTTGACATCTTGAGCAACTGTCGTAACATCCCACTGGATGAGTGTGGAGCATGCTATAAAGATCTCTGTGAGGTGCTCAAGACTGTTGAGGAGGCAGGCTTGGCGCGTGTTGAGACGCGGCTGGACCCAATTGCAAACATCAAGGGAGATGACAAGTGAGAGCACTCATCACTGGTGCAGCGGGTTTCATAGGCAGCAACCTGTACAACTCCTGCATCAACCATGGATGGAGCGTGACAGGTGTAGATGACCTATCAAACGGACGTGAGGAATTCCTCCAGGAGGGTGGGACTTTCATTAAAGCTGATTTCACAAATGTTGACGTAGCTGGGTATGATGTTGTCTTTCACCTAGCGGCGTTGCCTCGTGTTAGCTACTCCTGCCTAGAGCCTGTTCATACGCATGAAGTCAATGTCTTCAAGACAGTGAAACTCATAGACAACGTGTGGAGGTATGGTGCGAAGCTTGTGTTTGCATCGTCATCTTCTGTATATGGAGACACAACATCTATGCCCACTCGGGAGAGCATTGAACGCAATCCAGGGTCTCCGTATGCACTGCAGAAAGCTCACTGTGAAGACTACATCAAGATGATAAGCAACATCAGGAGCATGAATGCAACATGCCTCCGATTCTTCAATGTGTACGGGACGAACCAATTAGGTTCATCTCCATATGCAACAGCGATAAGCTCATGGTTGACTGCAATCAAGAACGGCAGACCCATGCGCAGAGATGGTGACGGAAAACAGACACGTGACATGGTGCATGTTGATGATGTAGTGCAGGCGTGTATGCTTGCTGCAAGAGATAATATCAACACTCGAGGCAAGTGCATCAACATCGGGTCAGGTACACGAGTATCAAACAATACGATCATTCAACTCCTTCATGAGCACTATCCAAGTGCAGATGTGATTGATGCTCCTGAACGTATTGGAGATGTGAAACACACTCTCGCCGACATCACACTGGCGAAAAAGCTACTAGATTACGAGCCCAGAGTCTCTATCATTGACGGAGTGAACAGGACTGTTGAATGGTTCAACACCAACTGGTCATGGTTGAGTGACCTGGAGCTGTCTGTCTGAGAATCTAACATGAAAGTACTGATCACGGGTGACAGGAATTGGGACGATATTGAGTTGATTGCAAGAGAGCTTGAGTCACTCCCACAGACAATGAAAGTTGTCCACGGGTGTTGTAGAGGAACAGACCAGATTGCTGGTCTAGTTGCTCAAGAACTCGGGATGAGAGTGCTTGAGTATCCCGCAGATTGGTCAAAGGGTCGAGGCGCGGGACACGCCTGCAATCAACACATGCTCGATAGAGAGCACACAAAGTATGATCCAATAGTGTTATGCATTGCATTCCATGATGACATTGAGAACTCGCGCAGGACTCGGGATATGATCGATAGAGCAGGCAGGTGTGGGATCCCAGTGAAGTTAATCAAACACCAAACAAGAGGAGTCACTGACACTCATGCACAATGTCATAGACACGTTTCGGTTTGAACACGGGTTCTTGTCCAATTTCTTTCCAGCGACGATTGAGTGGGAAGGAATCTGGTACAAGAGCGTTGAGCATGCGTACCAGGCATCAAAGACACTCGATCCAGACACACGCAAGATGATTGCATCCGCACCCAAACCGGGAGTGGCAAAGGCACTGGGGAAGTGTGTTGAACTTCGGAATGATTGGGACTCTGTCAAGATCGACATCATGAGAAAGTTGATCCGCCTGAAGTTTGATAGCGCTGTCTTGGCAGCGATGCTTGTCCAGACTGGTGATGCTGAACTCATTGAAGGAAACACTTGGAATGATACATTCTGGGGAGTGTGTCGAGGTCAGGGTGCAAATTTCTTGGGTCAGATCTTGATGGATGAGAGAGAGTTTCGCAAGAAGCAGGCACTTGAAGATGAAGCGCTGATGAACAAACAACAAGTTTGAGCCATAGTTAGAGAATATCATGGACAAGACATTTGTCATTGAAGTCAAGGCAGCAGAGGGCGGAGCAGATGCAAAGTTGTTGGTGAACGACATGGTGTCTGCGTACACAGTGAAAGCCTCGTTGGAGTGTCTTTGACCTCAAGATCACATCTGAACATGCTGGATGCACGACACTTGAGGTGACAGGAAGACGAGCAGGTATATTCCTGTCTGAATCTGGAGGTCATCGTTGGCAACGCATTCCTCCAACAGAGAAACGAGGCCGTGTCCATACAAGCACAGTCACAGTGTATGTAGAAGAGAAGAAGGCACACACGAATCTTGATGTGTTCAATGAATGTGATGTTGTGATTAGAGTCAAGCGTGGCTCTGGAAAGGGTGGTCAACACAGGAATCGTACTGAATCTTGTGTTGTTGCAACTCACACTCCAACAGGGATCTCATCCACAATTGACGGAAGAGATCAACATCAGAATAAACGTATAGCGCTTGAGCTTCTTAAGAAACGTGTCGAGGATGCGGCGGATGATGTGTCGAGGATGCAGAGAGCATCTGCGAAGAACATTGCGATTGGGTCTGGTCAACGTGGAGACAAGATCAGGACGTATAGGACACAGGATGATGTTGTGGTTGACGCCCGGACAGGTGAAAAAATGAGTCTTAAAGCCTGGTTGAAGGGCAAGTGGGAGTGGGCATAAACACAAGTGCATACATGAAGTGCAAACTTTGCCTGAGTGATGTATAAGTAGATTGTCCCTGTAGCTCAATCAGGATAGAGCGACTGTCTTCTAAACAGTAGGTTGCTGGTTCAATTCCAGTCAGGGATGCCAAGGAACATGGATAAGTTAACGAGATCACAGGAGTTGTGTGGCTTCATCATACAAGATGAAGCCCAATGCTCGTCACAACCATGAAACACATTGGTGGGTCTACCCGATAGCTGACGACGGGAACCGCTTGGAAAGTGGTCGAGTTCGAAAGAGCCTTGTAGGTTTGACCCCTACACCCACCGCTCACGGAAGGTCAAGCCAACAGATGGCGATGGCATCGGTCTCGAAAACCGACGAGCTCAAAAAGCCTTACAGGTTCGACCCCTGTACCTTCCGCTCTGTGAGAGATGATGTATGAAAAATAGTCCCATTCACATGTCCTAACTGTGGTGAGATTGTGAGATCTGCCTTAGGATCAGGAAAGACATACTCCGCGTACCGTGATGGTCCCTGTATGCCAGTGCGTGAGGGATTTGACATTCCGGAGTGCGAGGAGTATGGTCTACAATATGTTCGTGTAGACACAGAGGATAAACTCTACGAGCTATGGGAGGTGTTCAACAAAGAAGTTAAGAGACTTGAGAATCAAGAGTGGATGTGAAATTTGGGATGATAGCTCAGAGGTTAGAGCGGGCGCCTCATAAGCGCACGTGCCTCGGTTCGAATCCGAGTCATCCCACCAAGTCTTAGAGACACTCACAATGAAAAAACGCAATCCAGACAAACGCATCAAATTCCCCAAGGGCATCAGCGCTGGAGATCGCCGCTGGTGTCGTGATATCTACAATCGTTTTACACGAGTCATTAAACCCTCTGACATTGTGGTTGCGTGTAGTGGAGGTATTGACTCGACAGTCCTCGCCCACATGTTGTCAACAACGAGGAGCATCAACAGGCTCACATTCAAGAGGTTCACGTTTGGGATTGCACACATCAATCACCAGCTTCGACCTCCGGAGGAAACTCTCGCTGATGAAGCCTTCATCGCTCAACTCGCACAAGAGTTGAATTGTGACATGTGCATCAAGCGTGTTGTTGTTGTGACAAAGGGTGAAGGTATTCAGGCAGCTGCACGGGAAGCGCGTTACAGAGCACTGAACAAGATTGTCAGCGAGCGATTTGTTGTCAACCGCGACTATTATGACCCACTCGAGCCTGTGCCACAGGTCATGCTTGCTCACACCATTGATGACCTCGTCGAGACCCGATTATTCCAGTTCATCACAGGACGTGCTCTGATGCAGAGCACATCACACACATCATACTCCTCAGGGATGTGTGTCTTTCCTCGAAGAATTGCCCTCAACCGACCGTTCTTCCAACTCAATATCACGCGAGCTGATGTTGAGAGGTACGCTGCGATCTGGAACCTCAAGTGGGTGGAAGACTCAACGAATGCTCATGATGACTACACCCGGAATAGGATCAGGCACCACCTGATCCCATGGATCAGAGAGAACGTGAATCCCGGTGTGTTGAAGACTCTCTCAAGAAACATGTGAACTATCATGATGATCCCGCCATTTAACCCAGGTGACAGCAAGAGCCGCTCGATCGATGCAAGGTTGGAATCAACACAGGCCTTCCCAAAGCATCTCTCGCAGATCGTGAGCCACCTTCGTGCAGTTGAACGTGACAACTCGTTGACTGCATATGTTGGAGCGATGTGCGTTGGCGGAGGCAGCATCCTGTCTCTGGCTGTGAATCACTCTCGCTTGAATGTCTACTGCGCTCTCAGAGCACCGGGATATCCCAATGGGACTCACGCGGAAGTCGCAGCAATCTTCCAGGTTAGGAAGAAAGTTGACCTCAGTGGGACAAAGATGTTCGTTGCTCGTGTGAAGAGGAATGGTGAAATTGCTATGGCACAACCGTGTAGGATGTGCAGAGAGCTCATCAGGAGCTACGGTATCAAGCGAGTGTTCTTCACGATTGATGAGAACACATACGGTGTATGGAAACCAAGTTAAGAGTGAATCACTTCCCTGTCTCCCACCTCGCGACGATCGTCACATCTGTGTGTGAGTGTCCATTTGGATTCGCTGCATCAGGATCGGTCGTGATCCAGTGTTCAAACACCAGGTCAGTCGTGCACCACCCACGCTTGCGGTAATACACCAATGAGGGTGTATCTATCTGAACGATCCTCGTCCTCACTGACACGTTGAGTCCAGTCCCACGAATCTGTTGTTTGATCCCAGATCGCATCACATTGCCAAGGCCTAGAGCTGACATGTCACATCATCCCACGTAGAAAGGTGAACCCTGACGAGTACCACCACTAGTTGGTGCTGACCCGCTCCATGGAACAACAATATTCGTTTGATTCGCAATGTTCGAACCAAAAGTTGTCTGTATGATCGGATCATCGTACAGTGAACCTGTCAAGATTGAGTAATTTGTCAATGATGCATTGATGCAGTAGATGTACGGAAGATCACCGAGAGATCCCACAACAGCACCTCGTGATATGACATGGAACGGTGCAATATCATATGTGTTGTTGCTGTTGCCATTGGGTATGCAAGTCGCGTTGTTGATGATAGATGCGTAGGAATCCATTGAGAAATTGACAGTTCCATTGAGGTTGGGCGCGGTCGTAAAAGTCCCGCCATCCGCGCGAGTGTCGTTCGCAGAAACATTAATATTGTTATCTCCATAGATTGTTCCAATATTGACGCCAGCACTGGCGTCTCTGCCTGGAAGATTGGTCGTCGTCGAGGTGTTGCCGGCCGAACCGCCAAAATTCATCATCACTGGACATGATGCACTGTAATTTCCACTAATGGGAGTTATCACATCAACACAAGACCAAAATTGGGTACGAAAATATCTCCCGTCTGATCTTATGTCACTATGAATGACCCAAAAGTCTGGATTTCCAACCATTGATGTGGAAACATTATAGTTGATGGCCACCATGTCAGTCGAGACCATCGCACAGTACTCTCTATTTTCATTGAACTCGCCAGCGCGTGTGTTTGGTGCTGGAAGCACCATTGCATCTGGGTGCCAGACAGGAGTCCCCTTGGTGTCAGCTCCATCTGCATCTGTCGTTCCCTGCCACGGTGAGGATCCGTCCAACATCCATGCAAGTTGCATTCCAACACCGTCGCCATTGGTACCCGTAATAGCTCCTGGATCTCCGGGAGATGCTCCGAATGCGTCTGTGTCTGCCCATTGGATCAGGACATAGAGGTCCACTGTCCGAAACTCTGAGTATTGATACGGATACCTCCATACACACCATGCATTCTCTCCTGCTGGATTGGGAGAGGTATGGTCTCCGTGACCAGATCCGCCAGCCCCAAAGTTGTCAGCGACTTTGACCGTGAAGTCCGAGCAGATATCGTTGATGAACTTGTAGACGATTGAGTAGAGGTATAAGTTTGCTCTTTGTGGTGTCGTGTCTATAGCGATCGAGCTAAAACAATTCTTCAATCCTCTGAGGTAGGGAACAGTTGCCATGGTGTATTCTTTCAGACTTTCTCATCACGTAAACGCCACATCAAGAGTCGCGTTGAAACACTGCGCAGCTCCTGCTGAGCGCCAGAGCCTCGCCTCGATGATCCCGGATCCTGTCACTGCACTCATCACTGCTGTTATGTCTGCACTCACGAGTGTCTGGTCACCTGCTGCGGAACTGACCTGCGATCCTGCGATGATCCCAGGGGGCCATGCCACGATGCCATCGAGGTCATACAGGTCAGCGTACGTTGTCCCGGAGGTCGATGCAGCGAGGACCGCTGAGAATGTGAATGAGGAGGGAGTGCCCCATGATGCAATCACAGTCGGATCAAAGACGAGTGAACCCATCGACAACCTGACCAACGTGTTTGCGACAGAACTTACCGCGGTCCCATGCAAGAATGGGAGTGATATCTCTGATGGGCCGCTGCTTGCTGATGATGCAATGATCAGTGTGTTGCCCGGCCCATTGTCTGTGATCGAGATATTTGTGCCCGCTGTCAACACCCTCTCATTTGGGAGTGATGCAGTTGCTGCGAGGACGATGTATTGAGCTCCTGGGTCAGCACCTCCTGATCCTCCAGAACCATTCGTAGCTGAGGTGACTCTGCCCTTTGCATCAACAGTTATGTTTGCACTCGTATATGAACCGGGTGTGACTGTGGTGTTTGTCAGATCTAATGTAACTGGAGCGTTTGCACCACCATCAGTGACAGAGACATTCGTAGAACCTGTTAGGACACGCTCAGCTGTTAACGTCCCATTCAGAGAGAGAGTGACATATGTTGCTGTTGTTGGAGCTCCGCCACTCCCACCACCACCTGAAGCAAGGACAAGCGTGAACCAGGAGTGTTGCTCTGCATCATAGTAGAGAGGAGCTGTCCCATAATCATCTGCAACTGTGAGTGACGTGGCTCCATCAATCAATGAATCATCATCAGTTGTTATGACGAGTGAGAGTGCAGATGCGGTACCAGATGCATCTTTGATGAAGTGGATCTCTCCGTCACGTGGGTTCTTTGGCAAGACCACACTTGCTGTTCCACTCGCAGGTGTGTGGGAAACATACTTGATGCTTACGATGACATCATGGTTGCTGAGAGCAAAATTGCCGTCGTTTGCTGCTGTGATCTCAAAGTCAACATTCATCAGAGCGAGTCGCCCGAGGAGTTGTAACTCAGCAGGATCATCTTTCCTGCCGACCTGCGTTGAGACAGGAAGCACTGTCTTGACAACGAGGCCTGTGTTTGCATCTCTCACCTCAATGAGTGATGTTTGGTGAGCCGGGACGTTGCCTATTGTTGACATCTTCTCCTTCCAACTATATCACAGCGTAACATTTCCGAAGGCATCAGCTGATAATGATGTGACACCCATGTTGATTGTTCCAGTGTTGATCTCACCACGGTTACGAACATCACCATCAAAGTAGGGTAGGCTGCTCGTGCACTCATGACTCAAGTTACTACTCCACGTGTTCTCTGGTGATGTTGACTTACCCGAGAGTGGTTCAATGAACTTCACAGAGACAGGTGAAGTACCAATGAATCGCCGCTTATACTGAGGATCTGAAGTAAATGCTGCATCTAGTCCGAGTGAAACATACTTTGTCTCAAGTGACTGCTCAAGCATGTCTCTCGGATGACCATAGTGATCTCGACGAAACACGGCTGACCTGAATCGTGGGAGAGCACTTGATAGACCGTACTTCCATCCACGGATCAGAGGAGCATACGAATGAGATTCTGCATAGAGAAGATAACGAGATTCTCGTGCTGTGATTGCTCGAGCTGGGTGTGTTGACCTCCACGTGATTCCACTCTCTTTTATGCCATCATCAACCAATCCTTGACCGAACCCAAAGATTGCCTTTGCGATGTCTGACACTTGAAAGAATCCTCGATTCCAACCAAGTGGATTATTGTCAGTCTCAAGTTGATCAGTGATCTCGTATCCACCTGACCACCGTCGTGTGTAGTATCGAAATGCTATTCGTGGTACTAGTGTAGGAGATATGGGATTATTACTACCATCCCTTTTTACCAGCAGTGCACTGAAGATGTTGGCAATCCGAGGTGTTGACGCGTGTTTTGGTTCAAATGGAAATGAAAAGATCCAGTCCTCTGATTCTTTATTGCCAATTGTGAGTGTCGCACTCTGACCGAGGTACCCACTCAGTGTGAAAGCATCTGCATCATTTGTTGTGATGATCTTGATCGGATCTGGGACGAATGTATCCCACTCGCGCTCACTGATCGACACACATCGAACATTCCTAACATACCCGCAGAGATCTCTGGGTGGTGTGATTGAGTAGTTGTAGGACAACGTCTTCGGATCACTCAACGGAGATGCATCACGCTGCACAGCATTTGTGTTTGAGAAGAGTGTCCCTCTCTCACCGATCACGATGCTCTTCTTTGACTTTGCTGCGAGAGAACCTGTGATGTAAGGATCAACGTAGCTACCGCTCAACATGTAGTACGGTTCAGTGTCAAACTGATCTATGACTGGGTTATCATAGTGAAGTGACTCATGTACAGCATCAGATGCCAGGACTTGATTGCTTGCACGTGTGAATTCCTCTCCGTGACGGAGCTCAGAACCAAAGAATGTGATCTTTGATGGTGCAGCGTGGAGTGTTAAAATACAATGAGGTACTCCCACAGTGTCAGGTGGCATTGCACCACTTAATATTGTTGACATTTGGTGTGGTAAAGCTGTTTGAACGCCCAATATCAGTTCATCTTGAGGACGTAACATAAAAGGATTCTGCACATCAAAATTAGGGACATTAAGTGCAAGTGTTGTAGAGTAACCAGGCGATCCAATCGTGTATGTTTTTGAAAGTCGTGTTGTAGGATACGTACTAACAATATCACGACCAGTCTGCTGCATCTCAATTCCGCTCCTGCCTCCTGGTTCATTTGTCAATTTTGCGCCTCTATTAAGACCACCAAAATAGTCGAAATATTGATCATTATACGTTATATACTCTTTAAGTTTTGGTATTGACTTTATTGAACCGCTAATGACAACATTCCTACGTGAGACATAAAGTCTATCTCGTATGTGTTCATCAGTTTGATTAGGAAGATCAAGTGGTGGGGCTGTCCATGATCGCAATATGTTGTGTTCACGACTAAGACCACTTTCAAGTAACGTCAAAAAAGACTCATCAGATATACTTTCATCTCTACTTACAATAGAAATTTGATGATATGTGATAAGATCACGTGATGAAGATACATACGTTGTTTCTCCACCTTTTGTCAACACAAGAGAAGAAGGTATTGATCCTGTCACATTAAATGTAAAAGGATCGGAAAATCCCTCATTGCTGACTGGTACACAAATATTCACACCATCTTGTGAACGTTGTTGCTTTAAGAGAAAGAATGTTGGTATAGCAACATACATACCTATTTGCATAAGTAAACCAACTCCAAGACCATATCCATATGCATAATGAGTGTAGCTTCCACTAACATCTCTTAGTGCCTCATGACCCGCAAATGTAATTTCTGTTTCAATGACAAGTTTTTCAAGAATGAAGTTTGATGTGATGTAATCACTCATCTTAATAATTTGTGAACCTGTCGCATGAAATTTTGGATGTAATGGAAATCCAAATGAACTTACGGGTCGTGCAACTAAATTGAGACCATCACTGTAATAATTATTGGGGCCAAATCCCAAAGGGAGACTTTGAAATGCAGGTTTCCATGCATCAAAAATACGTTCTTCTTCTGTCATGGTTGAATTAAGATGAGGGATGTGTCCCACACCAATCTTGTCCCACTTTTTATCAACATTGTTCCAGTATGCCATTGGATACGCTTCTGGTTCTTGAACATCTCTAATGTCATCAGGGTGTACAGTAGGATTTGTATTTGCATAGCCCGTAAATCCAACACGTGTATCTTCTTTGGGTGTAATGTCTATCTCTATCTTAGACTTGCACCAGACAGGCTGCTTGAGCCCCTCTCCTACACTTGCGACAGCACTACCGGTTGCCCACCACGGATCACTGAAAGATGCTCTCGCAGTACATGAGATGCCGTCCTCAATGAAGGGTTGAGGAGATGTTTCATAGTCTTGTGCCTTGAGTACCTTTGCGGTGACGAGTTGATCATTGACTCCTCGAGTGACATTGCCAGTTGTCAAGATATCATCATCTGTCACTGCGACATCTGACATGAATGGATAGTGAACATCAACTCCTGTGTCAAAGATGAGTGTCTTATCATCACTGAATGAGAGAACACCCTCTTCTCTCTTGAATAGGTGATTGACACGAGGATATGACTCTCTTGCATCACCCACTCGAAGTTGAGCTCTTGGAGTCTTTAGCTTCTTGTCCATATCTCACTCACTTCTCAATGTAACATCTTGTAAGTATGATGTGTTATTGCTCTGCGTAGAATCAAGAGTATTCATACTGTAACTCCATAAACATTAGCGATCCATCTACGCATAACTAAATCATATTCATCTCCACGAATACGACTCTGAGTAGAGAGGATTAAACAACTAAAGTTTCCTGCCATTGGGTGGTGAACGCTAGATTTACGTGGAGAACATGCCCACCCAAAACGTGCAAGTGCCTGTTCTCCTCTTTCTTGTCCAACTGAGAGAGTTCCATTAATAGTTGACAGTGTTCGAGTTGTACCGTCAAAGTAATCACAAGTGGCGCTAC
>Ga0265293_10012981_pt1 | contig 10921 bp, 8 predicted proteins | sample Munlanlewell138R_FD_192505 | JGI IMG/M metagenome (GOLD analysis project Ga0265293, IMG submission 192505) | Leachate microbial communities from a municipal landfill in Southern Ontario, Canada - Leachate well 138R | ecosystem: Engineered > Solid waste > Landfill > Unclassified | place: Canada... | reverse complement strand
TATTACCTTTTACTAAACAATTATCTATTTTAATTAAATCAACTGTATCTTTAACGAATTCGTTTAAAAGAAGGGTTTCATTAATTGAGGTATTTTGTTTTAAATCACTAACTTTTATTTTCATTTTTATCACCTCAACTTGTATATTATAACTAATTATATATTTTTAATCAATCACATTATTAATTATGTTTTTAAAAAGTATTTTTCAAAGAGTGCTAATAAGTCATGGTTGTTAGCACCTAATATATAATCATCAATTTTTTCGGTAGATAAAATTGATTTAATGGTTTGAAAGTTATACCTTTTTTTAATAAATTTATGTTCAAAGGTATCAAGATCATTTAAATCAAAAAAATCACCATTTAGTTTGAAATTTTCAATTATACCTTTTTTTATTTTAAGTCTAATTTCAATTTCACCCCAGTTAAATCTTTGTTTCAAAATATTAGTATATTCTGGTTGTCTTTCAAATAAAAATTCATCACTAGCATAATATTTAGCTTTTTCATTTAATAATTGGACTTCATCGGGATTGATCTCATAAACTTCATTTGTTAAATTTGATTCTAAAAAGTTAATTAATTCATCGTGTGACATATCATTTAAATGAGGCTTAAGGTTTGTAACTCTTGATTTAACTGAACTTATCCCTTTTGATACTAATTTTTCATCAGATGGGGTTAGGGATCTAACCATTGTTTCAATATCTAAATCATACATTAATGTCCCATGCATTAACATACCATTTTTGTTTTGTAAAAAGGCATTTCCACTAATTTTTTTACCGTTTAAGGTTAAATCATTTCGTCCACTAAATTCTAAGTTAATATTTAATTTCTTAAAGACTTCAGTTATTTTTTCTAAATAATTTTTAAAACTAAAATTTTTAGTACTTCTTTTTGTTATTATTGAAAACATTGTATTATTTAAATCAGCATAAACGGAGCCACCACCAGTGGGTCTTCTAAAAAATTTGATATTATTTTCTTTGACAAAAGGAAAATTAATTTCATTTTCGATTACTTGATTTTTACCCGAAACTAAACCTTCAATTTTCCAAGTAAAAAAATATGATTCATCATCTTTTAAAAGATTATTTAAAATATAATCCTCTAATGCAAAATAAAAATATGGTTCATAATTTCCTTCATTATGATGTTTAATTAATATCATTTTTTAATACCTCGTACTTTAAATATTATACAACAAAAAAGAGGTTTTGCCCTCTTAATTGCTGAAAAATTCTTTAAATTTTTCCCATCTTGATTTAGTTCGGGGTTTATCGTATTTTTCAAGTTCTTTAAATAACTTTTTCTCTTCATTAGATAAGTTTTTAGGAGTTTCAACTTTAATCTTAACTAATTGATCGCCTTTACGTTTAGTTCTAACATCAAAGGTTCCTTGATTTCTTAATCTTAAGGTAGTTTCCGATTCAATTCCAGCCGGTATTTTTAAATCAACTTTACCAGTAATTGTAGGAACTTCAATAGTGTCTCCTAAGGCTGCTTGGGTAAATGAAATAGGCACTTCTAATAATATATCATTTTTATTTCGTTTAAATATTTTATGGTTCTTTACTCTAAAGGTAATATATAAATCACCATTTTCAGCGCCTTTTTGACCACCATGACCATAACCTGGAACTCTTAAGGTCATATCATTATCAACACCGGGTGGGATGTTGACGTCAACATTCTTTTTGACTTTAACGCGTCCAGAACCATTACAAACATGACATTTGTTGGCAATTGTTTCACCGCGGCCCCCACAGACCGGACAGACACTTTGAGTCCGCATGGTACCAAACATAGTTCTTTGATCAACATTTATATAACCACTTCCATGACATCTAGAACAAGTTTTAATATCTTTAGAACTCTCAGCACCACTACCATGACAATGAGGACAATCTTCAGTTATTTCGACTTCGACCTTTTTTTTAACGCCTAAAACAGCTTCCATAAAATCAATGGTCATTCGCATTTGAATATCATCACCGGTTTGGTCTCTTTGAGGACGCCCTTGAGTTCGTCCGCCACCAAAGATGTTACTAAATAGATCTTCAAAACCACCAAAACTACCGCTAAAACCTTCAAATCCGCCAAAACCTTCAAAAGGATTACCGTTTGTACCCGCGTGTCCAAAACGGTCATATTGGCTTCTTTTAGTTTGATCACTTAGTGTGTCGTATGCTTCTTGAACTTCTTTAAATTTAGCTTCAGCATCTTTTTCTTTTGAAACATCGGGATGATATTTTTTAGCTAAGTTACGATATGCTTTTCTAATTTCATCGTTTGATGCAGTTTTAGGAACTCCTAATACTTCATAAAAATCTCTTTTTTGTGACATGTTTACCTCTTTTAGTTAAAGAGGGATAATTATATCCCTACTTTATTATTTTTCTGTGAATTCTGCATCAACAGTATCATCATCTTTTGATTCATCTTCTGGTTTTGAATTAGCATTTTTAGCTTCGTTTTCTTTTTGAGCTTTTTCATAGGCTTTAACCGCAATTGCTTGAGAACTTTCCATTAAAGCATCTTTTTTAGTTTTAATTAATTCTATATCTTCACCTTTTAAGGCTTCTTCTAATTCGGTAATTGCTTGGTTAACTTTTTCTTTTTCTTCATCAGTTACTTCATCACCTAAATCTTCAATTGATTTTTTAGCTTGGAAGATAAAGTTTTCTGATTCATTTCTTAAGTCTACTTCTTCTTTTTTAAGACGATCGGCTTCAGCAAATTCTTCAGCATCTTTAACCATCTTTTCAATTTCTTCTTCACTTAATCCACTATTACCTGAAATGGTAATTTTTTGTTCTTTGTTAGTCCCTAAATCTTTAGCTTTTACAGATACAATACCATTTGCATCAATATCAAATGAAACTTCAATTTGAGGTACTCCTCTTGGTGCTGCAGGAATATCAGTTAATTGGAATCTACCAAGTGTTTTATTATCAGCGGCCATTGAACGTTCACCTTGCAAAACATGAATATCAACAGCAGGTTGATTATCAGCAGCAGTTGAAAAGACTTGGCTTTTTGATGTTGGGATAGTAGTGTTTCTTTCGATTAATTTAGTAAAGACACCACCTAAGGTTTCAATTCCTAATGATAAAGGAGTAACATCTAATAATAAGACATCTTTAACATCACCAGCTAAGACAGCTCCTTGTATAGCAGCTCCCATGGCAACAACTTCATCAGGGTTAACTGATTTATTAGCTTCTTTATTAAATTGACTTTTAACTAATTCTTGAACTGCTGGTATTCTTGTTGAACCACCGACTAATAATATTTGATCGATATCTTTATTAGTTAATTTAGCATCACTTAATGATCTTTTGATTGGTCCTAGAGTACGGTCAACTAAGTCTTTCGTTAATTCATTAAATTTAGCACGGCTTAAGTTATATTCAAAGTGTAAAGGACCAGCACTACCCATGGTAATAAATGGTAGTGAAATAGAAGTTGTGGTAACTCCAGATAGTTCTTTTTTAGCTTTTTCAGCAGCATCTCTTAATCTTTGTAGAGCCATTTTATCTTGCAGTAAATCTACGCCATGTTCTTTTTTAAATTCACTTGCTAAAAACTTATAAACATGTTCATCAAAGTCATCACCACCTAATTTATTATCACCAGCGGTTGAAATAACTTCAAAGGTTCCGTCAGCTAAGTGAAGAATAGAAACGTCAAAGGTACCACCACCTAAGTCAAAGACTAAAATAGTTTGTTCCTTATCGGTTTTATCCAAACCAAATGCAAGTGCTGATGCAGTTGGTTCGTTAATGATTCTTCTAACATTTAAACCAGCAATCGTACCAGCATCTTTAGTAGCTTGTCTTTGGGCATCATTAAAGTATGCGGGAACAGTAATTACAGCTTCAGTAACAGTTGCACCTAAGTAATCTTCAGCAGTCTTTTTTAAGTTTTGTAAAATGTATGCTGATAATTGTTCTGGAGTTAAATCTTTTTTACCTACTTTAACTTTATAATTTTTTTCACCCATATGTCTTTTAATACTATAAATTGTATCAGGGTTAGTAATAAGTTGTCTTTTAGCAACTTCTCCAACTAATATATCATCACCCTTAAATGCAACAATCGAAGGTGTCGTTCTACCACCTTCAGCATTAGGGATTACTTTTGGTTCAGAGCCTTCCATAACGGAGACAACTGAGTTTGTTGTACCTAAATCGATTCCAATAATTTTATTTGTTTTCGCCATTTTCTTCTCTCCATTCATTTACTTTAACCTTGGCAGGTCTTAATATTCTTTCTTTAAATAAATATCCTTTTTGGATAACTTCGGTAATAATACCTTCATCTTGATCATTGTGATTAGTTTTTTCAATTGCTTCATGAAATTTAGGGTCAAATTCTTTACCCAAACAATCAATTTCCTTAATTCCCATTTGGTTAAAAACTTCAACAAATTGATTTCTAATCATTTTAAAACCAATTAAATAATTGTTTAATAGTTCATTATCAGTTGGTAGATTAACGATATTGTCTAGTTGATCAAAGGGAGTTAATAAATTATGAGCAAAATTTAAAATTGCATATTTACGATCATTTTCTTTTTCTAATAACATTCTTTTTTTAAAGTTTTCGTTTTCTGCTAAAGTTCTTAAATATTTATCATTTAATTCTTTAACTTCATTTTCTAAACTTTCAATTTTAAGTTTTTCTTTACTAATCTTTACCTTTTCTTTTTTTGGCACTTTTTCATTTATGTCTTTTTCTTTTTCCAAGTCTATTTCTCCTTCTCTTTTTGGTATAGTTTGGCAAGATTTGCAGCAATATATTCAAGCAATGGAATTATTTTTTTATAACTCATTCGGTTTGGCCCTAATAAAGCTAGAGTACCATGTTCAGTTTCACTAATTCGATAAGGAACTGAGATTACTGTCATTTGATTAATTGGAATAATATCCAATTCACTCGAAAATCTAACTCTTAATCCTTCACTTGATCCGATTAACTTAACTAAATCTTTTCGGTCAAGCATATCCATTAGTTTTTTAACGTGACTAATATTATTATATTCAGCAGATTCTAATACATTTGTCATGCCTGATAAATAAAATGAATCACTTGCAAAACGACTAAAGGCTTGTAAAAATGAATCGTAAATTTGAGCTTGGTATTTCATAAATTTATCTAATTCATTAACTGCGAATTCTTCTTTTAATAAAAGAGCAGCATCTTTTAATTTTTTATTAATTAAAAGATCATTTAATGTTTTTACTACTTCTTTTAATTCTGTCATACTTAGATCATTTTTAATTTGAATTTGTTGATGTTGAACATGACCAAGATTAGTAACAATTAAAAGAATCGCTTCATATTTGGTAATTGGGATTAAATCTAATTTTGATATATATGCATTTTCAATATCACGGCCAATCGCGATTGCGGTATAATTAGTTAAATCTGTTAAAAGAGATAAAGCTTCTTTAATAACTAATTCTTTTGAATAAGATTTTTCCGTAAAAATCTTATCAATTAAAGGGAAAGTATCTAAAACTTTACTATCTCTTGTAATAAGGTTATTAATATAATACTTATAGCCCATCTCAGATGGAATTCTTCCTGATGAAGTATGAGTTTTTTCTAAATAACCCATAACTTCTAAACTAGCCATATCATATCTTAGGGTAGCACTTGAAAAATTTAAGTAAGGTAGATCCATTAAAGCCTTTGAACCAACAGGTTCTGCGGTCTCTGAATATAAATCTACGATAGCTTTTAAGATTAATTTTTGTCTTGAAGTTATCATATCTATACCTCATTTAGCACTCTTTAGGTCTTTGTGCCAATAATATTGTATAACATTTTATAAATAGTGTCAACTTTTAAGTGTTATATTATATTTTATTAAAATATTATTATATCTTTTGCTTTAAAATTTGTGATATAATGTTATTCGAGGTATGTGAAAATGATTTATTTATATATGTTTATTGGCTTAGTTGTCTCATATTTAATCGGAAGTATCCCATTTGGGTTTATAATTCCAAAACTATTTAAAAATATTGATATAAGAGAACATGGTTCCTTTAATGTTGGCTCTACAAATGTTGTTAGAACCTTAGGAATTAAGTATGGTCTATTAGTTTTCTTTTTTGATTTTATTAAAGGAACCATCCCAATTTTATTAATTAGATTTTTATTTTATAATCTTAAAATTGATTTAATTACAATCAATAATCAAACTTTAGATATTATTATACTTTATGGAACCTTTACCGCATTAGGCCACATGTTTTCACCTTTTATTAATTTTAAAGGCGGTAAAGCTGTTGCAACCGGAGTTGGCGTTGTCGTAGGGATAAATCCTTTAATAGGTTTTTTAGGGATTGGTGTGTTTGCTTTAGTAGCTTTTATAACTAAATACGTTTCATTAGGTTCAATCTTTGGAGCTAGTAGTGTTGCAATTATGATGTGGTTTTCGATTTTAATTCCTTGGCTTTGGCTACCTTCACCAAATTTAATTATTAGTTATGAGGCTCAGTTTATTAACTTAATTTTAATTACATTAATGGTTTTATTAATTATTATTAAACATAAAAAAAATATTGTTAGATTATTAAATGGTACTGAAAATAAAATTGGTCAAAAGAAAAAGGAAGAAGTTAATCTAGATAAAAATAATTGATAAAAAAATAATATTATTTATCCTAGGATTTTAAATTATTAATTATTTTATGTATTAACAAATATTATAGTTTAGATTAAAATAAATTATTTAGTTTTAAAAAAAGATACTCAAAGGTATCTTTTTTTATGATAAATTTAATGAATTATTCTTTTTGGGTTCTTTTATTTAGCCAATTAGTAATTGTATTGACTACTTCTTTGGTTTCAACATCATGATGTAAATTATGATAAGCATTTTTAATTAGAACTAATCTTTTATCTTTTATAGGCATTTTATCTAAATACTTATTAGCAGTTTTATATGATGCCATTTTATCTTTATCACCATAAATTAAAAGAATTGGTTTTTTATTGTTTTTATAGTGTTTTAGATAATAATTACCGCCTTTAATTAATAAGTTATCTACTAAGTTAAAAGTAAATGATTTTAAGAGAAGGGGATCAGAATCATCTATTGGCTCTAATTTAGATAGATTTTTATCATGGTAGTTTGTTTTCATATCTTTTACTTTAAATAGTCTTAATAATTTAATCATTAATTTATTAAAGAATGAAAATTTATAAGGTGTACTTAAAATAATTAAACCATCAAAATTTTGATAGAAGGTACTGTATAAATTAGTTATTAATCCACCCATTGAATGTCCTAATAAATAAATTGGTAATTCATATTTATTATGAATGAAAGAAACGATATTATATAAGTCATTAACAACAACCTCATAATTATCTAAATCACCTCTAATGCCATAACTTCTACCATGTCCTTTCACATCATATAATAATACATGATAACCTGATTTATTAATTGCTTTGGCAAATTCTTTATAATATTTGGAATATAATGCAATCCCGTGGGTAATAACTACGACTCCTTTAGGATTTTTACTTTCAATTATTTCATAATAATTATTAATCATTTTCTTTACCTTCTACCATGTTTTTAATATATCCAATAAAATGAATACTTCCAGTTACTAAAATTATATCATCTTTATTTTTTTTACTTAATAAATAGTTTAAAGCTTTTTCAGGGTCTTTTATGATTTGATGTTTTTCATTTATTATTTCTTTAAATCTAAAATCAGGAAATGTTGTTATAATAATTTCATCAGATATATCTTTTAATAACTCTAACATCTGATGATGATCTTTATCAGATAAGCTTGAAAATAAAACATATAACTTATCTTTTTTTAATGGCCTAAAGGCGTTAACAAGTGCTTTAATGGCATCTTCATTGTGGGCACCATCTAAATATAGATTTGGCATTAACTCTTCTAAACGGCCATAATATTTAGTTTTTAAGAGTGATTTTTTAATGGATTTAATCTCTAAGTTAGGATATAAATATTTAGCTGCACTAATAGAAAGCACCGCATTTAAGGCTTGATAATTACCTAATAACGGCAATTCGTATTCCTCATTTTGATAACTAAAGATTAGTGGTTTGTTGTTAATGATTTTAATTGAGTTTAAGTCAATAAATTGATAAGTAGCCCTTACTTTTTTTAAATATTTAACAAATTGGTCATAAAAGCTATTAGATACTGTTGTAATTAGGTGGTTATTTTCTTTAACGATTCCTAACTTATTAAAGGCTATTTCTTCTAAAGTATTACCTAATTGTTTTTGATGATCTAATCCAATATTTGTTATTAAAGATAAATCATAATTTAAAATATTTGTAACATCAAATAATCCACCAATGCCCGCTTCAATTATCATGACATCAACTTTTTTCTCATAAAAGTATTTAAAAGCCATTAAAGTTAATAGTTCAAAGAAACTTAATTTTTTATGATAATTTAAGTAAAACATATCATGGAAATTTAAGATATAAGTTATTAAGGGCTCTAAGTCTTTGTTAGAGATATTAATTCCATTTAATAAAATTCTTTCATTAAATGAAATTAAGTATGGAGAGATAAAGGTTCCAATAGTTAAATTATTATCTTTTAAAATATTTGTTAAATATAAAGATGTTGAGCCTTTCCCATTAGTTCCTGCAATATGAATTTTTTTTATCTTTGATAAATCAAGTTCTAATAAGGAGAAGGCTTTTTTTAAATAATTTAAGTTAACTCTAGGTCCTTCTCCTTTTAATGATTCTAAGGTTTTTATTTTATTAGCTAAGTTATTTGTCATATGTTTTTAATTTATTTAAAACATCTTCGTATTGTTTTAAATAACTTTCGTATTTCTCTTTTTCTTGTAATACCTTTTCTTTAGGTGCTTTTTTTAGAAAGTTTTCATTACTTAACATTTGTTTAGAACGTTTTATCTCGTTAGTTAAATTTATTTTTTGCGCATTTAATATTTTAATTTCTTTTTCCTTATCAATTAATTCATCTTTTTTTAAATATAAATTGACATTTTTACCGGTTATTAATAAGAGATTTTGATTAGTGTTTTTATTAATGATATTTAAGGTTGACAAATTAGTGAGTTTTATTAAGTAATCTTCATAGGTTTTAAATTTATTTGATAAAGAATCATTAGAAATTTCTAAAGTTAACTCTAATGGTTTATTATTAGGGATATTATACTCAGCTCTAATATTTCTAGTTTTAACTAAAACATCTTTAAACTCACCAAAAAAGTTGGTTTTATCTGTAAATCTATAAGTTGATTCGGGCCAATTTGAAACCATAATTGATGGTTCGTTGCTGATTTTTTGGAATAATTCTTCCGTAACAAATGGAATAAATGGATGCATTAGTTTTAAGATATTAGTTAATACATATAATAAGACTGCTTTAGTGTTGTTGCTATCATCATTATTTAAAGATATTTTAGATATCTCAACATAATAACTAGCAAACTCATCCCAAATAAAATTATGTAGAATTAAACTTACTTCATTAAGTTCATATTTATCATAATAATTATTAGCTTCATCAATTACTTCTTTTAATCTCGTTAAAATCCATTTATCGAAATGATTTAATTTACTTTCATCTATTTCTAAATTTATATCCTCAATATTTAATAAAATAAATCTTGTAATATTCCATAATTTATTAATAAAGTTCCAAGACGATTTTACTTTTAATTCATCATATCTAGTATCAAGTCCTGGGGCTGAGTTTGATACAATAAAATATCTTAAGGCATCAATTCCGTATTCAGCAATAACATCCATTGGATCAATTCCATTATTTAAAGATTTAGACATTTTACGGCCTTTTGAGTCTCTAATTAATCCATGTAGTAATACTTCTTTAAAAGGGTCTTTTTCAGTAAATTCAGTTGCCATTATCATCATTCTAGCAACCCAAAAGAAAATAATATCATAGCCTGTTACTAATAAATTAGTTGGGTAATATCTTTTAAATAATGGATCATTAGTATTAGGCCAATTTAAAGTAGAAAAAGGCCATAAAGCACTACTAAACCAGGTGTCAAGGACATCTTCATCTTGAACCCAATCTTTACCGGGTGATTTAATTTGAACTAAAACTTGGTCATCTTTATACCAAGCCGGAATTCGGTGACCCCACCAAAGTTGGCGAGAAATTGTCCAGTCTTCGATATTATTTAACCAGTGCATTAAGGTTTTATGGAATCTTTTTGGAATAAATTCAACATCGTTAGTATTTATTGTGTTTTCGGTTAGCTTTTTCATTTCAACAAACCACTGAAGTGATAATCTTGGTTCAACCATGACACCAGTACGTTCAGAAAAACCAACATTATGAAGATGATCTTCTATTTTAACTACTAAGTTTAATTCTTTTAAATCTTTCACTAATTGTTTCCGGCAAGTAAAACGGTCAAGTCCTTTATATTGATTGGATAGTTCATTCATTAATCCATCTTCATTCATACATAAAGGCATTTCTAAATTATGTCTTATTCCTACTTCATAGTCATTAGGATCATGAGCAGGAGTAACTTTAACAACGCCTGTTCCAAAGTCCATATCAACATAATCATCTTTAATTATTTTAATTTTAGTTTTAGTTCCAGGGATATAAACCTCTTTACCAATGTATTTTTGATATCTTTTATCATCGGGATGAACCATTAAAGCTTGGTCGGCAAACATTGTTTCAGGTCTTGTTGTTGCAACTACTAAACCTTCATTTGGGTTATTAGTAAAAGGATATTTAAAATAATATAAATGACCCTTTGTTTCTTCATGGATGACTTCAATATTAGAAAGGGCTGTTTTAGCTTCAACATCCCAATTTATAATTCTTAACCCGCGGTAAATATAGCCTTTTTTATATAAAGAAATAAAGACTTCATTA
>Ga0265293_10012980_pt1 | contig 10921 bp, 9 predicted proteins | sample Munlanlewell138R_FD_192505 | JGI IMG/M metagenome (GOLD analysis project Ga0265293, IMG submission 192505) | Leachate microbial communities from a municipal landfill in Southern Ontario, Canada - Leachate well 138R | ecosystem: Engineered > Solid waste > Landfill > Unclassified | place: Canada... | reverse complement strand
CCAGCCACGGCATGGTGCGCATTGAAGTGCGTTGCGCGCGCTGCGACGGGCATCTGGGCCATGTGTTTCCTGATGGCCCGCCGCCGACCTTCACCCGTTACTGCCTGAACTCGGACGCGCTGGAGTTTTTCGTGCAGGGCAGCCAGCCCGAGCAGCGGATTGCCGCCGGATGAGTGCAGAAAACCCCGGCGTGCGGCTCGACCTCTGGCTCTGGGCGGCACGCTTCTTCAAGACCCGCGCACTGGCCAAGGAAGCGATCACGCGCTCGCAGGTGAAGATCGCCGGCCAGACCTGCAAACCCTCGCGCACGGTACGCGAAGGTGACGGGCTTTCAATCGAACGCGCCGGTGAAACCTGGGACGTGACGGTGCTGGGCCTGAGCGACAGGCGCGGCCCGGCCAGCGTCGCGCAGACGCTGTACGAGGAAAGCGTCGAATCGCGCGAACGCCGCGAACAGCAACGCGCACTGCGCGCTGCAGAACGCGCCGGCTACCAGCCCCCCGCACACAAACCGGACAAACGCGCGCGGCGTCTGATCCAGGCGCTGGGTGATCTGGATTCGATGTAGCGCCAGCGGTCTGGTGCTGGAATCGGGAATCGGGAATCGGGAGTCGGGAGTCGAACCGCGCGGCTTTCCCGGTACTGCCGACGCGGCTCAATCCAGATGCACCGTGATCTTCGCCGCTGCGGCGCAGGCCTTGGCACGTGCTGCGTCGATGTTGTCGGCGCGCGCCAGTGTGACGCCGACGCGGCGCTGGCCTTCGACTCCTGGTTTGCCGAACAGGCGCAGTGCGGTATCGGTTTCGGCCAGTGCAGCGGCCACGCCGGAAAAACGCGGCACGCCGTGGCCGTGCGCCAGCAGTGCGCAGGAAGCGCTCGGGCCGTATTGACGGATCAGCGGGATCGGCAGGCCGAGGATGGAGCGCACATGCAGTGCGAACTCGGACAGTTCCTGCGAGACCAGCGTCACCAGCCCGGTATCGTGCGGGCGCGGCGAGACTTCGGAAAACAGCACTTCATCACCACGCACGAACAGCTCCACGCCGAATACGCCTCGGCCGCCGAGCGCGTGCACCACGGCGCGCGCGATGTCCTGCGAGCGTTGCAGCGCGAGCGCCGACATCGGCTGCGGCTGCCAGCTTTCGCGGTAGTCGCCGTCTTCCTGGGTGTGGCCGATCGGCGCGCAGAAATCGATGCCGTCGCGGTGGCTGACGGTCAGCAGGGTGATTTCGTAATCGAAGGCGACGAAACCTTCGACGATCACGCGTCCGGCGCCGGCGCGGCCGCCACGCTGGGCGTAGTCCCAGGCGCTGTCGATACCGGCTTCGCCGCGCACCAGGCTCTGGCCCTTGCCGGACGAACTCATCACCGGCTTGACCACGCAGGGCAGGCCGATGGTGCTGATCGCCTGGCGGTATTCCTCATGCGTATCGACGAAGCGGTAGGGCGACGTCGGCAGGCCCAGCTCCTCGGCGGCGAGGCGGCGGATGCCTTCGCGGTCCATCGTCAGCTGGGTGGCGCGCGCGGTCGGCACCACGCACAGGCCGTTCTCGCGTTCCATCGCTGCCAGCGTCGCGGTGTGGATCGCCTCGATCTCCGGCACCACCAGATGCGGCTGAACCTCCGCGATCAGCGCACGCAGCGCGGCCGGATCGAGCATGTCCAGCACCACGGCGCGATGCGCGACCTGCATCGCCGGGGCGTTGGCATAGCGGTCGGCGGCGATCACCTCCACGCCCAGGCGCTGCGCTTCAATCGCCACTTCCTTGCCGAGTTCGCCCGAACCCAGCAACAGCAGGCGGACCGCGCTGCTGCTCGACGGTGTGCCGAAATCCGGTGAATCCAGGTTCATTCGTGCCTCCAGCAGCATCGCACCAGCCGGCCATTGTAGTGCCTGGCCGGAAGCGCGATGCGACATGGCTGCGGTGGCAGGCGTTCATCCGGCAGACCGGACGCATGGCATCATCGGGCCTGATGAACCGCATTGCCGCCCTGTTGCTGCTGAGCCTGATCGCGCTGCCTGCCGGTGCGCGCGAGCCCGGCCGCGATGCGCAGCCCGATCCGCCGCCGCCGTTGCCCGAAGGGGTGGAGCTGGCGGCCTTGATCACCGATTCGCGCCTGTCGGAAATCAGCGGGCTGGCGCTGTCGCGCCGCCATCCGGACATCTTCTGGATGCACAACGACAGTCACGACGCCAATGCGCTGTACGGCGTCGATGTGCAGGGCCGGATCCGCGCCACGCTGCAACTGCCGGTGCCCAATATCGACTGGGAAGACATCAGCAGTTTCGAACATGCCGGCCGCAGCTGGCTGCTGGTGGCCGACACCGGCGACAACGGCGGCATACGCACCGAACTGGCGCTGCACCTGCTGCCCGAACCCGACACCCTGGCCGACCACGATATCGCCGCCGAGGTGGTGCGCACGATCCGCTTCCGTTGGCCGGATGGCGCGCGCGACTGCGAAGCGGTGGCGGTGGATGTGCAGCATGGTGCGATCTACCTGATCGGCAAGAAGCGCACCCCGCCGGACCTGTTCCGGCTGCCACTGTGGCCGGAGGAAAACCAGCCGCCCGATACGCTGCACGAGGCCGAACGCATCGGCACCCTGGCCGGCATCGTGCAACCCACGGCCGAAGATCTGGCACGCAGCCCGGTTTACGGGCGCTACCGCTCGCAGATCACGGCCGCCGACGTCAGCGCCGATGGGCGTTATTTCGCAGTGATGAGTTACCTGCATATCTACCTGTGGCCGCGCCATCGCGACGGCTGGGGGGCGGCGCTGGCACAGCCGCCGCAACAGCGTGATCTGCCGTGGATGGCACAGGCCGAGGCGATGGGTTTCGATGCGGAAGGCCGCGCACTGTGGCTCAGTTCCGAACGTCTGCCGGCGCCGCTGATCCGCATGGATCTTTCGGTGCAGCCCTGATCCGGCTGCGGCTTATTCCGGGCTTTTACTGCCGTTTGCATCGACAGAAAATGCGCGCAGCGCCCGCGTGCCGGGCGTAAGCTGAAAACCCGTATTCGCGCGCCGGAGGCGGCGATGAAGGACTATTGGAACAACCGCATATTCCGGATCGGCGCGATCATCGCACTGGTCGGCTGGTCGGCTGGTCGGCTGGTCGCCGCTGCTGCTGATCATCGTACTGGCCGGCATCGGCCTGTGGCCGGACCCGAACCCGAACCCGAATCCGATCGGCCCGGGATTGCTGTTTTTCTTCAGTTTCTGGCCGGCCGTCGTGTGCATGGCGCTGGGCATCTTCCAGGTGTGGCGCGGGCGGCGCTGAGGAGCGGCAACCCGGCGCCGGCCGGATTCATCTGGCGGTGGGCCGTCGGGCGGCAGCATAGACCGCAGCACGCTGGCATCATCCTGCCGCGTACCATTGTTCCGTTGCCCGCTGGAGGTTCTGCATGCCCAATTCCCCGATCCGCCGTCTGGCAATGAGCGCCACGTTCGCTCTTGGTATGACCGCAGCTTGCAGCTTTGCCCATGCGGCCGAACCACAGGCCCTGCTGGAAGGCTTCATGCGCGATGTGCAGGGCCTGTCCGGCGATTTCCGCCAGCGTGTGCTGGATCCGGATGGCCGCGTCGAGGAAGACAGCCAGGGCCGGATCGCATTGGCGGTGCCGCGCCAGTTCCGCTGGGAATACGAAACTCCTTTCCCGCAGCTGATCGTGGCCGATGGCAGTCGCGTGTGGATCTTCGACCCGGATCTGGAACAGGTGCAGGTGCGCCCGCAGGATGCCGAGGAACAGCGCAGCCCGCTCAGTGCGCTGACCGACCCGGACGAACTGGAGCGTCAGTTCATCGTCGCCGATGGTGGCCAGAGTGAAGGTCTGGACTGGGTGACGCTGGAGCCGCGTGACGCGGATGCGGGCTTCAGTTCCGGCCGCCTGGGATTCGCCGAAGGCCAGCTGTTGCGGATGGACATGACCGATTCGCTTGGGCAACGCACCCGGATCGAGTTTTCCGGCTGGAAGCGCAATTCCGCGTTCGCTCCGGACACCTTCCGCTTCGTGCCGCCGCCCGGCGTGGACGTGATCGGTGACGCCGGCGAAGTGGAAGTGGAAGCAGCGACGCAGGCCTTCCCGCTCGAGGATTGAGCCGGCTGCAGCGGCCGCGCACGCGCCGGATCGCGAACGCTGCGGGGCATCGCATGTGGCGCCGCCTGCGTTTTCCGGCGTCGTATCCGGGCTAGAATCGCCGGTCACCCGTTCCGAACCGCACGAGTCCTGCATGAGCATCAAGAGCGACATCTGGATCCGCCGCATGGCGGAGCAAGAGGGCATGATTTCCCCGTTCGAGCCCGGCCAGGTGCGGCATAACCCGTCCGGCGGGCGGATCGTGTCGTATGGCACCAGCAGCTACGGTTATGACGTGCGCTGCGCCAACGAATTCAAGGTGTTCACCAACATCAATTCCACCGTGGTCGATCCCAAGGATTTCGACTCGCGCAACTTCGTGGATTTCACCGGCGATGTCTGCATCATCCCGCCCAACTCGTTTGCACTGGCGCGCACCGTCGAATATTTCCGCATCCCGCGCTCGACTCTGGTGGTGTGCCTGGGCAAGAGCACCTACGCGCGCTGCGGCATCATCGTCAATGTCACGCCGCTGGAGCCGGAATGGGAAGGTCATGTGACGCTGGAGTTCTCCAATACCACGCCGCTGCCGGCGAAAATCTACGCCAACGAGGGCGTGGCGCAGATGCTGTTCTTCGAATCGGACGAAATCTGCGAAACCAGCTACCGCGACCGGGGTGGAAAATACCAAGGGCAGCAAGGCGTTACGTTGCCGCGCACCTGACGTTGAAGGCCCCTTTCCCCGCCGTATCCATCTGTGTTGCCGGCGCAGCGTAGCCCGGTCTTGCGCGGGACCCCGATCATCGCGCGAAAAGTAACATCGGCCTTGTTATAGTTCCCTGACGCATTGCCCGGGATCCGGTCGTAGCGGCCTTCTCTGCGGTGATGCTGATCGACGGCCATCGGCCTGCACTGCAAACCGAAGCAGCACGATCCAAGGGGAACAACATGCGAAACGAAGCGAAGTACTGCCGTGGCCTGCGGATGACACCGCTGGCGGCCGGCGTGGCGGCGGTGTTTGCCGCGAGTCTACTCAGCGTGCCCGTACAGGCGGCTGACAACGCACCCATGATGCAGACATCCAAGGCCGAGTGGCGTGCGCAAAAAGAGCGCCCGCGCAAGGCTGAAGCCCGTGCCTGGGGCCAGCACCGGCAAGGTTCCGAACTGGTGGCCTCGCGCCTCAGTGGTGATGCCGCAGCCAGCGTCCTCGGGCTGCCGCTGCTGGAACAGTGGCGTGATCAAGCGCGACAGCAACGCGCCGAACACAAACAGCAACGCGAACAGGCCCGCGCGCAGCGACTGGAACGCCGCGCCGAGCAGCAAGCCCAGGCCCGCGCGGCCGCAGCGCCGGTCCAACGGGCAAAAGATGCCCAACCCCAGGCTATCGTGCTGGTCGGCAACTGTGATGACAGCGGCCCCGGCAGCCTGCGCGATGCCGTGGCCGGTGCGTCGAGGGGGGATGTGATCGACCTGCGCGGCCTGCCTGCGGCGGGCTGCGACACTATTTTGCTGGAAAGTGAAATCAGCGTCCCTTCAGGTGGTGTGACCATCCGAGGTCCTGGCGCGGACCTGCTGAGTATTGATGGTGGTGAGAGCAACCGGATATTTTACGAAGGCTATGGCTATTATAATGGCCTGTTTGCCGTGGAAGGGGTCACTCTTACCGGCGGTTACCACGCCAACGAGTCCGGCCCCGCATACGGCGGAGCAATTCATGCACGAAGCCAGGTTGTGCTGCGCGATGCGGTGATCAGCAACTCTCATGTCATTGGTAGGGATTACAGTGGTGGTGCGGCAGTGTTTTCCCGTCGAGGTGTGGAGCTGACCAATTCCATAGTCTCTGGAAACACCACAGATATCTATCCTGGTGCGTCAGCATTTGAGACCTATGGTGCAGTTCTTGCCTGGAACGATGTGACCCTGATCAATTCCGAGGTGAGCGGCAATAAGATAATCGGTTCTGGATTAGGCAGGGGCGGCGGCATTGCGGCAGATAGTGTCCTGATGCTTCAATCCCGGGTACAGGACAATGCTGTCGAAGGCAGATCTGCCCGGGGTGGCGGTGTGATGGCCTGGGACAACCTGGTCGTGATCGATAGCGAAATCAGCGGCAACAGTGTTGCAGCCGGAGAGTTCGGGGCAAGAGGCGGCGGGGTGTTCGGACAACAACTCACCATCATCAACTCGGTTATCAGCGGAAATAATGCCAGCTCGCAGGAGGATGACGCCTTTGGTGGCGGTGTGTATGCGGAGGTGGCAAGCGTGTCCTCTGGCACCATGTTGCAGGACAACAGTGTCGTAAGTGTGGCAGCCAGCGCTATAGCATCAGGTGGTGGCCTGTTCTCCAAATATCGTGGCGATCTGAGCGATTCCACGGTCAGCGGCAACAGCGTCAACAGCGCAGGAATGGCACTTGGTGGCGGGCTGTTTGCCGGCACAGGCAGCTTGACCGATGTCAGTGTGGCCGACAACCAGGCCATCGGTACCAGCACTGATCCCAACATTTCCGCACTGAGCGGTGGCGCGATGTTTTACGGCGATGCGCTGCTGACCCGCGCGACCTTCTCCAGCAACAGCGTTCAGGCAGGTGCAGGCCCGGCCATGGGGGGAGGAGTGATTGTGCTCGGTGGGTCGATTATGGATTCGACCATCACCGCCAACAACGTCAGCGGAGGCACAGCGGCGGCGGGCGGTGGTTTGGTCAATATCAGCGACTCTCCATTCGACGCCAGCAGCCTGATCGTGACGGATAACTCCGTTGACAGTAGTGCCGGAATAGGTGGGGGTGCTGGCCTGGCCAGCACTGGCAATCTGCGCTTGGTGGATGCCACGATCTCGGGCAATCACATCAATGCCGTGACGCGAGGAACGGGTGGCGGTATTTTCGTTGAAGCTGCCGAGGTGTCACTGCTGCGCGCGCAGGTGACGGCCAACTCGATAACCGTTGCCAATGGCCATGCCAGGGGAGGCGGACTGTCTTCCGATGATTCAATGTACTACTCCTATGCGGGTCTTGCCACGATCCAGGACAGCACCATCAGTGGGAATAGCATCAGTGTGGTAACTGGTTATGGATCTGGTAGGGGCGGTGGTGTTTCTGTCTCTGCCGGTTTGATGATTGGCAATTCCAGTGTTTCGGAAAACAGCATCAATGGTGGAGATTGGTTGGTCGGTGGTGGTGTTTTTGTCGATGGCGGTGGTCTGGATGCGACCGCGTTGACGGTGGCTGAAAACAGCATCCACAACGTTTCGGACGGTTGGGGTGGCGGTGTTTTCGCTTACTACGGCGTCGGGCTGGTCGACAGCACGATATCCGGAAATAATATCGATGCAGGTGTGAACGCAGGGGCGGGTGGTGTCGCCGTGATCTATAGCGACCTTTCACTGGCCGGCAGCAGGGTGAGCGGAAACTCCATCGTGACGGGTGAAGGCTATGCTGTTGGAGGCGGGCTGTACGCTTTCGATGGCGATATCACGCTCCAGGGCAGCACGATCTCCGGCAACAGTGCGGTCGGACTCCCGGGTCTTGGCGGTGGTGTTTTCGGATACTACGAGGCGGTATCGCTGTCCGGCACGACCATCAGCGGCAACGAGGCAAGCCATGATGGCGGTGGCGTCTGGGCGGGAGGCGTCCTGCTGTCCAACTCGACCATCAGCGGCAACAGCAGTCAGCAGCGCGGTGGGGGACTGTTCTTTGACGTGAGTGCCACGCTGAACAACAGCACCATCACCGACAATAGCGCGCCGTTTGGTGGCGGCATCGCGACGTGGGTGGATTTCGCGATGAATTCCAGCATTGTGTTTGGCAACACCAGCACCGATGATTCGAGTCCGGCAGCGGATATTTACGCGGCAGACAGCGCGGCAACGGCTGTTACGGGTGTTGCCAACCTGGTCGGAGTATCGGCGCTGACTCTGCCGATGGATACCGTGGCCACGGATCCGCAGCTTGAACCGTTGGCCGACAATGGCGGGCCGACCTTCACCCACGCTCTGCCGGCTTCCAGCTTCGCGATCGACCGCGGTGCCAATCCCGACGCACTGGAAGCAGACCAGCGCGGTGCCGGTTATCCGCGTGTGTTTGGCACCCAGGCCGATATCGGCGCCTTTGAATATGCCTCGATGGCGATCTTCTCCGACGGTTTCGAATAACCGTCACGGCAAAATCGTGCCGGCTTGGGGGTTCCCCGGCCGGTGCGCCAACAAAAAAGCCCCGACGATGTTCGTCGGGGCCTTTTTGTATGTTGCGCGGGTTGGTGGTTACGCGGCCAGCAGCGGCACGCCAGTGCGTTCGGCCACGGTTTCCAGGGTTTCGTCGGGGGCCAGTTCCACCACCTTGAGGCCGTCGGGGGTGATGTCGAACACGCCCAGGTCGGTGATGATGCGGTTGACCACTCCCACGCCGGTCAGCGGCAGGGTGCATTCGGGCAGGATCTTGTGCTCGCCGTTGCGGGCCACGTGCTCCATCAGCACCACGACGCGCTTGACGCCGGCCACCAGGTCCATGGCGCCGCCCATGCCCTTGACCATCTTGCCGGGCACCATCCAGTTGGCCAGATCGCCCTGGTGGGTGACCTGCATCGCGCCGAGGATGGCCAGATCGATGTGGCCGCCACGGATCATCGCGAAGCTGTCATGGCTGCCGAAGTAGCTGGCGCCCTGGCGGGCGGTGACGGTCTGCTTGCCGGCGTTGATCAGGTCGGCGTCGACTTCGTTTTCAGTCGGGAACGGGCCGATGCCGAGCAGGCCGTTTTCCGATTGCAGCCATACGTCAACGCCGTCGGGGATGTGGTTGGCCACCAGCGTCGGCAGGCCGATGCCGAGGTTGACGTAGGCGCCATCGGTCAGTTCCCTGGCGGCACGCTGTGCCATTTGATCGCGGTTCCAAGCCATCAGCGGTTCTCCTCTTGGCGAACGGTGCGTTGTTCGATGCGTTTTTCCGGGGTGGCGTTGACCACGATGCGGTCGACGTAGATGCCGGGCAGGTGGATCTGGTCCGGGTCCAGCGCACCGACTTCGACCAGTTCCTCCACTTCCACCACGCAGACCTTGCCGGCCATGGCGCAGGCCGGGTTGAAGTTGCGCGCGGTCTTGCGGAACAGCAGGTTGCCCGAGGCATCCGCCTTCCACGCCTTGATCAGCGCCACGTCGGCTACCAGTGCGGTTTCCATCACGTAGTGCTTGCCGTTGAACTCGCGGGTTTCCTTGCCTTCGGCCACCACGGTGCCGTAGCCGGTGGCGGTGAAGAAGGCCGGGATACCGGCGCCGCCGGCGCGCAGGCGTTCGGCCAGGGTGCCCTGCGGGTTGAATTCCAGCTCCAGCTCGCCGGCCAGGAACTGGCGTTCGAACTCCTTGTTCTCGCCCACGTAGGACGAAATCATCTTGCTGATCTGGCGGGTTTCCAGCAGCTGGCCGAGGCCGAAGCCGTCGACACCGGCATTGTTGGAAATCGCGGTCAGGTTCTTCACGCCCGAATCGCGCAGCGCCGCGATCAGGGCCTCGGGAATGCCGCAGAGGCCGAAGCCGCCGACCGCCAGGGTCTGGCCGTCGGCAACCACGCCTTCAAGGGCGCTGGCGGCGGTGGCGAACAGTTTGTTTTGCATCGGTGGTCCTTTGCTCCGGATGGATGGATGCGGCCATGTTCGGATGTGCGGGCGCCAGCGTCGAGTGTCCTAAAGTCCCATTCCCGGCGCCTGCCTTACCGCTGCGGCCAGCACGACATTGTGGCGCAGCGCGCCCGCGCTTGCCGGTTCGTGTGGTCGAACAGGCGGATGTGGCGGCCCTGCGGCGGCACCGTAGCGCGGCGGCGAAGCCCGCTGCCGGCACGCGCCGACGCTTCGATGCGGAGCGGCGAGGCGCTAAAGTGGGCGCATCATGCACGTCGTCTACGAACCGGAAAACCTGATCGAAGCGCATCTGCTCAAGGGCCTGCTGGCACAGGCCGGCATCGCCGCGCACATTCGCGGCGAACACCTCACCGGCGCGATGGGGGAACTGCCGGCGCTGGGGCTGCTGGCGGTGATGGTGGCCGATGAGGATGCCAGCGCCGCGCGTGCGCTGATCGCCGACTGGCATGCAGCCGCGCCGGAGTCGGACGGCGGCACGGAAAGCGACGGTTTCCTGCGCGCCTGAGCCGTTTCCCGCCATCCCCACGGCGTGCTGGCGGCGCGCTGCTTGGCCGTATGGGGGTAGGGTTGGCACAATGGCCGTTCGTTTCCCGATTCCGGTGCCATGTCCTATCTCGTTCTTGCCCGCAAGTGGCGGCCCCGGCGGTTTTCCGAGCTGGTCGGCCAGGAACACGTCGTGCGTGCGCTGTCCAACGCGCTGGAAACCGGGCGCGTGCATCACGCCTTCCTGTTCACCGGCACGCGCGGCGTCGGCAAGACCACGATCGCGCGCATCTTCGCCAAGAGCCTGAACTGTATCCAGGGTGTCGGTGCCGAACCCTGCGGCGAGTGCGAGATCTGCCAGGCGGTGGATCAGGGCCGTTTCGTCGATCTGCTGGAAATCGACGCCGCCTCCAATACCGGCGTGGACGATGTGCGTGAGCTGATCGACAACGCCCAGTACCTGCCCACGCGCGGCCGCTACAAGGTCTATCTGGTGGACGAGGTGCACATGCTGTCGCGCAACGCCTTCAATGCGCTGCTCAAGACGCTGGAAGAGCCGCCCGAACACGTCAAATTCCTGCTCGCGACCACCGATCCGCAGAAGCTGCCGGCCACCGTGCTCAGCCGCTGCTTGCAATTCAATCTGCGGCGGCTGACCCAGGAACAGATCGGCGGGCAGATGCGCCACATCCTGGATGCCGAATCGGTGCCGGCCGATGACGAGGCCAT
>Ga0265293_10012979_pt1 | contig 10921 bp, 12 predicted proteins | sample Munlanlewell138R_FD_192505 | JGI IMG/M metagenome (GOLD analysis project Ga0265293, IMG submission 192505) | Leachate microbial communities from a municipal landfill in Southern Ontario, Canada - Leachate well 138R | ecosystem: Engineered > Solid waste > Landfill > Unclassified | place: Canada... | reverse complement strand
TAGGGCTCGACGTGGAAGGTCGTCACCAGGTCTTCGAGGTCGGCGTGGATGGCCTTCTCCAGGCGCCCGACCAGCGCGTGAGCATCCTCGACCGTCATCTTGGGCGCTACAAACACGTCAACCTCTGCGAAGCGCGCCCTGCCGGACGTGCGGGTCCGCAGGCGGTGGAAGCCCAGTACCTCGGGCGCTGCCTCCAGCACGTCCAGGATGAGGGCCTCCTCGGCTTCGGGCAGGCGCTCGTCGAGCAGCCGCGACAGTGACCGCCTCATCACGTTGACGCCCACGAACACGATGTTGGCCGCCACCGCCAGACCGATCAAGGGGTCGAGGGCATGCCAGCCGGTGACGCCGACGAGGAGGACCCCGAGGACGACCCCTAGCGACGTGTAGACGTCCGTTAGGACGTGCCTGGCGTTCGCGTTGAGGGCGGCGGAGTTCTCGCGCCGCGCCACCCCGAAGATGTATAGGGCGAGTAGGCCGTTGGCCACGGCGGCAACCAGCGAGACCGCCACGCCCACGCCCACGTTTGTGAGGGCGGAGGGGTGCAGCAGCCGCTGCCAGGCGTTCCAGGCGATGGCGCCCGCCGCGACGATGATGAGGGCGGCCTCGAGCACGCTCGAGAAGTACTCCGCCTTGAAGTGGCCGTAAGGGTGGCGGTAGTCGGGCGGTGCCTCCGACACGGCCAGCGCGATGAGCAACACGGCGGCCGCCACCAGGTTCACCAGTGACTCCGCCGCGTCGGAGAGGAAACCGATCGAGTCGGTCACCAGGTAGGCCGCGAACTTGAGCACCAGGACTATGGCGGCGCCCCCTAGGCTCACCCAGGCGGCGCGGTTACGGCGGCGGTCGCTGGCCGACCTGGCGGGGCCGGCCTGGTGGATTACCTTACTCGTCGTCCGCCCCGTCTTCCAACGCCAGGTCGTCCTCGCTCTCGCCTGGGTCGAACCCTTCCGGCACCTCCCCCGCGGCCATGCGCTCGAGCAGCTCGTCCAACTCGTCGCCCTCGTAGTCGGTCACCGTCTCGGCGATGAGGGTCATCGCCCGCTCGGCATCGGCCTCGGGCACCAGGACGAAGCTAGCGCCGACGCTGGTGGAACCCAGGTGGGAGAAGACGTCGCTGAGCATGGCGGCGCCACGGACCATGGACACCAGGCCCTCGTCCTCCAAGATGGCGGCGACCATCTCGGCGAGTGGCGCGGCGGGCGCGACGTCCACGATGGTCCAAGGGTCGCCGTTGATGGTCACGGTCGTGCCTTTCATGCTGTTCCTTTCAGCCCTAGGGCCCCGCCCCCGCGGCCGACGCCAACGCTCTCGAGCGGGGTCAAGTAGGCGGTCGCGAACTCGCGGTAGGCGTCACGCGCCGCGTGCAGGTCGGCTACCTCGATGCTCTCGTTGGTGGTGTGGGCCAGCTCCTCCTCGCCCGGGCCGAACCCCACGACCGGGGCTCCGCGCTGCGCCAGGTGGGGCGCGTCGGTGCAGAACCACCAGACGCCCTCCGCGAGCGTGCGCCCGTGGCGGGCGAGGGCGCGTGTGAACGCCGCTCGCGCCGTAGCGACCACGGGCAGGCCGGCGTCCACCAGGTAGGCGGGCGCCGTGCGCAGAGAGGCTTGACCGTTCCCACGCTGGGGGTCCTGGGCTACGCTCACCGAGATGCGTTCGTCCTCGGCAATGCTTCTCAACCGCGCCACCAGCGCCGCAGCGCTCTCGTCGGGCAGCGAACGGTAGTCGACCGTCAGCCGCGCTTCACCCGGAACCACGTTCGAGGAATCGGATGGCAAGCTCGTGAGGCGGGTTGGCGTTGCGCTCGAGCCGCCGAAGACCGGGTCGCTCGGGAGCTCGAGGTCCTCTAGCGCCACCAGGTAGCGCCCGGCATGAGTCAGTGCGTTCTCCCCGAGTGACGCCTTGGCTGCGTGCGCGATGGCGCCCGGGAAGACGACCTCGACCACGGTGCAGCCGCGGTGCCCGAGCATGAGCCTGAGTTTCGACGGCTCGCCCAGGACGACGGCGTCGTAGTCGAGGGTGGCGCCCAGGTGCCGCGCTCCGAGCCCGCCAACCTCCTCTTGCACCACGCCGCTGACGATCAGGGTGCCGCGGAAGCCGGACGCCGCCGCGTCCGCCGCCGCGAAGACCATGCTCGCGAGGGCGCCTTTCATGTCGCAGGCACCACGGCCCCACAACCGCCCACCCTCGACCACGCCGCTCAGGGGCGGGTGGGGCCAGCGTTCCTCGGCGCCGAGCGGCACCGTGTCGAGATGCCCGCAGAGCATCAGCGTCGGGCCGTCACCTCGCCTGAACACGCCGATGGCGTTCCCGACCTCGTCCACTCGGGCCTCGTCGAAGCCATGATCGTAGAAGGCGTCCATGAGGACGCGGGTGGCGGGCCCCTCTCGGCCCGATGGGCTGTGGGCACGGATCAGCGCTGCAGCAAGGTCGACCAACGGGTCGTTCACGACGCCATCTTACGAAAAGATTCGCATCGCTCCGGCCGGCCTCGGCTTTATGCTGGTTCGGATGTCCGACGTGGCCACCCCGAGCGTAGGCTGGACCTGCCCAGCCTGTGGGCAGGTCAACCTGGCCGGCGTCACTTGCGACGCGTGCGGCGTTGCCCGCCGCATCACCGACGACCCGCCCCTCGACCTCCCCTACCGCCCGCGTCTAACGCGGCTGCCGGCGTTCTGGCTCGGGCTCATGTGGAGTGCGGTAACGCTCCTGGGGTTGATCCTGTGGCTCTCGCCACTCGCGCGAAACGCCATCGGGAACTTCTTCCTCCTCGCCCAGATAGTCGGGGCCGGTGGCGCGGCCGTGTCCTCCATCTTCACCGCCTTGTGGCAGCGGATCTTCAACGAGGTCGAGTTGGTGGTGCCGCAGCAGGTGCGCACCGGTGAGATGCTCGAGGCCGAGGTCCGCCTCGTGCCCTACGAGACCGTCGGCAACGTCTTCGTGAAGGTGGCGCTCTCCGACCGTTACTACCAGAGGACGAGGGAGGGGTTCGAGATGGAGCGCCGCGAACTCGAACACGACGTCCTCCTGAGCAACGCCAGGCTACGGGGCCGCAGGCTGACGAGCGTGACGGCGAAGTTCATAGCGCCCTTTCCCGACACCCCTCACGAGAGCCTGCAAGCCAACATACTGGCCGACGTCCTCGGCCTGCTGTCGCTCGCCGTCCCCGCGCTGGCCTGGCAGGCCAAGAACTTGCGCGAGCACGGCGGGTACTTCGTCGAGGCACGGGTCAGGGTGGGCCTGCTGAGCCGCAGGTATCACAAGCGGGTCTTCGCTTACTATGTGGGCGATGCCCTGCACTTCGGGTAGCGGGCTCTTGAGCAGCGGTTGGCTTGAGAACCGCGGATTATGCGGCGGCTGTCGCGGGAGGGGGCTTACTCGAGGGTTTCGACCTGGCGGTTCTGGCCCTGCGTTTTCGCACTGGCTTATCGCACGCTGGTTACTTCGCGCTGATCGCGCGTCACCTCCTCGATTCGCATGCTGAAGTTGGCGCCAAGGGCTTGGAGGATGCGCTGCGCTTTTTCGGTGCTGACATTGTGGTATTCGTTGCGCTCGTCCTTCGAGACTTGCGCTTCGCTCACTTGCAAGAAGTCAGCGAGTTGCTTTTGCGTCCACCCCCGGTAGATGCGTAAACCGATCAACCAACGGCCGATTCCACTCAGGTTGCTGAGCGAATCGAATTGACCGCGCCGCATGCGCTCGTACGCTTCGACCTCTTCGACGAGCTGCGCGTGAAAAGAGAGCGCCGGTTGCATAGCGCGAATGATTTCGTCTTCGCTCAAGTTCGCTTGTCCCAATGCGGTTCTGAGTTGCTCAAGGTAGTCCTTGTCGCCTCCTAGGCGTTCTTTGGCGCGCGTGTATTCAGCTTCCGTCCTGATCATGGCTTCTGGTCCTCCTTATCTGGGTCACGGTCTGCTTTGGACGCCCTCACGATTCTGACGATACCTTTGGCTTCGTTCGTGTCTCTCCTGACTCGGAAGGCGGCGGGGAACTGCAGGGCATTACCGTTCTGGTCACGAAGAGCGATCAAACCCGGGAAGTGAGGGTAGAGCGCATTAAGGCCATCTTGTAATTGGCCGGAGGCGTAGTACTTCAGGTCGACATGAAAGTAGCCGTCTATGTCGTTCGGGTGCACTTTTGCCTCCACGAAGGAGCCGTCGAGGAAGATCTGCTCGATGCCCACGTCCCACAACTGCCTGACCATCCGTTCGGCCTGATCGATGAGGTACATGCGCCATGGCCCATCGAGCGTGACCTCTCGTGTGCCGCGCACGAGGACGGACTCTCGAAGCTGTTCGAACGTCACCTCGTAATCCCCAGGCGGAGAACTCCACTGGGTGAAACCGGGAATCGACACCCGTTCTTAACCTCCAAGTGTAGCCTAGCAACTCTAAACCTACATGTCTACCATCACGGCGCCTCGTTTGGACACGCCGCGATCGCCCTTTCCTACATGCTCATAGCGCATTGCACGCTTGCTTTTGACCCGCCCGCAGAGCCCAGTAAATGCGGGCCATCATTTTGCAAGTGGAACAAAGGCTCAGATGCTGATCGAAGCACCTGCATTATGCGGACGGTCTACTTGAGGCCGGGCACCTCGCCCAACCAGCGATAGCGCTTGAGGTCGACGCGGTCGTTTACCACTTCCACGCCCTCCGAGCGCAGCAGCGCCACTTGCAACTCGCCGCTGCCCACCTTGTAAGTAGAGATGCCGCCGGAAGCGTTGATGACGCGTTGCCACGGCACGTCGCCATCGGCGTCGCGCAGCCCGTAGAGCACCGCCCCGACCTGCCTGGCGTTGTTGGGCTTCCCAGCCAGCAGCGCCACCTCGCCGTAGGTAGTCACCTTGCCCGTGGGCACGGCGCGAACCACCCGTAGGACGGCATCACGGAAGTCGGCGGCCATGCCCGATGCTACTACCGCCGCGCGGCTCCCGCCGCTTCCGTTATCCTTGGCGCGGAGGTCCGGGTGCTCGAGACGACGGTCAAGGTGGCCAGTTACCTCTTCCTGCTGGCCGTGCTGCTCATATTCAGCAGCGCCGTTCCGGCGGTCAGGAAGCGGTTCCCGCGGGGGTTCATGCTGGGTTCCGTGCTGGCGCTCGGCAGTCTGCTCCTCGTACTGACCGGGGCACTGGTCTTCCGCTAGGCGCGAGGACGCGAGGGAGGCGGCAGGGTTGCGAGCGCACGTGATCACCTTCGGGTGCCAGATGAACGAGTACGACACGCACACCATCCAGTCGGAGTTGGTGGCCGGCGGGCACGAGCTGGTGACGCACCCCGCCGACGCGGACCTGCTGCTTCTCAACACTTGCGCGGTGCGCGGCAAGCCGGTGGAGAAGGTGGTGAGCGTCCTGGGCGACCTGCGCCGGCAGCGCTCGGAGGGCCGCGACGTGACGCTGGGGCTCATGGGCTGCCTCGCCCAGCTCGAGGAGGGCCGCGAGATAGCCACCAAGTTCGGCGTCGACCTCCTGGTGGGTCCGGGGGCCATCACCGACCTGCTCGCCGCACTCGAAGAGCACGTCTCGATGCGCGGCGGCGAGAGGGAGATGGTGCAGCGCCTCGGCTTCGAACCGGAACTCCACGACCTGCTCCCGCCCCCACCCACCGGCCTGGCCGGGTTCTTGACCATCATGCGTGGCTGCAACCACCACTGCACCTACTGCATCGTGCCCGACACGCGCGGGCCCGAGGTCTCACGCTCGCCGACGAGCGTCCTGGCCGAAGCGAAGGCCATGCGCGCCGCCGGCGTGGAGGAGGTGACGCTCCTCGGCCAGAACGTCAACTCCTACGGCCTGGACGACCCGGCGAAGCCCAGCTTCCCCGAGCTGTTGCGCCTGGTGGCCGACGTCGGCTTCCCGCGGGTCAAGTTCGTTACCAGCCACCCGATGAACTTCACCAGCGACCTGATCGACGTGATAGCGGGGCACCCGAACGTCTGTAACTACATCCACTTGCCCATGCAGTCGGGCTCTGACCGCGTGCTCAGGCGCATGGCGCGCGAGTACCGGATCGAGCGTTACCTCGACATCGTCAGGGAGATCCGCGCCAAGGTGGCCAACGTCGTCGTCTCGACCGACGTCATCGTCGGCTTCCCGGGTGAAACCGAGGACGATTTCGACGCCACGCTGCAGGCCTGCGAGGTGGCGGGCTTCGAGCAGGCGTACATGTTCCTCTACTCCCCCAGGCCGGGCACCCCCAGCTACAAGCACTTCACCGACATGCCGCGCGAGGTGAAGGTCGAGCGCCTCCAGCGCCTCATCGAGCGGCAGAAGGCCCGGAGCCTGCAGGCCAACGAGGCCCTGGTGGGCACGAGGCTACGAGTGCTGGTCAAGGAGCTGGGTCGCGACTCGCGCTACGCCGTGGGGCACTCCGATCAGAACCACACGGTGCTGGTGCCGGCCGAGAGCGTCACGAGCATGGGACTGGCGGAGGTAGCGGTAACGAGCGCCACCCCGCACGCCCTCTATGGCGAGGTCGTGGGTGCGAGGTCACAGGGCATAGAACTCGTGATGGCCTCGTGAATCTCACTTGAGTGCCGGTACCGGGGCTGAAAGCCCATCTGCCCTGACCCGCGACCTGGCCGTGAGCGTCTTCGTCGTCTGGCGCGATCGTGTGCTGCTACACAAGCACCGCAAGCTCGGGCTGTGGTTGCCGCCCGGCGGGCACGTCGAACGCAACGAGGTGCCCGACGACGCTGCCGTGCGCGAGGTGCTGGAGGAGACGGGCGTAGCCGTCAGGCTCATCGGACGACCGCCAATAGACGCGCCCGGCCCACGGCAGCTCACGCGCCCACGCGGGGTTCAACTCGAGGACATCGGCCCGGGGCACCAGCACGTGGACCTCGTCTACCTGGCGCGGCCAACGGAACCCTACGATGGCCTGCTCCGGACGGGCGAGGAGGGGCTGGGGTGGTACGACCTGGCCGGCGCCACGGCGCTCGGCCTTACGGCTGAGATGAGCGCCTGGGTGAGCCTCGCGCTGGGTGAGTTGGGCGAAGCTTCGGGAGGCGTTTGGTAGTCTCCCTTCACCACCCCTATGCGCAAGCAGACGACGAGAACCGACACCCGCGTAGCGCGGGCTGGGCGCCACCGGGTATACTCCGTCCGCTGCCGGCCGTGATTACGGCTGCCGGCATCGCCGTTGTCGGGGCGTAGCGCAGTCTGGTAGCGCACCTGGTTTGGGACCAGGGGGTCGCTGGTTCGAATCCGGCCGCCCCGACCACCGTTCGCCCGCCGCGCGGTCCCTCGCGTAACGTGACAGGCACGAGGCACGGGCGAAATCCGACCACGGGCGGGAGTAGCTCAGTTGGTAGAGCGACAGCCTTCCAAGCTGTATGTCGCGGGTTCGAATCCCGTCTCCCGCTCCACTCCATTCGCCGAGGTAGCGCGCACCAGTAGCTCAGTGGATAGAGCAGCCGCCTTCTAAGCGGTAGGCCGAGGGTTCGAATCCTTCCTGGTGCACCAATTCCCCGAGGCGCGGGCTCTTCGAAATGCTCTAGAGCTCGCCACTCGTCCGACTGGACGTCGCGCATGGCCCGGGCGAACAAGAAGGAATGCTTCACGGTTCAGGCAACTACTACTCGTTCAGTCCTCGGTGAACAACGCGCCACCATCGATACGCGAAAGGTCCACTCACGACTGTTGATCTACGGGCGGCGCCCGGCGCGCGCCCCTGGGAGCGGCAATCACCCCTGAGCAAGCCTGCGCCGCCAATGGGGTGCCTTGGACCCATTTGTATCAACTATGGCGCCCTACTGAGCAGTCCAGGATCGTATCGCCACCATATGCCATAGTTACACTGTAACGATCCTCTTGACAACGGAACCCTGAGAAGCGCACTATGTGCACCGAAACGGAGGAAATGGAATGGCTTCACGCCCAGTGGACGCCCTCATCCGCCACTTTGCCGCACCAGCAAGACTCGCGCGGCTCACCCTTCTAGGCTGCTTCCTTGCGCTGGGCTTTGCCCACGCCGCTGCAGACGTCAGCGTCGAGTTCATGAACGGCGCTCTCACGGCTCCGCAGACCTTCGCGGGCACCGGGTACCATTCCATCGCACTGGTCAACAGCAGCGACCAGCTCGCCACTTTCAGTTTGGTTCGCCTACATCCTGGGACGAGCCTGGGTGACTACACGAAGGCGAACGATGCCCTCAACCAAACCAAAGACGGCGACGGCGACGCCGCGGTGGCAGCCACGAAGGCGCTGTTGGCGCTAGCCGACGCCCTAAGCGGCACGGACGTGAAGCCGCACGCCGAGATCACCATGTACGCCGACCTCCAAGCCGGGACGTACGTCGCTTCAGCCCTCCCCGCTGACGAGCAAGGACCCACGGGTCCGACGGTCTACGCTCTGTTCATGGTCACGGAGTCAGGCAGCCCAGCGGCAGCACCCGAGACCCCTTACGTCGTGCACTTCTCGGACTTCGCCTACGACTTCCCGGCCACTATCGAGGCGGGCACGAACCTCTGGCAGATCAGCAACACGGGCGAACAGCCTCATATCGCGGTCTTCTTCAAGCTCCTACCCGGCAAGACGCAGTCCGACCTGGTGGCGGGCCTGAGCGACGAGACGGGCGAGAGCGGCCCACCACCCTTCGATACCGATATGGTCTTCGAATTGGAGGCACTGTCCGCGGGCCAGACCGTCTACCTGCCGCTCGACTTCGCGCCGGGCAACTGGGTGGCCGTCTGCTTCGTGCAGGACCTGGACGATCCAGAAGTGATGCACGCCATGGAGGGAATGATCCAGGAGTTCGCGGTCAACTGAGCCGGTCGACTTACACGCGGCGAAGATGGCCGTGAACGTCCTGTTCCTCTGCAGCGGCAACTCCTGTCGCTCGATCATCGCTGAGGCAGTGTTCAACCACCTTGCCCCCGCCGGTTGGAAGGCGATGAGCGCCGGCAGCCAACCGACGGGGCAGGTGCATCCGCGCACGCTGGCCTTGCTGGAACGCTCGGGAATTGCGACCGAGGGTCTGCGAAGCAAGTCCTGGGAAGGTCTACCTGCGGCGCCGGACATCGTCATCACTGTTTGTTCCAGCGCCGCTGGCGAGGCCTGCCCCTCCTATCTAGGACCGGTGCCGCGCGCGAACTGGGAAGTGGAAGACCCGGCGCGCGTGACGGGCGCCGATGCAGAGATCGACGCCGCGTTCGCCAGCGCCTACCTCGTCCTTCGGGCGCGCATCGAAGCCTTCCTGACCCTGCCCCTGCGCGAACTCTCGCACGACCGCGAACTGCTGAAGACCGAGCTCGATCGCGTTGGCACGCTTCTCGGTTGATCGGCCTCTCGACTGCCGAAGAACACAACTGTTTGTCCGTTCACAGCCTGCCTGTCGCAGAAATCCGTCCAGGAGATCAACTCGTGACCCAAGGCGAAGTCTCCCGAAACTAAACTCCGTCGGCTTGCTTGTTGAGAACGCCCCGCACGTACAGGTGCCTGACCAGCAGCAGGATCACGGCCGCCAGCGGGGTGGCCACGAGTACCCCTAAGAAACCGAACAGTTTGCCCATCACTATCAGCGCTAGCACGAGTACGGCCGGGGGGATCTGCACGGCGCGGCGCTGCACCAGCGGCTGGATCACGTTGCCTTCGAGCTGCTGAACCACGAGGAAGGCCACAGCAGCCCACACGCCCGTCCAGACCCCGTTCGTGAAGCCGATGAGCACCGCGGGGATGGCGGCCATCAGGGGTCCGAAGAACGGGATGAGGTCGAGCAGGCCGGCGATGATTCCAAGCGCCAGCGGAAACGGCACGCCGGCCAGCGTGAGGCCGACGGCCGTGAACACCGCGACGAAGAACATCGCGATCGCCTGTCCTACCAGCCACGCCTGTAGGGTGGCGATCACCTCTCCGAGTAGCGTCTTGACGCGCCCCTCGAACTCGCTCGGCACGAGGCGCAATAGACCGCGCTGGTAGGCGCCGGGCGTTGCCGCCAGGAAGACGCCGATCACCACGATGAAGACCGCGTTGGCCATGCTGCTGACCGTTATCGAGACAGTGCTACCGACGCCCGCGAAGACGCTGCCCGCTTCGCCCGACAGGGCCGCCGTGTCGGGCAGGCTCGTCAGCAGGGCATTGCCCCACGAAGTGCGCTCGAGCGCGGCCCTCAGGTCACCCAGCAGCGTGGGCAGCCTGACGAACAACTCGTTCAGCTGTGCTATCAGCGATGGCAGGAAGAGCAGGCCCCCCAGGACGGCGGCCCCGGCAAGCACCGCGATGGTCACGAACAGGGACCACCCGTGCGACAAGCGGGTGACGCGGCGCACGCCCCCGGCACAGGCGTCGAAGAAGACGGCGACGATGAAGCCCGCGAAGCCGATGAGCATTACGTCCCTGAGCTGCCACGCGAGCAGCAGCAGCACTACGCTTGCCAGCGTGACGCCGACGGTATAGAGGACACGTTGCTGGAAGTTCAGCCTCATCCGCTCCTTACGCCAACCCCGCGGTGCGCAAGTCTACGCTCTGCCGGGGCCGGCGCTTGGGTCGCATGCACGGCGCTCGCCTTCCAAGCCACTAGCTCCGCTCCTCACAACCCCTCGCAACGCTAGAGGCTCTGCCGGAAGTACTCGTTCGTCTCCTCGTCGGGGCTCCACACGAAGCAGCCCTTGGCTCCTCGCGACATCAGCGTGCGGTAGGTGTTCTTGATGATCTCATCGGCAGCCTTCAGCGCTCCGCCAGGGTCTTTCCTGTAGCGCTTCTTGAAGCCCCTTAACGTCGAGTCCTGCGAGGAACGCGCGAAACCGTCCGTCACCACCTCACCACCGCGGACGAGGAAGTCGGGGCCGACGATGACGCCGACGTAATCGAGCTCCAGCCCCTGGCAGGTGTGGATGCAGCCGACCTGCTCCACGGAGTTGGGTTGCAAGATCCAGAGGCTCCCGTCTACGTCCAGATTCCACTGAGCGTGGAAACCGTGCTCGG
>Ga0265293_10012978_pt1 | contig 10921 bp, 6 predicted proteins | sample Munlanlewell138R_FD_192505 | JGI IMG/M metagenome (GOLD analysis project Ga0265293, IMG submission 192505) | Leachate microbial communities from a municipal landfill in Southern Ontario, Canada - Leachate well 138R | ecosystem: Engineered > Solid waste > Landfill > Unclassified | place: Canada... | reverse complement strand
TTGCTTTTTAAATCTGTTTGAATACAAGAATTATAAAACACAACCATTAGGAATAGTGTAATATATTTAAATTTTAATATCATAGTGAGTTGTATTTTATCAGTTTATCAATTTATCAATTTATCAATTTATCAGTCCATCACACAACGCAAAGAAAAGCCGCGAGTTCTGTCATACGGATATAAAGCCGCTCCAAAATCATTAGCGTTAAAGCCATAAGTAACAGCTTGATTCGGAAAATTTTCAGCCGGAGGATCCCAGGGAAAAATATCGCCTGCTCTCGGTGCAGTTGCAGTCCAAAAATAGCTGGTCATGAATTCCTCTATAACACTATGCTCAGTTAATGTCCAGATATATCCGGCTCCTGCCATATTAAAATTAATAGAGTTAGTACCTACATTCGTTGCGCTGGCATTCCATAAATTTTTATCCTTCAATTCGGTGGCGGGTCCGTTACCTTGATCACAACAATTAATTAAAAAATCCCATTCGACTTTAGTTGGTATATGCCATCCTACAGGTGCTATTCCCTGTATTTTTTCGCCTTCTTCAGCACCTTGATTACCTTTCATTACTGCATTCCAGGTATAATAAGCTCCAAATTTTTTTGTCCACGATTCATCTTCTCCTTCTTTAGGTTCGTAAAATTTCACTTCATTAACGGGTGTGCCATCGCTGTAGATCACGGCTCTTAAATTATCCCCTAACCAAATAGCATACTCTCCTGTTAAAGGATCTATCACCCTGGCAACACGATATTCTTCTTGATCTCGTGGGTCAATAAACGGCTTAAAGAACCTGAATAGTTTTATACTTCTGACTTCACTGACTGCCTCTATCTTAGCTTTTTTTCCAAGTATTTGCCAAAAGATCTCACCTCGGTGATACGTTTTAACACCCAATTCGTCTAACAAATTATCTAATTCTAAATGGGTCAGTGATTTGCTATTCACACTACCAACATCAACAGTTTTAACCTCATTCATTTCTTCATCGAGGCTGAAAGCGATAGCATAATTGAATCCATCTTCACTCTCCCATTCAAAATCAAGTTTTTTTGTTTGATTTTCATACTGTAAATCAAACTCTTCTAAATCGTCCGGGAGATACACTATTACATCTTGCTTTTTTATTTCTTCATTATCAATTCCATTTTTTTCACAAGCAGTAAAAATTAAAAACAATATCGGAATAAATAAATACATTAACTTTTTCATGATTACTTATTTTTAAAAAATTAAAGACTAAAAATTGGCTCTATTTGAAAAATCCATCATTTTGGATAATATTTGTATTTTCATAAATAGCTGTTTGGGGAATAGCATACAAAATATGCTTTGCTTCGGCAGATAATTTTCCTCTCGCTAGTGCGTTGGATATCAACTTACCATGACGTATAAGATCAGGACGTCTCATGCCTTCCCAACAAAATTCCCATCCTCTCTCTTGAAGCAAGTGGTCTCTAAATTCGCTTTTATCGGTCATATCATCAATTAATCTTTCATGAACACTTCCTTCATAATTATCAAAAGCCCTTTTTCTTATTTCATGAACCAATGCTTTAGCTTCTACAGTGGGTCCTTGAAGTTCATTGATGGCTTCTGCCTTAGCCAGCAAGACTTCAGCAAATCTGTTGATTACATATTCACTGGCATCCCATTGTCCTGTTGTGTTTGGATTTTCTTGATATTTCATGGGGATGGCACCCGGACTTCCAACATATTCTGTTCTCCTGTCAACCATTTTTTTGCCATTCCAATAAGTTAAGAGCAACGCATTCAATCGCTTATCTTGTGGATCATAGGTATCGTAAAACTGCCAAGGAACCAAAAAACCACCCCATTTTGTCAATGGAATGTTGTTAAGCGAAACATAATCGGCAGGTAGTGCGTGGGCTAAAAAGCAATTTCCTAATCCACCCAACGGAACGTTCGGTATAGGAAAAATTATTTCTCTATTACGTTGATTAGTTGGAGACCAAATCGACATATAATCAGTCTGTAATTCATACTTGCCTTCTATAATCATTTGATTTGCTACCGAATCAACTTTAGCCCACCAAATTAGTGCTTTATTTTCATTATTTCGATAATGTCTCTCTTGTCCAGCTTCATGCATATATAGTTTTAACAAATACATTTGAGCAATCCCTTTTGTCATTCTGCCATAATCTCCGGCTGTCAATTCATCAGTTGCTTTAAGATTCTCCTGCACTTCTTTTAATTCTGATTCGACAAAATTTACATAAGATTCTATGCTCGGGCGAAAAGGAGCATATGTCTGTGTTTTTTCAGGATTAGTAGCTATTTCAGGATCTAAAATTAATGGAATGGGTCCATATAAATCATAAAGATCATATGCCCAAATAGCCCTCAAACAGCGAACTTCAGCAGTATATTGCCTTTTTAGTGGTGCCGAAATAGAGACTTTTCTCATGCGTTCAATGAGGGATGTAGCTTTCGTTACGGCAGGTACTAATTCCATATAAAATAACCCCATGTCTGCTGTCTCCGCAGTCCAAAGAAAATCCATTTGAGGCTCCCAAAGCCAATTACTACTACATTCGTCCGTACACCCTATTTGCATAGTTAATAATGATCCCCATGCACAATTGTATCTATCCCATCCCCCACCCCTGAGCTCGTGATAAATACCTGTGACTGCGGCTCTTACATCATTTTCCGTATTTAAAATATTATTGGAAGAAAGTTGATCAAACACCTCAACATCTAAACTGCAAGAGGACAGCGTGATTATAATGATAACTAATTTTAAAATATGTATTCTTCTCATATGAATTGTTTAAAATGTTACATCCAAACCAAAAGCAAAAGTATGCTGATTAGGATATCCGGCTTTAAAGTCTGTTTCAGGGTCGTTCCCTGTATAAGGCGTTATTACGAATAAGTTTGAAATATCGGCAAAAACACGAGCTTTAGAGATGATATTTTTAATTTTTTGTGTGGGTATGGTATATCCTAATGTGATGTTTTTACATCTTATAAACCAAGCCTTTTCCCATAAATAATCTGATGGTTGAGGATAGACACTCACAAATCCTGATGGGAGATTACTTTCAGTATTATCTCTTGACCAGCGATCACTAACTTCAGTCATCATATTCTGTCCGTTTAAAATGCGTCGTATCTCAGGAATAGAATACTTGCCTCTTGTAGCATTATTGACTATCCGATCAAACATACCATAAAAGAAAACATTCAAATCAAACTGTTTGTATTCAAAAGTATTCCCTACACCTAATGAAAAGCCCGGATCATACGTACCAATCAGAACAATATCCGCCTGGTCAATGATGCCATCCGGCCCATTCGTATATTGTACTTTTCCGTCAGCCCCCGGAATGAGATTACCAAATTCATCTCTTACATATCCATTTACATCTTTTACTTTAAACTGACCTGGTAACAGATGAGGCATATATGAAGGTGGAGTTTCACCTACACCTAAAATGCCATCTGATAAATAAGAATAATCTGCTCGTAAAGGATCATTTTCTTTTTGCCAAGGATTAAGTATATCATCCGGATTTCGCTCTTTCCACCGATCAACATATCGTGTTAAATTAAATTCAGTATCCCATTTCAATAAGCCTGTAGTATTTCTGCTTTTTAAGGTTAATTCAATACCTTTACTTTGAGTTTTGCCAATATTGGCTGCTACTGTATTGACTTCCATAAAAGATTTCAGTTTTCTAAAACCAAGTAAATCTTTGACCTCTTTATGAAAATACTCAAAAGATCCACCAATTCGTTGATTAAAAAATCCAAAATCAATTCCCAAATTCAATTCTGTAGTTGTTTCCCATTTAAGGTCAGGATTGGCGAGTTGGAGTTTAGTTGTTCCAATATTGACAGTATTCCCAAACACATACTCCTGCCAGGCAGCAGTATAGTATTCGAAAGCATTATTTCCAATATTGCTATTTCCCGTTTGTCCAACACCTACCCTGAGTTTCAAATCGGATAAAAATGACAAATTTTCAAGAAAATCTTCTTGTTTTATACGCCAAGCAACAGCACCCGATGGAAAGAATCCATAACGATTATTTATACCAAATTTATCAGACCCATCTACACGAGCGGTAAGCGTAAGTAAATACTTATCGTTTAAATTATAATTAATGCGTCCAAAATAGGATAATAAAATACTTTGTGACTTGTTTGAACTGACAGTCGGACGCTGTGCCTCACCGGAAGCAAGAGAATTATATAAAAAGACATCCGTAAAAAACTTTGAGTTCGAAGCTGCAAATCCCTCATATTCAAAATCTTGATAAGAATATCCGGCTAATAAACCAACATGATGGATATTCTTGATTTGAAAATTATAGTTTACCGTAGTTTCAAGTAATTTATCAAAAGAAGCAGCTAAACCTTTACTTGCTTTTCCACCTTCCTGTTGTCCATACAAAGTAGTTTTGGGAAGGTATGAGTTGCGCAAACCATTTTGATCATCAAATCCCAAATTAATTTTCAGCAATAAATTCTTAATAGGTTCAGCTTGTACATAAGTATTTAATAACAAACGTTTTGTTCTTGTATAATCCGATATTTCTAACATAGAAACAGGATTTGGAACCGTAGTCATAAGCTCACTCATCATATAATTTCCATTTTTGTCTTTTACCGGAATAGTGGGATCGTATGCCAAAGCTGAATTTAATAATCCTGAATTCTCAAAATCTTCTGTTCCTAAAGGTATATTGGTCGAAAGAATATTGCTATGCGTAGCAGTGATACCATATGCTACGTATTGATTCAACTGATGATCAATGTTGATTCTACCGGTATAGCGTGTGAAATCAGAATTTTTCACCACTCCGGCTTGATTGTAATAATTGAAAGATGTCATATATTTCAAACCGGAGACGCCCCCGGATATTGAAATATTATGCTGATTGATCATCCCTTGACGCGTCACCAAATCATACCAATTCGTACCTACTCCTGCATGGGCTATTTCTGATTCGGAATACGGATATTTCAACCGGTTGGAAACAGATGAAGGATCAATGTTTCCATAAGGGTAAATATGATTGTCGTAATACCATTTTTCTTCAGCAAATTTATTAGCTTCCTGCATAAATTCGGTGGCATTCATCATATCAATCTTATTGGCAATTTCTTGAATTCCAATATTAAAATTGTAATTGACAACAGCTTTACCTTCTCTACCCTTTTTAGTGGTAATCATGATTACTCCATTAGCTGCCCGGGCACCGTAAATAGCAGTAGATGAAGCATCCTTTAGAATTTCAATTGACTCAATATCATTCGGATTAATTGAATTTAAAGGATTACGAGATCCAAAATTGGAATATCTATTATCAGACGCCGGTTCTACTGAACTCCCTCCTACAGGAAAACCATCGATTATATATAAAGGATCGTTACCTGCCCCCGTTGATGCAGCACCTCTTACGAGCATTTGAACACCTCCACCCGGCTGTGCACTGTTTTGTATAACCGTAACACCGGCAGCTTTTCCGGATAGCATATGAGCAATAGAAGTATTAGATGAAGTTGGTAAGTTCTCTGCTTTTACTGAAGAAACTGCACCTGTCAAATCACTTTTACGCATTACACCATACCCAATCACAACAACTTCATCTAAACTATTCAAAGTCTCCTGTAAAGCAATATTTACCGCATCATGTTTCCCTATTCGAACTTCTTGAGTGTCGAAGCCGAGATAGGAGAATTGCAATATGGATTTTTCATCAACCATCATCTCATAATTTCCGTTCATATCACTGATAGTTCCGATATTACTTCCTTTTACCACAATATTCACCCCTACCAATGGCTCTCCTTTATTATCGGTTACTTTACCGGTTATTTTTTTCTGCACCGCTTTATTGACACGGATTTTCTTGGTTATTACTATCGTATTGTGGCTGAAAGTAGCTTCTAACTCTTTAGAATCAAGTACAGTTTGAATAACATCAGCAAGTGGCTTGTTTCCAACTTGAATGGAGATGTCCTTCTTGGTATCCATCAATATATCACGATAAACAAAGGTAAAATTTGTCTTGGATTCAATTTCTTTCATAAATTCTTGAAGACTTACATTTCGCAAATTCAGCGTGATGGGTTGTGAATCACTTTGAGCATGCATCTGCAGCATAGTTCCAAAAACTACTACTACCAATAGTAACAACTGCCTGTATGTTTTCTTTCTAAAAAAGAATTTATAATTACAATGATTGTTTGTCATGTGAACTTGATTATGAAAGAATATATTATTAGTTTCTGTATATGATTATTGTATCTTTTTGCCTCCTGAACTGAATATTTTGATACTGAATCTTTAGCGCTTGTAGGGCCGACTCTATCTTCTCCTCCCTGAATGTACCCGATATCAGATCATTATTGATGTCCTGGCAGTGATTGATAATGCTTACCCCGTACCAGTCCTCCAGTCGGGTCAGTACATCAGCAAAACGTTCAGAACTGAATTTCAATCTGTTATACATCCATGCTGTCTCAAGCTCATTATCGGTATGCGTAATCAGTATCCTGTGGGAAGTTTTGCTAAAAACAGCCTTTTCGTTTGGTTGCAAATAATAATCTTGGGACAGGTTGTTACTTCTGAGTTTTATGCTGCCTTCTACCAATGATGTTTCAATGATGTCTGAATACGCTCTTGCTTTGGCATTGAAAGAGGTACCAAGTACTTCCACTTCCAATTCATCCATCTTCACAATAAATGGTTTTGTTTTTTCTTTAGTCACTTTAAAGAAAGCTTCGCCGGTCAATGTAACACGTCGCTCTTTTTTATTTGCCTGTGAAAATTCAATTGTGCTGTTGGCATTCAACCAAACTTTCGTTTGATCGGGTAAAGTTACCACGGCTTTATTCCCACGTTCTACGCTAAAAATCATATTATCCGGATCTTCTCGACTGAAAAGCGCGTACATGAACACCGTTCCGATTACAATCAAAGGAAGCAATACAACTGCAACTTTTAACAAACCATTGCGCCTGATTTTACTTTTATCATAGTCGACATAAAAATTCAGTTTACTTCTAATAGCATCTTTTGCTTCGTTATCCATACCTCCGGAGAGTATATTTTCATTCCACTCATGAGACATCACCTCTGATAGATCTTCATCGGTAATGTCATTCATATAATGTCGCATCTCCATAAATTCAACATAAGAGATGTCTCCGTAGAGAAATTTTTTATAATAGTCCTTGATGTGTCTATTCATTTTTATCATCCGTTTGTTACACGTTTCAGATTGTTTTTAGTACCGGTTTATATTGATGTTATAAAACATATAAAACCTACATATACATTTTTCATTTGCAAGGTTGAGAAGCATCCATACTACCGAAAAAAAATAAAGATTACAAAGGAAATCAAGTAGATAATGCCTGTTTTATGTAATCCTGCTCTGATTTTCTTCAAAGCAGTTGTCAGTTGATTTTTAACTGTTTGTTCCGATATATTCAACAATTCCGATATTTCTTCAATACTTTTTCCCTTTTCTCTGCTTAATTCAAAAATCTCAAGTTGACGATTAGTCAACAATTTTTTGCACAGCTTGAGTATTTTAACAAAATCGTCGTATAACAATTTGGTATCCGTCTCAAAATTGTCCTCTTGCCTGGCTTCTTCTTTATAAATAATATAAAGCTCCATCTCTTTTTGGTTGATTTGTTTACGAAACACATCAATGAAGCGATGTTTAGCAATAGTAAACAACAACGACTGAAGTGATCCTTCTACTGACAGAGATTCCCGTATCGACCACAAATGAAGAAAAGTATCTTGAACAATATCTCCGGCTATATGTTGCGACTTTGTGTGTGCCAATGCAAAACTGTATAACCTATCGGCATACATATCATAAATGGCATCAAAAGCTTTGTGTGAACCTCGTCTTAATTCTTTAATGTATGATTGTAGGATGTTTCTATCCATAATGGGATTATGATTTAAAACAAATGTACAATATTCCTATTAATTACACGATTCACATTGTAGATAGTACTATTCACACAATGTGTTATAAAACATATAAAGTTAGAATCCTTACAACACTACACAATGTGACCAAAATTATATGATTGGTGATCAGAGGTGGCTCAATCAGTCTTAGCGTTGATTTAAATAAGCTGTTATTAAAAGAATCTTAAATTATAGTATTTGGCTGCATAGGATAATTAATCAATATTTTTGAAAAATTAATTGTATGCAATAACGTTTTTTGAATATATTTCTACGCTTTTGATGGATCATATTTTTTGTTTATTGAGTAGTTTTGTCCTTGAAAAAATATTTTGCTAAAACATAAAAAACAGCTGTATTTATTTAAAAATTCTATTTGTAATTGAATGTCCATCATGAAAAGACACTTCGTAATAATATTCATTTTCTCATTTCTAATTTTATTAAACAGTTGTGTGGTTCAAACAGATTCTTCCTCCAAGATGGTACATGGAAGAATAGAATTTGCTGAACCAACACGTGTCACCGAACAAACTGATGTCTTAGCACTTCGTTGCGAACCAATGGACACAGTTCGCACGGCAATTATTGGACTTGGGCATCGTGGATCAGAGGCAGTGGTACGTTTATGTCAAATAGAAGGTGTAATTATAAAAGCATTATGTGATCTTAAGTCTGTAAACACGGTAAATGGTCAGGAAATTATACGAAAATTTAAAAAACCGGACGCTGATTTATACACCGGTAAAGACGACTGGAAACAAATATGTGAACGTTCGGATATTGATTTGATTTATGTCTGTACACATTGGCAACTTCATACACCTATCGCAGTTTTCGCGATGACTTGCGGAAAACACGTTGCCGTTGAAGTCCCTGCTGCATTAACCATCCAGGAATGTTGGCAATTAGTAGACACAGCTGAAAGAACAAAAAGACATTGTATGATGCTTGAGAATTGTTGTTATGATTTTTTTGAATTGGCAACGCTCAATATGACTCAACACGGATTATTTGGCGAATTAATGCATGTAGCTGGAGGATACAATCATGATTTGAGATCAAATAATTTCAATGATAAAAACGGTTATTGGGATATGTGGCGTTTAAAATACAACAAAGCACACACAGGGAATCCTTACCCAACTCACGGTTTAGGTCCTATTGCTCATGTCTTGAATATTCACCGCGGTGATAAAATGGATTATTTGGTCTCTATGTCATCCTGTCAAAGAGGAATGACAATTTATGCCGAAGAAACATTCGGTAAAAAATCAAATTTTGCAAAACAGGAATACGCATTGGGAGATATGAATACAACTATGATCCGTACAATAAAAGGTAAAACCATGATGCTGGAACATAACGTAACAAATTCTCGCCCGTATAGTCGTCTTCATACGTTGATCGGAACCAAAGGTTTTGCTCAGAAATATCCCGTCGAAAGTATTGCGCTTGAGCCCAATGCACATGAATTTTTAAATTCCAGTGGATTAGACTCTTTAATGAAAATATATGAACATCCGTTTTCAAAAGAAATTGGAGAGAAAGCACGTAAGGTAGGCGGTCATGGAGGTATGGATTTTATTATGGATTATCGGTTGATTTACTGTTTACGTAATGGCTTACCATTAGATCAAGATGTATATGATGCAGCAGAATGGTCAAGTATAGTTGAACTTTCTGAAGCTTCAGTTTTGAATGGCTCTATGCCGGTAAAAATTCCTGATTTTACACGAGGAGCATGGCATCAATTAGAGAAATTAACCTATGCAAAATGATAAAGCAATATTGAATCAGCGTTATAATTACAAAGTTCAACATTCATTATTAGAATAATCAAACAACAAAACTGCGTTTTTCGAGCATAGATTTGCGCAAATAATGAATCCTTTTTCTATCAGAGTTTATTACTTTGTATAATCCAAAAAATTACTACTTATACAATATCAATATCAGCAAACACATATTATATATAGTACTATTATTAATATTAAATATCTTAAGGCTAATGACATTAAAATTCTTACATCAGATGAAAGTTAAAAAGAATATAGTTATTATTTTTCTTTTTACTTTTTTACCGTTGAGTCTGCTTTGCCAGCGAACAACTATAGAAGGTAAAGTTATATACGCAGGTGACAATCAGCCTCTTATTGGAGTTACTATAATGGTCAAAGGGTCTTCTGTTGGTACAACTACAGATGTTAACGGAAATTATTCTTTAAGAAATATTAGTAGTGACGCAACCCTTGTGTTCTCATTTATTGGAATGGAAACGCAGGAAATTAGTGTTGCTAATCAAACAACTCTGAATGTAACAATGTCCGAAGGAGCTTTTCAATTAAAAGAAGTTGTTGCAGTTGGATATGGTGTGCAAAAAAAAGAAAGTGTTGTAGGAGCGGTTGCTCAGACCTCATCCAAGGAGTTAATGAGAACTGGAAATATTCCTGACTTTAAGCAGGCACTGACAGGACAGATTCCCGGTCTTGTCACTATCACCTCTTCGGGTGAGCCGGGCGGTGTTCGCGGCAAGAGCGGGACGGAGATTTACATTCGTGGTCAAAACACATGGAACGGTGGTCAGCCTTTGATCCTGATAGATGGTGTTGAAAGGGACATGAGTAATGTAGAGGTTAGTGAAGTTCAAAGCATCTCGGTATTAAAGGATGCTTCAGCGACTGCAGTTTTCGGGGTGAAGGGTGCCAACGGAGTTATTTTGATAACCACAAAAAGGGGAGAGGTTGGAAAGACCAATATCTCGTTTTCTTATAGTACTACCGGCGAAACCTTATCGAAGGTTCCCAGCATGATGGACTCATATGATGCCATACAGATGAGAAATCTGTCCATAGAGCGTGAGCTTCCGCTTAACGAGCCGTCTTGGCTGGATTATATTCCTTATGAGATAGTTACACGCTACAAGTTACCACAGTCGCCG
>Ga0265293_10012977_pt1 | contig 10922 bp, 7 predicted proteins | sample Munlanlewell138R_FD_192505 | JGI IMG/M metagenome (GOLD analysis project Ga0265293, IMG submission 192505) | Leachate microbial communities from a municipal landfill in Southern Ontario, Canada - Leachate well 138R | ecosystem: Engineered > Solid waste > Landfill > Unclassified | place: Canada... | reverse complement strand
GGTTGAGGAGCGCCAACCGCGCCCGTTCACCGCCGGATAGGTCAGAGACTTTTTTGAACTGCGCGTCGTACGGGAACAGGAAGCGGCCGAGCGCGTTGTGGGCCTCCACGTCGCCCATGCGCTGCAGCAGTTCCTCGAAGAGCGTATTCTCGCCGTCCACACCGCGAAGTTCCTGGTCGTAATACCCGAGCCGCACGCGGGCGCCGGTGCGCACCTGAGCGCGGGCGTCGTCCGACGGCAGCTGCCCTACGATCATCTTGAGCAGCGTGCTCTTCCCCATGCCGTTGCGCCCTACAAGGCCGACCCGGTCACCCTGCCGCAGTTCGAACGACACGTCCTTGAAGAGGGTGCGACCACCGAACGATTTGCTCAGGTGCTCGCCGGTGAGCACGATGGAGCCGCTCTCGTCCGCGTCGAAATCGAAGCGAGTCACGCGCTCACCGTGCTCCACTTCGTCGACCATCTCGGCCTCGTACCGGTCCACGCGCTTCTGCATGGCTTTAGCGCGCCGGTGGAGTTTCTCGTTCTGACCCGCCCACTGCTTCATGCGGTCGGTGGCGGCCTGTAAGCGGCCGCGTTCCTTGACCTGGTCCGCGCGCTGCTGCGCCTGCAGGCGCTCAGCTTCGGCGCGAGCGGCGCGGTAGGCGCTGGGGTTACCGGGCCCGTGACGCAGCTTGCCCCGGCTGACCTCGGCGGTGCGGCTGGCGGCGCCGTCCAGGAACGCGCGGTCGTGCGACACGATCAGCGCCGCGCCGGGGTAACGGCCGAGGTGGCCCTCGAGCCAGGTGCGCATCTCGATATCGAGGTGGTTGGTGGGTTCGTCCAGCAGTAGCACGTCCGGCTGCGCCATGAGTAGCTGCGCAAGGCCGAGGCGGGTGCGCTCACCGCCGGAGAGTTGTTTGACTGGCTGAAGGTGCCTGTCGGCGAAACCTAGTGCGCTGAGCACGGCGTCGCGGCGCGCCCGGCGGGCGTAACCGCCGCGCCGTTCGAAGGTGGCGTGCAGGTGCTCCCACCTCTTGAAACGCTCTGGATCGTCTAGCCCGGCGGCTTCCAGTTGCTGGAGGCGCTCCTCCAGGGCGTCTAGCTCGGCGAAGGCGCGTGCGGCCACGTCGACGACGGTGGTGCCCTCGTCGAACTGCGGGTCCTGTTCGAGGTGGGCGAGGGTTACGTCCTCCGCCTTGAACACGCGGCCGGCGTCGGGCTCCTCGAGTCCCGCCAGGAGCTTCAGGATGGTGGTTTTGCCGGAGCCGTTACGGCCGATCAGAGCCACGCGGTCGCCATCGCGGAGCTCTAGGGTGGCGTCTTGAAGCACCACTTGCTCCCCGTAGACCTTCTCAGCGGCGTGTAAGGCGGCCAGTAGCATGGGCTCAAGTCTAACCACCGGCGGCTTTCGCCGAGCAGTTAGCGGCTTTAGCCGAGCAGTTAGAGCAAGGGCCGGGGCGTAAGGCCCCGGCCGGTGTTCTCTTTCTGTTGCCTACCCGCGGGTAGCTTCGCGTTCGCGCCCCTGTGGGACGTTCACGCGCTTACGCGTAGCGCAGGTTGAGTTCGCTCTCCATGTCGAAAGCGTGGAGCTTGTCGAGGCGGGTGAGGAACTCGATGTCGTCGCCAGCGCGCACATCGGCGTGGGCGTCCACGCGGGCCACGATGGTCTGGTCGCCGCCGACGGTGGCGATAACGTGGGTCTCGGCGCCGAGCGGCTCCACGACTTCTACGGTGGCGCGGATGACGTTGTTACCTTCGGGGATGTCGGTGAAGCCTTTGAGGTCGATGTCTTCGGGGCGGATGCCAACGTAGACCTTCTTGCCGTTATGGCCGGCGAGTTTGCCGAGGAGGTCGTCGTTGGGCTTGAGGTCGAACTGCGGGCTGCGGAGGTGCCCGTCTTGCACGGTGCCGACCATGAAGTTCATGGCGGGCGAGCCGATGAAGCCGGCCACGAACTTGTTGACGGGCTTGTCGTAGAGGTTGATGGGGCTGTCGACCTGCTGGATGAAGCCGTCTTTCATGACCACGATGCGGGTGCCCATGGTCATGGCTTCGACCTGGTCGTGCGTGACGTAAACGGTGGTAACGCCCAGGCGCTGGTGCAGTTTCGTGATGCTGGCGCGCATCTCGACACGCAGTTTGGCGTCGAGGTTGGAGAGCGGTTCGTCCATGAGGAACACCTTGGGCTCGCGGACGATGGCGCGGCCGAGAGCCACGCGTTGGCGTTGACCGCCGGAGAGCTCGCGAGGGCGGCGCTCGAGCAGGTGCTCGATCTGCAGCACGCCGGCGGCTTCGCGGACGCGCTTGTCGATCTCGGGCTTGGGGGTGTGACGCAGCCGCAGGCCGAACGACATGTTCTGGTACACGTTCATGTGCGGGTACAGCGCGTAGTTCTGGAAGACCATGGCGATGTCGCGGTCCTTGGGCGGCACATCGTTAACGATGCGGTCGCCTATGCGGATCGTGCCGTCGCTTATCTCTTCCAGTCCCGCGATCATGCGCAGGGTGGTGGTCTTTCCGCATCCGGATGGACCGACGAAAACCATGAACTCCTCGTCCTTGATGTGGAGCGAGAAGTCGCTTACCGCGGTCACGTTGCCGAACCGCTTGTAAACGTTCTCCAGGATTACTTCTGCCACTAGTTGGGCCCTCCTAAGGCACGGTGGGGTGGGGCTTCCTTATCGGTTGAGAATATCACAGGCCCGTAATCAGGCCGTCAGGAGCTAAAGTCCCGCGTTCCTCGCGCGTTGGCGGGCTGGCTGGCGCCAGTGCGTTGACATGGAACGTCACACGTATCGAGGGGCCTCGTACGTGCGGGGCGCCCTGGCGGGTCCGGGTGCGGGCAAGCCGGTTCCGCTTGCGAACGCTCTAATCAGAGGTTCGTACCGGTACAGTCGGTAGCGAGCGAAGCCGGTTAGTTCCCTTGCGATGCCCATCTCTTCTAGGATTGCCAGTGCCTTGTAGACGGGCGTTTTGGTGATGCCAGAGTTGGCTACGAGTCGCTTCGGCGTGGTCACGAGGTCACCGGCCAACGTTGTGAACACGGCCGCAACGCTGGGCTTGGACCGCTTCAGGTCTGCGATTAGTGCCATGTGTTCCGCCCGCAGCGTCGTCACCCGACTGATGAGCGCTGCGCTCCGCTCGGCTGCGTTGAGGATCCACCAGCTGAAGAAGTGGGTCCAGTTCTCCCAGTTGCCTTCGTATAGGACGAGGTCGAGGGCCTGCAGGTAGTCGAGCCTGTACCGAACCAGCGGTTCACTTAGTTGGAACGCTGGTCTGCTTGTGAGCGCGAGTGAGCGGAGTAGCAGGCCCGTGAAATGCAGGTTAGTGCGGCACGCATCGTCGGCGAACGGGTAAACGAGCTCGATCTGAGCGTGTGCAATCGCAGCTTTTGTAAGTGCCTGATTGCCAGAGCCTGGGCCCCTATCCGCGAGAAAGTCATCAAGGTTCCTCATGAGTGCCGGCACACGCGCCGGCGGCGAGCGCAGGTTCGGCCAGTTCGTTCTGCGCAGATTGCCTGTCCACAATAGTGTGTGACGGTAGGCGCCGGGCCGGCCGAGGTGGCTGGAGACTCCGTACTTATTGCGGCGTGGTTCACCAGTGAGGGTGAGATGGAGTTCCCTCATCAGAGCACTGTCGACCGCGCCCGTTGTCTTCAAGCGTGCCAGGCCGCGCTCGTGTGCTGAGATGGCACGGCGCGCCGTGGCGACCCTCTGTTCGGGCACGCCGGGAGGTGGATAACCAGCTTCGTACATGATCAGGTCCTCTAGCGAGAGCGGGAGCTTAGCCACAGACATCGCCATCAGCGCTTCGCGCCACACGAACAGCTCTTGTAGGCGTGGTGGCAGTCGGCCGACGGAGTTGACCAAGCCGCTGAGCCTGCCTAATGCAAGCATTGCCTGATCCAGTCCGGCGGCTTGGTCTGTGGTCAGGCTGAGTGGCGGTTTTGGGTGGAGAGGCCACGGGACCACCGAATCGACGTCACTGCCCGAGTATGGAAAGGTAACCCGCCTACCTGGCGTGCCTCGCTTCACCTGTTCTCCTCCTACCAAGGAACGTAGACGGAGGGTAGGCCACACTGCGTAAAGTCGTGCTCGCTAAGCCGGTACGAACCGGGATGGAGTGGGTTCAGGCCCACCGTGGCCTTCAACAGCCACCCATGTACTGGATCGGAACCTGCCCTTGCGGGGCCGGATCACCGGATTGGGGAGCGTGGCATATGTCCTCGCTGGAACCCTACGGTTTTTCAGGATCACAGTCCTCGATAACCCATTAGCCTCGACTGTGAATCGCAAAATCGCTAGGGTTCCGCAACAGTACTCCCGTAGCGCCCGACAGGTGTCCCGGGATCATGTCGAGGAGTCTCGCAGACTTTCGCGGAACCTCGCGGCACATCGAATGAAACTGGAACCGCTCCCCGAGAACTCCAGGGAGCGGACCCGAACTGTGGTGGAGGCGGCGGGAGTCGAACCCGCGTCCGAAACCGCCTCAGAAGGGCTTCTACGCGTGTAGCCGTCGATTAGTTTTCGTCGCTAACCTGGCTCGTCGGCCGGCCTGGTTATCGCTTAGACGTCATTAGTCTCGCCTTGAGGTCAACGCCCGAACCCTACGGCCAGCCCACTTTAGGACGTTCGATCCGGCGAGCCATGGGCGGGGCTTCCGGGGAACGCTAACTGCGATTAAGCAGCCAGAGCGTAGTTGTTGTTGCCAGTTAAGGCGTTCGCAGTTTGTTAACGCGGCCAACTGCACCCGCGACGCGCGGCCTCTCCCTTGGACCGGTACCGTCGAAACCGTGTCGCCCCCAGGAGAACCCAACCAGGCACACCCAACCAGGTGAACCCCACCCAACCCACTACGCTACGAGCCGGGCACCCGCAAGTTTAGCAGACCAGAGCGCTATATACTGAAGCCCATGGCACTTGCCGTCAATATGCAAGGCATCACCAAACGCTTCCCGTTGGTGCTCGCCAACGACAACGTTGACTTCGAGGTCAAATGGGGCGAAGTACACGCCCTCATCGGCGAGAACGGCGCCGGCAAGAGCACCCTCATGAAGATCCTCTACGGCATGCAACAGCCAGACGAGGGCACCATCGAAGTCGACGGCAAACCCGTCACCATCCACTCAGCGCGCGACGCCATAGACCTCGGCATCGGCATGGTGCACCAACACTTCATGCTCGTCGAGCCCCTCAGCGTCGCCGAGAACCTCGTACTCGGCTCCGAACCACGCAAAGGGCCCCTCCTCGACTACGGCACCGCCCGCAAACGCACCCGCCAACTCATCAACGAGTTCGGGTTCGAAATCGAAGCCGACACCCGCATCGATGACCTCCCCGTCGGCCTCCAACAACAAGTCGAGATCCTCAAAGCCCTCTACCGCGAAGCGCGCGTGCTCATCATGGACGAACCCACCGCCGTGCTCACCCCGCAAGAGACCGTGGGCCTCTTTCGCTTCCTGCGCGAGTTCGCTGCCAAAGGCAACGCCGCCATCTTCATCTCCCACAAACTCGACGAAGTCATGGAGATCTGCGACCGCATGAGCGTCATGCGCGACGGGCAGATGATCGGCACCGTCACCCGCGAGGAAACCGACCAACGCAAACTCGCCAACATGATGGTCGGCCGCGACGTGCTCCTACGCGTCGACAAGAAACCCGCCACCCCCAGCGAAGGCGCCCTGGAAGTCAAGAACCTCAAACTCAAACACCCCATCAAGCCGTGGGACATCATCGACGACGTGACCTTCACGCTCCGCAAAGGCGAGATACTAGGCATCGCCGGGATCGAAGGTAACGGCCAATCCGAACTCGTGGAGGTCATCACGGGCCTCCGGCCGGCCGACTCCGGCACCGTGCTCATAGACGGCCACGACCACGTGGAACTTAAACACAACGTCAGCACCGGCCTCAACGACGTTACTCACGCCACCGCTCGCTACCGCCGCGAGCTAGGCCTCAGCCACGTACCCGAAGACCGCAACGGCCGCGGGCTCGTAACGCCCTACACCGCCGCCATGAACTCCATCCTCGGCGACCACTACCACCCGCCGTACGCCACCCGCTTCGGCCTCCTCGACGAATCCGCCATCGAGGACCACGCCACGCGCCTCATCAAGGACTACGACGTGAGGCCCACCGACCCCAACATCACCGTCTCGCACTACTCCGGCGGTAACGCGCAGAAACTCATCGTGGCGCGCGAACTGGAACGCCAACCCAGCGTGCTGGTCATGGCGCAACCCACCCGCGGGGTCGACATCGGCGCCATCGAGTTCATCCACCGCCAAATCGTCGACGCGCGTGACTCCGGCATACCCGTACTGCTCGTCTCCGCGGACCTGAACGAGATCCTCTCCCTCTCAGACCGCATCATCGTCATGTTCCAAGGCCGCATCATGGGCGAACTCAGCCAAGCCGAAGCCACCCCCGAGAAACTCGGCCTGCTCATGGCCGGCTCCACCGACGATAAGGCCGCACCAGCCGCGTAACGAAACGCGCCCCAAACGCCGCTGCGCCCCCGCGGGCAATCACCGCGCCCGCAGCGTAAAGAACCCTTAACGCGTGGTCCCTGCTGACAGACCGCTGACAGTCACGAATTACATTCCGGACAGGTAACCCCCGTCCGGCGCGAACGTGTCGGCGACCCAAGAAGGGAACACTCATGAAGAAGAACGTGCTCAAGCTAGCCCTCGCCGCCGTCCTCGCGTTCGGCTCCGGCGGCGCCGCGCAGCAGGACGTCGACATCACCGGCGCTGGCGCCTCCTTCCCCGCACCCCTCATCGCCACCTGGGCGGACCTCTACCGCGACGCCACCAACGGCGCCGTCATCGTCAACTACCAATCCATCGGCTCCGGCGGCGGCATCCGCAACTTCATCGACCAAACCGTGCACTTCGGCGCCACCGAAGCCTTCCTCAACGAACAACAACTCGCGGACGCCCGCGCCGGCACCGGCGGCGAGGCTTACAACCTCCCCGTAACCCTCGCCGACGTAGTCATCACCTTCAACGTCCCGGGCCTCGAAACCGGCCTCATCTTCGACGGCGACGTCCTCGCCGGCATCTTCTCCGGAGAGATCCTCAGCTGGAGCGACCCCGCCCTCCAAGCCCTCAACCCAGGCGTAGCGCTGCCCAACATGCTCATCAACGTGGTTCACCGCGCTGACGGCTCCGGCACCACCAACATCTTCACCAGCTACCTCTCCAGCGTCTCCGAAAGCTGGGCCACCAACATCGGCGCCGGTACCGCCGTCGAATGGCCCACGGGCGTCGGTGCCAGCGGTAACGAAGGCGTCGCCGGCCTCATAGCCAACACCCCCGGCACCATCGGCTACAACAGCCTCGTCTACGCCACCCTCAACGACATCAGCTACGGCTACGTCGTGAACTCCAGCGGCAACGTCATCGAGCCCAGCCTCACCGCCACCTCCGCCGCCGGCGACGTGCCCCTCCCCGAAGACACCCGCGTGCTCATCGTCAACACCGAGCACCCCGAGGGCTACCCCATCTCCGGCTTCGCGTGGGCTCTCTTCTACGAGAACGCCTCCGCCAACCAGGCCTTCACCAGCCGCGCTCAAGCCGAAGAAACCGTCCGCTTCCTCGTCTGGGCCATGACCACCGGCCAGACCTACAGCGAGTTCCTCGACTTCGCCCGCCTGCCGCAAGCCGCCGTGGACCTCAACCTCCAGCGCCTCGCTCAAGTGAAGTGGGACGGCGAGAACATCGGCCAAGCCATAGTCGACGAAGTTCGCTGAACTTTCGCTAAACTCTAGACAGCGTTAGATCTCGGCGCGGTGGCCAGAGCCGGCAACAAGGCTCAGGCCACCGCCCGGACATGTAAGGAGCCGGACTTGCGACTCACAACCCGCACAGGCGGCCGGATCGGCGACAAGGCCTTCCTGACGATCCTTACGATCTTCGGCCTCTCCGTCGTAGCCATAGCCGTGCTCATGGCGTGGACGCTCGGGCGCGACGCCACCGAACCCATCCAGCGCTTCGGCTTCTTCGGCTTCCTCACCGGCACGCGCTGGGACCCGGTCAGCGGCAACTTCGGCGCCTGGCCGTTCGTGCTCGGCACCCTAGTCACCTCCGTCGCCGCGCTCGCCTTATCTTTCCTGCCCGCCCTCGGGCTGGCCATATTAAGCGCCGAGTACGCACCCAAATGGATAGCCACCATCGTTGATTACATAGTCGACCTGCTAGCAGCCATACCCAGCGTGGTGCTCGGCATCTGGGGCATCCTCGTACTGGCCCCCACCCTCCGCGACAACGTCTACAGACCCATATACGAATGGGCAGCCACCAACGCCCCCAGCCAGGTCGGCTGGCTCGGAAACCCCACCGGTTACGGCCTGGTTACCGCCACCCTCGTGCTGGCCCTCATGATCGTGCCGTATACCACCGCCTTAGCCCGCGACGCCATACGCCTAGTACCCAGCGAACAGCGCGAAGCAGCCTGGGGCCTAGGCGCCACGCGCTGGGAGGTGCTGCGCATGGCGGTGCTGCCGTACGCGCGGGGCGGCATAGCCGCCGGCGCCGTGCTCTCCTTCGGCCGCGCTCTGGGCGAGACCATGGCCGTGGCCATGCTCATCGGTAACTCCTCGCGCCTGCCCCTCACCCTGTTCGGGCCCGCGTCCTCCATGCCTTCCGTGATTGTGAACGAGTTCCGCGAAGCCGTGGACGCCCTGCACCTCAGCAGCCTAATGGCTATAGGCTTCTACCTCTTCATCATCTCTCTGGTGGTCAACTTAGGCGCGGCCTGGATCCAGCGGCGCCTGGTGCCCGGGAACGCGGGCCTCTGATGAACCTCAAGCGCCGCTACATGCGCGACCGCCTCATGCTCATACTGATCGTGCTCGCCAGCCTGGTGGTGCTAACCCCACTGCTCATCGTGCTCTGGTACGTGGCCAGCCAAGGCATCAGCGCGCTCAACATCGACTTCTTCACCAAAGACCTGGGCTCCCCCACCCGCGCTCAGTTCGGGCAGGCCACTGGGCTAGCGCAGGCAATAGCCGGCACGTTCGTTATTGACATGACGGCTCTGCTCATGGCCGTGCCCGTGGGCATAGGCGCCGGCATGATGCTGGCGGAGTACAAGGAGCACCCCCTCAACCCGCTCCTGCGGGTGCTGAACGACACTATGAACGGCATGCCCGCCATCCTCAAGGGCCTGCTGATCTTCACGCTGGTGGTGCGCCCGTCGGGCACGTTCTCCGGCTTCGCTGGGTCGCTGGCGCTCGGCATAGTCATGCTGCCCATCATCGCCAGAGCCACCGAGGGCGCGCTGACGCTGGTGCCGTGGTCAATCCGCGAGGCCGGCTTAGCGCTCGGGTTACCGCGCTGGCGCGTGATCTTAGCCGCCGTGCTGCCCGTGGCCAGACCCGGGCTAGTGACCGGCGTGCTCATAGCGTTCGCGCGTGCGGCCGGCGAAGCGGCGCCGCTGCTACTCACCTCGCTCGGTAACAACTTCCTGCCGCGTAACCCCTGGAACCCCCTCGAGTACCTGACTAAAGCCGCCGACACGCTGCCGCAGCGCCTTTACAGCCTGGCGGTCAGCCCGTACCAGCAGTGGCACGCCATGGGCTGGGCAGCCGGGATAATCCTGTTGCTGCTCGTGATAGTGGTGTTCCTGGTGGGGCGTTGGCTGACCCGGAGGAACCACTGACCATGCCCGAAACTGCCACCAAGCCGCGCATCCGCATGGAGACCAAGGCCATCACCGTCGATTACGGCAACGGCCGCGGCGTCCGCAACGTGTCGCTGGAGTTCGAGGACCGCAAAGTGAACGCGCTCATCGGCCCGTCGGGCTGCGGCAAGACCACGTTCCTGCGCGCCCTGAACCGTATGCATGACCTAATGCGCGGCGTTAAGGTCACGGGCCAGGCGCTGCTGGACGGTGACGACATCTACGCCCCCGGTGTCGACCCGGTGACCGTGCGGCGCCGCATTGGCATGGTTTTCCAGAAGCCCACGCCGTTCCCCACCATGTCGATCTTCGACAACGTTGTGGCCGGCCTGAAGCTGGTGGGCATTCGTGACCGCGACCAGCTGAACCAGATTGCAGAACGCAGCTTGCGCCAGGCGGCGCTGTGGGGCGAGGTGTCGGACCGCCTGAAGAGCCCCGCCTCGCGCCTATCGGGCGGCCAGCAGCAGCGCCTCTCCATAGCGCGCGCGCTGGCGGTGGAGCCCGACGTACTACTCATGGACGAGCCCACCAGCTCGCTGGACCCGGCAGCTACCCGCCGCATAGAGGAACTGGTCGGCACCCTCAAAGAGGACGTGACCATCATCATCGTCACGCACAACATGCAGCAGGCAGCGCGTATTTCTGACGTGACGTCGTTCTTCCTCGACGGCGAGGTCATAGAGAGCGGCGCCACCGACCGCATGTTCACTAACCCCAGCGACGAGCGCACCGAGCAGTACGTGACCGGCCGGTTCGGCTGAGCGCTGCACCTGGCGCACCGTGCCATGGGGCTACCGCGCACAACGGCCGGCGGGCACACCGCCGCGGTTCTTCCGCTAATCGCCGGCCAGGAACTGCCGTAACCGCACCGCTAGCTGCGGGTACTCGATGAGGAACGCGTCGTGCCCGTGCGGCGAGCTGATGCGTTCGTAGTGCGCGCCTGGTATGAGGTTAGCGAGTGCCTTGGCTTCTGTCTCGGGGTAAAGGACGTCACTGTCTATGCCCATGACTAGGGTCGGTAGGCTCAAGTCGCCCAGCACCCGGTTCAGGCTGCCGCGGCCCTCGCTGACGTCGTACTCGTCCATGGCGCGGGTGAGCTGGATGTACGTGTTGGCGTCGAAGCGTTTGACCAGCTTCACGCCCTGGTAATCGAGGTAGGAAGCGATCTGGAAGCTGGACTGGATGGCGTCGGCGCCAACCGGATCGGAACCAACCTGGTCCGTGCCAGTTCGCTCTGACTCCGTGCGCTCCGGG
>Ga0265293_10012976_pt1 | contig 10922 bp, 5 predicted proteins | sample Munlanlewell138R_FD_192505 | JGI IMG/M metagenome (GOLD analysis project Ga0265293, IMG submission 192505) | Leachate microbial communities from a municipal landfill in Southern Ontario, Canada - Leachate well 138R | ecosystem: Engineered > Solid waste > Landfill > Unclassified | place: Canada... | reverse complement strand
AGCAGGGCGGTGTGACGGGCACGAGCGCGACGCTGGGCCAGGGCGAGATCGTCAACGACGGGGTGCTGACGCTGGCGCAAACGGTGGCGGGCGTCTTCGAGCATGCGATCACGGGCGCGGGCCAGTTCATCAAGAGCGGGGCGGGTACCCTGACCTTGAGCGGGGACGGCGGCGCGTACGCGGGCGCGAGCACGGTGCAGGCGGGCACGCTGCGAGTGGGCGACGCGAGCGGACAGGGGTCCTTGGGCGGGACGGTGACGGTCAACGGCGGGGCGACCTTGTCGGGTCGCGGCGTGGTGGGCGGCGCGGGCCTGACGACCACGATCGGCGCGGGCGCCACGCTGGCCCCGGCCAACGGCGGGAACTCCTTGACGATCGCGGGCCATCTGCACCTGGATGAAGCGGCGACCACGCGCCTGGCCATCGGCCAGGCCGGGGCGGTGCAAAACTTGCCCGGCGTCAGCGAACATATCGTGGTGCAGGGCGATCTGCATCTGGCGGGCAATGTCATCCTGGAAGCCAGCCAGACGCCGGGCGATGGCGATCCGGCCCTGGGCTATTACCGCCTGTTCACGTATGGCGGCGCATTGACGCGCGATCACGTCAAGGTGACGCAGGCTCCTGTCATCTCTCCGGTGGGTAGCTATAACGTGATTACGGATATGGCGGGCTTCGTGGATCTGTATGTCTTGGACGATACCTTGTTGCATTGGCGCGGCGGCGACGGCGTGTGGAACAGCACGTCGTTCAACTGGTACGCGCCCGAAGGCCAGACGGCGATTCCTTGGCCCGGCACCACGGCGATCTTCGCGCACGACGCGTTCAGCACGTCCGGGGCCACGGTCGATGTGCAGGATGACGTGTCGGTGCGCGGCATCCAGTTCGCGCACGAGGGTTTCCGCTTGAATGGCGGCGGCCGCGTGCTGTTAAGCGGCGAGAACGGGGGCATGGCCGAGCTGCGCGTGCTGCCGCTGGTAACCGCGCACATCGATACCGACTTGGCCGGCGAGGCCGGCTTGCACAAGACGCACGCCGGCACGCTGGTGCTCTCGGGCATGAACACGTATACGGGCGGCACGGTGCTCAGCGGCGGGGTGCTGCAAGTGGCCTCCGACGAAAACCTGGGCGGTCGCGCCACCGAGCAGGATCGTAGCCTGACGTTCGCCGGGGGCACGCTGCGCTATGCGCCCGGCGACGGGCAGGCAGGCGGCACGCTGGCGCGCCGCCTGGTGCTGGCCGGGCCGGGCACGCTGGATCTGGCGCTGGACGCGCCCAGCGGCGCGGATGCCGCGTTCCCCGCCCTGGTGGTGAGCGAGGGGATCGTCGGCGCGGGCGATCTGACGATCACGGGCGCCGGGCGCCTGGTGCTGGCCGGCGACGGCGATCATGGCGGCGTGACGCGCATCCAGAATACGGGCGGCGTGCAAGTGGGCGATCACGGCACGCGCGGCACCTTGGGGGCCGAGACCATCAACGACACCGGCCTGGTCTTCGCGCGCGGCAATGACCTGGTTCATGCCGGCACGATTTCCGGCGCGGGTGTTGTGGCGCAGGAAGGCGCGGGCACCCTGACGCTGGCTGGCGCGAACAGCTACACGGGCGGCACGTTCGTGCGTGCGGGCACGCTGTCGGTGCTACGTGACGAGAACCTGGGCGCGGCCGGCGCGCCGGTTGTGCTTGACGGTGGCCGTTTGGCGATTGTGGGCACGGACTATTCCGAGCTGGAGCGCGCGCTCGAGGTGGGCGCCGCTGGCGGGGAATTGACGGTGCAGTCGCCGTCGGCGACGTGGACGGTACGCGAGGATGAGTTGGGCGTGGGCGTATTGAGGGGGGCGGGCGCGCTCAGGCTGAGCGGCGCCGGTGCCGTGGTGCTGGCTTCGGACAACGCCTACAGCGGCACGCTGACCGTGGCCAACGCGGGCGGGCTGACGCTGGGTGAGGGCGGGGCAAGCGGCTCGGTGCTCGGCGCGATTGTGCTGGAGCCGCAGACGGCCCTGCGCTTCGATCGGACGATGGACTGGACGCACGCGGGTGAGATTTCGGGCGCGGGCGGCGTCATCAAGCAGGGCGCGAACACGCTGAGCCTGAGCGGCGAGAACCGCTATGCGGGCGGCACGCGGATAGCGGGCGGCCTGGTGGCGGTCACGCGCGATGCGAACCTGGGCGCGGCCCAGGGCGGGGTGGCGCTCGACGGCGGGGGCCTGCGTATCGAAGGCGCGGAGATGGCCCGGTTGAGCCGGCCCGTCACGGTGGGCGAGGCGGGCGGCGTGCTGGACATTGCGCAGGCCGGGCACACGGTTACCGTCGATTCGGCGATCGCAGGCCCGGGCGGGTTGCGCGCGCAAGGCGCGGGCGCGCTGGTCATGGCCGGCGATCATACGTATGCCGGGCCGACGGTGGTGGCCAATGCCGGCGGGGTGACGCTGGGCGACGGCGGCACGCGAGGATCGCTGGCCGGCGACGTGCGGGTGGACACGCGCTTGAATTTTGATCGGTCGGATGAGCAGGAGTATGCCGGTGCGATCATGGGCGCTGGCCAAATGGTCAAGCTCAACGGCAACATCTTGACCTTGACGGGCGCGGGCGGCGGCTTCACGGGCATGACCCGGGTCGAAGCGGGCACGCTGCGCGTGGGCCGGTCGGGCGTCGGCTCGCTGGGCGGCGCGCTGGAGGTGGCCGGCGGGGCGACCCTGGGCGGCAGCGGCACGCTGGGTACAGCCGGCAGCCAGGTGACGATCCGTGCGGGCGGCGTCGTGGCGCCGGGCAATTCGGTGGGCACGCTGACGGTGGCGGGCGACCTGACGCTGGAGCCGGGCTCGTTCTACGACGTGGAAGCCGATGACCAGGGCCAGGCCGATCGCTTGAGCGTGGCGGGCGCGGCGAGCTTGTCCGGGACGGTGCGCATCGAGGCGCAGGGCGCGCAGTTCGCGGCGCGCACGCCGTACACGATCCTGAGCGCGGGCCGGCGCGTGGGCGTGTTCCAGGGCGCGACGGCCAACTACGAGTACCTGACGCCGGAGCTGGACTATCAAGGCGACGAGGTCATGCTGACCCTGGTGCGCAAGGACGCGCCCGGACCGAATCCGGAACGCCCCTTCGAAGATGCGGCCACGACGCCCAACGGCGTCGAGGTGGCCAAGGGAATAGAAAGCCTGTCGCGTGATCATCCCTTGTACCGCCACGTCGAAACGCTGCCCGAGGGCCGGGCGCAGACGGTGTTCGACGCCTTGTCGGGCGAGGCGCATGCCAGCGCGCAGAGCGCGTTGATCGGCATGACGGGCCAATTGGGCCGTCATGGCGCCAACCAGATGCGTAGCGGCTTGGGGAACGCGGGCCGGGATGGTAGGGATAGCGCGCGCTCCGAGACCGATGCCGGTCAAGGCAAGGACAAGGATGGCATCGGCAGCGCGCTTTCGCGTCGCGATCTGCACATGTGGGCGGAAATCATCGGCGGACAGCAGGATCTGCGAGGCTCCGACGTGGCGGCCGTGCGCCAGCGCATCAGCGGCGTGTTCGTCGGCGGCGATGCTCAAGTCAACCGTGATTGGCGTGTCGGCGCGGCCTTCGGTTACACCGACAGCCGCATCGATGCGAGCGGTCGAGGATCGCGCGCCGACGTCAAGAGTTACAGTGCCGGCATCACGGCAGGGCGGGCCTTTACGCTCAAGCGCGGTCAGTTGAATCTGATTACGGGCGTCTCGCACGCCTGGAACGATCTGTCCACGCGCCGCGATATCTCCGCCAGCGGCCTGAACCAATTGCTCAAGGCATCCTATAAGGGCCGGAGCACCCAGGTCTTCGGCGAGCTTGGCTGGGCGCTGCCGGCGGCCGGGAACCTGCGTCTCGAACCTTTCGTTGGCCTGTCTTGGCAGCAGGTCCGGACCGATGGCTACCAGGAAACAGGGGGCTTTGCGGCCTTGACGGGCGGCTCGAAGCGCCTGAGCACGACCAGCACCACCACGGGGTTGCGCATGGAAAAGCGCATCGATGCCGGCAAGCGTCAAGGGCGGATCAATGCCATGCTGGGCTGGCGTCATACCTTCGGGAATACGCAGACCATGTCGCGCATGGCCTTCGAAGGCGGGCGCGAGTTCGCGGTGCAGGGCACGCCCATCGCGCGCGATGCGGCCTTGGTGGAGTTGGGCGGACAGATCAGCCTGAACAAGCGCAGCACGCTAAGCGTGACCTATAACGGACAACTTTCCAAGCATGCCGGGGAACATGCGGGTCGTGTCAACTTGCGCGTGAAGTTCTAGCGCGCAGGCCGGCCGGAGGCGGCATTCGTATGAGGCGGCGCCTCCGGCTTCATGAGCGGCTACGCCTCCACCGCCTCTGGATTGACTTCTTGCTTGGCAAGCAGGGTGAGTTTCTTGTCGGTGTTCTTCTCTTCCTCAAGGGTGGCCAGCAAAAGATCGAGCTCGTCGTCGAAGTCCAGTTTTTTCGCGAGCGCGCATAATGTCCCATAGCTGGCTATTTCATAATGCTCCACCTTTTGCGCGCCGCCGATCAGGGCTGCGTCACGAACAGGGCCTTTTTCCACCGACGCGATGACCTCTTTCCCTTCTTCGACCAAGCCTTCCATTGCGGCGCATTTGATACGTTTGAGCTTGACATTACCGAGCTCCACGATTTGATCGAGCCGGTTGATTTGTTCTTTCGTTTCTTCCAAATGCATTTCAAAAGCCTCTTTGAGTTGCGCATTGGTTGCCGCACGCGCAAGGCCGGGCAGCGCTTTGGACATCTGCTTTTCCGCGCTATATACGTCGGACAGCTCGTGAACAAAAAGATCGTGCAATGTTTTGATGGCCATGAGAGTCTCCTGGTCTATGTGGATGAATAGGGTCCGTGACGCATTCCTGCATCCCGGCCTTTCATGCTAGACATCTCCCGTGTTGCAACCCTTTCAGAAAGATACGGAGCTTGATCGCGTGCTACATGAATCGGTCGTCGTCATGGGAGAGGAAAGCGCTTTCGCGCATCGATTGTTTTCTCCGCACGTGTTTGCTTACCTCTCCGTCGCGCCATGCGAGGCGCCCGCAATATTCGGTTATGAATGGATGCTTCTCGAAGGCATCGCGCCGGTGTTCGCGGGCAGACTGTCTTCATCGCAACTCGAGGAGTTAGCATGAAACACGACCTTCCCGGCCCTCGAGGCTTTCCTCGCGTCTCTCCAGAATCTCCGACCGACCTGACCGGCATGTTCGACCGTTTCGCGAAAGGAGTCACGCGCTTTGCCGGTTCTCCCGTCATGTTCGGAATGGCGGTGCTGGTGGTGTTGATCTGGGCGATAAGCGGTCCCTTCATGGGTTTTTCCGCGACGTGGCAGCTGATCATCAATACCGGCACGACGATCATCACCTTCCTGATGGTTTTTCTGATTCAGCAGAATCAGAACAAAGACAGCAAAGCCATACATGTGAAGCTCGATGAATTGATCGTCGCGTTAAAAGAAGCCAATGAATGCCTGCTGGATGTCGAAGAGCTGGACGAAAGGCAGCTTAGAAAACTGGAGCGCTACTACTCCGTGGCCGCGCTCAAGGCGCGAAACGGCGATGATGATGGCGAGGGCGGCGGCGGTGCCGGACAGGCGGAGAACGAGCGGATCGATACCTAGAAGAGAGCCGTTCGGAGGCATGGCAAACAGAAAAGAGCGTAGGGCGGATCGGTCCGCCCAACGTCCGGCCCCGTGCCGGTGATCAAAGAGAGCTCAACGGATTACCCAGGGTTCCACCCGCGTGTTTCATGATGCGGGTGCGAGCTTCAGGCTGGATGCATCGGGCTCGTGGGCGACCGACGGCGTCTGGCGCGCCGGGCCGTCCTCAGGAACGGGAATGTGAGGCAGCTGCAGCACCCTGCTGGTGTAGCCGCGAATCTGGTTGGTCAATTCCGCGCTGTCGTTGATCTTACTGCCGTAGGATGGAATGATGTCCGTCAAACGTGTTCTCCAGCCATTGTCCATTTCTTGCGGGAAGGCTTTCTCCAGCAGGCCCAGCATGATGTGCGGCGACGTGGAGGCGCCGGGCGATGCGCCCAGCAATGTGGCGATCGTGCCTTTCTCATCCATGACGATCTCCGTGCCGAATTGCAGGACGGCGCCCTTTTCCGGGTCGTGTTTGATGATCTGCACGCGCTGGCCGGCGGTAATGAGTTCCCAATCTTCGCGTTTGGCTTGCGGGAAATATTTGCGTAGCTGGGCATGACGGTCGTCGTCCGACAAGGCGACCTGTTCCATCAAGTAACGGACCAGGTCCATATTTTCCGATCCGACGCGCAGCATGTTCGTCACGTTATTGTGGTTGACGCTTGAAAACAAGTCGAACCACGACCCTTCCTTGAGGAATTTGGTGGAAAACAGCGCGAAGGGACCGAACAAGATGACGTCCTCATTGTCCAGTTTGCGCGCGTCCAGGTGAGGGACGGACATCGGCGGCGAGCCGGTCTCCGCCATGCCGTAGGCCTTGACGTCATGGCGTTCGGTCGCGGCGGGAGTCTTGATCGCCAGAAACTGTCCGCCTACCGGAAAGCCCGCGTAATTCTTTGATTCAGGAATACCGGAAAGCTGCAGAAGCTTCAACGCCGCCCCGCCGGCTCCGATGAACACGAAGCGGCTGCGCAGCGTACGGGTCTCGTCCGATGTGAGGTCGCGAACGGTGACGTTCCAGCTGCTGTCTTCATTCCGGCTGAGCGCGGTCACTTCCTGTTGAAGATGCATATGAAAATCTGGACTGCGACGCAGCGATCGTGTGAGCTGCCGAGTGATGGCGCCGAAATTGACATCGGTGCCCAGAGGCATATAGGTGGCGGCAACCCGTTGCCGCGGATCGCGGCCTTCCATCATCAACGGCGCCCATTGGCGGATCTGCTCGGGATCTTCCGAATACTCCATCCCGTGGAACAAGGGGTGTTTTGCCAGTGCCTGATGGCGCTTGCGCAGATAGTCGATGTTCTCGTCGCCCCAGACGAAGCTCATGTGCGGGGTGGGATTGATGAACGTCGAAGGGGCCGGCATGCGGCCTTGTTCCGTCTGGTGCGCCCAGAACTGGCGAGACACTTCGAACTGTTCGGCGATGGCGACGGCCCGGTCTGTGTCGATGGAGCCATCGGCAAGCTCGGGCGTGTAGTTCAACTCGGCAAAGCCCGCATGCCCGGTGCCGGCATTGTTCCAGCCATTGGAGCTTTCCAGCGCCACGTCGTCGAGCCGTTCGAACATATGCATTTGCCAGCCCGGCTCGAGCTCCTGTAGGTACGTTGCCAGGGTGACGCTCATGATGCCGCCGCCGATCAGCACGGCGTCGGCCTGCTCATCGGTATTGTCCGCGATGGGGGCTGGGCGTTCGTAAAGCGGCCAGTACAAGAATAGGCCGGCGGCGATAAGCAATACGGCTATGGAGCCGACTAAGGCTTTCAGAAATTTTTTCATAGATACGGTGTTATAAGTTGCTCAAATCAGAAAAGGCGCTTGCAGGCCCGTTACCTGGGTAACCGAATCGTTCTTTTGGTTCCAATGCCGGGTTCGGGCGGAGCCGACGCAGAGATGGCGAGCCTGCACGATACGCCATCGCCCGGAATTGTCATTTTTAAGCGCGGTTGACACAGAGTAGGCAGTAGAACACAATCGTCCTCGAATCAATACAATCAACCCGTCCGCATGGGATAACGATAAATCGGGCATCGAAGGAGGATAGAACGATGGTGAAGCAGAGATTCATGGCGGCCGCCTTGCTGTGCGCGGCGACGGCGGCGGGAGCAAGCTCCTACCCCGAGCGGCCGATCACCATCGTAAGTCCTTTTCCTCCAGGCGGGGCCACTGACGTTATTGCCCGCACTCTTGGCAAGGCCATGAGCGCCGACCTGGGCCGGCCCATCGTCGTGGTCAACCGTCCCGGCGCGGGCACGACGATAGGCGCCGCCTATGCCGCGGCGCAGCCTGCGGACGGCTATACGTTATTGATGGCAACCAACACGACCATCGCGAATGCGCGATTCCTGTATAAAGACCTGAAGTACGATCCCGACAGCTTCGAGTCCATCGGGGTCGTCGGCACGGCGCCGATGGTGCTGCTGTCCGCCAACGCCCGAGACTTCAAGAGCACGGATGACGCTGTCGCCTACGCCAAGCGGCATGGAGAAGATGCGCGCATCGCCTCTCAAGGTCCCGGCACGCTGTCCCACCTGCTCGCCGAATGCTTGCAGCAGGCATCGGGCGCCAAGATGACGCATATACCCTATAAAGGTACGGCGGAAGCCATGCCGCCTTTGATAAACGGCGACGTGGATCTTTTTTACGATACGCCGGGAACAGGCCTGCAGCAGGTCGATGCGGGCAACGTCGGTGTGCTGCACAGCACCGGGCCGAAGCGCCTGTCTTCGCATCCCGATGTTCCGACTGTGGAAGAGGCGGGAATGAAAGAATGCGAAATGCAGGCCTGGTGGACTCTGGTCGCGCCGGCCGGCACGCCGGAAGCCGCCGTGTCTCGTCTGCAAGCGTCGCTGCAGGCGGCCTTGAAGGACGATAGCGTGCGGAAAACCATACAGACCGCGGGGACGGAGCCGTCTGACGGGACGACGCGCGGCTACAAGGAAATGGTCGATGCCGACGTGAAGAAGATGGGCGATCTGATTCAGCGCGCCGGGATAGTCTTGCAGTAGCGATGGAGCGGAACTTGCATGGGCTCTCTGAGCTGTTGCGTGGCGGTCTGCAGCGTGTTTACTCTTCGGCTTCAATCTCCCCCTGGGTGGTCCCCCAGTAAGGCCATTGAGCCCATGCCATTATTTCTTCCTGCTCCGTTCTTTGATTCGCTGTCTGTTAATTCGTAGCGCATCTTCGGTCGGAATCCAGTCGGCCCAGAAATCTTCAGGAATGATAGGAAAGTCCTCACGCTTAATTCCCTCGAAGGCAGGCTTGAAGCCTCGGCGGCGCATCTCCTGGATCAATTCGGCATGCCGGCTTGCGAGGTAGCCCAGGCGGGTATAGAAGAAAAGAAGATGGCCTTTGCCGAGAACGTAAGTTGCTGGTTGCGACAATGCCCCGCGTGCGGATGCCTTCTGTGCCAGCGCGAACACTCTTGGCAGCTCTCGATATTCTGCAATCAGATGAGGGTCGCTTAGTTCCGCGACGGGAACGCAGTTTATTCGGGTCATGCCATAGATTCTGAATCGTTAAGGTATTGGATGCCGGCTCGAGCGTGCTGTTTGAGACGCGGCTCCGGTTTTTCCGCCGCCAGTGCTTAACGTCATCATGGCAGCCATTGCAACCCACATTGGAGAAACGATATATATCGAACCGCTTACCATGGCGGCTATCATGTACTGGACGAAAATAAGCGAAACCCATCCGAAGGAATGACTGAGACTATTTAATGTGACGGCTTTCCACATGGATATGGTAAGCATCACGCAGAGTAAAGCGCCCATTGGCACGCCGCCGACCATAAAGGCCTCGACAATGATGTTGTGAGGGTAGACAGGCAAGGGATCTATTCCATTGCCTGATATTGGATACTTCTCTATCAATTGAAATGCTTCCGATAGCAGGTTGGCGCGTACGGAATCCTCCCACATGTGCGTGGTGACACGTTCGATGAGATAGGAATCCAGCAGCGATGGATTAAATGCCAAAAAAATGGATCCCAAACAAATCAATAAAATAGATAGTAGCTTGATAAATAAGCTGCTATGCCACAGCATCAAGCTCAATACGATCGCAAGGGAGAGCACCGGCCCCCTCGATCCGCTCATTGCGATCCCCAAGAGCCCGACGGACAGGGTTATTAAATAAAAGATGGTGTGAGAACGGAAGGCCCGTCGATCTGTTATTACGGTCCACACAGAAAGGATTGCGCATGTAACGCCAAGATGCCCCAGGGCGATCGGATTTAGGCTTTCGGTTTCGGCGCGTAAAAAATTAGATGAATAGGACAGTTCCAGGCCGTAGTTGGATATAAGAACCGCTAAATTAAATAGGATCGCTACAGCCGAGAACAATATCATGCACCGCGATGTGGAAATGCCGGAAGTATGTCTAGTCCGAATACCGGCCGCAACGGCGGGCATCAGCGACACGCCGGCGGCGTAAAGCCAATACTCCCATTCGGGCAGCTGTATTGAGTTTGAGTATAGTCTGACATCAATGGCAAGCCGTGATAGGTAGAGAACCCAAAACGCTACCCAAGACATCCAGAATATCGATACTTTGAACCTGCTTTTCTTAGAAACGAATGACAGAATCGCCCACAAGGATGCCGCAGCAACAAGAGCGCGAAAGGGAACGGTGAGAACTCGGCTGTTCGTTGAAAGGATCTCGACCAAGCCAGCGACCAATGGGTAACCTACTATCGAGAGCACAAGGATCCATCCGACGGATCCTGATCCAGGATGAAGGCTCTTTTGTCGTGGCTTCATTTTGGCGCCATTAATGCGGATAAGAATTAATTCTAGGAAAAGAATTGTATCTCATCCACATTTTTTGAAAACATTTTAGTTGGGGCGATAAGTGAATTTATCCAACCTGAACCCAATGGAAGCTCGCTAAGCGATTGCCGCTTCATACGTTTTCGATGAATATGTGTATGGGTGACACTGAAAGAGTCCCGAATGGGATAGCTCACTTTTCTCGGGCGCCGGTACCGTGACCGCATTTTGGCAAATCAGCTATGGAAATGGCAACTGCCGGCAAGCTTGGAATAGAGAGGGGCGATGGCAAGGCGCCGGCCCGTGCCTCGCGTTTAACCAGTCCGGCTAAATCGACTGGCACTTCATTTCACTGTGGAGCCAGCCGTCCGAACTGAACGGCCAATCCGACTCTGGCACTAGGCAACGCTATTTTGAGCGCGCGCAGCGCCTCGACCGCTTGCGCGAAGCTGGCATACTTGGCCAACGTGATGCCGGTCGGGGCGAAATGTTCTATCGACATCGGTTGAGGC
>Ga0265293_10012974_pt1 | contig 10923 bp, 7 predicted proteins | sample Munlanlewell138R_FD_192505 | JGI IMG/M metagenome (GOLD analysis project Ga0265293, IMG submission 192505) | Leachate microbial communities from a municipal landfill in Southern Ontario, Canada - Leachate well 138R | ecosystem: Engineered > Solid waste > Landfill > Unclassified | place: Canada... | reverse complement strand
ATCAATGGGAATTCATTATGATACCATACTTTAGTTAAATCAAATGGATTATATGGCATGTTGCGAGCTTGTTCTTCAGTCATTACTTGGATAAACATTTTCCAACGTGGGAAATCTCCGCAGTCAATTGCTTCAAGTAAATCCCGCTGATGACTTTCGCGGTCTTTTCCGATAATAGCTTCGGCTTCATCGTCAGAAAGATTCTTAATTCCTTGTTGGCATTCAAGGTGGAATTTCACCCATACTCGTTCGTTATTAGCGTTAATCATACTGAAGGTATGGCTGCCGAATCCGTGCATGAATCTATAAGAAAGTGGAATCCCCCTATCGCTCATTGTAATAGTGATTTGATGAAGCGCTTCAGGTAATAAAGTCCAAAAGTCCCAGTTATTTTTGGCACTTCGCATATTAGTACGTGGGTCACGTTTAACTACATGGTTTAAGTCCGGAAATTTAAGTGGATCTCTGAAAAAGAAAACTGGTGTATTGTTTCCGACAAGGTCCCAATTGCCTTCTTCAGTGTAAAACTTCATAGCAAAGCCCCGAATGTCACGTTCTGCATCGGCAGCTCCTCGCTCCCCTGCGACAGTAGAAAAGCGGACGAACATATCTGTTCGCTTACCAATCTCTGAGAAAATCTTCGCTTTAGTATACTTAGTAATATCATGAGTTACGGTGAAAGTTCCATAAGCTCCAGAGCCTTTAGCGTGCATACGTCTTTCGGGAATTACTTCTCGGTTAAAATGTGCAAGCTTTTCAAGAAACCATACATCTTGTAAAAGCATTGGCCCTCTTGGACCAGCAGTCATAGCATTCTGGTTGTCGGAAATTGGTGCTCCCACTACATTGGTTAGTTTTTTCCTGTCCATTTAAATCCTCCTCCACTTTTATTAATTTAGTTATGTAAGATAAAAACTATAGCTGTCACAGGTACATTATACATCATGTTTTGGAAATTGTAATTTAAAATTATTATAAAGTAATATTAGAATTAATTATAATTATATTAGACTTGTACAAATTGTTATAATGATATAAGTTTAAGAAACTCTTATTTTGTAGAGCAGCTGCGATGAATATTGTTAGAATATGAAAGGATGATTTCAATGTCAATATGTTCATGGGAAGAAGTGCTTGAGTTTTGGTTTGCGCCAGAGCATGTTCCTCTGCACTTTGCTGTAAGTAAAGCATTCGATAATAAAATCAGGGATAAATTTCTGACAACATGGGAGATAGCAAAGGAAGGACTGCTGGTGGGATGGAGAACAGAACTGAGGGGCAGACTGGCAGAGATTATTGTACTCGATCAATTTTCAAGGAATCTATGGAGAAATGATGCTAGAGCATATGCTCAAGACAAGATGAGTGTTATATTAGCACAAGAAGTAGTTACACATCCGCAATACAACACTTTAACAAAGGCTGAACAGAAATTTAGCTTACTACCATTTATGCACTCGGAATCGCTTGAGCTACACGCTTGGGCATATAAATACTTTGAAGCGTTAGGGGATGACGGGACATTACATTTTGAAAATAGACATCGTAACGTTTTAGCTAAATACGGCAGATATCCGTTTCGAAATGATGCACTAGGACGTGAATCAACTCCTGAGGAGCTAGAATATTTAGAAAAAAGAAGGAATCGTACTTTAGATAAATCGCTCTATTAAATATCATTCACTAATTGACATCATAGTCTAATGGTGTTAGACTAAAATCAGTCTAATGACATTCGACTGGAGGGTGATATATTTTATGAAGCAATATAAATTGGGTGAAATGGAGCAGCGCTTTGCTGATTTAATTTGGGAGCATGAGCCGATTAACTCACGTACTCTGACTGAGCTATGCGCCGAGGCATTTGACTGGAAACGAACGACGACCTACACTATGCTTAAGCGCTTATGTGAGCGTGGGATTTTTCAAAACGATGGTGGCATGGTAACTGCTCTAATGTCCAAAAATGAATTCGGGGCAGTACAGGGTGAACAATTTCTCAATAATACCTTTGACGGTTCGCTGCCGAGGTTCTTGGCTGCTTTTACTCGTAGAAATAAACTAAGTGAAAATGAAATCAATGAAATACAGCAGCTTATTAATGAGCATAGGGAGGAATAACAATGCTTGACAACATATTCTTGCAAGTTCTCAATATGAGCTTTACCGCCAGCATTGTTATCTTATTTGTAATTGTTTTACGGCAGTTGCTAAAAAGCGTACCGAAGATTTTTTCGTATGCGTTGTGGAGTGTGGTACTGTTCCGGCTCGTTTGTCCATTCTCTTTTGAAAGTATTTTCAGTATATTGCCTACAAAGGCCGCTCCAATTTCTCGTGATATTGTTTATATGGCAGCACCGCAGATTGATACAGGAATTCCGGCAATTAACTATGTTGTTAATTCATCGCTACCGGCTGCTGCTCCATATGCCAGTGTCAATCCATTACAGGTGTGGGTTTTCGTCGGTAGCGCTATTTGGCTAATAGGCATTGCAGTTTTATTGATTTATAGTGTGGTTTCATTGCTGAAATTACGCAATAAACTAAGAAATGCTGTCCATGAAGCTGATAATATTTATATCGCGGAAGGGCTTGAAACACCTTTTGTTTTGGGAATAATTAAACCGCAGATTTATCTTCCTATGACCTTGTCCGCAGAGGAAAAGAAATATATTCTTTTGCATGAGCAGATACATATTAAACGCTTTGACCACATAGTAAAGCTTATTTCGTTTTTTGTCGTGTGCGTGCATTGGTTTAACCCATTTGTTTGGCTGGCGTTCGTTTTGAGTAATAAGGATATGGAAATGTCCTGTGATGAAGCTGTTATCAAAAAGATGGGCAGTGATATTAAGAGAGACTATTCATCTTCATTACTTGCCCTTGCTACTGGTAAACGAATTGTTGGCGGCATACCACTTGCTTTTGGCGAAGGCGACACGAGGGGGAGAATTAAAAATGTGCTTAATTATAAGAAACCTACGTTTTGGCTTATAATCGTAACGATGATTGCAATTATAATCATGGGTGTTGGATTGATAACAAACCCTAAAGATCAAGAGATGGGCTCTGCAGGTGTAAATGCTGTTATTCTTGATATCGACAAAGAGAATCAAACAATGACTGTCGAAGGCATTGATAACAACAGTGTGATAGGCGATAAATGTATAATAACATGGGAAGGGGAACCTTTTATCACCGTTACAACAAACAGTGGACCTAAGGGTCTTTCTATAGACGATTTTGCTATTGGCGATTATGTGGTTTTATTTATAGGTGAGGTACAAGAAAGTTATCCAACTAGAGCAAAAGCAACCACCATTCAGCTACAGACAAAAGAAATACAGCCGAAAACGTACTCCGCTGAGCAGTTATGGAAGGCACGAACGAAATATGTTGGCGACAATTCAGCTGTCGGTAAGCTGATTGGATTACTTCCTGTTCCGGAGGGATTACAGTATGACCACTTTAAGCTTTACACTAGCGAACAACCTTATGAAATTGAGATTGTGTATTCTGTATCATCTGATGTGCTTAAGCAATATGACACTGTGGAATTTTCAAAGGCTGATCCTTTCCGGAAAAATGCGCTTGTTTTACTTGCTTTGGTAGATAATGCAGGCGGTGTTCGCGCAATGTTAACCGATGGACAGCGTGAAGTAGGCTTTATCAATGGTCGTGAATGGGCAGACTATACGGTTGGCGAAGATGTAAGAAATTATGCCGAAAACCCTGAAACGCTGCAGAAGTTAATTGATATGCCGATTTCATCTGTACCTTCAACACCACAACTCCAAAGCTTGGCAGGACATATATTTATTGAAGGCAATACACTATACATGGATGAGGTTGAAATCGTAACGACTGAAGATGAGGATAGAATTGCTGAACTAGGTTTAACAGTACAAAGCGATTTACCTAGTGGCTACCACATACACAATCCTGATACACAAATCATATCCTACGAGCTGACGGATGACACTGAATATACGTTTACAGACTATGGCTTGTTATATGTAAAAGAGGCGGATGGTAATAGGCTATATGTAACAACTAAAGTAGACGAGTTTATAAAAGGGTCATCATACCAGGATATTCCGCTACAAGAGCAAAGGACTCCAAAGATTCCATACTTTCTAGAGTTACGTGATGGGAAAGTAATCAGCATTACTGAGGAATTTATATATACCCAATAATATATCTAGTAGTTCACTCAATAATGAAGACTTGTGTTTAGATAGAGTTTTTACTTTTCTTTATCTAAGCACAAGTCTTATTTATTTATCTACCGGTTAGTACCAATTTAATGCTGATATTATAATTATTCTTCGTTACTAGTTACTTCTACTAAATCTGGTGCTGTTGTTTGTTCGTCTTCTACTGGTGTAGTTTGCGCATATACTAATGTTGCCACAACAGTATCTAAGTCTTGAAGTATTTCAATATTATTATCTGAGGCGATATTTAAGTCGCTTATCAGGATATTATCTTTTTCTAATAATAATGAAGCATCAGCGATTACAGTGTCAGGGATAAAGCGTGGAAGCATTTGAATTTGTACTTCATTAGTTTGCATTTGTAGAATTTTGCCTTCTTTTTCAACGGCTTCACTATTTATCATATGAATTGCGCTAGATACTCGAATTTTTTCGTTTTCATTTAATGCTTGCAAATCAACGTGAACGAATTGGTTTTTCAAAGCATCCTTCTGAAAGTCTTTAATAATTGCATTGGTTTTTTGATCGTTAATTGTAATAGAAACTCGTCGGCTAGTTCCATAGGCAAGTAATAGCTTGGTTAAGTCACTATCATTCACATAGAACGGTATCGGTACTGTGCCTTTACCGTAAAGAACTCCCGGAACTTTGCCGTCCTTTAGAGCGTTTTTGGCTTTGTTATATTTTGTTGAGCTTCTATCTATTAACTGTAAGCTAGGTTCTGTCATCATTGAACAACTCCTTTAATATATTCGGGTAATTATGACAATTATGATGATAGAACTATTCTGCTACAAAAAAGTAAAAAATATACAGAAAATACAACAACGATGTATGAATCGTGTAATATCCGCAAAGTTTTTGAATATTTTCGTAATTAGCATGTATATTTTATTCATTTTAATGTATAATTTTTTGGGAGTATATCGTTATTATATAATAAATATTATGAGGAGGAATATGAATGAGTGGAGAGTCAGTGCAAATACTGATATCCATGTGTGCGTACATGGCAGTAGTCATTGGCATAGGGGTATATTTTGCTAAGATTGCTAATGAAAACAGTGAAAATTATTTTATTGGCGGTAGGTCTTTAGGTCCATGGGTTGCAGCTATGAGTGCTGAGGCATCGGATATGAGCGGATGGCTGTTAATGGGATTGCCAGGGGTTGCATACTTCTATGGTCTTAGTGATGCACTTTGGACAGCTATTGGTTTAGCACTTGGTACATATTTGAACTGGTTATTAGTTGCCAAACGTTTACGTAATTATTCAAGCGTCGCAGGTGACGCAATTACTATTCCAGATTTCTTTAGTAATCGTTTCAAGGAAAATAAAAAGGTTATTATGATGATTGCTGCATTATTTATACTAGTGTTTTTTACAGTTTATGCAGCTAGCTGCTTTGTTACTTTTGGTAAGCTGTTTAGTACGTTGTTCGGAGCAAATTACCAATTTATGATGATTGCAGGAGCTATATTTGTACTGTTTTATACATTTTTGGGCGGTTTTCTAGCTGAGAGTGTGTCAGACTTTATGCAAGGCGTTGTAATGATTATTGCATTGGCGACAGTGTTAATTACTGGCATATTTGTTGCTGGTGGGGTTTCAACAGTTGTAGAAAATAGTAAACAGATTCCGGGATTTTTCGAATTTTTCGGTATTGCACAGCCTGTAATGGAAAATGGGGTGCAGCAATTAAGTGCACTTGGTGATCCACTGTTTGGTGCAGCTGCAGCTTACGGATTTTTGACTGTAATTTCAACAATGTCTTGGGGACTGGGGTATTTCGGAATGCCTCAGGTATTATTGAGATTTATGGCTATTAGAAAATCATCAGAGTTGGGCAAGTCTAGAAGAATTGCTATTACATGGTGTGTTATTTCGTTATTTGCGGCTGTATCAATTGGGATAATCGGACGTAGTATGTATCCTGCTGAGCTGTTGTCACAGAGTGCTGCTGAGAACATTTTTGTTATACTTTCTACTAACCTATTACCTCCATTGCTTGCTGGTTTAGTAATGGCTGGAATTATTGCCGCTGCTATTAGCTCGTCTGATTCATATCTACTTATTGCGGCATCAGCAGTTTCTAAGAATATTTATAAAGGTGTTATGAAAAAGGAAGCTACAGACAAGCAAGTTATGATGATTTCTCGTTTAACATTGTTACTTATAACTGCTATTGGGATTGTAATTGCACTCGATGAGAATAGTGTTATATTTACGGTTGTAGCGTTTGCGTGGGCAGGTTTTGGTGCAACCTTCGGGCCGTTGATGCTATTTTCATTGTTCTGGAAGCGTACGACTATTCCAGGTGCAATAGCTGGGATGTTAACAGGTGGCGGTATGGTGTTCTTCTGGAAGCTAGTACTTAAGCCGATGGGTGGAGTATTCGGAATCTATGAATTACTACCTGCATTCTTAGCTTCATGTGCTGCAATTGTAATTGTATCGCTATTAACTAAAGAACCTTCACAAGAGATTCAAAATGAGTTTGAACTTGTTAAAAACATGTAAACTTACTTATCTCTATTAAAATGGAGTATTAGTACTAAATGATATAATGTATATATGAAATGATATAAATGATATAAGAAGAATTAGGGCTACTAGGTTGTATAATGTTTTATACTCCTAGTAGTCTTTTTGCACTATCAGAATTTATAAATTTAATGTTGATAGTATAACGGCAACTAAGGCATTCACCTGCGTCTATAGACTTGGCGAATGCCAAGTTTTTTTTATAAATTAGCGCCTGGTTGCCGCTATTAAAGGTTGACTCGAACGTGTGTTTTCGTTTATTGTTATATTATAACAATAAATTATAATAAGACATGAGGATAAAGAAATAATATTTGGTGGAAATAGCCTGCACTTTGAAAGTAATATTTTTAAGGAGGATTAGTATGAATAATTACCCATGGCTTGATGAATATTGTCAATCTTTTATAGGCGTATTGAAAGAGTTTAAACAAGAATGGCAAGCGACAAGATATTTGGTTGGCGGAAAAATGTTCGCATTGCAAGGCGATGATAATACTGGTAGACCAATTATCACATTAAAGTTAAATCCTAATAATGGTGATTTTCTGCGGCAACAATTTAAGGATGTTATTCCTGGATATTATATGAACAAAATACATTGGAATTCTGTCTATCTTAATGGTGTAGTTCCAGATGATGTTCTGCGGAGTATGATTAGTGAATCATATACTATAATATTTGAATCACTAACTAAAAAAACACGTAATGAAATAACAAATGGCGCTAATAAATAGTAAATGAGATATACTTATTTTCATAGAAAAATTAGCATTAAATACATAGATTGCTTACGAACATGGATGAAATAATCTATGTGTTTTTTAGTACATCAGAATTTATAACATTATATCTGATGTACATAAGTGCAACTAAGGCATTCACTGCGTCTATAGACTTGGTGCATGCCAAGTTTTGTTTATCCAATTACATCTAATAACCTCCAATAACATCTAAATTCATAATTATGTTATATAAGTCATAGGCATGTAAGCTGAATTAATGTATAAAGAAAACTTAGTTTAGCAAATTAGCTATAAATGCAAAAATATGGTAAGATTAAGCTAGGTGATAGCATGTTATTGAATAAAGGAAAATTTCGGAGACTATTAGTATTGATAGTTACATTAGTGCTAGCTTTAGCAATAGCATTTATTGTACTTCCAACTAATAATATATTGAAACAAACTAATTCAATGGAACCAAAAGCCACTCAAGGGCTATCTGATAAATATATTAATGATACAGCAATGCTAGCGGGGAATATTGCTGATGTATCTTATAACAAGACAGGATTTAATATAGAATATTTAGGAATCAGTGCAGAGCTAGATGTAGGTAAAGATAATCAATTAATAGATTTAACTATTGGAAATGTAGATGCTAGTATAGCTAATGCTAATATATCTGATGTTAATATATCTGATAGAATTGATAACGAGGAAAATGATGAGATTATAGAGCATAATGATATTCTAGAGTATGATGAGATTTTAGTTTTAGTAGGAGATAAAGGCTCAACATACGCTAACGAGCTTATCATTTATAAAATATTGCTAGATTTAGATGCGTCACAAATACATATAGAAGAATTGTATAGAAATCAAATTAGTGCTATTAAAGCTTGGAAAATTGGTATATGCGAGCTTGATAATGACGGTGTTTTGGAGATATTTATTGCTGCTAATAAGGCAACGCATTATTATCCAGAAGTTGAGAATCGACCGTTCTTTTTTAATTTTATAGATGGCATGCTGGTCAAGAAATGGACTGGCTCAAAGGTTAGAGCGCCTTTTAAAGATGTATATTTTTTCGATATAAATGGAAACAAAACTGATGAATTTATCGTCATAGAAAGAGTCGATGGCATAGCAGGACAACAAAAATCACTAAAACAATCAGAGCATAATGAGCCATTAGAACAGTATGTGATAGCAGTGTATTATTGGTTTGGGTTTGGTTTTATCTTGCAAGCTGAAAGTCCTAGGTATGATGCTATTAATTCTATCTCAATGGTAAGTGATGGGGATAGTAGATTGATAGAAGCAGAGGTAATCGAGGGAAATGAGACTAAGGTTGTATTATTAATTCCAACAGCACAGAAGTCGGATGATGGAATATATTTATTAAAAGAGAGGATGGGCGAGTGATGAAACGGATTATTGCGATAGGCTTATGTATGACATTGTTACTTACAGTGACCGGTTGTACGGGTAATCTTTTTGGTAAAAATAATGATGTGAACAACAACAAAGTAGATGGCGTTTTTAACAATATTGCAGAGGATTTGCAACTGCCACTAGTTTGGAAGGATGCGACAGAGTACATAGATGAAGCAGTTCCATTTGAACCGACAGCTTATTCGCCGAATGTTCCAAATTATCAAATTGCTGCTGGTTTAAGCAATGTAGAGAATATAAAGCGGTTTAGTGGATTTTCGCAAGGACAGATGAATCAATTAATAAATAATGGGTTTGTTGTGTTAGATCCAAACCCTAATAATGCGTTCTATCATATGAAAATGTACGATGTCTATGAAACTAATCAATATTTACAAATTCCTAATTATATTACTGTAGATACAGCATTACATATGTACCATAAATTGTTCAGTGAAGCATTAAAGGGGCTAGAAAAACAACAGCTATATGAAGCATTGCAGCAACTAACCAGCAATATGCTTGATAAAACTATTAAACTGTATAATTACGTCGCTCCAGCTAATGGTGATAGTACTGATAGTAATGCAAGTAAAGCTATTGATAATCGTACAATTGAAGACTTAGAGCAGATTATGACATATTTTTCGGTGGCGAACCAGCTTATCAATAATAGCTATGGTGATCTACCAGCGGAGCAATTAGCTATCGCTCAGGCTGAAATTAAAGCAATCGAACAAGCAAGTGGTTTTGCGAAGTCGCCAGTGTTTGGCTTTGATGTTAATTACGAGCAATTTATTGTGCGTGGTCATTATGCTGGAGATGAGATTTTAGAAAAGTATTTTAAAACAATGATGTGGTATGGACTGAACGGCTATCCATTTCAAGATATTATTGGTAATTGGCAGTATGACTCAATAGCGAAGTCATTGTTGATTACTTATATTTCGTTTCTTGAGATAAATGGTGTTAATGATATTGAACTATGGGATAAGATTTATGCTCCGACTAATTTTTTTGTTGGACAGAGTGATGATTTAACATTGTTTGATTTGCAGAATGTTATTATTGAAGTGTACGGAGTAGATGTATCATTGGACGATTTCTATAATGAAGCGTTCCGTCCAGAGTTAGATAAACAGCTTGAGCAATTACCATCACCACAAATTCAACACAAGCTCATTACAGGGGCAGTAGATACGCCGACAGGCTTACAATTCAGATTTATGGGGCAACGCTATACTTTAGATGCTAATATTTTGCAAGAGCTAATGTTTCCAATAACAAGACCAGTTCCGACTGGGCTTGATGTAGTAGGGGCATTCGGTAATGAGCGAGCACATGAGCTGGTGAAAGAAAATTATCTTGACACGCTGCCTGCGGAGATTTATGATGATACATTGGAAGATATGAGAACTAAAGTTACGTCACTTACGATATCAGACTGGCAACAAAACTTATATAATGGTTGGTTATGGGTGTTAGATGCAGTATGGAATAAACCAGAACCAATAACTGGACTTCCACAATATATGCAAAATCAAGCTTGGGAAGATAAACGCATTCATTCGGGGTTAGGAAGTTACGCTGAATTGAAGCATGATACAGTATTATATGCAAAACAACCGGCCGCAGAAAGAGGTGGCGGTGAAGAAATAATTGAGTTTTATCCGAATTTCGTCGAACCAGCAGTTGAAGCTTATGAGAGATTGTTATGGTTAGCTAAATATTCTAAGGTTAATTTAGAACATCGTGGGTTATTATCTGAAGCAACTGAAAGAGCGTTAAACGAACTGGAAAGCATGTATGAATTATTAAGAACAATCGCCGTGAAGCAACTAGAGAATATGCCGCTAACTGAAGAAGAGAATGAGCTACTTAAGTTTATTGGTAGTCAGATGGAACGTATTGATATATCGTTATCTGAGGAATTTAATAGATCAATTTCTTCGGCTATAATTGCTGATGTAGCTGTCATAGCTGATGAGGAGTCATGTCTGGA
>Ga0265293_10012973_pt1 | contig 10924 bp, 9 predicted proteins | sample Munlanlewell138R_FD_192505 | JGI IMG/M metagenome (GOLD analysis project Ga0265293, IMG submission 192505) | Leachate microbial communities from a municipal landfill in Southern Ontario, Canada - Leachate well 138R | ecosystem: Engineered > Solid waste > Landfill > Unclassified | place: Canada... | reverse complement strand
ATTCTTGACAATGGAAAATCTGTTTCAGGTAGTTTTATTCAAAGAGGTTAAAGCCTCCATTTCCCAAGTTGGAGAACCGGGTGTGAAATCAGAAAAAGATGACAAGCCTGCATCAGCTTTTACAGGCACCATATACACAGTAAGCGCATTTTTTGCCTGGGGGATTCTCACTGGCTACTGGAAACAGCTTGCATCTGTGTCGCCTATAGAAGTTGTTGCTCATCGTATTATATGGTCATGTGTATTTGCAATGATATTTGTGGCTGCTACAGGAAAAACAGGAATTATCAGGGAAATTCTTTGTAAAAGAAAATTGAGGCTCTCTGTCATACTTAGTGCTACTACCCTTGCAATAAACTGGCTTATATTTATTTACGCAGTCAGTTCCGGTAATATTGTCCAGGCAAGCCTTGGCTATTACATAAATCCACTTGTTATGATTTTTCTTGGAATGGTTGTGCTTGGTGAAAGGCTTGGCATGATGCAGGGGATTGCACTCATCTTTGCCTGCATAGGTGTTCTTTATCTTGCATTTGACTATGGGGAATTTCCCTGGATTGCTGTTTCATTAGCTTTCAGCTTTGGCTTTTACGGGCTGATAAAAAAAATGGCCAACCTTGATTCAATAACATCCCTTGCAATGGAGACCCTGTTTCTGGCTCCTGTTTCATTGATATTTCTTGCAAGCAAAGGTATTGCAGGAACAGGGGCTTTTGCCAGTGGTTTATTAATACAGGATATTTTTATTATAGGTTCAGGCGCAGTTTCAGCACTCCCTCTTTACTGGTTTGCACAAGGAACAAAGGCCATTCCCTTGTCACAGGTGGGATTTATACAGTATTTAACCCCTACCCTGATGCTTATTATTGGAGTATTTATATATGGTGAAGCTTTCACCTCTGCGCATATGGTAAGCTTTGGGTTTATTTTTACAGCTCTTTTTATTTATACTGCATCAGAGTTGATAAAGTGGAAAAGGCGTAACCCTGCTTAACAGATAAAATTTCAATATCAGGAGTTAAACATGTTCTGGAAAAATGAATGGAAACCCCTTGTTTTAATAGGCGGATTTTTCCTTGCTGTCTATTATATGCCTCTGGGATGGGTGCGTTTTGATAATGCAATATTTGAAGCTTTATATTTAACAAAATGGTATGCTCAGGAGCATGTTATTTTATGCCTTATACCTGCTTTTTTTATAGCAGGAGCCATAGGGGTTTTTGTAAGGCAGGAAGCAGTTATGAAATATCTTGGGCCTGCAGCAAACAGGTTTCTCGCCTATGGTGTAGGTTCAGTTTCAGGTTCTGTACTTGCAGTATGTTCATGTACAGTGCTGCCCCTCTTTTCAGGGATCTACCGCATGGGTGCAGGACTTGGTCCTGCAATCGCATTTCTATATTCAGGCCCTGCCATAAATGTACTGGCAATAATATTAACTGCACGCATTATAGGAATTGAGATTGGCATAGCAAGAGCTCTTGGAGCTATAATTTTTAGCGTGCTTATAGGTGCTATTATGCACTTTTTATTTAGAAATGAGGAAAAGGAAAAAATCACAACAGCCATGTATATGCCTCAATCTGAAACTGCAAGACCCTTGTGGAAGGATATTATCTATTTTGGTTCCATGATTGCTATATTAGTATTTGCCAACTGGACTGCTTCACCAGATACTTCCAGGTTCTGGTATAATATGTATATCTATAAATGGTATTTGACTTCTCTCTCTGCAGTAATTTTTGCAGCAGTAACAGTTCTCTGGTATGGTATAACACTCTGGAAAATGGCACTGGTTTTTGTCTCTGCGGCTGCATTGGGATTTATGTTTCCTCAAGAGCCTGTAATAGCCTTTGCTGCAGGAACTGTAGGTCTTGCTGTTGTTACAAGTACACATAAAGGGGAACCTGGAGAATGGTTTGCTTCAACCTGGGATTTTGCAAAGCAGATAACGCCATTGCTTCTGGGCGGAGTACTTGTTGCAGGTTTTCTTTTGGGCCGACCCGGAAATGAAGGTATTATTCCAGCACAATGGGTTATTCAGATTGTTGGAGGGAATTCCTTTTTAGCAAACTTTTTTGCTTCGTTTATAGGAGCTTTTATGTACTTTGCCACATTAACAGAAGTTCCCATTGTACAGGGTCTGCTTGAGAATGGAATGGGAAAAGGCCCTGCATTGGCACTTCTTCTTGCAGGCCCGGCATTGTCATTGCCCAGTATGCTTGTTATTAATAGCTATATAGGGATTAAAAAAACTTTTGTCTATTGTACTCTGGTGGTTATTATGGCTACATTAAGTGGTATGATTTTTGGGATGTTTTTTTAATCTTATGCGCAGATGATTAAGCAAGGAACTATTTTAAAAATATCCGGGATTTATTTTTATTTTAAAAAATCAAAAAAATCAGAAGCTGATAAAAAACTTTTACAAATGGAGAAAACATAATGTATAAAATTGAAATATTAGGCACTGGCTGTGCAAAATGCAACAAACTTGAGGAGCTGTCAAAACAGGCTGCTGAAGAAATGGGAATAAGCTATGAAATAAATAAAGTTAATGATATCAATAAGATTGTGGAGTATGGGGTTATGATTACACCAGCCCTTGTAGTAAACGGAGTTGTAAAATCATCAGGAAAGCTGCCTTCTCTTGAAGAAATTAAAAAACTGATAAAAAAATAAATCTTAAAGCTTAACCTGGTGTTTATTCAATGACTAAAAAAACTAAAAAATTCCCCGTCACTTTGATGGGGAATTTTATTTGATAAAATGAATATATCCAATAACAAAAATTTTTAATAATAAAAAATTCAGTAAACCTATTATCAGGGTAATGAAATATCGCTAAAATTTATTAACTTATCATGCTTCCAATACTTTAATTGAAAAATATAAAATTAATGATATATTATACATATGAAAAAATTTCCACTTTAAAGACCCGCTATCTCTGACATAATTAATCCAAAATAGTTTTTTAGTAGACTTTTTAAAATAACAATCATAAAATAGAGTTCTATAATTATTATTTTATATCAGGATAATGTTATGAGATTTTCAGCTAATATGGAATTTAAAGGCAGTCCTCCACACCGTTTACCTACAAATTATCGAATTAAGATAGCCTCTCTTTTAAAAGAAGCTATTAAACGTGAAAACGTTGAACTCTACAACAATTACTGGGGTGATAAAAATAAAAACATAACCAAGCCTTGTTGACACTACACACAATAAGCGTATACAATATTGTTATAAAATGATTCGTTATTTTTTGTATTTACTGTATAAAATAGAGCATTAGTGATTGACGAAAATATAAAATTGTGTATAGTAATGATTAGTCGGCTTAACTCATACCTGACAGATAGCATTAATATGTTTATACGCAATTACACTACCTTGTCACTTAAGATTTTTTCAAATCTCATAGAGGATGAATGAAGTATTACGCGCATACAGTTGAGGGAGAAGAGATGCCTGAAAATAATTACATTGCCCATGTCAAACTGCATGATAATGGAAATTGGGTAACACATTCATTAAAACAACATCTTTCAAAAACCTCAAAACTCTCTGGTGAATTTGCTAAGATTTTTGGCAGTAAAGATTGGGCTGAACTTGCTGGCTATTGGCATGATCTTGGAAAATTTTTACCTGAATGGCAGAAATATATAAGAAAAACAACAGGATATGATATAGATGCTCATATTGAAATATTAGCGGGAAGACCGAATCACAGTACATCCGGGGCAGTTTTATCATTTCAAAAATTTATGAGAGTAATGAATAATCCTGAATATGGTCAGGCTATAGGAAGAATTCTATGTTACATCATTGCCGGACATCATGCGGGATTGCCTGATTGGTATCCGGATTATGCAGGGGGTGATTTGCAGAATCGTATTTTTTTGAATAATGAGTTAAGGCTTGATGAATTAAATAAAATAAAGAATATTGATGAGTCATCAGAGTTTATAAAAAAACCGCTACCTTCCACACCACCTGTTGGAATTCAGAAAGGCAAAGATAGAAATGAAGTATTCCAACTCTGGATAAGGATGTTATTCTCCTGCCTTGTTGACGCGGATTATCTAAATACTGAATCATTTATGAAGCCTCAACAATCTGAACTAAGAGGGAATTATCCTTCAATAAAAGAATTAAAAGAACGTTTTGACAGGTTCATTAAATATAAGCAAAAATCATCAGAAAATAACAAAATCAATAGGCAACGCAATTCAATTCTTTCATCATGTAGGGAGAAAGCATCTTTAGCTCCAGGTTTTTTTTCTCTTAACGTACCTACCGGTGGAGGTAAGACTCTTTCATCAATGGCCTTTGCCCTTGAACATACTTTAAAACATGATAAAAAAAGAATCATCATGGCTATTCCATATACCAGTATCATAGAACAAACTGCAAAGGTATATAAATATGGTGCTGATAATGATGAAGAAATTAAGCAAAATATTAATTCAGGTATGATTCTCTTTGGTGATGAGGCTGTGCTTGAACATCACAGTAATATTGATCCGGATAAGGAGACTTATGCAAGCAGTCTTGCTACTGAAAATTGGGATGCTCCGATTATTATCACAACTAATGTCCAGTTATTTGAATCTTTATTAGCTTCTAAGCCGTCTGATTGCAGAAAACTTCATAATATTATAAATAGCGTTATCATACTTGATGAAGCGCAGATGCTTCCCCCGGAATATCTAAAACCTATCATATCAACACTACGTGTCCTTGTTGAATTTTTTGGAGTTACAGTTATATTATGTACAGCAACGCAACCGGCACTTGAAGGAAAAATCGGTTCACAACTTGCGGCATTTGAAGGATTAAATGATGTAAAGCCTATAATTGAAAAACCTGAAGTTCTGGCTGAAGATTTCAAAAGAGTAGCAATTAAAATACCATTAGACTTATCAGTCAGATCATCATGGGATGAAATTGCTTCTGAGTTAATAAACCATGAACAGATTATTTGCATTGTCAATAAACGGAGTGATTGCCGAGAACTTCATTCATTGATGCCGGAAGGGACAATTCATCTTTCGGCTCTAATGTGCGGAGAAGAGAGAAGTCAGATAATATCACAAATTAAATCTAATCTTAAAAATAATAAACCTGTAAGAGTTATAAGTACGCAGCTTGTTGAAGCAGGTGTTGATATAGATTTTCCCGTTGTTTATCGCGCGCTTGCCGGTATGGATTCAATAGCACAGGCAGCAGGGAGATGCAACCGGGAAGGAAAACTCAATACAAAAGGTAAGCTGGGGCATGTAGTTGTTTTTAATCCACCTAAAGCTGCTCCAGCAGGTCTTCTTCGAAAAGGAGAAGATGCAAGTAAAAATATTTTAAGACTTAAAAATGAAATCAGTCTTACTCCAAAACTATTCAAGGAATACTTTACAGCATTTTATTCTTCAGTAAATGATTTTGATAAACCGGAATTTAGTGAAAAGCTTGTTAAAGAATCAGGTGACTTCAAATTTCAGTTTAGAACATTTGCCCAGAATTTCAAATTAATAGATGATCAAAAGCAAAAAGGTATTATTGTCTGGTATAAAAGTGAAAGATTAAATAGCCAGGATTTGATTAGAGAATTAAGAGTTGTAGGACCGGATTATAAACTTTTACGACGGCTCCAGAGATTTGCAGTTAATGTACCTGTAATAATTTTTAATAAACTCATGGAAGATGGTTTTATAAGTGATATAGAGACGCATGGGTATGCTGTGCAGGAAAGAGCTGAGTTATATAGATCCGGCTCAGGTCTTATTTATGACCCAGAATGGGATTCAGGATCGCTCGTTTTTTAATATTGGAGGTATTGCTTGGCTAAAGAATTTTTTGATAAAACATTCTGTCTTGAAGTATGGGGTGATTATGCATGCTTCACCCGACCGGAGATGAAAGTGGAACGTGTGAGTTATGATGTTATAACACCCTCTGCTGCACGGGCTATATTTGAAGCAATCTTCTGGAAACCAGCGATTCAGTGGAAAATTACAGAGATTGAAGTATTGAACCCAATAAGATGGGTTTCTGTAAGGAGAAATGAGGTTGGTGTTGTGATGAGTGAACGATCCAGTGGTATATATATTGAAGAAAACCGTCAGCAAAGAGCCAGCCTTATACTTAGGGATGTAAGATACAGATTACATGCAGAGCTTGTTTTTATACCGGTTGATAAACGAAAAAATACTTTAAAAATGCTGCCTGATTACCTGATTGATACTGAAGAAAAAAAAGATTTAGGTAGTAATGAAAATCCTGGTAAATATAATGCTATGTTTGAAAGACGAGCTAAGAAAGGCCAATGTTTTAATCAGCCATATATGGGATGTAGAGAGTTTAGCTGTGGATTCAGATATATTAATAATCCTGTTAAAGAAAAACAAACTAAGCCTTCCATAACAGAAACTCGGGATTTAGGTTTCATGTTATATGATATGGATTTTACTGATCCGCAGGATATAAAACCTGCATTCTACCGTGTGAATATTGAGAATGGTACCATCAAAGTTCCTGACTGGAATAGTGAGGAGGTGCGAAGATGATATTACATGCATTGACAGAATTTTATAATAGAAAAGCTGCTGATCCGGAAAGTAAGATAGCACCTGTGGGTTGGGAATGGAAAGAAATTCCATTTATTGTAGTTATAAATAAAAAAGGGCAATTCAGAGATTTTATTGATACAAGAGAAGGTGAGGTAAATAAAAAAAGAGCAAAAACGTTTTTGGTTCCTAAATCTAGCAAGAGAACAGTTAATATAAAACCTTTTTTGCTATGGGATAATGTTGAATACTGCTTAGGGGCTAACCCTAGAACTCGTGAGGATATTGAAGAAAGAAGATTGTCTTTTATTAAAAGAATAGAGAATGATTGTTTGGAATTAATAGATCAGATAGAGATAAGATCATTATTATATTTTTTAAAGAATAATCCGCTTCACTATATTGAGAATAATATTTCAAATAAAGATCTATGGCTGGAAGCATTGAATTCTAATGCTTTTATTACATTCAGATTAGAAGATAACCCAGAAAGTATTATCAGTGATATTTTGAGGAAAGTTAAGGTTGAGAAAAGCAAAGAAGATGGTGTCTGTTTTATTACTGGGATTAAAGGGAAAATTGCAAGGCTACACCCACCAATAAAAGGTGTACGTGGGACAAATACAACAGGTGGTTCTATTGTTTCATTTAATCTAAATTCATTTAAATCATTTGGTAAAGATCAAGGTTATAATTCTCCAATATCGGAAGAAACGGCCTTTTATTATACTACAGCCTTAAACAATTTACTGGCTAAAGATTCAAAAAACAAGCTTCAGTTATCGGATTCAACTATTGTATTCTGGACTGAAAAGAAAACTGATAAAGCTTTTGATCTCGAATCTAATTTTAAATGGTATATTGATGATTCTCCAAAGGATGATCCAGATAAAGGTATTCGTTCTGTAAAGGCTTTATATAATTCTCCATATACAGGTAAACAGGTTCCTGGACAAGATAGTCGGTTCTATATTCTAGGGCTTTCTCCAAACTCAGCACGCATATCAGTTAGAACATGGAAGTGCGATACTGTCGTAAATATTTCAAACAGGATCAGGCAACACTTTGATGATTTTGAAATATACAGAAGAGTAAAAGATCCTGAATTTCTTTCTCTAAGCCAGATTTTAAGATCAGTTGTGCTTGAATATAAGTCTGAAAATATCCCTCCAAACCTTGGTGGCAAAGTACTCGAAAGTGTTCTTGATGGTACACCTTACCCGGAAACACTATTCAACCTTTGCATAAACCGTATTCGTGCTGAACGTCACGTAACAAGAGCAAGAGCAGCGATTATTAAAGCCTGGCTTAACAGGCATAGCAGATATTATAATAAAAACGAAAAGGAGGTTGCCGTGAGTCTTGACAGGTCTAATAAAAATATCGGGTATAGATTAGGCAGATTGTTTGCTGTGATTGAAAAGATTGATGAAGAGGGTGGCAGCGGTACAATACGGGAAAGGTTTTATAGCGCAGCATCAACAAGTCCCGCAAGTGTTTTTTCAAGATTGCTCACTTTGAAAAACCATCATCTTGCTAAAATTGATAACCAGGGCAGAAAAGTTAATTTTGAAAAAGAACTGGGTGAAATTTTTGATGGAATAGATGAATTCCCATCCCATTTAATACTTAAGGAACAGGGGAAATTTGCTATAGGTTATTATCACCAGAGACAGGATTATTTTACTTCAAAAAAAGAAAATAAAGAAAAGGAGATATAATTATGTCAAAAATTGATAAAAGATATGATTTTGTAATATTCTTTGATGTTAAGGATGGAAATCCAAATGGTGATCCCGATGCAGGCAATCTTCCAAGAATAGATGCTGAAACTGGCATGGGACTTGTCACAGATGTATGTTTAAAAAGAAAAGTTCGAAATTTTATTCAAATTACAAATGGAAAGCAAGAAGGTTATGATATATTTGTTAAAGAAAGAGGGATTCTAAATGATCTGATAGAAAAGGCATATGTTGACATAAAAATAGATTTGGAAATCGAACCTAAAAATGAAAAGGATGGAAAAAAGAGATTGGAAAAAGGCAAAGCTCAGGGGAGTGAGATAGATTCCGGTCGTAATAAAATGTGTAAAGATTATTTTGATATACGAGCTTTTGGGGCAGTATTGTCAACGGGTGCAAATGCCGGTCAGGTAAGAGGACCTATACAACTTACATTTGCAAGATCGCTTGAGCCAGTTGTTGCACTTGAACATAGTATAACAAGGATGGCCGTTACACGCAGAGAGGATTTTGAAAAAGGTAAAGATCGAGAGATGGGACGTAAATTTACAGTCCCATATGGTCTTTACCGTGCTCATGGTTTTGTTTCAGCTCACTTAGCAGAACAGACAAAATTTGATTCTAATGATCTCGAGCTTTTCTGGAAAGCTCTCCAGGATATGTTTGACCATGATCATTCTGCCGCAAGGGGTCTTATGAGTACAAGGCAGATTGTTGTATTTGAACATGATACAGCTCTTGGGAATAAGCCTGCACATGAACTTTTTGAAAGGGTCACATGGAAAAGAACAACTGAAGGCCCGGCTCGTGATTATTCTGATTATGAAATAATGTTTGATGGTGAAAAAATTAAAAACAGATTCGAAAAAGTTAAGGTATCCTGAAAAAATATAGTTAGATTAATATTGCGTCTTTTCCCCCTCTCCCTTACCAATTCTTCAAATGGGAGAGGTCGCTCATTGCCCTCCGTGGCATCGTGACATTAGTGTATCCATGCACGTCAGGGTAGAGCACAGCGACAAGGTAAGAGCGTACAATATCTGATCCGAAACAATTTTTTCTTATCTAAAACATAATTATATTGAAGTTAAAAAGTTTTTATAGATAATACAGATTATAAATGGAGAAACATTAATGTCTGTAATATCAATGTTTTATAGTATTATTGCAAAAATGTTTAATAATAATAATCAAAAATATCATTTGTCGCATATATATGTTGAATATCAGGATTTTGTCGCAGTTGTGGCGATTGATAATGGAGTGAAAATTTTTATAATTTAATGTACACCGAAGAAGATTACATCCAGCTCTCCGCTATACAGCACTATGTGTTTTGTCCAAGGCAGTGTGCTTTAATTCACGTCCAGGGTATTTGGAACGAAAACATTTTTACTGCAAAAGGCAGGATTCTGCACGAAAAAGTTGATTCAGGCGAAGATGAATTAAGAGGCGATAAACTGATATTGCGCAGCCTGAATGTTTACAGCAAACGATTAGGGCTTTCAGGACGGTGCGACGTTGTTGAGATGCTTGATAAAGGAAAATATTCAACTCCCTATCCTGTTGAATATAAATCAGGGAAACCAAAGAACAATATAAGCGATATGGCACAGCTTTGCGCACAGTCTCTATGTCTGGAGGAGATGTTAAATGTACCAATTAAAAAGGCTGCAATATTTTATGGCAAACCACGAAGACGCTTAGAGGTAAATATTGATGATAATTTAAGACGTTCCACAGAAGAAATTATAAAAGCAGTTCATAAAATGATAAGTAAAAAACTTACCCCCTCAGGAAAATATGAATCCAAATGTACTTCATGTTCCCTACATGACGTATGTATGCCAAAGGTTACATCAAAGAAATTAAAATTTTATATTGAGGAGCTTTATAGAGAAAATGAAGAAACACCTTAATACGCTATACATAACATCTCCTGATGCATATGTTCGTAAAGAAGGGATGACCTTTGTTATTGAAATGAACAACAAAAAAATGTTTCAGGCTCCGGTTCATACAATAGAAAATATTGTATGCTTTGGATTTAAACCTCTTACTCCGGCGTTAATGGCTTTTTGTGTTGAAAACAATATTGGTATAAGCTATATGTCAATGCATGGGAAATTTTTAGCAAGAGTTTATGGGGAACAGCGCGGCAATGTACTTTTGAGAAAAACCCAATATTTAATGTACGATACAGAAGAACAATCTCTTGCAATTGCTAAAAATATTATTGCTGCAAAAATAACTAATTCCCGTAATATCCTTCAACGACATAAAAGAAATCACGGTGACAGTGCAGATGGGAAAATAACAAAGTCTGTTGATGAACTCGCTCGTTACATAAAACTTATCCAGAATGTCCATAATCTTGATGTACTTCGAGGATATGAAGGAGAATCTGCATCAATATACTTTAGTTGCTTTAACGAGATGATAACTTCGCAAAAAGAAGATTTTATAATGAAAGGTCGTACTAAGAGACCACCACTGGATTATGTAAATGCACTTCTCTCTTTTGTTTATATGCTGCTTGTAAATGAACTTAGATCTGCAATGGAAACAACCGGCCTTGATCCTCAAGTGGGTTTTCTTCACCGAATTCGCCCTGGC
>Ga0265293_10012972_pt1 | contig 10925 bp, 8 predicted proteins | sample Munlanlewell138R_FD_192505 | JGI IMG/M metagenome (GOLD analysis project Ga0265293, IMG submission 192505) | Leachate microbial communities from a municipal landfill in Southern Ontario, Canada - Leachate well 138R | ecosystem: Engineered > Solid waste > Landfill > Unclassified | place: Canada... | reverse complement strand
TCAATCTAGTGTATCCAAGAGGTCTTTCAGCCCATGAACCTCTATCTCTGGTGATCTTAAAAGATTTACTCTTCCTATTCAAAGCTTTTTACTATTATACTATATATCTTTATCAATTTAAAGTGTTATTTTAAAAAAATTATATATTATGTTTTTCTACTTATTTTCATCAAGGAGCCAGCATCTTACCCAATGATTAGGTGTAACTTCTTTTAAATCAGGTAGTTCTTCTTTACATTTTTGAAAAACTTCACTACATCTATCTGAAAATCTACAACCCTTTGAAAATTCCGTGGGATGGGGAACATAGCCTTCAATTGAATCCAGTCTTTTCTTTTTATCATCTATCCTTGGAATACATTCCATGAGTTTTTTAGTATATGGATTTAATGGATTATCAAATAATTCTTTGTTTGGCGCTTTTTCCATTATTTTTCCGCAATACATTACAACCACATTGTCAGCCATTTCTGCTACTACTCCTAGGTCGTGGGTATTTAGTATTATGGACATATTGTACTCATGTTTTAGATTGCGAAGCAAATCCAATATCTCTGCCTGAATCGTAACATCTAAAGCAGTTGTAGGTTCATCTGCAATCAATATCTTAGGATTGCAGGCTATGGCCATTGCTATCATAAGTCTTTGCCTCATGCCACCACTAAATTGGTCTGGAAGATGATTAAACCTTTCTTCGCCATCTGAAATACCAACTGCCTTCATTAACTCTAAGGCTCTTTTGTTGGCTTCATTTTTTTTGGCCTTTTTATGTATTATCAATGCCTCTGCAATTTGTTTTCCTACTTTGTTCATAGGGTTTAGGGTTGACATGGGATCTTGATATATCATGGCTATTTCATTTCCCCTAATCCTTCCCATTTCTTTTTCAGTTTTTCGAAGAAGATTTTCTCCCTTATAAAGGATTTCTCCACCTATTATTTTTCCAGGAAAGTCGACTAAGCCCATTATAGATAATACCGTAACAGATTTTCCACTTCCAGACTCTCCTATAATTGCAAGTGTCTCTCCTTCATCTATGGTAAAGCTAACATCATCTACGGCTGGATACTCATCTTTGCCTAGAAAAAAGAAGGTTTTTAACTTTTTTACTTCCAACAGTGTCATAAAATTCACTCCTCTAACTAGATTTTGATTGAGGCATCAGAATCTCTTTTAATCCGTTAAAAATCATAAATATAAGATAATAGAATAGGGCTAGTACCACGATGAAAAGTGAAAATCCTACTCCTGCTTCATAGGGAGGAATTAGTTGTGTTGTGTAGAAATATATAAGATAGAAACCTATTCCTCTAAAGTTGAAAAGCATTTCCACAATAATAAGACTTGAAAACATAATGCCTATAACTGTTGGAAATCCTGATAACACACTATAAAATATGCCTTTCATCATATGATTTTTTATTATCTGAAATCTTGAACATCCTTTACCTCTAGCAGCCAATATATAGGACTTTGTAAAGCTTTCTTCTATTTCATTGGCTGTTAACCTAGCAATATATGCTGCTGGAAGTATGGATATGGAGATTATTGGATATATTGCGTGGCTAAAGGTTTCATCTCCAAAGAAGGGGAAGGGCCCTATGCCAAATATAGATATTTCATTTTTAGATAAATATATGGCTAATAGTTGTACAAGGGTTATGGTCAATATATCTGGTACAGAAAGGGGTATTAGAGATTGTAGTAATTTGATGGTTCCGCTACTATCTTTTTTTCTACTATCTATTATTCCCTTTGGGATACCTACCACCACTGCAAGAATAGCTCCAAAGAATAGTATGGCTGAACTTTTTCTTGCTGTTTTTGTAAGAAGCTCTAAAGTTGTCTGTCCTTGAATCTTTACATTAAAGGCTTCACCGCTTACAAATATTTTAAAATTATTTTTAATGCTTTCCATGATGGATTCCATACTCATATTTGCTTTGTAATCACCATTGTATGAGTGAATATCAAAGTCTGTTGGTATGCCAGTTAGCCCTATTACAATGACTAAAATCAAAGACAGCATCAATAAATTTTGAAATACTTTTTTAGTTACAACCTTTATAGCTTGAAATGTCATCTTAATCCCTCCTTCTCTTCATATAAATGGCAGGAAATAAGTCTATCTCCAAGTTCTATTAACTTAGGCTCATGGGTTTCACATTTAGCCATTTTATTTGGACATCGGTTGTGAAAGGAGCATCCTCCCAATGCTTCCATAGCACTAGGTATTTCTCCCTCAAGTCTTATTCTCTCTTGTTTTCTTCCAGGGTCTGGCAACGGTGATGCAGACATCAGGGCCTTAGTGTAGGGATGTTTAGGAGATGTGAATATTTCATCTACTCCTCCCTTTTCAACTATTTTACCAAGATACATTACTGCAACCCTATCGCTTACATGTTGGATTACACTTAAATCATGGGCGATAAAAAGGTATGAAAGACCAAATTCATCTTGAAGGTCCATGGTAAGATTAAGTATTTGAGACTGAACAGACACATCTAGGGCTGATACAGGCTCATCACAGACTACAAATTTTGGCCTTGTTGCCAAAGCCCTTGCTATACTAATCCTTTGCCTCTGCCCTCCACTAAATTCATGGGGAAATTTTTTCCCATCCTGTTTTGATAGTCCTACCATCTCTAAAAGTCTTCCCACTTCTTTTTTATATTCTAGAGGTTTGACTATTTTGTGTATTTGAAGGGGCTGTATCAAAATGTCTTCTATGGTCATTTTATAGTCTAGGGCAGAATAAGGATTTTGAAATACTATTTGTAAGTCCTTCCTAAGCTTTCTAAATTCACTATTACTTATGGTACTAATATCCCTGCCTTCCAAATAAATCTTTCCTGATGTTGGCTCTAAAAGTCTTAGAATTAGTCGACCTGTAGTAGATTTACCAGATCCTGATTCACCAACAAGCCCCAGAGTCTCTCCCTTTTCTATTTTAAAGTCAACACCGTTTACAGCATTTACAACTCCTTTATCTAAACCTAAAACCTTAGATTTTATTAAAAATTGTTTTTTTAAATCCTTTACTTCAATCATGGCTTTTCTCCTTTTCAAAAGGTTTTTTAATCCATAATATGGGGACTCATGGTCATGGTATCTATTATGGTTTGTCCAACATCTTCTATTCTTTTATAATTTATGTTTTCCATATTATCTAGACTAGTGTTGATTCCTCCTGTTGATGGGTTTCCTATTCCTATACTTGAAAAAGCATTTAGTCTTAAGTGTATTAGTGCTTCCGATATAGAATAATCATAGTGGAATCTTCTATATTTGACATCCATTTGCTTAAGTCGTTTTTCTATATCTAGTCCCACTAGATAGCTTTTTCCATCTGCTCTTTGAGCTGGCAAAGTAATAAGGTTTAAGTATTGGTCATCCTCATATCCTGGATAAGAAATATCAATGTAATAGTATCCATGGGTTAGAGCCATATCTATGGTCCTTTGCTCTGTTAAGTGATAGTGACCAGAGCCACTAAGGGGTGTATATTTTTGTGTTTCAGACTCATTATCCCAAAATATAAACTGAATAGATTTTTCTAGTGGATTTTCTAAAAGAGATAATATCCTTGCTATTTCCAATGCAGTGGCAGCAGGTGCTGCAGTCATGACAAACTTTTCTCTATCAGCACTCTGATATACACCGTCATAGCTTGCTCCAATGATTATTATCTCTCCTGGGTCTTCCATTGTTTTTCCATTACCAGGTAAAAATGCCATAATATTCCTAGCAGGGTGTTCAGCTACTTTTGGATAATCAAAGCTTATTTCCATCTCTCTATATCCACTTTCCAAATCTTTCCTCAATTCATCAAAGGGATAAATAGCTGTAGATTTAAAAACATAGGGGACAACTTCCTTGTCAAATCCCTCTCCAGGTATAATAAATTCTATATCATACTTCAGTTTTCTCTTTCTATCTATGGTTACTTGATTTGGTTGATTCAGACTATATTCATGAAGGTAAATATAGCCTGGAGAAATTGAAAAGAACTCTGAACCTTCAGGTACCTTAGCTGCATTTTCTTGATTAGCTGCAATTCCCTTGTAATTTAGCTTGTCCTTCCACATGTCTGAAAATATATTTTTATTGACTGTAGCAATACTAAAGTCCTTGTGGAGATAGTAAGTTTTCTCTGCACCATTGTCATCCTTTAGTTTAATCCATCCACTTTCAATAGATACAGGAGATATAATTTTAGGATATATGGTTTCTTGTTGGGTTTCGGAATTGATACTTGTTTCAGTCAGTGATATGTTTGAAACTTCTACCTCATATCCATATGACATTAAAGTATTTATAATATATTCTCCCGCTAAATATCCACCCCTAGTTCCTGCCACCCTGCCGCCATATTCATCTTTTGTAAGTTCTTGAAGATGACTTTTAGCTTGACTTAGATGAAATTTATAAAGACTTGGATGCCATGGTATTATTAAATATCCTATAATTCCTACAATCAGTAGGGTCTTTATGAGAACAGGTTTGTAGTATTTCTTTATATTTTTTAATTGAGACATGAATACCCTTGGAGATAGGTGATAGTAAGCTTTTCTAATGTAGCTAATGATTCTTGAGTCTCTTTTTTGGAATTCTATTCGAAGGCCTTCTCCCATAAGGTTTATTCCAATAATTGCAGTACTAAATGCTAATATAGGATATAGTACCATCCAATAGACTCTTTCATACTTTCCTATATTTATGGCAATCCTAGATAATGTGCCACCCCATTCAGGTTCTAATATCATATCGTAGTTTGCCTTAAATGCTAAATCCTTTATTCTTCTAGTAACTCCAACAAATACATAAAGAACTGCCAACTGAGCTATTAGAAATAAGGCCATGCCCATTTCTTTTAAAAACAAGCTTATTCCCGTAGGAATTATGTGGGGAAGAACATTTTGATATGCAATTTGAAGCTTTGTCTTCCCTATGGCTATTTCTCCTTCTATGAAGTCTTCTCCCATAACTCTTTTAGTGGTATCTTCAATCATTCCAGCCAGCTTTGCCCACCCTACAATAGTGAGTACTATGGAAAAAGCATAAATAGCTTTGTCCATATGAAGGCTTCTAAAATATCCTATATTTAAAACTACAAAACTAAAGACAAGCATTGGTATTGCCGTGAAATATGTATTAAATATTTTTATAATCCCAGATACAAACTTAACCCCCATTCCTGCAGCAAGACCAAGGGGCAGTGCCAGAAGCATTCTAAATAAAGCAATTAAGAGTGCCAGTTTTAATGTGTTTCTTGTACCATATATAAGCCTTGAATATACATCTCTTCCTGCATCATCTGTTCCAAGAACATTGTCCTTGTTGGGAGGCATTGGATTGTGAGCAAATTTTTCTACCCATTCTCCATTTTCTTTATATTCTATGTACTTCGGTGTTTCTTCAAAAAGGGGATCCTTTGAAGTAAATAGCCCTGGATATAAGGCCAAAAGGACTAAAAATATTACAATGATGCTTCCAAAAAGTAGTGGAAAATTTATTCTTCTCATTGCATATGTACACTCCTTCGTTTGTAATTTTCTTATATTTCAAACATTTCAAAGTCTTTCGCATATTATATATTATTGGTACATGATTAGTCAACTAAAAATAGCCCTTATTGGGCTATTTTAGATTTATTATTCTATTTTTAGTGTTCCTTCTTTTGTAACTTCAACAGTTTTCTGTAGGACCTCTTCTAAGAAATTGACAGGTACATAGGTTTTAGAATCCTTTAACTCTGGTGCAGCACCTAGTTTTACAATCATCCTTGCGAAATTGTAGTTGTCTTCTCCAATTTTAACTATTGTCCAGTGGGCACCCTTGGTTAATTCAACTGTTTGTGTTTCACCATTCCAAGTAACTTCATATCCAAGGGCTTCAGCTACTTGCCTTAGAGGCACCATAATTATACCTTCTTCACTTTTATATAATGAGCTTTCTAAGAGAGTTTGCTTTTCATTTATAATGATTTTATCTAGTATATTGATTTCTTCTACTTTTATATCTTCCTTACTGTCCATTACTATTATTTTTACAGGTGTTGTTTGGGCAGGAATACTTCTAGTTGTAAAGGTATAAAACACTATTAAATCCTTATCTTCCAAGTTCTCTTTATTTATTTCTTTACCAGTCAAATCAAGAATTTCCACATCTTCAGATATGTTTAACTTTAACATATTGTCTGCACTTATTAGCTCCTTATTAAATTTATCTACTTTAATATCTACGAATTCTTCACTGTTTCTAACTATTATGACTCCTGGAGTTAATTGGCCAGGAAGACTAAGTAGCATCTCGGTATTCTTGCTATAGAATGTTGAAATCTCCATACCTACCTTTAAGGCATCCTTGTCAATAAAGTCTTTAGTCATATCATCTAGAAGGATTACATCTTCAAATATATAAAATATAAATCCATTATAGGGATCACTTTCATCATCCATAACCCTTATGGAAAGATATTTTTCGTTTTTGTTTATTTCAGTGATTTTCCCATGGTATTTTATATATCCTGCCATATTTTCCATATCTACAACCTGGCTAATAGGGTCTATCATCATTGGTTCTACAACATCATTGGCTAATATAGTCATAGGGCTCAAGGTCATAGTTGCTACCAGTGATAATACTAATATTTTTTTAAATTTAATCATTAAATGCACTTCCTTTCTTTTGCTTTTAATAATAATATATCATCAAAACATATTAAAAGGGTTACATATGGTTTACAATAAGGTTACATAAAGGAAAAAATTCTACATTAAATAATCAGTCTTAGTAAAAACTCAAGTTTCATCCTGTTCATAGGATTTTCTATATCAAAATTTATTAAATCATTTATTTCTTCTATTCTTTTTCTAACCGTATTTATATGAACAAAAAGATGCTTTGCTGTAAGGCTATAGTTCATCTTGCACTCAAGATAGACTTTTAGGGTTTCAAGAAGTTCTTTATGATAAGGATTTTGGGTTAGGATCTTTATATCCTTGGACATGATTTCTAATTCGTCTTCCTTTATATCCATCCAAGCAAAAACCCCTAAATCAGAGTACTTTAGATAGTCTTCATCTGGATATAGTATCTTGCCAACTTTTATTGTTTGTTCACATCTCAAATAATTCCTTTTTATTTCATATATTGTACTTTCATTATCTGAAATACCAAAAACCATATTTGTATTTTCAATCTTTGATTCTATTCTTTTTTTAAAAATCTGGGAGGAATTCTTAATAGACTCTAGATTTTCTTCTTCAGACATTCTATTATCTACTTGAAGCAAGAAAATACAGCTATTATTATCTATCATGGCAATTCTAGCTTCCATTTGAGAAATACTGCTGTTTACAACTTCCTTAAGTTCGTCTTTGTAACTAGCTAAATGGGCTTCATCTTTTTCTTGTCTCATTAAGATTATATAATAGTTTAAATTTATATCTAAGCCTAGGTCTATGGCCCTTTTAGATATTATTTCATCATCTGATAAATTCCCAGAGATAATTTCTCCAATAAATTTCTCAAATCCTATGTCTCCAATACTTTGTGCCACCAATATTTGTTCGTATATGGACTGAAGAAGCAAAAATCCTATGCGAAGTGCAAACTGGTCAAAATAATCAATAAGTCCTGTGGCTTCAACCACTACAAAATAAGCTTTAACCTTGTCTCCCACTGTAATAGGTACGGTAATCCAACTATAAGGTTTTTCATATCTATCATCATGAAATCTATACCGTATCATTTTAAGATTAGCACACAGTGTTTCTTTTGTGACTTCAATTGACGGGTCCCAAAAATCTCCTATCTCAATATCTCCCAATAGCTCCATAAATGTAGGTGAACTATAATAAGCTTTTTCACTTGATAAATCATAAAGCATTGATGGAAAGTTCATTTCTCCTTCCATTTGTGATAATATTTTATTTATCTTTCTTGCTTGATAGCTTAAATTTGAGAAACTCTTTGGGTTAATATTTCCTATCCTAAATTGTCTAATATTTTTGTTCATCACAAGGACATTAAGTTGATTCATAATATCCATCCACGAAGGTCCCATTGGAATATATACTAAGGGTATATTGTGTTTATTAAATACATCTATTATATGGTCTGGAATAGTCTTTAAGTATCTGTCTATCTTAATTCCCATGCCTGATATCTCCCTAAAAATATCTGTCTTTAAATATTCTTCAAATAGTTTAGGATGTTGATGAAATACATAGCCTGAAGATATGACAAATTCTTTGCCTTTAGTCCATTGAAATCCATCTGGGGCATCTAGTATAGCTACTCCTTGTATTTGATTGTCTAGTCCCCTATTTCCTGCCATCAACTTAAAATCTTTAAAAAATTCTGCATTGAGCATCTCTCTAATAGTTAATCCCATAGTATCACCTACTCTATCTAATATTATTATTTTATCACAAAATCCTATACCTAAAAAAGGATTCTTTACACATGCTATGATTAATTATAACCTAAAGCCTTGCAAAGAATCCTATTTTTATGTTGTTTTTTACTGTGCTTTATCTATTAATAATATTATCCTCATTTAATTGGACTTACATACTTTCTATTTTCTGTTCTTTTATTGAACTCATCCTTTGCTTCTTGGACTAATGTAGGATCATTTAACAAATCATACATCATACCTGCGAAGATTTCTGCTGCATAGACCATACCCTTAAGTCCTAGTGATGAACCTGATGATGAAGTTGCTTGCCATGAATGGGCAGGAACACCTAATGGCCAGGTAGATGTTAAAAATAAATTCATAGGCATTATCCAGGATACATCTCCACTATCAGAAGAACCAGAAACAACTACTGAACCTACTTTTTCTTTTTCTAGTACTTCTTGATGAAGGAATATTTTTTCATCACTGTCAATGTATTTCTTGATTTCAGCTTCTACTAATTTTGGGTCTAGGCTTTCTTGTATAGCTTTTGCAAATTGAAGCTCTTCCTCTGTATATGTTGGTACTCCAATTTCAACCATATTCTTATGAGTTAAATCATATAATACATTGTTTGGCAGTTTCTCATAACATCCACCTAATACCTGATACTCAACAGTTGTCTCAGTCATCATAGCTGCGCCCTTTGCAATTTTAACTAGTCTATCTGTTATTTCTTCTACATCTTTTCTATAAGGTGCCCTCACAAAATACCAGGATTCTGCTTCCTTTGGTACAATATTTGGGGCTCCTCCTGCATTTGTTATGGTATAGTGAATTCTGGCTGAATCTATAACATGTTCTCTTAGATAGTTTGCACCTACATTCATCAACTCAACAGCATCTAAGGCAGATCTACCTGATTCTGGTGATTGAGCTGCATGGGCTGATATTCCATGGAATTTAAATTTAATGGAATTATTGGCTAAAAAAGCCTTATCTATGGCCACATTTGCATTCATAGGATGCCAACTAAGGGCCAAGTCACAGCCTTCAAAGGCTCCTGCTTTTATCATTCTTACTTTACCCAATAGGGTTTCTTCTTCAGGACATCCATAAAACCTTATGGTTCCACTTATCTTAGTTTCCTCTAAGTATTTTTTAATTGCAAGTGCAGATCCTAGGGCTGCACTACCTAATAGGTTGTGCCCACAGCCATGTCCTGGTCCATTTGCCTCTACTGGATTAAATTTTGTATCTAAGGATTGAGATAATCCTGGTAATGCATCGTATTCTCCCAATACTGCTATTACAGGTGAACCATGACCATATTCACCAATAAAGGCATTTTCCATTCCATCTATTTCTTTTATTTCAAAACCATGTGATTTTAATGCATCTCTAAATAGATTAGATGATTGTTTTTCATTTCCAGAAGTTTCTGGGGTATTCCATACTTTAATGCACAATTCCTTTACTTGGTCACTTATTTCTTTTAGGTATTTTAATACATCTGATTTATTCAATTTAAATCCTCCTTATGTCTTAGTTTATATAAGTTTCTTCTTATATAAAGCTGAACCTATAGCCATAGTTCCAAATACTGAACCTAAAGTAACTATATAACTAGGATAACCTGGTAAAAACTTAAATACTCCTGCTTTTAGAGCAAATGTTAGACCTAAGGCTATTCCTAATGCTACTGGTGCTAGTTTCAATTTTTTGAGGGCAAACTGTACAAATATTGCTCCAAATAATGCTGGTAGAAGAAAGTTAAATGACGCAACTACATTTTCAGGTAATGACTCAAATATTGTTGCACCAGCAAACACTCCTAATGCAAGTATCACAATATTTACAATAACTGATGTAGCCATTCCTAATGTAGCTATTATAGTTCCTTCCTTTGTGCCAGGCTCTACTCCTGCTACATTTTGGGAAACTGCTGCAGCTGGAATTCTAAGATTTGAAATGTTTCCAGTTATAAAAGCCATATATGTTCCAGGTACTCCTATTATAGGAAAATATGATATTGGTTCTACTATCCAAACTACACCTACTGCCGATGCTATGGCTATAAATCCTGTGACTATTGCAGATATAGGGGGTACAAGTTTATATACCACTGCAAGTACCAATGCTGGCCCAAAGGACAATAATACTCCTAGCCAACCTGTTATCTTTCCCCATTTAATTATTTCTGGTAAATATACTCCATCAAATTGATTAGTTTTTTCCATTATAATAGCCTCCTCTATATTCCTATACTAATGCTGCTATTAACATTCCGCCAAATAAGGCTATGGTTAAAGACCATTCTTTAAGCCATTTAATATTCTTTTTATCCGCTACTGGAGATAATAGGAGCATTATAGCTCCACCTGCTAATGCTGCAATAGTGTTTTTGTTCATTGCTACTAGATGTCCTGATAACAATGAAGCAAAGGATCCTAGCATAGCAGTTATAGATATGATACTTAACAGTCCCTTATCTCCTTTAGAGAATTTAGTCTGT
>Ga0265293_10012971_pt1 | contig 10926 bp, 7 predicted proteins | sample Munlanlewell138R_FD_192505 | JGI IMG/M metagenome (GOLD analysis project Ga0265293, IMG submission 192505) | Leachate microbial communities from a municipal landfill in Southern Ontario, Canada - Leachate well 138R | ecosystem: Engineered > Solid waste > Landfill > Unclassified | place: Canada... | reverse complement strand
CTCGCCGTCCCACCCGATGTTGAAGTCCAGCCATTGGCCCAACTCCAAATCAGCTTGCTCGGCCACCGAGTTTCCTTCAGAGTCGGTGAAGTGCAGCTTGCCGTCTGGCTGGAGGAAGATGCGAAGTGAGCCGTCGTGTACGTTTCGGTGACAGCTCGAACACAGCCCGACCAAGTTTCGATCGATGGTGGGGCCATTCTGGGAGTGCGGCACCAGGTGATGAAGGTGTAAGTAAAGCTTATGACAGCAGCCGGGGGTGCTACAGGCCCAGCCGTCTCGGCGCAGCAGTTCTCGCTTTTGGGCTTTAGTAGTGTGGCGGTTCTGGGGATTGAAACAGATGCGTTTGTTGGAGATAGCGGGAGGTTGGTGCCGCTGCAGTGCCTCGACCAGGACAGGCCCAACGACCCTGGATAGTTCCAGGCCGGTGACATCAAAATGACCCGTCCGGGTGCTTTCGGTAAGGGCTTCTTCCGTCTCTCGCACCACTTCCGGGCTGGGCTCGGTTCCGAGAGCCTGAGTTAGAGCTTCGGTGCAGTCTTCTGCGGGTTGATTTTGACCCGGAAGGGTCGTTTCGTCAGCAACGGGATCGACCAAGAGACCCATCTCCACGGCCACTTCGCGAGCCGCCGCCACCAGCGGAATTTCTCTTGCTCTCTCCGCTTGTAGATCCTTATCCATCTCCTGTCGCACCTTGTCCAACGAATCCTGATCGAGCGGCAGATTGGAGATGTAGGAGACCAGAGCAAATTCCAACACCTGGGCGGTGGTCACCGCTTCACCTTGCTCTACGGAGTGGAGTCGTCGGGCGTGATCCAGCATGGCCAGCACTTCCTCGGAGAGCTTGCAACGCAATTCGCTGGTCGGCTGCTCGGAATCCTCGAACACATCACCGGGCACACCACCCTTTGGAGTCTGGCTTACTAACTTTTGAATCTGATCGCAGTCGAGCTCTTTGGCCAGCTTCAACCAGTAGTCTTCGGTCTCAACGACGGCTTTGCGAACGATCTCCCGCAACATGCTCCAGTCGATCAGGCCGTTTTCAGCAGCCCGTGTTAGTTTGGGTAAATAGAGTAGACTCCGGGCCACCCGGCGACACTCCCGCGCCGCCCGCTTGTTCATTCCCAATTTGGCGGTGGCGTAGTGGATCTCCGAAGAGCAGCCGAACTTCTTGAACCCTTTCGACTCTCGCATGGCTAGAAGGCAGCGACCCAGGATCAGGCGATAAGTGGTCAGAGTGGCGGTGGCTCTACGGGCAAACTCATGAACCTGCGACACCCCCAGAGTGAGCAGCATGTCCAGACGGAAATAAGCAGGGTTTGTGATGTGAGATTTCATACCCCATTTTAACCCGAACGGACCGTCTTAGTCAAAAAATAGACAACAAAGAAACCTTATAACCAAGCCGTTTGAACGTTTTTTTAGAGATGGTTTAAGGGGGCTAAAAAGACGCTGATGACAGAAATTTCTAAAAGATTGAAGGGGTGCCGCAGAGAGGCTCTGCAAACGCAGTGCTACCGAAGGTAGCTGCTCCTGAAGAGGTATTTGAAGGCGAGAGCCTGGAGCCCCGAGTTTGCTTGGCCTGTGGGAAAAAAACTCCACACTGTCCTTCAACCATTTGAACACTGGAAGGGCGGATAAACGATCTCTTCATCATCCTCTGGATCTCGAGAGTCTTCGGGAATCGAAAGCGAATCCTAATCGGGCGTTGCGCTTGCGAGGATCCTCCCCGCGCTGGTAGGTGCCGCCGGATACGCCGATGCGTTCCGCTGCCTCAAAGCTCTCTTCGTAAAATCTCGCTGCGTAACGAATCATCCTTGAACCTCCTCCCTTTTCCCAATCCTGGCCCTAAGGCGGGAGCAAGCGGGCCGTTCCATCTTTGCTCACCACGATGTAAGTCCTAGTTTCAGGGGGCGGGCCTGGGAACTTCAAATGGGGGTTCAAAATTGGATCGGCCACTGTGAGGGCGGGGCCGCCCCCTCCTGGCAAAAGGATAGAGATCTCGCCGTGGTCAGAGACGACCAGTTTAAACCTTGGCTGCTTGCTCAAGCCTCGATTTCCCCAGTCGATGGCATCTTGTTTGGTCGGTCGTCCCCTTGCTCCTGGATGTTGACCATGATCGTCTCTGGAAGGTTGTTAGTTGTTCTAGTCGGGGCTGACCGTGGCGGCGTGCAGGACGCTAGCAGTGTCGCTACCAGCACCAGTTTGACCAACAACTTCCAGAAGGGCATCGAGTATGTTTTCACGCTTCGGCTAGGTGTCAATGATCCTCCACTCCCCATTCTGCGCGAGGGTTTGAACCTTGTACTCCTTGAAGCAGTAACTCTGGCAATTGAAAATGTAGATGTGGCGAAACGCACCGACTTTTCCCTCGGTAGATAGACTGCTGATTTTCACCGTCACGGAGTCTCCGCAAACCTCCACACGCGGGGCCCAAGAATCTTGGGAAAATTTCGAAAATCGCCACCCAGCCCAGAAGAGCCTGAGTCGATCCGGTGGTGACCAAGGTAAGTAGTACCACTTTTTAGACTTTAAGACTCTAGCAGCCAAATCACCTGGACTGGCAATGATGACTTCATCTCTTGATCCAACACGACTTAGTGTACGGTAAAGCAAGGCCGCCGCAAGGTAGGAACGTGGTGACATGTCTCCCCCTACGACTTGCAACACACTCTTTTAAAGCGACTGTCGAGCCTGCGCGATCCTTTCAGGCATCAGTTGCATTTCTCCGTTCAACCAAACCCAGCGAGGGTCTAGTCCTAGTGAAGCGAATGCAATCGGAGGCTGCCTTAAATGGCCTGCGAACAGCCGGAGAGAAAACACACTAAAAAGGAATAGGCCAGGGAAACTGGCGATGAACCTCTCCCCATCTATTTTCCATTCGTTTTCACCGGCCCTGTATGGTTCTCGATAGCTCCCTTTCCACGCAGGATAGGTCCGCTCTACGTGGGACCATGCGTCTTCAAGGCAAGCGTTCAGACTACCGGCATCGAATTTCGTGATACTTTTGAGACCTCGTTGCATCCGATCTTTGTCGCCATTCGTGAATTGCTGTTCCCTTGTCCTCATCAAAATTGCGCGGGTTCTAGACACAACGGGTGCCGTCAACCTGCCACGCACCTCTACGGCAGTGATTTAGCCGACGGCGGAGCGCATTGGTTACGACGCCGCCAAGTGACGGCTGTTGACAGATCCGTTCTAAGCAGTATTCCAGTTCGTCCAGGAAACGATCGCTCAAGCCATCTTCACGTTCTTGGTTTGCAGAAAAGCAAACGCACCCAGGAGAGGGACCTAAATCCCTTTCCTGGGTGCACGAGAACCTTTCGGAGTACCCAGATTTGAACTGGGGACCTCTTGCTCCCTAAGCAAGCACTCTAACCAAGCTGAGCTATACCCCGAAGCGGCTTTAAAGTAGCACAATTGGCGGCAGACTGGCAACCCCTCGGGCAAAAATTCAAGAATTTAGCTTCTATACCTCGGTAGGGGGGTGGCTTACTCGTCTGGAGGATAAAAGCCGCCGAGAAGACTCGTATTCTAACTGTAGAGAAAGCGAATACGAAAAGCGAAACGACACACGAATAGACTTAATCAGCCGTAAAAAGCTGGATGAGAAAAAGGCCCTGGGGCTTTATAACGACCCAGGGCCTTTGTTTTTTTTATATCCGGCTTAGTGCTGGTGGCCATCCGGGCCGTGGTCGCAGCCGGAGATGGGGATCCGAACGATCTTGTTTCCGTCGATCTGAGACTTGTAGAGGTGCTCTTGACCGGTCGACTTGAAGAGTTCCAGTCGTTCTTTCTCGATCAGCTTGTTGCTGGCGTACATATCCTCAATGCCGGCCATTTCCCGTAGGACGGTTTCGGCGTTGATCTCGGTGTGAACCCGATCGATTAGTTTGCCGCTGGCATCGAAGACCAGGTTGACTCCACCCTGAACGTCGGTGACTTTGTCTTCGAGGCCAGCCACGGTCACCGGGACTTCCTCTTTGTAGCGGTAGGAGACGAAGGTCTGGCCGCGGCCGTTCTTGGAGACGCTGTCAGGAGAGTACAGGGCGTCGGCCGGAAGTCCCAGCGCTTCTGTGTGGGCTTCCAAAAAGTCCACCGAGTTGGCGTTGCTCAGGCCTGCCGGTAGTTGCAGGTTGGGCACCGAGGCCCGGCGCGCTTCATCGGCGGCCAGGTCTTCGGGGGTGATGATCTTGCGGTCCAGGAAGACTTTTTTGATACCATCGGAGTACTTGCCATCATTTTGAGCCTTGTCGGCTGCGATCATCCCGAGGGCAATCTCCTTGAAGCGGGCGCGGCTGGTGGATCCGGACTCAATGGCTTGGGTCAGAAGCGGACCGGTGACCTGCTCGGCGGTTTTGAGAGCGTCTTTGGGGCACTGCTTGTCATCATAGATGGACTGCATGTAGACCGACTCAATGGTGTCGTAAAAGGCAGCCGAAAACAATCGGCTGAAGGAGTGAACCTCTCGCCCCAGGTTGTCGTCATCGCCGCGTCCCGGAGGGATCTGGCTGGGGTCCTTGTAGGTGAAGCTGTTGAGCGCTGTACGGAGCCAGATCTTGTGGTCGTCGGAGGGGTCGTCATTGTCGAAGGCTCGGGCCGCCCCAAACTCCTCAGCCAGCGATGAAATCACGTTGTGCTTGCGCAGACTTCCGCCGGTGGCTTCCATGACGTGGTCATGATTGACGGCGATACGAAGGCCCATCAGCATGGCGGCGCAGTCGCCGAAGGCTTCATGAAAAGCTCCGGTTTCAGCATCGTGGGTCCCGAAGTAACCGGGCCGCAAGCCGTCCAGGAGCGCGTGGCCTGTTTCGTGGGACACTACGTCGGTGGAGTTGGCGGTCTTCATAACGGTGTCAAGGCCGGGGGAGTGGCTGTAGAAATAGTTAGTGCCACCACCAAAACGACTGTAGTAGGCGTTTCGGCCTTCTTGTTTGTGAGGGGTCACAGAAATCTGGCTGCCCCGGGTGGCCCAGGGGATCTCCGAGCCGCGATACTCTTCAAACAGATTCAGGGTTTCATTGGTGAAGACCAGAGCGTTGACTTGAGAAATTCCGTCGCCGTGCTCGGCCAACAGGTAGTTGCCCTGGGCGTCCGGCTTGGCGTGTTCGCGGTTGTCTCGAATTTTCACGCGATCGCTCTGCAGGTTGTCTCCGACTTCGGCTTTGGGCACTTCCATGATGATGGGGCCGGAAACATAAGGGTCCTGGCTGTAAACCGCGACTTTAGCCTTGGCGGGATCCGCCGGTGGATTCTGCGGCGGATCCTGGGGCGGTTTCTCTTTGGGCGGTTCGTCCTTGGGAGGCTGAAAATTGCCCGAAATATTGAGACTTTCTTGAGGGGGCGCAGGGTGAGAGCAGCCACAATCACCTGCTACGGCCGCCGGCGAAGATGCTTTTTGGGGAGCGGGTTTCTGGATGATCTGAGGACTGGGTTTGATGGTCATGAGGACTCCTTCTAACATGGGGACCGTCGTGGCGCGGTCTCTTCTGACACAACTATCCTAAAAAATGCCTGAAAGCATGTTACCACGATGTAACAACCGGGTGGTCAGGAGCCGATTTCCATCGCCTCCTCCATAATGGAGGCAAAATCTCGGCTGCTCTTGACGTAAAACTCGGGTATCTTCCGGAGCAGATAAGGGGGAAGTTCATACTGTTCCATGACCAGAGAGATCCGGGGACGGCTGGACTTCTCCACTGCCTTCACTTCGTGTCTGAGGTCTCCACGAAATTCAAATAAAAGCCCGGTTTGAGGCGTGATCCGGGGGCGATGGAAGGCCAGCAGTGGAGGGTATAAAAAGAGAGTACCCCCTTCCAGGTCTTCGGCCACGTCAAGATATAGAACGCTGACTTTGATCGGATAAGGGGGCAACTCAGGCCTGGTCCAGGTATTCAGACTGCGATCCACGTGAGGGGCCACGTGGGCCCCCTGGGCGATGCACAGTGGGTTGATAAAGAAGGCATTGGCCCGATCCGGGCTGGTCATTTCCAAAAAGTCGTGAAACAGCGGAAAATTGGCTTTGAGCCGGGGCACCCCGCTGCGGGTCAGAGCGATCGAGAAGCCTTCAGTCCCACTGAAACGAGCATTGAGGGTGGTTCCGGCCAGCAGATGATGGCCTTTGACAAAGGTTGCCATCTTTTCCACGAACTCGGAATCGAAGCTGTCGTGGCTGATCCGATATAGAGACCGGAATCGGCCCGGTTCAAATGGGGCTCTCACCCCTTCTTCTTCGAAGGGAGAGAGCCCCGATCCTAGCGGTAGACCCGCGGTGATTCCATCTGGAGTTCGTCGTACCAGGGTGAGTGGGACTCCAGGGAGTAGCCGTCTTGCGTTTTGTGGTACTGGAAGGTCCCTTTGGCAGCCAGGAGCTTATTGTCCATGAAGTCCCGAGTCTTCTCCTGCACCTCGCTGGGCAGCGATGCCAATTCCGAGGGGTACGCCCCGTGCCCCAGGCGATACCGCTCCAACTCGGTCATGATGAGCAGCGCCGACATGGTGGAGTGGAGGTGGCAGAACTCCAGTGCCATCCTTCTGAAGTTTGGTGAAAAACTGCCGGAGGTCACGTTCATAGGGTTGAACTCCACCTCGTGGTAGGGGTTGGAGAGGGCGGTCCAGTTGGACGAGCCCGCCAGTTCGTAGTTCCAGTAAGCCTTCCGTTCACTTTCCCAATAACTGAGTGGGAGTACGGACATAATTGGAGGTAAGCCGATCATGTCGAGTTCACTCCAACTAACTCGGCCATCGCTCATCAGTTCCACAAAGGCGGTGTCCGTCAGGACCATTTCTCTCTTCATAACATCGCTCAGTTCATGGCTCGGGGGAAGAGCCTCAGTCAGGACGGAGGAGAGCTTGTTCAACTGGCTCTGGGAGAATATCCCTTCGGCGAGCGGCTTTTCCAGGTCCGCAACGGCGATGTGAAGGAGGGTGAGCTTCATCACTCCCTGTAAACTGGAGCCGGGCTCTCCTTTGGCGGCCCAGCGCACTCCCAGGATCACGTAGTCCAGGAACCCATCGGTATCCCCGTTTGCCAGCGCTTCCTGCGCCAAGAGACTCAGCCCATAAGAGACCGCGCGATAGGTGAGGAAGGATGAGTTTAGAGTTTGATGACGGAAGCCACCCACCCCAACCTCACTGTAATAAGGTAATTTCAGGGCTTCTTCGAGTCGGGGAAGTTGAATCAGGAAGTCAACCTTTTGGGCCTGAAACAGAGCTTCTCGTGTTTTGTCCAATGCGCGGTAGCTATCAGGGCCCTTTTCATGAAACTCCGCCAGGGAACGTAACACCTGGTCCTTCTCGTGCGGGCGGAGATAGGCGTAGCCGTTGAGTTCGGCCGGGATGGCGGACTGGGCAGCACTCCAGGCTTGGACATCCTTTAGGATGAATTCATACGAGGGGTCTTTGATTTCCCTTGTCAGATGAGCTTGGTAGAACAGTGCCATAGCGATGGCGATGGGTCCCACGCTGAGGAGTAAACTCTGCAAGAACGCCTTCCCTGCTGTGCCTAGGCTGGGTGGGTTAAGGACCGCTGGTGAGTTTCGATAGACAACATAAATCACCAGAGTCCAGACTACCGCGATGGATATCATCGCCGGGAGAAAGGTCAGCTCCCACTGGAAGGGCTGGTAGTTGCTCCGAAATCGAGTGGCGCTGGAGTCAATGCATTCCGAGACCAGATAGGCCAAACCCAGGAAGCCTGCTGCGTGTACCGATTGGAAAAGGATAAGTTTCCCAAGGTTGGCGGCTCGGGCCCGGCAGGCTTTCCACAGGGGCATCAAGGCCTTGACCAGAAGAACCACCGTGCCTGCGGCCACCAGAAGCTGGAGGCCGGTCAGCATTCCACCGTCCTGTTCTCGGAAGCTTACGCTGAATCGGGCCAGGACGCCCAGCAAACTCGCTGCCAGCACGGCCGCCGCTCCCACGGCGAGGGCCGGAATCACGTAGAAAAGGGAGTTTGCCGCTCGAGCCCGATGGGGGGCCAGTTGCTCAAACTCTAAAAAGAAGTCACCGTTATTTTGCTCTCGGAGGAGCCACAGTGCAGAAAAGGCCAGGAGCAGAACTCCGTAGACTCCCAGTGCCTTCATGCTGAGGGCGGCAATTCCGCCTCCCAGACCCACCAGGGCCAGTCCCTTGGCAAGTCCTGAGGGCTTGAACAGCGGGTCCAGCAGTTGGACCCGACTCTTGTCAATCCATCTGTCAAACACCGGTAGCTCTTTCAGGCGCGAAGTCGCCATTTCGGCGGTCTGTCGGGCGAAGTCGCTGGGAAGAGCCACCGTTTGTGTGTCTTCTTGCAGGACCTGACGAAGGTCCACCAGCAGTTGTTGGTCGGCAGTGAGAGTGAAGTTTTCCAGGGACTCACCCTCATCAAGCAGTTCACAAAAGATATTGAATTCTGGAGTTTGGGTCATGAGTTTTGCTCCTTGCGGTAGGATTTGATGAAGCGTTGCCTGGCCTTGGCCAGTCTCGAGCGAACGGTGCCCACGGGGATGCTCAGAACTTGAGACATTTCTTGGTAGCTCAGACTACAGATCTCGCGGAGAGCCAGGGCTTGCCGGTCCTGGTCGGGGAGTTTGTCGAAAGTTGAGCGGAGCAGTTCTCGGTTGGGAACCTCCCGGGATGGGTCGCCTGGTTCGGAGGCACCGATCAGATCGTTGCGCTCCTCTAGATCGGTCTCGATCTCTTGACCTCGCTTGCGAATGATGTCGTGACAGCAACTGCTCACGATGCGAAAGAGCCATCCTTTGAAGGCAGCCGGTTCTCGTAGCTGGCCGATTCTCCGGAAGACCAGAAAATAGGCGTCTTGCAGAGCATCCTTGCTGAGTTCAGGGTCTTTGATGATGGAGAGAGCCAGATGGAAACAGGCTTTCTCCGTTTTTTGGATGAGCGCTTCGAGCGCTCCGTCTTGTCCTCGTCGCAGCGCTTCGACACAACTCTCCAGGCTACCTGAAGTTGAAGTTGCGCCTTTCTGCGTATCGTTGACGGGAATCTGGGTCATCTGGATTGATATTGTCGCCACATTGTGCCTCCTGGCCTCGTTCGGTCCGGACTTTCGAGGTTTTCAGAGATCAGACGGACGGCCGCTGGAAAAAGTTCGCGGTCGCTCAAAAAATTTTCTACCGATCCCAAATGTAACATTTCGAAAGGTTCTCCGGGGAGGGAGGCGGGCGTGAGACAAAAACTTTGCCTGAATGCCACATAGATATGAGATTGAGTTTGTGGTGCTAAGTTTTGAGGGACCCGATCAGTATTCGCTGATCGGTGGTTTGGGGGTGCGCGTTACAGAGCTCACCCGAACGATGTGCGAAATGGGTTATTCCACTCGCCTATTTTTCGTGGGCGATCCCGACGAACCGGATTATCAGGTTGAAAATGGGAAGCTCCACTATCACCGCTGGTCCCGTTGGCTGAGCCGGCGTTATCCCAACGGCGTGTACCACGGTGAAGTCGCCAAGGTGGAAGACTACGAAAAGAGTCTGCCCCAGTTTCTGGTCTCTCAGATCATCGCCAAGAATGCTGCAGCCGGAGTCTTGACCGTGGTGCTGGGCGAGGACTGGCACACCGCCAGCGCCATGAGTCGAATCGCGGACCTGCTGAAGGAACAAGGCCTGACAAATCAAGCTCTACTCTTCTGGAACGCCAACAACGTCTTCGGCTTCGATGCCATCGATTTTCCCCGGCTCTCTTCCACCACTCAGTTGCTGACCATCAGCCGCTATATGAAAGAGCGTATGCGGTCCCTCAAGCTACAGACGCAAGTGGTTGGAAACGGTATCCCCCCGAGGTTTTGGAACCGGATCGATAAGGCCCTGGGTAATGAGCTGAGGCGGATTTTTCCCGGGGCGCTCCTGACCAAGGTGGGTCGCTACCACACCGACAAGCGCTGGCTCATGGCAGTGGAATCGATGAAGCATCTGCGGGAGATGGGCGGGGAGCCGAAACTGATCGTGCGCGGGGGCCGGGAGGAGCACGGGGAGAAGGTGCGGGAGCGGGCCGGGCAGTTGGGTTTGAAATGGGCCCGCATCAACCCGCCTGATTCAGAGGATCAGACTCTCTTGCGGGTTTTGGAAGAGCACAAGGAAGCGGATATCTTGGAATTGGATTTCTTCGTGCCGGAAAAACTGTTGCGCACCCTTTACTGGGCTAGCAGCGCGGTCCTTGCCAATTCTGAACACGAGCCGTTCGGGCTGGTGGGTCTGGAGGTCATGGCCTGCGGAGGACTGGCCGTCACCGGATCCACCGGAGAAGAGTATCTTCATCATTTCCACAACGGGATAGCTTTGAGTAGCAACGACCCCAGGGAGATCGCGCTCTACGTTCAGGAACTTCAGCAGAACCCCGAAAAAGCCGACGAACTCAGGCGCAGCGGGCGCAAGACCGCCAAGCGATATGGTTGGCCGACGGTGGTGGAAGATTTCATCCGCAAGATCGAACTGGCCTCCTGGGCGAAGGGCCTCACCCTGCAAAAAACCTGATCGAGGTGTAACATAACTCGAGCCTGGGCATTATGGAGGCCAGTAATAGATTTTAGGCTCCGAGACGGTGCCTTAGGAGGATTTATGAGCGCGACTCAAACTAAAAACCACATCGCCGCCCGTAGCGAGCGATTCAAAGATCTGCAAAAAACCCTGGTGTTGGTGAAGCCCGACGCCGTGACTCGCGGACTGATCGGCAACATCGTCGGTCGTTTTGAAACCCGAGGTCTGGCTATCAAAGGCATGAAACTGATCCAAATGGATGCCGGCTTGGCCGGTAAGCTGTACGCCCCCCACGAAGGCAAGCCTTTCTACAATGACCTGGTCTCCTACATGACCAGTGGTCCCATCGTGTGTCTGTGCTTGGAAGGGGTCAACGCCATCTCCATCGTGCGTACCATGATGGGCGCGACCAACCCCGCGGAAGCGGCACCCGGCACCATTCGCGGCGATTTTT
>Ga0265293_10012969_pt1 | contig 10927 bp, 9 predicted proteins | sample Munlanlewell138R_FD_192505 | JGI IMG/M metagenome (GOLD analysis project Ga0265293, IMG submission 192505) | Leachate microbial communities from a municipal landfill in Southern Ontario, Canada - Leachate well 138R | ecosystem: Engineered > Solid waste > Landfill > Unclassified | place: Canada... | reverse complement strand
TGATGACAATTTTCGCGTTATTCTTAGCTTCAGTATACCAAGCCATGAGGTTAGCATTTTGCTTGCTCTGTCTCAGTTGAGCAGCGATATCTGCTTTGGCTTCTTCAAACTCCTCACCAGAAGCCTCTTTTCGCTCAACAACTTTGATCAGATGGTAGCCAAACTGAGTTTTTACCGGTTCGCTGACCTCACCAACCTTCAAAGCAAAAGCTGCCTCTTCGAATTCAGGTACAGTCTGGCCACGGGAAATAAAGTCTAGGTTACCACCGGCATCTTTCGACCCCGGATCCTCAGAGTGTTGTTTAGCCAAGGTTGCGAAATCGGCTCCCTGGTCAAGCTGTGCTTTAAGGTCCTTGATTTTAGCTTCGGCCGCCGCATCTGCTTCGGAATCTCCGGTTGTCGCAATCAGGATGTGGAGTGCGCGAACTTGTTCAAAGGCCTTAGCAATCTCCTCATCACTGACCTCACCGTCACCAGCAACCTGCAGCAAGAAATTCTGGATCTGAAGCTGTTCTCTGATCCGCTCTGTGAACTCTCGCAGCGATACATTCTGGCTTTTTAGCAGATTGTCAAATGATTCCTTACCACCCACTTGTTCGGTAAAGTCGGCAATCACTTCATCGATCTGCTCTTGTTCGACTGTAACCTTTGACTTTTTGGCAGCAGCGAGAATGAGCTTTTCATCGATCATCTGCCGCAAAAGTTGCGCACCTACCAGCTCAATCTGACCTAGTGGCAAAGAGCCGTTTTGGGCCTCTAACTGAGTTACATACTGGATCAGAGTATTTCGGAAAGTAAGCTGGTCGATGACCTCACCATTGACAGTAGCCAAGACGCTTGCCTGGGCTGAACCACCAGCAAATCCTCCAGGTAAACCCAAATACAGCAAACCAGCCGCAAAAGCAATCACAACTACAATTGCGATGGGCTTCATGCTTTTACGCATTTTCGTCATAAGCATCAATATCTCTCCCCCTAACGGATTAGTGAAAAACTAAGGGACTAAGTAATTGTAACGCAGCATTTTCGAATAGTCAAATGAAGACAATCCCAGGTAAATCCATTATTGAGCCTAGAAAAAACTCTGCAAGACCTCTTTTTCCGCCATAATGGTAGTTGGGCTGCCATGTCCGGGGAAGACTGTAGTATTACCTGGTAACTGTGCCAATAACTTTTCTACCGAGCTATACAACTGCTCAGGGTCACCACCGGGCAAGTCAGTTCTACCAATGGAGCCCTTAAAAAGAGTATCGCCACTAATAAGCCAGCCTAAACCTTCATTATATAAACAGATTCCCCCTTGGGTATGCCCAGGAGTATGAATGACTGTAAATTCATGGCCAGCCAGGCAAACTAACTGCCCATCCTGTAACTTTTCATCAACCCGCAGGGCAAAACTATGCGGACCAATCCAGCAGGAAAGGTTTAAGCTCTCATCGGCGGCCATCTCAGCATCAGCCTGGTGAATATAGACCTTTGCCTGGGTCAACGTTCTTAATTCATCCGCAGCCGCGATATGGTCAGCATGGCCATGGGTGAGAATAATCTTATCGACCCGGCATTTATGTTCTTCGATGTTCGCTAAAATAGCAGCAGCATCAGCACCTGGATCGATGACTGCCCCCGACAAGTTATCAGGATCGACGAGCAGATAGGAGTTGGTTCCCAACTCTCCTACTACCATTGGTACAATTTTCACCATGGACTAACCTCCTAAAACCTCCGTCGTGAATCAAGCAGCAAAGTGACAGGGCCATCATTAACCAAATGAACTTGCATATTAGCGCCGAACTCACCTTCAGCTACAGTAAATCCGGCTGCTCGTAAGCCATCCGCAAAGCGGCGGCAAAACTCGGCCGCTTGCTCGGGCGGTGCCGAATCAGTAAAACTCGGGCGGCGCCCACGACGGCAATCACCCAACAAAGTAAACTGTGAGACCACAAGCATCTCGGCTCCGGCTTGGATCGGGTCAAGGTTAAACCGACCTTGCTCGTCGGGAAAAATCCGCAACCCCGTCGTCTTAGCCAGTAGATATTCTAAGTCTTCATCCGTATCTCCAGCTTCAATGCCCAGCAAAATGAGAAAACCGGGGCCAATTTCCCCGATTACAACACCATCAACTCTTACATGAGCTTCTGTGACCCGTTGCAAAACAGCACGCATGTATGGTTTACCCCTTTCTAGCTAGGATTGGCCCGATAAACATGAACAACCCCATGTACACCGGAGATCACTTCGATCACGCGGTCCATATGGTCAACATCGTGAATCGTCACCGTAAGGTTAATGACCGCCAGGTGGTTTCGCGCCGTCCTAGCATTGATCGCATCGATGTTTGTCCCCGTTTCAGAGACGGCATCAACAATATTTGCCAGGAGCTGTTTACGATCGATAGCATGTACCTCAAGGTCTACCGGGTATGCGCCGGCACCCTGGTTATTCCAAAACACCCCGATCTGGCGTTCTTCGTCTGCAGCCAATTGTCGGATATTCGGACAATCTGTCCGGTGAACGGAGACACCACGGCCTCTGGTAATGTACCCGACTATCGGGTCGCCGGGTACTGGGTTGCAACACCTAGCCATCCGCACCAGGGGATTATCGATGCCTTTTACTCCAATGCCAAGCTTTGTTGAAGTTTTTCCAGCAGTCTTTTTAGCCTGCCTTTTCCGTCTGATCTCTTGCTGTTTCTGTCGCCACTCCCGCTCCCCCACCAGTTTGGATAATACTTGGTTGGCGGTTACCTTTCCATAACCGATGTTGGCCAAGAGATCGTCGAAACTAGCAAAACCATAGCGATTGGCTACTTCCTGAATATTAGGCTCTTTGAGATACTCGGAAAGAACGAACTCATACTTGGCTGCGCCCTTCTCTAAAATTTCGCGGCCCTTAACCATCATGCTTTCGCGATTTTGCTCTTTGATCCAGGCGCGGATCTTCGACCTGGCTCGCGAGGTCTTGACGATATTTAACCAGTCACGGCTCGGGCGTGCGGTTTTCGAAGTTAAAATCTCGACAAACTCTCCATTATTTAATTGATAGTCAATCGGCACAATCCGCCCATTAACCTTGGCACCTACTATTCGGTTGCCGATGTCGGTATGAATACTGTAAGCAAAATCCACCGGGGTAGAGCCTTTCGGCAGTGTCTTAACATCACCCTTGGGAGTAAAGACAAAGACCTCATCCTCGAACAAGTCAATCCGTAAGGTCTCCATGAAATCATCAAGATCTTTGGTCTCTTTCTGCCACTCCAAGAGCTGCCTTAGCCAGGTTAACTTATTCTCAAACTCACCGTTTTTCGAGCCGGTACCCTCTTTGTACTTCCAATGCGCAGCAATTCCATACTCGGCTGTGCGGTGCATCTCCCAGGTTCTGATCTGGACTTCAAAAGACCGCCCTTTTTCACCCACTACTGTTGTATGGAGAGATTGATACATGTTAGATTTGGGCATTGCAACATAATCCTTGAACCGACCAGGAATCGGTTTCCAAAGCACATGAACGATGCCTAATACCGCATAACAGTCTCGAACGGTATCCACTAACACCCTGATACCGATGAGATCAAAAATTTCCTCGAACTCTTTGCCCTGGTTTTGCATTTTGTTGTAAATGCTGTAGAAATGCTTGGGACGACCTTCGATCTGGTAGTGAATACCGAGCTCGTCCAGCTTAGCCTTGATCCTGTTGATGGCGTCTTGAATAAAATCCTCCCGCTCCTGCAGTTTTTCGGCAACCATCTCAACTAACTTGTAGTACTCTTCAGGCTCCAAGAAGCGAAAAGCTAAATCTTCTAACTCCCATTTGATCCGCCACATGCCTAAACGGTGCGCGATAGGTGAATAGATTTCCAAGGTTTCGCGGGAAATTTTATGTTGGCGTTCCGGTGGTAACGCCTTAAGCGTTCGCATATTGTGTAACCGGTCAGCCAGTTTGATGATAATGACCCGGAGGTCCTTGGCCATGGCTAACAGCATCTTACGTAAACTCTCAGCCTGCCGTTCCTCCTTAGAAAGGGTCGGAATCTTACCTAACTTTGTTACACCATCGACTAATAATGCTACGAGCGGACCAAATTCTCGCTCGATCTCTTTCTGGCTAACGTCAGTATCTTCGATCACGTCATGAAGTAAACCGGCTACAATCGTGTCCAGATCCATCTCCTGTTCTGCTAAGAGCATAGCAACTCCTAGGGGATGGTCGATATACGGCTCACCGGAATCACGTTGCTGACCCTGATGCGCAGCAGCGGCAAATTCATAGGCATGCCGGATTACCTCAAAATCCATCTCCGGATTGTATAATTTTATAGCATCAACTAGGTTTTCAATGGTAACTTGGCTCACCGGAAAAACTCCCAGTTAACAAATTAATCTTCGTCGTACTGCACCAAAGAAACAACTCGGGCATTGTTTAATTTTTTACGCCCATTTAACGGTGTTAACTCAACCACAAAACCATACCCGACAATTTCAGCCCCCAGCTTGGTAACGAGCTCCGAAGTAGCCCCTACAGTACCGCCGGTTGCCAATAGGTCGTCAACAATCAAGACTCTCTGTCCCGGCTCTAAGGCATCTGTATGGATCTCTAGTGCGTCGGTGCCATATTCCAAACTATACTCGACCCGGACACAGTCAGCCGGAAGTTTTCCCGGCTTACGGACAAGAACAAAGCCTGTCCCCATTTTATATGCCAAGGGGGCACCCAAAATAAAACCACGGGATTCTACTCCGACAATCATATCCGGCTTTAAATCAGCAAAATGCTCTGCTAACTGATCAACTACGCTTTTGAGTGCTTCGCCTTCTTTGAATAGGGTAGTAACATCCTTAAAACTGATGCCAGGTTTGGGGAAATCAGGAATTTCCCTGATAAACGAGCGTAAGTTCATTCTTTCTCCTCCATCCTAATCAACTGGTTGTATCGGATATATTGGTTTATTGATCATGGCTAGCATATCTTGACTAGACGTTGTTAACGCCCATTGTTGAAATCCTTCAAAGGCCTCTTTTTCGATAATACCTTCATTATACCTAACAGACTCTGCTAAGTCTAGCTTGGCTGCGGGCCGAGGGGCAACGTAAATAACCCGACCAGCCCCCGTTTTTTCGCGCCAGAGCAATTTGAGTTCATAGAGGACTCCTAAAGCAGCTGAAACTGTTTCCGGAGTTGGCCGGATAAAGTCGGCCCCACTCTGATCCAAGAAGGCCAGCATCGCCTCTGCCAATTCCCCGTTGGTAAGGTTAACCTCCCCCTCTAGGCCGGCAGTTCTGGTCAAAACTCGATACAGAGCTGCTAGCATTTGACGATCCGGTGCTTTGGAGCGCAGAATAAACCGGTTTATCTGAACATCCTGCTGATTATAGAGCAGATGAATCCAGGCGGCCTCTCCGTCACGGCCTGCCCTGCCGCTTTGCTGGTTAAAATCGGTGATATTGAAGGTCAAATGATAATGTATAACATGGCGGATATCCGGAATATCCACACCCTCGCCAAAGGCGCTAGTGGATACAACTGCGCGCAAATCCCCATTGGCGAAAAATTCTTCGACCATTTTGCGCTGCGAGTTAGCCAAACCACCATGATAAAAGGCGATTCGGTCTTTAAAATGTTTGAGTGTTTTGCGCAAATCACGCGCGAGGCTGGCAGCACCTTCTCGGCTGTTTACGTAGATAACCACTTTTTCTCCGCGGGCGACCAGATCAACCAGATAATCGAATTTGGCCTGGTCATCAAGGCCACGCCGGTCAATCACGCTCAAGTTTGAACGCAGATGAGGATCGATTATCACCTGGTCAATACTGAGTGCGTTCCGAATCGCAGCCGCAACCGCATCATCCGCAGTAGCCGTTACCGCCAAAGTCAAAGGGAGACCAAGTTGCTGATGTAATTTATCCAAGTTGCGGTAAGCCGGTCTGGCAGCGCCGATTTTGCCGATGTGATGGCTCTCATCGACAACAAATAGTCCTAACCGATCCTTAATTCCAGGGTGGTTAACCAAATTACATTGCACAAATTCCGGGGTCGCCAAGATTACCTCGGCCTCCCCCAAATACAATGCTGAAAACAGTTCTTCGCGTTCGCGAGTCGTCAAAGTACCAGTGGCCTTGTAGATCTTGACCCCTAATTGCCCTAATTTTGCCTGCATCGAACGGTACTGGTCATTTACCAGGGCACGTAAAGGATAAATAATTATCGTTGCCTTCTGTTCTCGCAGGGCTAGATAGGCGGCCATCGATTGAAAAACAGCAGATTTTCCCCGGCCGGTACCCATAATCAACAAAGTGCTTTTGGACTGTTTTAGGGCTTGTAGCGCTTCTAGTTGTTTTGGCCGGTAGTCATTGCTGCCCACAACAGCCTCTTTAATTGTCGCTATTAGCTCCTGGTCGTCCGCATCTGCCAGTTGATCGCGAAAATTCCGGTTTTCCAGCCAAGCAAGGTACTCCTCGGTGCCGCCTTTTTTTTGTAGGAACAGGTTTGCCCCAAGAGAATGTCCCGGTGTCTGGCCTGTAACATCAGACACAGACGCCTCATATTCAACCCCTGAGTCTATAAGCGGGGCTAAATGTCTGGCAAGCTCCCGCTTGAGGTATCCCACTTGTTGACCTTCATTGGTAAACAGGGCGATGGCATTCGGGTCGTGAGGGTTCTGGGGTTCCCTAGCTAGGCTAAGTCGCTCCCCTCGGTTGAGGATGGCCAAGGTCGACTGACGACCCTCAAAAGTTACCCCTACCGCCTTCGTATAAAATTCCTCAGCCTCCCCGATATTGCTATACAGATCAGTCGCAGCTGCAGCCTCACCCATGAATAATCGGTCTATCGGGGAAACCTGTTCTTCCCTGATCCGCAAGGCTTTCACCTGAAGCTGGAGGGTCTTGCGATCACGCCACTCGTTAATCTCCGGAACAAAGGCAATATCTATTAGCCCACAATACTTGTCCAAAATGTCTGCCCAGTCCCCCAAGCCAAAACCAATGGCTTCAATAACCCGGCCATCTCGTTCGACCTCGAGTTTTAAGTGGCTTTGATCCTTACCTACTCTCCGGGCAGATACAATTTCAAGATCAGTCGCTGCAAATAGTGGTCGCGGATTTTCGCAACCAAAAGGCTCGAGGCGCTCCAAGTCCTGTACCACCTGTTTAGAGAGTGATAATAAGTCGGTGGTTAGATCGATTTCGACGGTAGGCACGAGATCAGCTTCGGAAATCATCCCATCCAAGACCGAGCAAAGATGGCGCCGAAAGTCCTCGATTTTGTCGGTTTCGATCGTCAGCCCGGCCGCACCGCTGTGCCCACCGAATCCCAAGAGATAGTCCGAGCACTGGCTTAAAGCCTCAAAAATATTGACCCCCGGCACACTGCGACAGGAGCCATGCCCCTCTGTCCCCACCAAAGAGATAACAACCGTGGGCAGGCAGTACTCCTCGACTAAGCGTGAAGCCACAATCCCGACAACCCCGCTATGCCAATCCTCACCCGCAACCACAATCGCTTTATCACCTGGTTGTAAGGTGCGCTCTGCCTCCAGACGGGCCTGCTCCAAAATCTCATCTTCTAGCTGCTGTCTTTCTGTATTGAGCCTCGATAGCTCCGCGGCAATTGCTGCACCTTCCACCTGATCGGTCGCCTGTAATAAATTTAAGGCGAGATCAGCGCGGCCAAGTCGTCCCGCTGCGTTAATTCGTGGTGCCAGATTAAAACTCACAATACCCGCGGAAACCTGATCCGGAGTACGACCAGCCTCAGAGATCAATGCCAATAGACCTGGGAGCCTTGATTGAGGTAATTCGGCTAGGCCTTTGGCGACTACAGTCCTGTTTTCATCGATCAATGGCACTATATCGGCCACGGTTCCCAGCATTGGAACCGCATAAGATACCGGAAATGGTTTATCCGGGCAGGCTGTGGCCCAGAAAGCGCGCGCGACCTGAAAAGCTACACCTACCCCAGCAAGCTCGGCAAAAGGATACCGACTCGTAGACAACTTAGGGTTAATAACCGCAACGGCTTTTGGCGCATCGGCTCCGGGGGTATGGTGGTCGGTGACAATTACATCAAGACCCAGGCTAGTGGCGAGCTCAATCTCTTCATGTGCTGTGATTCCACAGTCAACTGTAATCAGCACTCGGTATCTCTGAGCTAATTTGCTGACAGCTTCGGCATTCAGCCCATACCCCTCTACCAGACGATTGGGGATATAGTAGTCAACAGAAATACCCGCTGCTTTAAGCACTGACAATAACGTGAACGTACTGGTAATACCATCACAATCATAATCGCCGTAAACTACAACCGGCTCATTATTAGCTTTGGCAGTCAGTAAACGTTCAACAGCCGGCAGGATATCAGGCAAAGCGAATGGATCATGCAGTTCGCCCCTCCTGGCATCGAGGAATGACTGTATAGACTCGGCGCTCTGAAAACCGCGCCGATATAAGAGCTCCACCACCTGAGGAGAAACCCCGACTGATTTCGCCAAATCGGAAACAATGGTATTCGGAATTGGTTCAGGCAATAACCATCTTGAATTTAGTGCTAGATCGGAAAAGTAAGCCATAACATGGGTAAATTCAAGGTTTACCAGTAGTAATCCTCTTAATAAAAGAAGCGAGACATTGTCTCGCTCCTGATGCTTACTATGGATTATCGTCTATTTCGCCGTTAATGCTACATCAATCTCAAAGATACCGGCCGGAGTTTGTATTGGTATTCCTAAAAGCACACTTTGAAAACTAGAAGTGAGAACCCCACTACCGGTAAACAAGGATGGCGGGCTCAAATCAAGCTTGTATCCATGGTTGCTTAGCTCAATAGCTGCTTGGCCACTAATAATATTACACAACTCGCTCAACGCGCTCTTAGCCATCTCACTCAGAGCACCATCTTCAAAGCTATTTAAGCCGGTCATACATGAAGAGATTTTAGCAGCTGTTTCTAAGGGAAAGCTGTAATAAACTACACCACTTAAATTACCAACGATCCCTATGTGAACGTTCACATCATACAATCTAATAGGTGATGTGCGTAACGCTATCTTATCTTTGAGAACTACTACATCAACGTTGCAGAACTGTTTAAAAACGCGTGTCGATGCAGCCAAAAATGCATTAACCGTTTCTGCGTTCACTCGTACGCCTCCTTTTATCTTTTTTGATGTTTCCACAAAAAGGGGGAATTACCTGCTAGTAATATTCGCGAAAGAAATTATTTTATTTACCGCTGCCAAAGAATCGGACTCTGGAATAGCAATTAAGTAAGAGCTGTTTGTGGGTATGATTATGCACTTAGCAACGGTATCATCTAATGCCATCAGAATTGCTGGGAGATAATCCAGGCGCTCTTTGGGAATCTCTACACCCAAATCTAAAATGGTCCAACCTGGTTCGATAGCAGCATTAGGGTACTCTGTATCCACTGTATACCAATAATCTTTATCTACCAACAGGGTAACTTGATCCTCATTAACTATTAGGGCATAGAAGCCGGCACAATCCGCTAAGCCATTACGGACTCTGTCGAGATCTTCAAGATCGAGAATTACCAGGGTAACTGAGTCCAACAGCTTTGGGCTTGTCCCCCTAATTAGCTCAGCTAATTGCTGATCTTGCTCTGTGCCCTTGGACCTTAACCCCAGGGAGGTTGCGGTTTTAGCTAGCTCTAGTTCGGATTGGGCGTTTTCTAAGTCTGCCAACAAAGAGTTGTTTTGACTTTTTAAATTCTTGATAATAAAGCCTTGCTTAACACTCTTGAATAGGCCCAACAGACCAACGATTGTAGCTCCCAATGCGGTTGCAAGTAAAATAACGTAAACAAGTGAAGTTTCAAAATGCCAAGTAAGAAAGGTTATCGGCACTGAAATCGCATTTTGAACAGCAAATACTGCAACCAGTAAGGAAAAGAGAATCACCAAAATCATCAGCGCCTGCATCAGTATCACTCCTTTCTAGTAGACAGCTGGAATAATAATGAACAACATCACTAAACCAACAATAAACTCCATAACGATTCCGCCCATAGAGCCGAATAAGGCACCCACTCCGGCTCGGAGAGCATCATGCAAATCCTTTTGCGTTAGCTCAAGTAAAACAGCTCCGGTAAAAGAACCGAGCAACATGCCAATTGGGCCGGCGATTACTAAGCCAATAACAGCCCCAGCTAAGGCACCAAAGACTCCTCGCCGGGTCGCACCGGCCAGCTTAGCCCCGACCAACGAAATCAAGTATCCGGCAACTTGAGCGATCAATGCTAACAGGGTTAAAACTATCATAGCCTTTGTATCGATTAGCGTAAAGTCCGTAAAAAAAGCAAAAACAAGGCTCGACAGCCAAATCACAAGTAAACCGGGTACACTAGGCAGGATTGTCCCGATCAAACCGACTAGGCACAAGATAATTAAAACTATTTTAGCGGTAACTACTGCCACAATTTCACTCCTCAGTAAGCTCTGCTGACAGTTGTTTCTCCAAAGTCCACCTACGGCCGATACGAGAGATAATAAACCGACCGGAAGCAGCTCTGATCTTGTACTTGGCCTCACGGAAGTTTATCTGGAGCTCGTCCTGTATCTCCAGAATATCAATAAGCTCACCATGGCGAACTAAAAATACCGGAGACAAACCGTCAAAACCAAGGCCGACCGCGTCCAACTGTTCACTAATGGCAATCCCAGGTTCATCAAATGGCACCGGACGTTGCGGCAATCTGGTCTTAGAGCCCCCAGCGTGCTTGGCAAATTTTGCTGCCTGCCTGCCAAGTTTAGGCTCAGGTTTAACGGGGCTCCACTTTCTATTTCTGTCTAGCGCCTCCTGCAGCTTATTTAGTTCAGGGCGGCCAAGCTTCATAAACTAATTCACCTCAGGAATAACAATTACACCTAATCCACGGTCAATTTTGACTTCAAGTAACCCCCCCATGCTCTGGTTGC
>Ga0265293_10012968_pt1 | contig 10927 bp, 6 predicted proteins | sample Munlanlewell138R_FD_192505 | JGI IMG/M metagenome (GOLD analysis project Ga0265293, IMG submission 192505) | Leachate microbial communities from a municipal landfill in Southern Ontario, Canada - Leachate well 138R | ecosystem: Engineered > Solid waste > Landfill > Unclassified | place: Canada... | reverse complement strand
TTGGGACAAGACATCACCCGGAAGCTGTGGCTCCGAAGCATTCCGATATGGTGGTGCAGATAAATCGGAGATAGGATAGGCGAGGCTTCGGCGCTTATCCGAAAAAGTAGAAGCTAAGGAAAGAGGTGGGTAGCTTCAGCCGTTCTCTTTCCCGACAACTAAAGTGAAGCTAAGCATGTAGAAAGCAAATGGCTTCCTCGTTTGGACGAGGGTTCGAATCCCTCCAACTCCACTATTGTTTGTTATAATATGTCTGATATTCACACCTTTATGTGAATTACATTGCTTTGAATTGTACAAAAAATGTACAAGTAGCATCCGGATAGCCCCAAAACACCAACAACTCCAAATCTATCATAGAGACACGCGGTATTTACTGGGCTTTGCTCATACATTTTTTGCAAGACGTTGTTATCTTTTCAGCAATGTTTCTTGCCCTCTGAAGCCGGTAAATTAGATAACCAACACACAATTCATTAACTTCGCATCTAAGTTTACATTTAACATCAATTGATACCCTGTATCTTATTTGATACTACAGAACAAAAAATAACAGATGAACAATTTTAAAGAAAAAGCCGATCTGATATGGCGAGTGGCTGATTTATTGAGGGGCGACTACAAGCAGGCCGACTATGGCAAAGTAATACTTCCCATGACCGTAATCAGACGCCTCGATTGTGTTTTAGAGCCCACAAAACAGAAGGTGCTTGATTCCTTGCCCAAGGTGCAAACACTTAATGAAGTTATTATAGAGAAGTCCTTAAACAGGGTTGCCGGCTTCAACTTCCACAATAGAAGCCCTTTCAATTTTGATAAACTGATAGCCGATCCAAACAATATAGCTTTAAATTTAAGAGCCTATATAAATGGCTTTTCTGAAAATGCACGTGAAATCCTTGAGTATTTCAACTTCGATGTTCAAATTGACAAAATGGATGACCCGAGTACAGATCTTCTGTTTAGAGTGGTGAAATCCTTTCAGGAGATCGATCTTTCAGATATGGAGTCAATGGAAATGGGGTACGTGTTTGAAGACCTTATAAGAAGATTCTCCGAGCAATCTAACGAAACAGCAGGGGAGCACTTCACCCCACGAGAAGTAATCAGGTTGATGGTAAACATATTGTTCATTGAGGACAGAGACATTTTAACACAGGATGGAATTGTAAGAACACTTTACGACCCTGCCTGCGGAACAGGAGGAATGCTTTCTGTTGGAGAGCAGTACGTGAAAGAGCTAAATCCTGATGCTGATCTAAAAGTATTCGGACAGGAAATAAACTCTGAATCTTATGCAATCTGTAAATCTGATATGCTTATCAAAGGACAGAACCCAAGCAATATTAAGTTCGGCAATACTTTTACTGTTGATGGTTTAAAGGATGAAAAGTTTGATTATATGCTCTCTAATCCACCATTTGGTGTGGACTGGAAAAAGGCTCAAAAAACCATTAAATCCGAAGCTGAGAGTAAAGGGATGGATGGCAGATTTGGTGCAGGACTGCCAAGAATTAATGACGGAGCGTTACTATTCCTCCAACATATGATATCCAAAATGAAGGATGAAGGAAGCAGAATAGGAATTGTATTCAATGGATCACCTCTTTTCACCGGTGCAGCCGAAAGCGGAGAAAGCAATATCCGTAGGTGGATTATAGAAAACGACTGGCTGGAAGCTATCATAGCACTCCCTGATCAACTATTTTATAATACAGGAATAAGCACATACATCTGGATAGTTACCAACAAAAAGAGCGACAACCGTAAGGGGTATATTCAATTGATTAACGCTACCGGCACCAAAGACGAAGAGTTATTGAAAGAAGGCAAGCTCGATTTTAATCGTTTCTGGCAGAAGATGGACAGGAGTCTTGGCAATAAGCGCAAGAAGATAGCCGAAAACGGTAACGAAAAAGGTATAGGCTTTATAACACAGCTTTATGGCAATTTCGAAGAGAATGAATTCGTGAAAATCCTGCCTAACGAATATTTCGGATATTGGCGTGTAACAGTTGAACAGCCTTTAAAAGATGAAAATGGGAAAGTAATCAAATCTAAAGGTAAGCCAAAACCCGATACAGCACTCAGAGATTATGAGAATATACCATTCCTTAAAAAGGATAGGGATGGAAATCTTGTACCTCAAACTATAGAAGAGTATTTTGAAGCAGAAGTAAAACCTCACCTGCCGGAAGCATGGATTGACGAAAGCAAAACCAAAACAGGTTACGAAATCAATTTCACAAAGTACTTCTATGAGTTCAAGCCATTACGATCTCTATCTGAGATAAAAGCAGATATTCTGGAATTAGAGGAAAGAACATTTGGTAGAGCACATAAGGTTTTGGAGGTATGAGGTTGCCATGCATGATGCCATGCAAGTACCACGCATGTTACCCCGCATGTTGCTGAATCTATTAAAGATCTGATTTTAATCCTTTCAAATGAAATGTCAAGAGAAGAGTTACAAGAAAAATTAAACCTAAAGGATAGAGAATATTTTAGAAAAGCATATTTAAATGTTGCAATTACTGAAGGTTTGATTGAGATGACAATACCAGATAAATCAAAGAGTATACATCAAAAATATCGTCTAACAGAAAAGGGGAAAAAAGTAAAGGAGCAGTGGGAGAAATGAAAAAATACACAAATTCAGTTATTAAGGATTACTTAACAACTGAAAAATAGACTGGAATAAAAGATAAAGAAGAAATGAAAAAATACGATTCATATAAAGATTCAGGGATTGAATGGATAGGGGAGATTCCGAGTCATTGGGAAGAATACAGACTTGGGGTAATTGGCAGATTTTCATCAAGTGGAATAGATAAAAAGATTATAGAAGATGAGCCTCATGTGATGATTATAAATTATACTGATGTTTATGGAAACAAAGAAATGATTTTGAATTCAAAAAAGGAGTATATGGTAGTTACGACACCACAATCTAAAATTGAACAACATTCAGTAAAAAAAGGAGATCTTATCTTTACCCCAAGTTCTGAAACAAAAGAAGATATTGGATTATCAGCAGTAGTAGTCGATGATTTAGAAAATACAGCTTTTAGTTATCATGTTCTTAGATTTCAATTTAATCAAGTAGTTGACTTACAATTCAAAAAATATTTATGTAATAATAATATTGTACTAAATTATTTTTCAAAAAATTCTAAAGGAACAACACGTCAAATACTCGGAAGAGAAGATTTTAAGAATGCAAAAGTAGTTATTCCACCTCTTGATGAACAAACCGCCATCGCCAACTTCCTCGACCGCAAAACCTCTGAAATTGACGAAATAATAGCAGACAAGAAGCGACTACTTGAATTATATGAAGAAGAAAAAACTGCTATCATTAACAAAGCAGTAACAAAAGGTATAAATCCTGATGCACCAATGAAAGATTCAGGTATTGAGTGGTTGGGTGAGATTCCGGAGCATTGGGAGGTGAAGAAAATCAAACATTTACTTAAAAAGAAAAAGGGTGCTTTAAAGACAGGGCCATTTGGGAGTCAACTTAAAAACTCTGATTTGGACTCTTCTGGAGAGTATAAAGTCTATACTCAAAGAAATGTATTAGACAACGATTTTATTGAGGGTGATGATAAAATTAATGAAGTAAAATTTCAATCTCTCAAAGAGTTTTTAATTGAGGACGGCGATATACTTTTTACTTCCAGAGGCACCATTGGGGTATGCAATGTTTTTCCAGCTGATTCTGAACCGGGTATATTGCATCCCTGTCTGATAAGAATTCAAATTGACAGGGATAGAGTTCACCAAGATTGGATTATAAATTATGTAAATAATAGCTCCCTCTTCATTGATAATGTTAAATATGAAAGTAATGCTACTACCATAGAAGTAATATATGGAGGGACTTTGAAAGAAACAGCTTTACCAGTTCCTCCGATTAAAGAACAACAATCCATAGTCCAACACATAGAAGCCGAATGCTCACGTATCGACTTCAAAAAAGCTCGCACAGAAGAACTAATCGAACTACTAACAGAATATCGCACTGCTTTAATAAGTGAAGCTGTAACAGGGAAAATAAAGATAATTGAAGATTAAGAATCATAAGCTATGAACATCACAACCGAAAATACATTTGAAACTGCGTTGGTGCAGTCGCTGACAGAAAAAGGTGGTTACACTCAGGGCAACGCCGTTGATTATAGTCCAGAGCTTGGTTTGTTTAAATATGAGGTGTTGAAATTTCTTCAGGAGACTCAGCCAAAACGATGGGAAAGGGTGTCTTCTATTCATGGTGATAATGTGGATGAAAGGATAATACAAAGGCTTTATCGTGAGCTAGACTTGCGTGGTAGTCTTGATGTTCTTCGGAATGGTTTTGTGGATAATGGTGTTCGGTTTCAGATGGCTTATTATAAGCCTGCTTCAATGCTTAATCCTGAAGCTACGGAGCTATATAATCAGAATAGCTTAAAGGTTTACAGGCAGGTATATTATAGCACTAAGAACATGAATTCGGTTGATGTGCTTATTTCGCTTAACGGAATACCTTTGGCAACTCTTGAACTAAAGAATCAGTTTACCGGTCAGGATGTTGGTAATGCTTTAAAGCAATATGGCACAACAAGAGATAACAGAGAACTGTTGTTTGCATTTAAAAAACGTACTCTTGTGCATTTTGCTGTTGATCAGGATGAGGTTTATATGACTACCAAGCTTGATGGCGCTAAAACATTCTGGCTTCCATTTAATAAGGGCTATAATCATGGAAAGGGCAATCCTTTGAATCCTGATGGTTATAAGACTGCTTATTTGTGGGAGGAGATCTTGCAAAAAGATAGCTGGTTGGAGATTATTCAGAGTTTTGCGCATCTTGAAAGGGAAGAATACACCACAGGCGATAGTACTTACATTAAAGAGAAGTTGATATTTCCAAGGTATCACCAATTGGATGCAGTAAGGAAGATAACTCAAGATGTTTTAGATAATGGTTGTGGTAAGAACTATCTTGTTCAGCACTCTGCCGGTTCCGGAAAGAGTAATACAATTGCTTGGCTATCATACAGGCTCTCCAGCTTGCACAATTCTCTTGATGAAAGAGTATTTGATTCAGTTATTGTTGTTACAGATCGCAGGGTACTCGACAAACAATTGCAGGACACCATCTATCAGTTTGAGCATAAATCGGGTGTTGTGAAGAAGATAGATAAGGATAGTCAGCAGTTGGCTAAAGAACTTAAATCCGGTTCAAATATTATTATTACAACTCTGCAGAAATTTCCGTATGTTATCGATAAAGTAAAGGATTTACCGGAACGTAAATATGCTGTGATAATTGATGAAGCTCATAGCTCACAGGGGGGTGAAGCCAGTAAAAAGCTTAAAGAGGTGTTGTCGTCTAAATCATTGGATGAAGCTGTAACAGATGATCAGGAAGATGATTACACAGAAGAAGATTATATAAGGGAACAAATTGAGAAATCGGCGGCTTCAAGAGGTAAACAGAATAATATATCATTCTTTGCTTTTACAGCTACACCAAAATACAAGACTCTGCAGGTATTTGGAGAAAAGGATGAGAATGGTAAGCCTGCGCCTTTTCATCTTTACTCAATGAGACAGGCTATTGAAGAAGGTTTTATAAAGGATGTTCTGCTTAATTATACAACCTACGAGCTCTACTATAAGCTGTCTAAAGCAATAGAGGATGACCCTAAGCTCAATAAGGGTAAAGCTTCAAAAGCTATTGGTAAATATGTAACGTTGCATCCGCATAATCTGGCTCAGAAGACTGAAATCATTATTGAGCATTTCAGGCAGATTGTCTCTAAAAAGATTGGAGGTAAGGCCAAAGCTATGGTTGTCTGTGGTTCAAGACTTCATGCTAAGCGCTATTACGAGGAGTTTGATCGCTATATCAGAGTAATGGGATATGAGAAAGATATAAAAATTCTTGTTGCTTTTTCAGGCAAGGTGATAGATGACAATGAGCCGGACGGTGTCTCTGAACCGCAAATGACGGGGTATAGCGAGAAGGAGTTGCCGACAGTTTTTGATAAGAATGAGTACAAGATTCTTATTGTTGCCGATAAATATCAGACTGGATTCGATCAGCCTCTTTTGCATACGATGTATGTAGATAAGAAGTTGTCGGGAGTAAAGGCTGTACAAACTCTCTCACGTCTTAATAGAATATATCCGGGTAAGGAAGATCCGTTTGTATTGGATTTTGTAAATGACAGGGAAACAATATTAGCTTCTTTTCAGCCATATTACGAGGTTACAACTGTAAAGGAGGAGACTGATGTGAATCATTTATATGATCTTAAAGGCAGGCTCGATGAGTTTCAGGTCTACTGGGTGCAGGAGATTGATGAGTTTGCTAATATCTATTTTGATCCTGATGTAAAACAAAATAGTGTGGTACATCAAAAACGTCTTTATGCTATCACTGATAAAGCTGTTGAGAGATACAGAGCAATAGAGAAAGAGGAGAAGCAGGATGAGTTTAAAAAGGGTTTACGCACTTGGACAAACCTATATGCTTTCTTAGCACAGATTATGCCTTTTACTGATACTGAATTTGAGAAGTTCTATGCGTATGCCAAGTTATTGCAAACAAGATTACCAAGAAGAAATCTCTCTGATACAGTACATTTAGATGATGAGCTGGCACTTGAATATTATCGTCTTCAAAAGATAAAGGAGGGTGCAATTGTTCTTGAAAAAGGAGAAGAAGGTGAATTAAGTGGAACTTCGGAGGCAGGACTGAAAAGATCTAAGAAAGAGGAAGCGCACCTTTCAGAAATAATTGATGTGCTTAATGAGAGATTTGGAACCGAATTTAATGAAGCTGACCGACTTTTCTTTGATCAGATAGAAGCTGAATTCATGGAGGATGAAACTCTGCAGAAACAGGCAAAAGTAAATCGTTTAGATACTTTCAAATTAGCATTTGATGACAACTTCATTGATGTGCTAATTAGTAGGGTAGAACAGAATAGTGAGATCGTAGATAAGATACTTACAAATAAAGCATTTGGGGATTGGGTGAAGGATTTCTATATGAAAAGGACTTATGCGAGGTTGAACGGGTAAATCATTACCAGGCATAGGTTAGATAAGATCAAAGAATCCTTTGGTATCAAATATAGTTAGCGGAGATAAATTGGCAAGTACCCTTACCTAAAGATGCATAAAGGGATGCAGGAGTCATAGGTGTCCGTAGGAAAGTGTAGGAAGTGTAGGAAAGTGTAGGAAAGTTAGATGGGGAGCGGGTTTCGGGGGTATAGGAAAGCGTAGGAAAGTGTAGGAAAGTGTAGGATTTGGGCAGCAAAATTGAAAGTGTTCGGTAAAAAGGCTGTTAAGAAAATACGGTTATCCGCCCGATATGCAAATGTTCGCAACAGAAACGGTTTTTTGGAGGAGGATTGTCGTGGTGGAGATTCTTTCGGAAAAAGGGGAGGGGGTATCGGAGATTTCCAAGAGGTTGTTTTTTCGGAGCAATTCCTGTGCGTTGCTTTCGTTGAGATTTTTCCAATACGATGGGGGGATAAGTAAAGCAAGGATGCCGTCGCTTTTCAGCAAGTTGAATCCTTTGAAAATGAGGAGCGCATAAAGCTCGTCGTCAAATTCGTGCGATTGCATCAATGGGTTCTTTTCGTTTTCCGGGACCTCTTTTGCGGTTGTGCTTATACGGAACAGGTTGCCAATGTCTGACGTGCCGTCGTCTTCAACAGAAGGCAAGATTGTTGCACTTATGTAGTGCGGGTTGCCAAAGACGATATCGAAGCCGGTGGTGATTGTTTCGGGGTCGAATGCTTTTTCGAATGGGGTAAGTGCAGGGGACAAGACGTTGAAATCGATGGGAGGGAGTCCATGCTTAAGGTGATTGTTTTGAATCGCTTCGCTTGCTTGTTCGAATTGCGTTTTATTTTCGATCAAGATGGTGTGGTATTTCCGTTGCCAAAGTTTTCTCGGAGATTTTGCACCGGAGACTGTTTCTTCGGCGGCGAGTGGTTTTGCCGTTGCCTCCTCTTGTTCACGATGGAAGGTGTAGGAGGAGTATCCCTTCAGGTCGTCGATTATTCGATATATCTCTTCTTCTTCGGCAGCCAACAACAGGTGAACATGATCCTGCAACACATTCAACGCCAACACCCTGTATTTCTTCATCCGGATTCTTTCGGCCAGGATATCGGCCAAGAGATTTCTTTCCTCGAGGGTAAGCAAAACCGCTCCCGGGCCTTTTGACGGGTAAGGTGCTTCATCATAGCGATACCGGCTGTTGTATGTTCCCCACGTTATGTGAAACAATTTCCGGTTTTTTTGAAGGGTGATGCTCTTGTTTTCTATTCCGAACAATCGTTCGGGATTGAACCCATCGTCCGACCGGTTGGTGTGGCAACGTTTCTCTTCTCGATGTTTGGACGATCCGATTGGTGCATTTGCGGGCAACGGATGGGTTTCGAGATGGAACAAGGAGTCGATATCGGCATGGGTGTTCGTGTTTCGGGCTGCTTCTTGTTCTTCAAGCAGGCAATTTAAAAGGTTGAGCTTGGCTGCGTTTAAAGACGAGGGGTCGCGGCATACGCCGTAGAGGCAGTTTTGGATCAAGTACCGTTTTCGCGCATAATCGGGTGCGTTTTGATTGAAAACGGTTTCTATGGTTTCGTGAAGTTCGCTTTTTGAGGTGGGGTCGGCGATGCGGTCGAGCGCCCGGATTTGCTGCTGTTTCCACTTCTCGTTGAGGGGATCGAGTTTCGAAAGCAGGAAAGTCAGTTTATTTAACACTTCGACGAGAAGCGTACCGTCACCCACCGTGAGATCGAGAATTTTTAGCCGGTTGATTTGTTCTACCAGGAAATGGGTTTCTTTTTCGTTAAAGGGATTTTCGTTGTCGGCTTGCAAGAACAAGGAAGTGAGTTTTTCGTCGAGGTTCGCTGTTCGGAATGTATTTTCGATATGGGTTTTGAGACAGTATTTCAGCGATTTCGTCACCAAGTCGTTTGCGATTTCGGACAGGGTTTTGTCCCCTCGGAAATGTTTGTGGGTGTTTTCGGGGCAGCAGTCGGGATTTTCATTTTTCTCTTTCATGTCCTTTCTTTCGATCTTTTCGTTGGGTTTACCTGTTTTACAAAGGTACACGATAATTTTTTCAATCTTCACACAGGAGGATGAAAATTCCGATCGAGATTTTGTTTGGCCGTAAGTTCAATTTAGGATCTAAGTTCAACTTAGAAGTGCAACACGCTCATAAAGGTTCGGAATTTAGAATTTTATCCCGTACCTTTGTTGTTCAAAATAGTGAATATAATTCGTTTTGTTATGATTCAAAATAAAAATTATGCTACGGATCTGCCGTATAAAATTGCCGATATATCGTTGGCCGATTTCGGACGAAAGGAAATCGAAATAGCCGAAAAGGAGATGCCGGGATTGATGGCCCTGCGCAAGAAATATGCGGCGGAACAACCGCTGAAGGGTGCTCACATTACGGGTTCGCTGCACATGACCATACAGACGGCAGTGTTGATTGAAACATTGGTGGAGCTGGGTGCCGATGTGCGTTGGGCGAGCTGCAATATTTTTTCTACGCAGGATCATGCCGCTGCAGCGATTGCAGCTGCGGGTGTACCGGTTTTTGCTTGGAAAGGCGAGACGATTGAGGAGTATTGGTGGTGTACCGATATGGCGTTGCGGTTTCCCGACGGCAAGGGGCCGAATCTGATTGTGGACGACGGGGGCGATGCTTCGTTGCTGGTGCACAAGGGGTATTATGCCGAAGAAAATCCCGAGTTGCTCAACCGAGAGGGAGCGAATCGTGAAGAACAAGCCATCCTGGATACGTTGAAACGGATCCTGAACGAGGATAATCGCCGCTGGCACAAGACGGTGGAGGGTTTGAAGGGGATTTCGGAAGAAACGACGACGGGCGTTCACCGGTTGTATCAAATGATGGAAAGAGGCGAACTGCTGGTGCCGGCCATTAACGTGAACGATTCGGTTACCAAATCGAAGTTCGATAACCTGTACGGATGTCGCGAGTCGTTGGCCGACGGCATCAAGCGTGCAACGGACGTGATGATTGCCGGTAAGGTGGTGGTGGTGCTTGGTTACGGCGATGTGGGCAAGGGGTGCGCGCAATCGATGCGTTCCTACGGTGCGCGCGTGCTGGTTACGGAGATTGACCCCATTTGTGCTTTGCAGGCCGCAATGGAGGGGTTTGAGGTGACCACGATGGAGGAGGCCGTGAAGGAAGGAAACATTTTTGTGACGGCAACCGGCAATTGCGACGTGATTACCCTTGAGCATATGCAGCAGATGAAAGATCAGGCCATCGTGTGCAATATCGGGCATTTCGACAATGAAATTCAGGTGGACAGGCTGGTGAACTTTCCCGGGATACGGCATACCAATATCAAACCGCAGGTGGATAAATATACTTTCCCTTCGGGAAATGCCATTTTTCTGTTGGCCGAGGGGCGATTGGTCAATCTGGGTTGTGCCACGGGTCATCCGTCGTTTGTGATGAGCAATTCGTTTACGAATCAGACACTGGCGCAAATGGAGTTGTGGAAAAACGACTATGAAGTGGGGGTGTATCGATTGCCGAAGCATCTCGACGAGGAAGTGGCCCGCCTGCATTTGGACAGACTCGGGGTGAAACTTACGCGACTGACACCCAAGCAGTCCGAATACCTGGGTGTGCCGGTGGAAGGACCTTACAAGCCGGAACACTATCGGTACTAAGATTGCTTTTTCACCGTTCGCATCAACGCGCATTTTTTTAAAGTTTGAATGGGATGTGGTGCTCTTTCATTCCGGAATACGATTGTGGGTAAGGTTTTTATCTAAATCTTGCATAAGATTTTGCTCCGAATATCGGATTCGGAGCGGCAAGTTGCTTCGGTTTATTGGAAGACTGCAGAAGAGGTCGTAACCTATA
>Ga0265293_10012967_pt1 | contig 10929 bp, 8 predicted proteins | sample Munlanlewell138R_FD_192505 | JGI IMG/M metagenome (GOLD analysis project Ga0265293, IMG submission 192505) | Leachate microbial communities from a municipal landfill in Southern Ontario, Canada - Leachate well 138R | ecosystem: Engineered > Solid waste > Landfill > Unclassified | place: Canada... | reverse complement strand
ACCGGAGGTTCTTCCGCCTGACCCTCGCCACTCGCAGGCGCTTCGCCGAAGGCGCGGCGAAGCGGAATCTCCTTCAGCAGCAGCGCGAGGCCGACCGTCGCCACGACGATGACCATGGCGATGGTGAAGATGCGATGGAGCGCGGTGGTTATCGCGTCCTTTTGTGTGGCCTGTGCGTCGCGCAGCGCTGCCTCGCCACCGGGAAGCGCCAGTACCTCGCCCTGGACCGCCGCGTAGGTAGCCTCGTCGAGCGCGAGCGTGGGGTCGTTGAACTTGTCGACGGTGGCGGGCGGGATGACAGCACGCGCCTCGGCCCCGAGGTTGGCGTCGAACTGCGCCTGGAACGTTGCCGTGAGCACGACACCGAAGATGGCGGCCCCGAGCACGCCTCCGATCTGCATGAAGAACTGCCGTGAACTCGTGGCCACGCCGAGAAATTGGTGGGGCACTGCATTTTGGATGACGACAGACATGGTTGGCATTGCGAGCCCGGAACCGAGGCCGAGGATGACCATGAAGGCACTCACACGCCACTTCTCGGAGCCGGGCCCGAGCGTGAGCATGAGCGAGACGCTGAGCAACATGAGCAGCGCGCCGGTGATGGTGAGCCAGCGGTAATGCCCGGTCCGCGAGAGGACCTGGCCACCGACGATGCTCGTGAAGAGCAGACCGAGTGACTGTGGCGTGGTGATCAGGCCGGAAGCGGCCGCGCTGGCGTCCATCGCTGTTTGCACGAAGGTCGGCAGGTAGGGGATCGTCCCCGTCATCGCGATGCCGATCGTGAAGACGATGAGGTTGCCGAGGAGAAACTCACGGGTGCGGAAGAGGTGGAACGGAATGATGGGCTCGGGGTGCCGGAGTTCCTGGACGGCAAAGGCGCCGGTGAAGACAACGGCTGCAACGAGCAGCCCGACCGTGACGCTATCAGACCAGCCATTCGCCTCGCCGGACCATGCGAGTCCAAGCAGGAGCGAGACTGTGGCGATGGAGAGCAGGAACGCCCCGAGGAAGTCGATCCGCGGGCGGCGGCCAGAGGAGTGGAACGGCAAGTTGTACCAGATAGCGGGAAGGGCGACAGCGCCAACGGGAACGTTGATGTAGAACACCCAGCGCCAGCCCACGTGGTCGGTGAGCAGGCCGCCGAAGGTGGGTCCGAGCACACTGGCGAGGCTGAAAGTGCCGGTGAAAAGGCCGATATACTTCCCTCTCTCGGAGGGCGGGAACATATCACCGATGGCGGAGAAAACCGAGGCGAAGATGATGCCGCCGCCCACACCCTGGACCGCCCGGAAGGCGATGAGGGTGTGCATGGACGGGGCTGCGCCGCAGCCCGCTGAGGCGACCAGGAATAGGACGATGCCGGCGAGCAGGAACAACTTCCGACCGTAGATATCCGAAAGTTTGCCCACCAGCGGGACCACCACGGTGGAGGCGAGCATGTAGCTCGTGAAGACCCACGAGAGCAGGTCGAAGCCGCCGAGGTCGGCGACGATGCGCGGTGCGGCGGTCGACATGATGGTCTGGTCGAGCGCACCGATGAACATCGAAACCATAAGGCTCCCGAGCAGGAGCCACTTCTGACGTTCGTTCAGGAGTTCACCGAGGGCTTGGGACGGGGGGGGCGGTGACGCCAAGGGGACAAACCTGGGCCGAAAAAGCAGCGAGAGTAATCGTACGGCATTAGTTTGCTGGCAGTGAACTAGCCTCCGAGACGCTCCAGCGCCGCCTTTAGACGAACGATCTGGGGTACAGGGCCCGGGTCAACGCCGTTCAGCAGCGCCAGGTAAACGGACACGTAGTCGCCCCAGGCGGTGCCGAGCAGGATCTCGGACAGGGTGCTGTCCCCTTCGATCGAGAGGCGGTGCAGGGGAACACCTTCTTCTTCGAAGATCTGGGCGGTGACGTCGAAGCGCTTCTGTACCCGGGCGTCGTACAGCCGCTCCGATTCGAGGGTCACCAGCGAGACGGACTCGCCACCTTTGGCGCCGGTACCAAGTCCGACGACAAGGTTGTGGTTCGCCTCGGGGAGGACGTCGGCTGCGGCGAGTGATTTGCCATTCTCGGCAACCTGGTTCTTGAAGCGTGACGCCACGGAAGCGAGGTGCTCGGCGCCAATGACGAACGGCACGCGACCGTGGAGCGCTTCGGCAAGTTGCTTCGCGGGGTTGTTTGCCGCGGGGGTCTCCGGCACGAACTGCTGGACGAGCGCGCGGTGCTGCTCCCTCACCCTGGCGATGGCGTCGCTATCAACGGCACAGAGCCCGACCCGCGCGCCAATCCGAAGCAGTGGCGCAAGGCTGTGGCCAAGTGCGGCACGGGGCGCGGACTGGTAGTTGATCGGCCACACTGGCACGCCATCCCGGCGGGCTCGCTCAGCGAGCTGTCCTCCGGTGGTGGTGGCGACGATGGTGGCGCCGCGTTTCCAGGCGTCGTCGTAGCAGGAGAGTGATTCCTCGGTGTTGCCGCTGTAGGAGGAGAGGATCACGAGGGTGCGGTCGGAGACGTAGTTCGGGAGGCTGTAGCCTCGCACGACGGTGACCGGAATCTCCGCGGAGGTCGCGCTGAGGGCAGCGAGATAGTCACCGGCGGTCGCAGAGCCGCCCATGCCGGCGATGACGACACTGGTGGCGCTCCCTGCGGCTGCGGGAAGTTCGTAGGCTTCGGACGCCTCCCAGGCCCGGGCCAGCTCGTCTCCGAGCACGCGGATATGTCCGAGCATGCCGTCGGCGTCGAGGGCGAGGAGGGTAGTGTCGTCGAGGCGACTCATATGGCTACCCCCGCGAGGCGCTTGCCCTCTTCGAGAACAGGTTTCACTAGTGATTCATCCGTGACTTCGGTGTAGATGCGGAGGAGTGGTTCGGTCCCGGAAAGACGGAGCAGCAGCCAGCCCTCGGGGATGAAGAAGCGCCAGCCATCGGTCCGGTCATCAGAGACAACCTGGCGGCCGGCGATTTCGGTTGGCTTCGCCGCGTTGAGCTTCGCCTGTACCGCGGCGTTGGACCCTGGTTGGAGGTCGAAGTCGATACGTTCGTAGAAGTGCGGTCCAGTGATGGCGAAGACCTGCTGCAGGAGCTCGGAGGGAGGCTTCCCGGTAGCTGCGACGTAGTCGAGCAGGAAGAGACCTGCGAGGATGCCGTCGCGTTCGGGGAGGTGGCCACGGAAGCCGTAGCCGCCAGACTCTTCGCCACCGATGAGGGCGTCCTCGCGCATCATCAGTGGTCCGATGTGCTTGAACCCGACGGGGGTTTCGAAGAGCGGGACACCGTAGTGCCGGGCGAGGAGGGTCGCCATGTTCGAGGTTGTGACGGACTTCACCACGGGCCCGCGCAGGCCACGCTCGCCGAGGAGATAGTTCACGAGCAGGCCAAACGTGCGGAGCTGGTCGACGTAGGCGCCGCGTTCATCGACAAGGCCAACACGGTCGGCATCGCCATCGGTGGCGATGCCTGCGGCGAAATCGCCGTTGGCTATGAGCGAAAGGAATGCGCCAAGATTCGACTCGATCGGCTCGGGTGCGCGGATGCCGGGGAAGGCGGGATTGCGTTCGTCATGGATCTCGGTGACACGGGTGCTGCCGCCATCGAGGAGCTGCGCGACCAGGCCCGCGCCAGCGCCGTACATCGGGTCCACCGCAACGTTGAGGCCGGCACTCTTGAGGCGGTCGATGTTTACCTGCCGGCGGAGGGTTTCGAGGTAGCCGGGCACCGGGTCGAAGCGGCTGATGGCATCGCTGTCGAGCGGGGCGTCCTTGATGGTGTCTTCTGCGTCGAGGATCGCGGGCACGCGCTGTTCGATGTCCGCGACGATCTCCGGGCTGGCGCTCCCGCCGTAGTGGGGCTTCACCTTGATGCCGTTCCAGCGGAAGGGGTTGTGGGAACTCGTGACCACGACGCCACCACAGGCGCCAACTTCGATAATCCGATAGCTCAGGGCCGGGGTGGGCGCGGGCCGATCGGCGAGTTGTACGGTGAAGCCGTTCCCGGCCAGCACGCGCGCAACCGCCTGCGCGAACTCGTCGGAGAGGAACCGCGTGTCGAAACCGACGACGATCGGTCTCTCTTTTCCATAGGTTTCGGAGAAGTGGTCCGCTACCGCCTGGGAGCAGGCACGGACGTTTTCGAACGTGAAGGTGTCGGCGATGATGGCGCGCCAGCCATCTGTTCCAAAGTGGACCGGATTATCCCTCATTGGGGGCATCATACCGCGCGCCAGCGTCCAGTGAGGTGCCCGCGGGCACCCGCGCGCCTGCCGAAATCGTTACGCCCGCCCCAACGACTGCCTGTTCGACGACGGCACCGGGACCGATGACGGTGCCGTTAGCAACGATGCTGCTGGAGATGTGGGCGCCTTCGCATACCGTCACGTTCTCCCAAAGGACGGAGTCGGAAATGCTGGCGCCGGGCGCTACTTCGCAACCGGGGCCAATCGCCGAGGCTTCGATGGTGGCGTCTTCCGCGACCTTCGCCGATGGCGCGGGGCAGGAAGCGGATGCGAGTAGTGCGCGGTTCAAGGCGAGGTAGCGCTGGGGCGTCCCGATGTCGGCCCAGAGGCCATCGAATACGCAACCGAGCACCCGCCGGCGGCGGCCAACGAGCGAGGGGAACAGCGTCTCTTCCACGCGGACCGCACCCTGGGGGATCTCGTCGACGAGGTGTGGCTCGAAGATCCAGACGCCAGCGTTCACGAGGTTGCTCGGCGCCGTGCCCGGTGGGGGCTTCTCAACGAAGCCGGTCACCATCTGCTTGTCGTCCAGTACAGCGACACCGAATGGAGAGGGGTCGGGAACTTCGTAGAGGGCGAGGGTGAGTTCGGCCTGTGCCTCTTCGTGGGCTGCCAGTGCCGCACGAAGATCGAAGTCCACGAAGACATCGCCGTTCAGGACGAGAAAGCGGCCTTCGATGCCCTCGGAGCGGACCGCGTTCCGAATCGCCCCACCCGACTCGAGGCGCTCGCGTTCGCGGACGATGGAGAGCTGGAGCGTTCCCCAGCGCCCACCGGGGAACGCCTCGGCAAGATCCTCGTTGTCCTGGCCAAGCGCGAGGACCACACGACGGATGCCGGAACGTTCCAGCCATGCGAGCAAGTATTCGATGGCCGGGCGGTTGCAGAGCGGCACGAGGCTTTTATGTCGCTTGGTGGTGAGCGGGCGGAGCCTCGTTCCCTGGCCACCGACGAGGACGATCGCGTCCATGTGAGGGCAGTCTAGCATCAGACGCGGCTCCGCTCGCCCCGCGGTGCGAAGGCACTCCGCCGCCACCGGGGCCGGGGGCTATGCGAGGCCGGCCGTCGCGCGAAGGTCGGCGGCGCGATCCGTGCGCTCCCAGGGGACATCGAGATCGACCCGGCCGAAGTGGCCGTACGCCGCGGTGGCCTTGTAGATCGGGCGGCGCAGGTCGAGGTCGCGGATGATCGCGCCCGGGCGGAGGTCGAAATGCTGCCGGGCAGCAGCGAGGATCTTCTCTTCTGGCACGGTAGCCGTCCCGAAGGTCTCGATGCCGATGGACGTCGGCTGGGCGACGCCGATGGCGTAGGAGAGCATGAACTCGCAGCGGCTGGCGAGACCGGCCGCGACGATGTTCTTGGCGACCCAGCGGGCGGCGTAAGCTGCGGAGCGGTCAACCTTCGTCGGGTCCTTACCGCTGAAGGCACCGCCGCCGTGCCGGGCGATGCCGCCGTAGGTGTCAACAATGATCTTGCGCCCGGTCAGGCCCGCATCGCCCTTGGGCCCACCGATGACAAACCGCCCGGACGGGTTGATGTAGATCCGGGTGTCTTCGTCGATGAGCGACGGATCGACGATGGTGTCGATGATGTGGCGACGGATGTCGGTGCGGATGGTTTCGTTGTCGACATCGGGGCTGTGCTGCGTGGAGATAACGACGGCTTCGGCGCGAAGGGGCCGCCAGTTGTTGTCGTATTCGATGGTGACCTGGGATTTGCCGTCGGGGCGGAGCCAGGGGAGTTCGCCGCTCTTGCGGGCTTCGGCGAGACGACGTGTAAGCCGATGGGCGAGGGAGATGGTGAGGGGCATAAGGTCCTGCGCTTCGTCACAGGCGAAGCCGAACATCATGCCCTGGTCGCCGGCCCCGGTATCGAGTTCGACGCTTTCGATGCCGCCGTGGCGTGCTTCCCAGCTCCGGTCGACGGCGTCCTTGATGTTGGGCGACTGCTGGCCAATGGCGGTGATGACGCCACAGGTCTCGGCGTCGAAGCCGATATCGGACGAGGTGTACCCGATGTTCCTGATGGTCTCGCGGACGAGGCCCTGGATGTCGGCGTAGCCATCCGTCGTGATTTCGCCGGTAACGAGGACGAGGCCGTTGGTGACGGCTGTTTCGCAGGCAACGCGCGAGAGCGGGTCCTGGCGGAGGAGGTCATCGAGGACGGCGTCGGAGATCTGGTCACAGATCTTATCGGGATGCCCCTCCGTGACCGATTCGGAGGTGAGCAGCTTCTTTTCGGACATGTGGGATCCCTCGCGAATATGGCGCCAGGAGTGGGAGTTGGCTCTCGTCGGCGCAACGAAAAGCCCCTCACTGGGGAGGGGCTTGCGGTTGGCCACGGGTGCGGCCGCATCCCCTCCGGGGAGGGGCGGGCCCTGCGACCCGCCTTTTGTTGCCGTCACTTGTGCGACGGCCGCGTCGTCTTGGCACCTTGGAGGCTTAACCAGGTTGCCGGGCGCTGCCGAAAAGCGGCTCGCCCTCTGGACGCTGTGCTGGAAGCTTAGCAGGAAGCGCTGGTCTCCCGGAAGAGTGCGCCTCAGGCGCGGGGGAGGCCGAGGCCGCGGGTGGCGATGATGTTCCGGTTCACCTCGCTCGTGCCGCCAGCGACGGTGTAGCTGGGTGCGGCCAGTGCCCACCGTTCGAGGCGGCCCCGGAGGGGAGCGTATTTCGATGGCGGCTCGAGCTGGCCGGACATTCCTACCACGCGCACGCCGGTGATGCCCATTTGCCGCTGCAGTTCGGTCCCGAACACCTTTGAAATCGATGCTTCGTAGTTCGGCACCTTGCCCTGGGACTGCATTTCGGCGACGCGGTAGCAGAGCCAGCGGCCAATTTCGAAATCGATAGCGCGCGCCGCCAGTTCGTGGCGAATCTCGGCCCGGTCGCGAAGGTGACCGGTGTCGCGGACGTAATCGATGAGGCTATAGAGCATGGAGCGGCTCATCACGATGCGGTTGATGGAGCTGCGCTCCTGGTCGAGCGTGGTGGTGGCGATATACCAACCGCGGTTCTCTTCGCCGATCCGGCAATCGACCGGGATACGCACATCGTCGAAGAAGACTTCGCTGAAGTGTGCGCTGCCCATCACGTTCACCAGGGGCCGGATGGTAATGCCGGGGGTTCGCATGTCGACGATGAAGTAGGTGATGCCGCGGTGCTTTGGTGCTTCGGGGTCGGTGCGGGCGAGAAGGATGCCCCACTCGGCGTGGTCGGCGCCGCTCGTCCAGATCTTCTGGCCGTTGAGGATGTATTCGTCGCCATCGCGGACAGCGCGCGTCTGGAGGGCAGCAAGGTCGGAGCCGGCCCCGGGTTCGCTGAAGAGCTGGCACCAGCGCGATTCGCCGACGCGCATTTTTGGGAGCCAGCGGTCCTGCTGCTCCTCTGTACCGTGCATCATGAGTGCGGGGCCGGCGAGCCACACTCCCTGGTCGTATGCGCCGGGGGCGCCGCGCGAGCTCATTTCTTCCATGTAGACGGTCTGCGTCATGTAGCTGGCGCCGGCGCCGCCAAATTCCTTTGGCCAGCCGAGGGTGAGCCAGCCCTTTTCGGCCAGCTTCTTGCGGAACTGCTGGGTGAATGCCGCTTCCTCCGGGGTCATTGCTTCACGGTCGTTTCGCATGTCCCAGTCTTCCGCCGGGACCTCCCTGTCGAGGAACTCACGGAGTTCGGCACGGAAGGCAGCGTGCTCTGGTGCGTCGTGGAAGAACATGGCGACCCCTTCGGAGCGGTGGTGCCGCGAGTATACGATCCATGGCCGTAATTCGCGTCGACGCGGCTCGGGTGACGACCTTGGCGAAACGGGCCGAGGGGCGGGGCCCTCCCGGGACGTTGCTAGCGGACGCGCTGCGGTTCGCTGGCAGCTACTGCTTCGAGCGTGAGGCCTTCCGCTTGCCGACGTCCGCGAAGGAGCGACGGGACGAGGGCGAGTGCGGAGGCGATACCCGCAACGAGGAACGCTGCCTGCACGCCATCGAGCACCGCCCCCTCAGGCAGGTCATCGACTTTGACACCGCGCAGGCCGGTGGACGCGGAGGCGACTGCGGTGAGGATGGCACTGCCGAGTGCGAGGCCCGTGGCGTTCCCCACATTCCGGGCTGTGGCCACGCTGGCCGAGGCCGTGCCCAGCATGGTGCGGGGTACGCTGCCCATGATCTGGCTTGAGTTGGGCGACATGAACACCGAGGTGCCAATACCCACAACGGCGAGCCGCAGGACGATCATTGTCACGGGCGTGGACGCCTCCACGCTGGAGAGTGCGACGAGCCCAAGTGCGACGAGGAGAATGCCGAGGCTGGGCTGCAGCCGGAAGGCCCAGCGGTCGCTGATGTAGCCACTGACCGGCGACAGGAGCAGCATCATGAGCGGGACAGTGGAGACGATGAGGCCGGTGTGCGCCGCGCTGAAATCGCGCACGTTGATCAGGTAGAACGGCATCAGGAACGTGACTGCGGATTGCCCGACGAAGTTGATCGCAAGGCTGAGGACGCCGATCGAGAAACTGCGGTGTTTGAACAGCGTGAGCGCCAGTACGGGGCTCGGCGCCCGGGATTCGATACGAATGAATGCCACGAAACTGGCCAGCGAAAGTGCGAAGAGCCCGAGGATCGTGGGCGACATCCAGCCAAATTCGCGCCCGCGGTTCACGGCCAGCAGGGAGGCGCCCAGGGTGAGAAAGATGGTGATGGCGCCGGGGATATCGAGCCGCCGTTCGCCGGCCTCGGGCGGCCGGTCGCCACGTATGAGGAGGAGCGCCATCGCCAGGGCGATGAGACCGATGGGAACGCGCATGTAGAAGATGGCCTGCCAGCCAAAGAGCGAGAGCAAGGCCCCGCCCAGGATGGGGCCGGACATGAGCCCCGCACCAACCACGGCGCCAGTCATCCCGAGGGCGCGTCCGCGCTCACTGTCGGGGAAGGCTGCCGTGACAATGGCGTTGCCGTTGGCGATGGCGAGTGCAACACCGATGGACTGGATGAAGCGGAAGGCGATGAGTTGTTCGACGCCCTGGGCCAACCCGGCGGCCGCCATCCCAGCCGTGAAGATCAGCCACCCGAGGACGTAGAGCCGCTTGCGACCGAAGAGGTCACCAGCGCGGCCGGCGGTGAGCGTGAGGCCAGTGACCACGAGGCTGGAGGTGAGGGTGACCCAGACGACGGTGTCGGCTGGCTCGTCGAATTCGCGCGATAGCCGGGGGAGCGCCACGTTGACGATGCTGAAATCCATCGTCGCCATGTAGGTGCCGAAGCAGACGGCAATGAGCGCGCGCCACTTGTAGTGCATGGGTGGGAGTCTAGCGGCAGTAGCGCGTGAGTGCGCTCGAAAGGGAGCCGCGGAAGCACCGCAAGTCCACCGCAAAACGGGCCGAGCGACCACTGCAAATGCTACGGGCGCGGCGGGCATCGATGGCTGCTAGGGGTAGCTGGCGCCTCGCTCGATAAGGTAGAAGCAGGAGCCGCGAACCTGTCCGACCTGGCGCAGACCGGCCTTCTCCATCACCCGGCGTGAAGCGTTGTTCGAAACCCTGGTGTCGAGCAGCACACGTTCCGCATCCGGACGGTGCCGCCAGAGTGCAGCAAGGAGCGCGCTCAGCGCCTCCGTCGCGAAGCCGCGGCCGCGGACGCTTTCCGCAATGCCGTAGCCACCGGTGTACGTTCCCTGCTCTTCGCCTGGCGCGAGGCCGATGTCACCGACGGCATGACCATCGGCCGAGCGGAGGATGAGCCAGGGGCCGAAGCCTTCGCGGCCGGCGACCTGGGCGGCGAATGCGTCGGGGGTGTCGGGATGGGGATAGCCGTGGGCGCACGGCAGCGCGGGCGGGGCCTGGCCGCGGAGGAGGTGAAGGGCCTCTTCGTCGGTGGCGCGGCGGAGGCGCAGCCGTGCGCTCACGATCTCCATCAGTCCACGTTCTCTCCCATCGCGCGCAACGTCTCGAGCGCCCACACGGGGTGTGATTCGAAGTCCCGAGCCTCCACGTAGACGCCACACACGATGCCATCGCGGTCGATGACGACGGTTGTGCGGTTGTGAATGCCGAAATCCTCGCTGTAGGTGCCGAAGTCGCGGCCGCACTGGTTCTTCGGGAAGTCGCTGAGGAGCGGGAACTCGAGGCCCAGGTCCTCCTGGAACCTTCCTGCGGCAGCGAAGGAGTCGACCGAGATGCCCAGGACCTGGGCATTCGCCCGTACGAACGCATCGGTGTGCGTCCGGAAGGCGGTCATCTCGGACGTTCAGCCACCGGTGAAGGCGAGTGGATAGAACGCGAGGACAAGGTGTTTGCCGGGAAAGGACTGCTCCGTGATCTTCGTGCGTGCCTTATCCAGGAGCACGAACGAGGGAGCCGGTTGGCCAGGTTGGAGTGTCATACGCGGAAGCCTACGCCGCTGGAGGTGGCGGCGGAAGGGCTGCGCCGCAGGCCGCCTGGGTCAGCGGGCGCCCGCTTCGAGCCGTTCGAGCAGGTGGTCGAGATCGGGGGTGTTCCGCACATCGCGCATGAGCACCAGGAAGAGCCCGACGTCCTGGGTCAGCTCCCAAACGCGCTCGATCTTCGGGCCCACCGGGTCGCTGGAGGCGGGGGTATCGGCGTACGTGCCGTAGAAGGCGAAGTATGCCTGGTTGATTTTCCGGATGGTGATGCCGTGTTCGGCGAGGAACTGGCGGCGCTCCTCCATCAGCCGCTCTGCCTCGTCGATTTTTCCGGCAGCGAGGA
>Ga0265293_10012963_pt1 | contig 10931 bp, 8 predicted proteins | sample Munlanlewell138R_FD_192505 | JGI IMG/M metagenome (GOLD analysis project Ga0265293, IMG submission 192505) | Leachate microbial communities from a municipal landfill in Southern Ontario, Canada - Leachate well 138R | ecosystem: Engineered > Solid waste > Landfill > Unclassified | place: Canada... | reverse complement strand
CCGGGCGATCGCGCTGAGTTCTCCTCCTTGCAGCACCCTTTTGGCAATCTTGAAAAGCTCTTCGCCAACGCCATATCTCTTTGTCGATTTACTTTTGACGATAAGGTTCCCTTCCTGCAGGGCCTTCAGGATGCCGAAAACGGTGCTCTTGCTGAGCGCAAGGGTCCGAGCTATCTCGGTCACACCAAGCGGTCTCTTGCTGTCGACAACGAGAGATAGAACCTCGAATGTTTTCTTTATGACAGGCGCACTATACATAATTCATTATAATGAACATTATATAATATCGTAAGACGTTTGTCAATGTTAATTTATTGAAAATATTGGTTGAAGCAATCGATCATATATATGCTGTATTTTGATTTATGATACTGAACGGGCGACCCGAGGTGCCGGAAGAAGGCATAATAAACTTCAAATTAGGGTATGTTCAAAGATGCGATAATTTGGTAGAATGATGTATCTAAAATACTATGCCACCAGAATACAGAATAAAGTTTCTGCCGATAGATAGGACTTATCCGGCCGAAAAGGGAGACAACTTACTCGAAACCGCCATGCAGGCTGGAGTGCATATCAACGCCTCATGCGGCGGCCGGGGCGTATGCGGAAAATGCAGGGTCCGGATAGCCGGCGGCTCCGTGGGATCGTTGCCTAACCCCCTGCTTTCCGGGAATGATTGGGCAATGGGTTTTCGGCTTGCGTGCACATCTACGATAACGGAAGATGTCGTAGTCGAAATTCCTTTTGAATCACAGGTTGACAGAAGCATTCTGACACGATCTGCTATTTTAAGCGACCTGGGCTCGTCAGCAGCGAACGAGGCCCTCGCGGTCCGGTATGGCCTCGACCCCCTGGTAGCGCGGTATTACTGTGAGCTGCCGAAACCCGATATAGACGATAACATACCGGACGCAGCACGCTGCGCCCGAGCTCTTTCGGCAAAGGCCGATTGCGGCGAGCCGATGTTCCCACTCGGCGTACTGCGCGATCTTGGCATGAACATACGCGAAGCGGATTGGAATGTCACCCTGGATGTTGCACCGGATACATGCGAAATAACCCGTGTCACCGCGGGGAATAGACAGAGTGCGCATTATGCGGTTGCAGTGGACATCGGGACCACCACCGTTTCGGCTGAACTCATCGACTGTCGCGCCCTGTCGGCCGGATCGATGGTGCTCGCATCGTCAACGGATTATAACGGGCAGATAAGCTACGGAGAAGACGTCATATCGAGGATAATGTACTGCCGTAAACGCCGCGGGCTCGCGAAGCTCCACGACATCGTTGTGTCGACGACCCGCAGGCTGATATCCGATATCGTGCGCGATGCGAAGATCGATATCAAAGATATCACACATATTGTCATAGCTGGCAATACGACGATGATGCACTTTTTTTACGGGATAGACCCGAAATATATTATGCTGGCCCCCTACATACCGGCGGCAACCGCTTTTTCCCCGTCGGGCCCGGAGAGCCTGCCGTTAATGCCCGGCCTCGACGCACGCGTGTATTCCATTCCTGGGATCTCGTCCTATGTCGGCGGTGATATCGTCTCGGGGGTCGCCCTGTCGGGAATGGCGGATAGGAGCGGAATAACGTTATTTATGGATATCGGGACCAATGGCGAGATCGTGCTCGGAAACTGTGAATGGCTGCTGTGCTCATCCTGCTCCGCAGGACCGGCCTTTGAGGGCGGCGGGATCACGTTTGGCATGCTGGCCGCGCCGGGAGCAATTGAGAAGATCCACATTAACCCGTTCACACTGGAGCCCATGATACTGACGGTCGGACGGGCACGCCCGCTCGGGATATGCGGATCAGGCCTTATAGATCTCGTTGCCGAGCTTTTTATGGCGCGGGTAATTGACCGGAACGGCAAATTTTCCCTGGAGAAACAGGGGCCACGGCTGCGCAGGGGCGAAAACGGAATGGAATACGTGCTCTGTTTTGCCTCAGAGACCGGTATAGAGCGGGACATTGTTTTGAACGAGATCGACCTTGACAATATCATGAGGACCAAGGCCGCGGTATATGCGGGGTGCACGGTGCTCCTCAAAAGTGGGGGCATCGAATTTACGGACCTCGACTCGGTTATCATAGCAGGCGGGTTCGGCCATTCGATCGATATTGAAAAAGCGATCATTATAGGCCTGCTCCCGCAATTGCCGGTCGAAAATTTCCGGTTCATGGGGAACACGTCACTGGGTGGCGCGCGCATCGCAGCGGTATCCCGGGAATTTTACACAAAGACCGCGGACATTGCGCGTGCGATGACGAATATTGAATTGTCCGGCAATACGCAGTTCATGAACGAGTTCATGGCGGCAATGTTTCTGCCGCATACGGATGACAGGGCGTTTCCGGAAGTGATCAAGATGTTAGGCAATAGGTGATGAGTAATGGGTTATATGCCGAAAGTGATAGCATTAGCGGGTAAGGGAGGTGTCGGCAAGACCACCATCGGGGCAATGCTTGTCCGGTATCTCGTCGAAGAGATAAGGAAGGGCCCGGTCCTTGCCGTCGACGCCGATCCGAATTCAAATTTGAACGAGATGCTGGGAGTGACCGTACATTCTACGATAGGTGAAGCCCGGGAAAATCTCAAGAAGGACGTTCCTACCGGTATGAGCAAGGACAGCTGGCTGGAATACAGGATACAGGAAGCTGTTATCGAAGCGGCCGGTTTCGATCTTCTCGTTATGGGAAGGCCGGAAGGGCCGGGCTGTTATTGTGCGGCCAACAACATGGCAAAAAAATATATAGATGCTCTTAAGCAGAATTACCCGTTTGTCGTCGTGGATAATGAAGCCGGCATGGAACATATGAGCAGGCTGGTGACGCAGGATGTCGATGTCCTGTATGTCATATCGGACCCTACACCACGCGGCATCATGACGGTATCACGGATCCTGTCCATTATTGGCGAACTGGGCCTCAATATCCGCAAGACCGCGGTCATTGTCAACCGCGTTGAAGCCCGGAATGAAGATGCGCTCCTTCGGGCGGCGAGCGAGAGGTCGATCGAGATCACGGGGACTGTGAGGAATGATGAGGCCCTGATCGAGAGCGACGGGGCCGGAAATACCATATTTGAACTGGATGGCACGTCTGGTGCATTATCCGATGCTTATGCGATCTTTCAAAAAACGATGGGAGAACTATGACGGCGAGGATCATAAGCGGAACGGAAACTGCGAAACAGGTTCGCGAGAGGATAGCACAGGATGTGGTAAAATTGCGTGAAACAAAAGGGGTCACCCCGGGCCTTGTCACCATCCTTGTCGGCAATAACCCTGCCTCGGTGAGCTATGTCACCGGGAAACAGAGGACCGCAAAAGAGCTCGGATTTTATTCAGTACAGGATGACCAGCCGGACAATATTTCTGAAGATGATCTCGTGCAGCTCATCGGGCGTTACAACAGGGATCCGAAGATCCACGGTATTCTCGTGCAGCTTCCATTGCCGCAGCATATCGATGAAACCTGCGTTCTCAATGCGATCGACCCGGACAAGGATGTGGACGGTCTGCATCCCATGAACCTGGGCAGGCTCATGATCGGCCAGGCACGCTTTTATCCGTGCACACCATTCGGTATCAGGGAACTTCTCGCTATAGCCGGCGTCGAGACAAAAGGGGCGGAAGTTGTTGTCGTTGGGCGGAGCAACCTGGTCGGGAAGCCCATCTCGATGATGCTTGTTCAGAAAGAGGCCGGCGCAAACGCTACCGTGACAATGTGCCACACAGCCACGCGTGACCTTGCGGCGCATACCAGAACTGCCGATATCCTGATCGTCGCGGCCGGCCGGGCGAAGGCCATCACTGCAGACATGGTAAAGGATGGCGCGGTTGTGATCGATGTGGGGGTCAACAGGATCGGTATGACTGCCGAAGGCAAAGCGAAACTGTGCGGTGACGTTGATTTCGAGACGGTCAAGGAAAAGGCGTCCATCATAACGCCGGTTCCCGGCGGCGTCGGGCCAATGACGATCACCATGCTCATGCAGAATACGCTCAAAGCGGCCCAACTGGCTGCGGAAGGATAGATGTGGTATGAACAGTTATTCATATGATGAAAAGGAAGACTTTTCGGGAAAGAAAGTAAAGGTTCTCGGCCCGACATTTGAGAAAGGCAAACCCGATCAAAAGGGGGACTGGCGCGAGAAGCTCGTTTCGCGCGACGAAAGGCTCGGGTTTATACGCACGGCCATGCGGTACTGGTACAACAGTGACTGGTACGGCAGCGAGAAAAGAAAACAGGAAGCCTGATAACATTGAGCTCGATTACGTGAGGGAGGAAGAGATGGCGTTCGAAATTCCCAGAGTTAAATACACAGGACGGATCCGGGAGGTCGTTATAGGCAGCGGGCCCGGGGCGGTTAAGGTCGGTGGCGCAGACTGCTACCCGTTCTATCGTTTCGAGGGTGAAATGCCGAACCCTCCCCGGGTTGCCTTCGAGGTCTGGGACAGCGAGCCTCAGGAATGGCAGGAGTGGGCCATCGAACCTTTTCGGGATGTTATTGGCGATCCCGTCATGTGGGCGAAAAAATGCATCGAGACCTATAGGGCCGAGCTGATAGTCCTGCAACTCAAAAGTGCGGACCCTAACGGCGACAACAGGCCCGTTGAGGAGGTTGCCGAGGTTGTCAAGAAGGTTTCGGATGCCATTCAAGTCCCTCTTCTCGTATGGGGGACCGGAAGTGATGACAAGGATGCCGATCTCTTGCGCCGGATCGCGGAGTTAAGCGAGGGAAAAAATATCGCGGTCGGACCTGTGTCGGATAAAAATTACAAACAAATAGGGGCGATGGCGATCGGGTATAACCAGGTCGTCATGGCATCATCCCCGATCGACGTCAATCTGGCTAAACAGCTCAACATACTGCTCACAAACCTGGGAGTCAATGAAGACAAGATCCTTATAGACCCGACAACCGGCGGGCTTGGCTACGGGCTCGAATACACATACTCGGTAATGGAGCGTGACAGGATGGCGGCGCTTACGCAGGAAGATGCCAAGCTCCAGTTCCCGATCATCTGCAACAGTGCGCCGGAGGTCTGGAAGACGCGGGAAGCCAGGCTCACTAAAGATGACGATCCGAGACTCGGGGATGAGAAAAAACGTTCTGTGCTGATGGAAGCAGTAACGGCGATGACGCTCCTCGTAGCGGGAGCGGACATCGTGGTGATGCGCCATCCGGACAGCGTGTCCCTTATTAAAGACATGATCGGCGAGCTTTGCGCGTAAGAAGGAGAAACAATGTCCGACGGTAAGGAAAAAAGCGTGGACAGGGCATCGATCGAAATGATCGATAAGGCAATGCGGGAGGACATCTCTACGGTCTTCTCTCGCGCTGACGGTTTAAAGCCCTGCCCGATCGGTGTCGAGGAAAGCTGCTGCAAGGTCTGTTCGATGGGGCCGTGCAGGCTGCCCCGTTCAAAGAAGGGTGATGGGAAACAACGCGCGGGCGTGTGCGGGGCAACGATAGATACGGTGGTTGCCCGCAATTTTGCGCGAAAGATCGCGGCAGGTTCCGCCTCGCATTCCGACCATGCCCGGGAGGTTGCAAAGACCTTCCTGATGGCCGCGCGCGGCGAGACGCAGGATTTCTCGATCAAGGATGAAATAAAGTTGTTTGAGGTTGCCCTCGATTTCGGAATCAATATCGAAAAACGTGACGTCAAAGAGATCGCCATAGAACTTGGCGAGAGGGCATTGAACGAGTTCGGCAAGCAGAGCGGCGAACTCATCTTCACGGGAAAGGCCCCGCTGCGCAGGCAGGAATTGTGGAGAAAGCACGGTATCATGCCACGGGGCATCGATCGGGAGATCGTCGAGGTCATGCACCGTACGCATATGGGTGTCGACCAGGACTACCGCCACATCCTGGAGCAGGCGGCGCGGGCGGCCTTAGCCGACGGCTGGGGCGGTTCTATGATATCGACGGAACTGCAGGATATCATGTTCGGCACGCCGGTGCCCGTTGTCGGTTCGATAAACCTCGGGGTACTGAAAGAGGACCATGTCAACGTCATCGTGCACGGCCACGAACCGCTCCTGCCGGAGATGCTTGTCGTGGCGGGCCGCGATCCTGCGGTCAGGGAGCTTGCTGAAAAAGTGGGCGCTCGAGGGATCAACCTGGCGGGGATGTGCTGCAGCGCCAACGAGGTCCTTATGCGCCACGGGATACCGTGCGCCGGGAACTTCCTCCAGCAGGAACTGGCCCTGATAACGGGGGCTGTCGAATTGATGACTGTTGATGTCCAGTGCCAGATGCAGGGGTTGGCAAACGTTGCCGAATGTTTCCATACGAAGCTTATCACTACATCTGACCGGGCCATGATCGAAGGAGCGCAGCATATCGAGTTCCATCCGGAAAAAGGCCTTGAAACGGCGAAGCAGATCCTGAGAATGGCAATCGAGAATTATCCAAACCGGCGTAATCCGGTCCATATTCCGTCAGAGAAGCAGGATATGGTCGCCGGGTTCAGCCACGAGACAATAACCTACCTGATGGGAGGGCTTTTCCGGGCCAGCTACCGGCCTCTCAATGACAATATCGCCAACGGACGGGTGCGGGGCGTGGCCGGGGTCGTGGGATGCAACAATGTCCGTACCCAGCATGACGCGGCACACCTTGCTATGATCAAGGAGCTTATCAAGAATGATGTCCTCGTACTGTCGACGGGATGCAGCGCCATGGCATGCGGCAAGGCAGGGCTTCTGACGCCGGAGGCGGCGCAAATGTATGCTGGTACCGGCCTTGCCGAGGTGTGCGAGGCCATCGGGATCCCGCCCGTGCTGCATATGGGCGCCTGTGTCGATAATTCACGGATACTAATCGCTGCAACGGCAATGGTCAAGGAGGGCGGCCTCGGAGAGGACCTGTCCGACCTGCCTGTTGCGGGAGCGGCGCCTGAATGGATGAGCGAAAAAGCGCTCGCGATCGGGCAGTACTTTGTCGCTTCGGGCATCTTCACCGTCTTCGGCACCACATGGCCGACGCTCGGCAGCGAGAACGTGACCCGTCATCTTTTCGAGGATTACGAAGATATGTATAAAGGGATGTGGGCCTACGAACCGGACCCGATCAAAGCAGCATATCTTATGATCGCCCACATAGACAAGAAACGAAAGGCACTGGGCATTGACAAGGCTCGGGAAAGGGTTCTGTATGATATGGCCATGCGGAGGGCGATGGAATAATGTCTAAAATAATTGCATCTGCCGCGATCCGCGGCGCCCGGAAAATATTCAGTGACGCCCGGCAAACCTATCGGAATGCCCTTGAAAAATACGGGCCGGAGCAGGAGATCGGGTTTCCCAATACTGCGTATTATCTACCGATTATATACTCGATGACGGGGATTGCGGTATCCAGAATCAAAGATATGGAAAAGGTCCTCGATCTGTGCAGCCGGCTTATCCCGCCGCCCGTCAGGGAGATAACACCGCTTCCCTATCTCGCCCCGGCGCTTGATTCCGGCATGGCGACCTTTTTTGCCGAAGAATTGATCGAGGCGGTACGCTACCTCGAAGAGCCTGGGCGCTACGCGGCCGATTCCGAAGAACTGAGTGATGGGAGACAGTGGCTCGGTGCGGCCAATGATGTCATATTCCGGAAGAGGGGAGTGGAATTCGTAGACGGGACGGCACCGGGATTCGCGGCAATTGTCGGCGCCGCACCCGATGCTGCCAAAGCTGCAAAGATCGCGCTCGAACTACAGGAAAAGAACCTGTACGTGTTCATGTGCGGCGAGGGAGGTGGCGTCCGTTTTTCTGACCAGTTAAGAGAAGCCGGCGTTCAGATAGGCTGGCCGACCCGTCTTGTGCCGTTTGGCCCCGATATCTATCAGGCAGTATTTGCCATCGGCTTCGCATGTCGTGTTGCCATGGCATTCGGTGGTGTGCGTCCGGGCGATTTCAGGCGGAACCTTATATACAACAAGGACCGCACCTATGCCTTTGTACTCGCGCTTGGCGATGTTACCGATGAATGGTATGCCAACGCGGCAGGTGCCATTAACTGGGGATTTCCCACTATCGCGGACACCCCGATCCCGCAGGTCCTTCCCACGGGCATCTGCACGTACGAACACGTCGTGTCGAACATACCTCACGATCAGATCGTGCAGAAGTCCGTGGAGATACGCGGTCTCAAGGTGCAGGTGGCCAAAGTCCCTATCCCCGTATCATATGGCCCCGCATTCGAGGGGGAGCGTGTCCGCGGAGAGGATATTTATCTCGAGATGGGCGGCAGCAGGACCATCGCCGTCGAGCTGACGACATCGAAAAATATGGATGAGGTCGAAGACGGCCGGATTGAGGTTATAGGGCCTGATGTGTCCGATATCGCGACGGGTTCCCGCTTGCACTTTGCAATGGTCGCGGAAGTGGCGGGACGGAATTTCCAGGAAGACTTCGAGCCGATCCTCGAGCGCCAGAACCATCATTTGATCAACCAGGCGCAGGGGATCATGCATATCGGGCAGAGGGACATCGCATGGATAAGGATATCGCGACAGGCCGTGGAAAAAGGGTTTACTCTCAAGGATATCGGAAAGATCATTCATGCGAAATATCACCAGGACTTCGGCGCAATTTTTGACAAGGTTCAGATAAAGATATATACCGATGAAGCTAAAGTGCGCGAGATCCTCAATGTTGCGCGGGCTTCATATGCCCGCCGGGACGCACGCATCGAAGGCATGACCGACGAGAGCGTCGAGACGTTCTACTCCTGTATTCTGTGCCAGTCTTTCGCCCCCAGTCACGTCTGCGTGATAAGCCCGGAACGGACCGGCCTGTGCGGGGCTTATAACTGGCTCGACTGTCGTGCGGCTTACGAGATCAATCCCGAAGGCCCCAACCAGCCAATACAGAAAGGGGCCGTGATCGACCAGCGCTATGGCCAGTTCCGCGGATGCAATGCATACATCCGGAAGGCATCGAGGCAAAAGGTGGAGAATGTGAGCCTGTACAGCCTGATGGTCGATCCCATGACGACATGCGGCTGCTGTGAATGCATAGCCGCGATTCTACCCATGTGCAACGCGATCATGACCGTCGACAGGGATTTCACCGACATGACACCATGCGGCATGAAATTTACGAGCCTTGCCGGTTCCGTCGGCGGCGGGGCGCAGGTGCCGGGGTTTCTGGGACACAGCAAATACAACATTACACAGAAGAAATTCTTGAGCGGCGACGGCGGCCTCTTGCGTATCGCGTGGATGCCGAAACACCTCAAGGACGAGATTTATGACCGCCTCAAGAAAAGGGGAGAAGAGTTGGGATACCCCGACCTCCCTGACATGATAGCAGACGAGACGGTCGCCAAAACCGAAGATGAAGTACTGGGATACATAACGCAAAAAGGCCATCCATGTTTGACCATGGAGGACCTGCTTTGATGAATTTTTCTTTTTGCCTGAGACTTGAGACTATCTTTTAATTAAGGAGAAATAATGGCTTTAACCGGGATTCAGATCTTGAAGCTTCTTCCTAAGACCAATTGCGGCGAGTGCAAGTTTCCGACGTGCCTCGCCTTTGCTATGGCGCTGGCGGCGGGCAAGACCGAGCTCGACCTGTGTCCGAATGTTTCCGATACGGCGCGAGGTGAATTGGCGGATGCCAGTGCGCCTCCCATCCGGCAGTTATCTATCGGTGTCGATGATTATGCCGTCAAGATAGGCGGGGAGACAGTCCTGTTTCGCCACGAAAAGACATTCTTCAATAAGCCCGGCATCGGGGTCCTGATAACCGATACGATGGATGACGGTGAAGTTGACAGGCGCCTCGGGGCTCTCGAGTATTTCCAGTATGAACGGGTTGGGGTGATGATGAAGCCCGAGATCGCCGCTATCAGGTTCACCGGGGACAAGGACCGATTTCTTTCTATTTCGAGAAATGCCTCTTCGAGGCCGTGTGCGGTTGTCCTCATGTGCGACGACGTTGCGATAATGAAGGAAGCCCTCGATATCTTAAGAGATAAAAAACCGCTCATTTACGCTGCCCGGCCCGATAACTATGAGGCATTCGGGGCGCTTGCGAAAGAGTATTCCCTGCCGCTGGCCGTTCAGGGCAACGGTTTTGATGAAATCGCATCAATGACGGAAAAGTTGACCGCCATGGGACTCAAAGACTTGGTGATCGACACATCCAACCGGCGGGTCAAGGATGCCTTTATCGACCAGGTGGCCGTAAGACGGGCGGCCCTGGTGTCAAAATTCAAGCCTCTCGGATTTCCGACAATCACCTTTCCCTGTGATATGACCGACGATCCGATGAAAGAGATAGTCATTGCATCGCTATTCGTCGCCAAGTATGCGGGCATGATCATCCTGAGCGATATTACCGGGGAGACAATCTTTCCGCTGCTTCTCCAGCGCCTCAATATCTACACCGACCCCCAGCGTCCCATGACGACGAAGGAGGGGATCTATCCCATAAACAACCCGGATGAAAATTCCCCCGTGCTCGTTACCTGCAATTTTTCGCTGACGTATTTTATCGTGAGCGGCGAGATCGAGAACTCACGTGTGCCGAGCTGGCTCCTCGTCATGGATACGGAAGGCCTTTCGGTAATGACGGCATGGGCGGCGGGAAAATTCGTCGGCGACCTGGTCGGGTCTTTTATAAAAAAGTCGGGCATCGAGAACAGCATCAAACATCGCAGCCTCATCATCCCTGGATACGCGTCTGCGATTCTCGGTGACCTCGAGGAGGAACTAAGGGGCTGGAAGATACTTATAGGCCCGCGCGAAGCCGCGCATATACCGGCGTATCTAAGAGGCCTGACGGCCTAGTCTCATGTCTCAAGCTTAATAAATATTTTTTTTGCTTTAGGCCTGAAACCCGAGACTTGAGACGTATTTTTTATTTGGAGGCACTCATGTTCCTTATCGGCGAGAATCTCAATG
>Ga0265293_10012962_pt1 | contig 10931 bp, 6 predicted proteins | sample Munlanlewell138R_FD_192505 | JGI IMG/M metagenome (GOLD analysis project Ga0265293, IMG submission 192505) | Leachate microbial communities from a municipal landfill in Southern Ontario, Canada - Leachate well 138R | ecosystem: Engineered > Solid waste > Landfill > Unclassified | place: Canada... | reverse complement strand
GTCGTCTGATTCGGCCAGCGCCCGGATCACGTTAGATACCCGTTTTTGCATTTCGGGGTTGGCGCGTTGCACCGCGTTCAGCTCGATGCCCGACGAGAACTCGCCGGTGTTGACCGAAGAGACGGCGCCGCCGCCCATGCCGATGCGGTAGTTGTCGCCCCCCATCACCACCACCTTCTCGCCGCTTTCGGGCTCTTCCTTGATGGCATCGCGCTTGTTGGCGTAACCGATTCCACCGGCCAGCATGATCACCTTGTCGTACCCGAATTTCTTATCGTTCTCGGTATGCTCCAAGGTCAGCACCGACCCGCAAATGAGGGGTTGCCCGAACTTGTTGCCGAAGTCGGATGCCCCATTGGAAGCCTTGAGCAGGATCTGCTCCGGTGTCTGGTAAAGCCAGTTCCGGGGAGGCAGCACCTGTTCCCACGGGCGCCCTTCTTCCAAGCGGGGGTAGGAGGTCATGTATACCGCCGTGCCGGCCACGGGCAGGGAGCCTTTGCCCCCTGCGAGGCGGTCGCGTATCTCTCCTCCGGTACCGGTGGAGGCCCCGTAAAACGGCTCCACGGTGGTGGGGAAGTTGTGCGTTTCGGCCTTGAGTGATAGCACGCTCTCGATCTCCTTGGTGTAAAAGAAGCCCGGCTTGTCGGCATTATCCGGCACGAACTGCTCCATCCCGGGCCCTTGAAAAAAGGCCACGTTGTCTTTGTAAGCCGATATGAGCCCGTTAGGATTGACCTTGGAGGTCTTCTTGATGAGTTGGAACAGGGAGAGTTCTTTCTCCTCGCCGTCGATGATGAACGTGCCGTTAAATATCTTGTGACGGCAATGCTCGGAATTCACTTGCGAAAAACCGAACACCTCGCTGTCGGTGAGTTTTCGCCCCATCTTTTGGCTGACCCCCTCGAGGTACTCGATCTCGTCGCTACTGAGTGCCAGTCCTTCGGCCTCGTTGTATGCGGCAATATCATCGATATAGATAAGCTCCTCGGGTTGCCTGTCGATGGCGAAGAGGGACTGGTCCAGTTGCTCGTACTTTCGCTGCAACATCGGGTCGAAGTCCGCCGCGTGGGTGCGTGCCTCCGGGATATATTCCTCGATCCGGGTGATGCCTTCCACGCCCATGTTCCGGGTGATTTCCACCGCGCAGGTACTCCACGGGGTGATCATTTCCCGGCGGGGCCCGATAAATGGCTGTTCCACGAGTTCTGCCTGGAGCAGTTCCGCTTCCCCGAAAAGCCACGACAGCTTCCGTTCGGTCTGGGGAGTTAAGGCCGACTCGGTTTCCACGGCAATAACCGTTTGAGAGGGTGTTCTGAAAAATAAAATCATATCCTTTATTTAGGGCGAAACCGGTCAACTCCTTGTCGGCCGTTTCATTTAACTTTCACAATCTTTGATGCTCGTTTCATCCATCCGAATGAAGAGACAAAAATACATGAATTTATGCCTAATTCCAAGCGGAGGAAATAATAAAAGGTGAATAGGGGGAATGAGAAATCCATTTTGGCTGTTTTGATAATGGATGTACCTTTGCAATAATAAAATCTGAAGGGGAATGTATATAACATGCCGTGTATGTTTGGAATAATTATGAAGGGATTTCTTATCGGGTTACTGGTTTCCTTGCCGATGGGGCCTATTAACATGCTCACTATCCAGCGGACGCTTGACCGGGGGCGATGGCACGGTTTTGTAACGGGTGCGGGAGCAATGTTGTCTGATCTGGCGTATGCGTTGATCGCGCTGTTGGGATTGAGTTTCGCGGCCGATTTTGTCGCGGAGCAAGAACAGGCCATACAGGTAGGAGGAAGTGTTATCCTTTTCTTTTTTGGACTCGGCGTTTTCCGCTCTAACCCGTTAAAAGGGTGGACCCCTGATATATTGCCGCGTGAGACGCGTTACCTTAAGGATTTTGGCACGTCGTTCCTTCTCACTCTTTCCAACGCGGCGATAATCTTGGTGTTGGTGGGACTGTACGCCCGTTTCTCGTACAATCCGTTGGCGGAGGGGTGGAGCGGTTTCGCGGCCGGCACGCTGGCGTTTATCGCGGGCGCTCTCGGGTGGTGGTTGTTCCTCACCACGCTTGTCTCCCGTTTGCGGGGACGGTTTAGCCGTAGGGGATTGGTCTTTCTCAACCGGGCGGTGGGCTCCATCTTGATGCTGATAGGTGTGGGAGGGATCCTCCTCACGCTCTTCCCCGGTTGGTAGGAATGTCTCAAGGGCTATTGCTTCCCAATCTCGATTACCTCCAAGTCCTGGATATTCCCGTTGTCTAAAACGAAGCGCATCAGGGTGCGGACTTTATGGAAGCCATACTTGCCCGCTGCGCCGGGGTTCATGTGAAGGCAGGCCAGTTTTTTATCGTACATCACTTTCAGGATATGGGAGTGCCCTGCAATAAATAGCTTGGGGGGACGCGCGTGAAGGAGGGAGCGGATGGATGGGGCATAACGCCCGGGGTATCCCCCGATATGGGTTATCAGCACGTCTACTCCTTCCAGCGTGAAGCGCAGGGTCTCGGGATAAACGGCGCGGGTTGGCCCATCGTCGATATTGCCATATACGGCCCGAAATGGTTTCAAGGCTTCGAATCGCTTCGCGAGCGACAGTGATCCGATATCGCCGGCATGCCATACTTCGTCGCACGTATCGAAATAAGTTTCGAACTTATCGTCCCAGTAGCCGTGTGTATCAGACAACAACCCTATTTTTTTCATTTTCTTACCCGTTTCGAGAGGGATCATTGGTATTTATGTGAATATCATTGATTTTATGGCTTCGAATGCCGATAGACCTTTTTTTATTCGGTCAAAGGTATTATTTTTATCCCGAAATTCAAATCATACCCATTCATTCAAGTCACGAAGTATGCAAAAGTCAACGTACCAGTTCTTCAAACGCGATATCAGTTGGTTGTCCTTTAACTACCGGGTGCTACTGGAGGCAAAAGACGAGCGTTTGCCGGTATACGAGCGGATCAAGTTCCTCTCCATCTATTCTTCTAACTTGGAGGAATTTTACAAGATCAGGGTCTCGGGTTACCATAGCTCGTTATTGGAAAGCATTAACCGTGATGAATCGGTAGAGGAAGCATTCAAGACCATCGCGCAGATTAACAACGAGGTGACCGCGCAGGAGAAGGAGTACCACGCGATCTTCAACAACATGATCCTCCCCGAGCTGAAGAAGAACAGGATTGTTTTATATCAAACCCACGAGTTAGAGTCATTCCATCGGGCCTACGTGGAAAAATACTTCAACGAAGAGGTGTTCCCCTACCTGCAGCCCATGATCATCCAGAAAGACGATATACACTCGTTTATCCAGGATGGACGCATCTACCAAGCTATCAGCTTGCAAAAAAAGAAAAAGAAGAAAGACGCGACGGACAAGGGAGGATATACGTATGCCCTGATGAAAATACCGTATACCAAGATCCCCCGCTTTATCGAGCTGCCTGAACACGAGGGAAACCACTATATCTTATTTGTTGATGACGTGATCAAGGCGAACATGTCCAGCGTGTTCCCCGGTTACGAGATCGTGGATTGTTTCAGCATCAAGATCTCGAGAGATGCCGATTTCTCCCTGGAGGACGAGGATCAAAAGGATATCGCGGAGAAGATCTTGCGTAAGGTGCGGAAACGGAAGATCGGGGCCGTTACCCGGTTTCAGTACGACAAGGAGATGCCCGATTATTTTCTGGAGTACCTACGCGAAGCATACGAGATCGAGGAGGAAGAACTTTTGCCCTCGGGACGCTACCTCAACTTGGCCGATCTGGCGGACCTGCCCAACCCGGTGGGAGACGCCCTGAGGCAGAAGCTGCCGCAACCGCTCCGCGTGCCGGAATTGGAAACCAATAACTCCGTTCTGCGGGTGTTACGCAAACAAGACGTGTTGCTGCATTTCCCATACCAGTCGTTCGACTACCTCCTGCGCTTCTTGCTGCAGGCCGCTTTTGACCCCAAGGTGATCGAGATAAAAGTAACCCAGTACCGAGTGGCGGAAAACTCCGCCGTGATCAACAGCCTGATCAGCGCGGCCAAGAACGGAAAGAAGGTGACGGTTTTCGTGGAGTTAAAAGCCCGGTTTGATGAGGTGAACAACTGGCTCACTTCGGAGTTGATGCAGCAGGCGGGGGTGAAGATCATCTACAGCCTGCCCGGGTTGAAGGTGCATGCCAAGCTAGCCTATGTGCGCAAGCGCAGCAACGACCCGTCCGATCCGCTAAAAGGGTACGCGTACCTGGGGACCGGAAACTTCAACGAGAAAACCGCCCGTATTTACTCCGACAAGGGGTTGCTCACCTCCAACAAGGCGTTTATCAAGGATATCGACGAGGTGTTCCGGGTATTGGAAGGGAAGCCGCACATGCATCCTTTTCAGCATTTACTGGTAACACAATTCAACATGCTTCCCACCATCCACGCGATGATAGAGCGGGAGATCGAGCATGTGAAGAACGGGGGCTTGGGATATATTATTTTAAAGATGAACAGCCTGGAAGACAAGGGTGTGATCCGTGCCCTCTATCGTGCCAGCGAGGCGGGGGTGAAGATCGACCTCATCATCCGGGGTATCTGTTGCCTGATCCCCGGCCAGCCTTACAGCGAGAACATCACCGTTACCCGCATCGTGGACGCCTACCTGGAACATTCTCGCGTGTGGTATTTCTTTAATAACGGCGAGGAGAACGTGTACTTGGCTTCAGCCGACTGGATGGGGCGCAACCTGCATCGGCGCATCGAAGTAGCCTTTCCCATTTACACCGAGTACCTCAAGCGCCAGATCATCGATATCCTGAAGATACAGCTGGCGGACAACCAGAGCGCGGTGTGGATCGATGAGAACCTTCAAAACGTGTTCAAGCGCGATAGCAAACCGGACGACGCCCCACCCGTGCGCGCCCAACAGGCGACCTACGCTTACCTGAAAAAGTCGACCGGGCAGTAGTGTGCTTTATTGTTTCCTAAAATAAATAATTGATCGCGGATTGCAACCAGAACCCTGATAGCAATCCTGCCGCGAAAAGCATCCATTGCGTTGTCCTATGGCCTCCCGGCTTATTTATTTTCTTCGTGGCGCTGAACGTGCTTAAAACAAGTGTTATTGTAAGAAGGATATAGGCAATTCCGAAGAGCACGTCGCTTACGTTAAATGTGCCGGCGGCTGATAACAGGACCAGTAAGACAAAAAACAGGGCAGCTACAGCAAATGGCCAATATATTTTAATTTGTTCTTTTAATTTCATGTAATGAATGTTTTTTGTTATTTGGGCCATTACCACCAGAGACAGTAAAATAGTTCGTTGAAAGTGAAGTGTTTTTATTTATCATCTCGTGATGTTTTATTAGATAAATATATTGAAAAACCAATCCAGTACTACTTTTTTCGTTTCACGCGAGCACACCACGTAGCAGGTATATGGAACCCGTCCATTTCCATACTCGAATTCAATCGCGTACACCCGGTCACCGGGATGTACGGTTTGGGTGAAATTGGCCTGACGAGTGATTCTTTCTATAACAAGGTCTTCTAGGATAAAACCTCTTGCATCCTCTAAGCTAAGGTCAAAGATGGTCTTGGTATTATCAATCTTTATATCTTTATAGTTTTGTGAAAGTGGAGCCGGGGAGATTATCTTATATCTCGTAACCGTTGTTGAATACCCGGTGTCGGTCGTATCTGAAACCTCTTCGTAGAACTGTTCTGTATGCAACTGCAATGTGTCGATATTCAACTCCCGTGATAGAAGAACCCGTGCTTCACGTTGAAAATCCTCGGTTAGAATAGCTTGCATTTCTTCGGACATTCCTCTTGAATCGTAGAATTCGTTGTAGAAGTAACCGGGTTCAATAATAAGCTCGTAAATCCTTTCTCCATCGGCATCGATGCCTGTTCTTTTGCTCATGGAGCGGGATACTGGCTTGTCGGAGGTGAAGTAGTTGCGCCAATAATTGTATTGTTCGGGGCCGGTTATGACTTCAACGAAGTTAATCTCTTTCAAGGTGTATTTCTCCGCATTGGTGATATACTCTTTTGTCCAGTTCTTAACCAAGTTTTTAAAATTGTCCTCGTAGTCCCTGATTGAATCTCCTAATTCGTATATCGGGACGGGGTTACGTGCTTGGAAAGAAAAGCATATTCCCAAGAATAAAGCGATAAGGATACATCTAACTGCTGACATAGTTGTTCTGATTTTTTTTGTCTAATTTGGCTAAATACGTTTGTGTTCACTCAATTTGGCAGCGGTTTCTTTTCTCCAAAATTAATAATAATTGTTGAATCTATGCTGTCTTTTTTAAAAAAATATTCGTTGTATGGCAACCACTTGGTGCTGATTCTTCTCACCACGTTATTGATCAGACCTTTCTTAAAAATCGGATTTGTGGCTGGTAATAGATTAAAAAACCCGCGCCGGGAAGTTCCTGACGCGGGTTTTATCTATCTGTATGTTCCGAAGAGCATTGCTTCGGCACGGTTTCTTAAAACAGTTACGTTTCGGGGGTTGCCTCTTGGAAGAGATTGGTGCGTTTGTTGGCACTCAACTTCTCGAATTCCTCGCGAGAGCCTACCACCAGTTTCTCGAACTCCCGTTGGCCGGTTCCGGCAGGGATGAGATGGCCCACGATCACGTTCTCCTTCAACCCTTCCAGCGTGTCGGTCTTGCCGTTGATAGCGGCATCGTTCAACACCTTGGTGGTCTCCTGGAACGAGGCGGCCGACATGAAGCTGGTTGTCTGGAGCGCGGCACGGGTGATACCTTGTAGTACCTGGTTGGCGGTGGCGGGCACCGCGTCGCGGGCGTCCACCGGCTTGAGGTCGCGCCGCTTGAGCGAGCTGTTCTCGTCGCGCAGCTTGCGCACGGTGACGATCTGTCCCGGCTCGAAGAGTTGCGAGTCGCCCGCATCCACGATCACTTTCTTGCCCCAGATGCGGTCGTTCTCTTCCATCATCTCGTGCTTGTCTACCAGCTGCTGTTCCAAGAAGCGGGTATCGCCCGGATCTACTACCTCTACCTTGCGCATCATCTGGCGCACGATCACCTCGAAGTGCTTGTCGTTGATCTTCACCCCTTGCAGGCGATAGACGTCTTGCACCTCGTTCACGATGTACTCCTGGACGGCGGTCGGTCCCATGATTGCCAGAATGTCGGAGGGCGTGATGGCCCCGTCAGAAAGCGGCATTCCCGCACGGATATAGTCGTTCTCCTGTACCAGAATCTGTTTGGACAGCGGAACCATGTACTTCTTGGTCTCCCCTGTTTTAGAGGTTACCGAGATCTCTTGATTGCCTCGCTTGATGCGGCCGAACGACACCTCGCCGTCGATTTCCGACACCACGGCCGGGTTGGACGGGTTACGCGCTTCAAACAGCTCGGTTACCCGCGGCAGACCTCCGGTGATGTCACCCGACTTGCCGACGGCACGCGGTATCTTCACCAGGGTGTCACCCGCCTTGATATCGTCGTCCTCGTTCTTCACGATGTGCGACCCAAGGGGGAGGGTATAGGTACGCAGGATATTGTCGTCCGCGTCCACGATATGGGCCGAGGGCGCTTTTGTCTTGTCGCGCGATTCGATAATAACCTTCTCTTTCAAGCCGGTTTGCTCGTCGGATTCCACCTTGTAGGTAAGGTTCTCGGTGAAGTTCTCGAACCGGATCTTTCCGGTTGCTTCCGAGACGATAACCGCGTTGAAGGGATCCCACTCGCAAATCAGGTCGCCCTTCTTCACCTTGTCTCCCTGGTTGAAATAGAGCTTCGAGCCGTAAGGTACGTTGTGGGATACCAGCACGATCTTGGTGTTGGGGTCGATTACCCGCATTTCCACCAACCGGCTTACCACCACCTTGTAGGGCTTGCCTTCGGAATCGGTGGTCTCCACGTAGCGCAACTCGTCGAACTCAAGGAGCCCGTCGTACTTGGTGACGATCCGGCTCTCGGACGCGATGTTTGACGCGATGCCTCCCACGTGGAAGGTACGGAGCGTGAGCTGTGTTCCCGGTTCCCCGATCGACTGGGCGGCAATAACACCCACGGCTTCCCCTTTCTGCACCATTGCCCCGGAGGCAAGATTTCGCCCGTAACACTTGGCACAGACGCCTTGCGATGATTCGCAGGTGAGTACCGACCGGATTTCGACCCGTTCGATGGGTGACTCGTCGATTTTCTTCGCGATGTCTTCGGTGATCTCTTCGCCCGAGTGTACCATGATGTCTCCCGTGTGCGGATGTTGTACATCGTGAACCGATACGCGGCCCAATACTCGTTCGTAGAGGGAAGCGATTACCTCGTCGTTATTCTTGATGGCGGTGGCAGTTAACCCGCGCAGGGTACCGCAGTCCTCCTCGTTGATGATCACGTCTTGTGACACGTCCACCAAACGACGGGTCAGGTAACCGGCATCCGCCGTCTTCAGGGCAGTGTCGGCAAGACCTTTACGTGCCCCGTGGGTGGAGATAAAGTACTCCAGTACCGACAGCCCCTCCTTGAAGTTAGCCAAAATGGGGTTCTCGATAATCTGGGCTCCTTCGGCACCGCTCTTTTGTGGCTTCGCCATGAGCCCGCGCATACCCGAAAGCTGACGAATCTGTTCGCGGGAACCACGAGCTCCCGAGTCGAGCATCATGTAGACCGAGTTAAATCCTTGGTCGTCTTCCGAAAGCTGCTTCATCAGGATATTCGACAGCTTGGAGTTGATGTGCGTCCACGTGTCGATGATCTGGTTGTAACGCTCGTTGTAGGTGATGAACCCCATGTTATAGTTGTCCATGATCTGTTCTACCTCGGCGTACCCTTCCTGGATGAGGTCTTCTTTTTCTTTCGGGATGATCACGTCTTCGAGGTTAAACGACAGCCCTCCCTTGAAGGCCATGTTGTATCCCAGATCCTTTATATCGTCTAGGTATTGTGCCGTGCGAGCTACCCCGCAGGTCTTGATTACCATGCCGATGATATCGCGGAGCGATTTCTTGGAAAGCAACTCGTTCACGTAGCCCACCTCTTTAGGAATGGCGTCGTTGGTGATAACCCGTCCCACGCTGGTCTCGTGCATCTTGCGCACGGGGTTCCCCTCTTCATCGATGTCGTCCACGACCACTTTCACGAGCGCGTGGATATCCACCGCGCCTTCGTTGTACGCGATGATCGCTTCTTCCTCCCCGTAGAAGGTCATTCCTTCGCCCTTCGCGCCCGGGCGTATCTTGGTGATGTAGTACAGTCCCAGTACCATGTCTTGCGACGGTACAGTAATGGGTGCCCCGTTCGCGGGGTTCAGGATGTTATGTGATGCCAACATCAGCAGCTGAGCCTCGAGGATGGCCTCGTTGCCCAACGGCAAGTGCACCGCCATCTGGTCGCCGTCGAAGTCGGCGTTAAACGCCGTACACGCGAGCGGGTGCAGCTGGATGGCTTTCCCCTCGATCAGCTTGGGCTGGAATGCTTGGATACCCAAGCGGTGAAGGGTAGGGGCGCGGTTAAGCAGCACCGGGTGGCCTTTCATCACGTATTCCAGGATGTCGTACACGACCGGCTCTTTGCGGTCTACGATCTTTTTTGCCGATTTCACCGTTTTCACGATACCGCGCTCGATGAGCTTGCGAATGATAAACGGTTTATATAGTTCGGCTGCCATGTCCTTGGGCAGTCCGCATTCGTGCATTTTCAGTTCGGGCCCTACCACGATCACCGAACGTGCCGAGTAGTCCACACGTTTCCCCAGCAGGTTCTGGCGGAAGCGCCCTTGCTTCCCTTTCAGGCTGTCGGAGAGCGATTTCAAGGGACGGTTTGATTCGGTCTTGATCGCGCTCGACTTTCTCGAGTTATCAAACAGCGAGTCCACCGCCTCTTGAAGCATGCGCTTCTCGTTGCGGAGGATCACGTCGGGAGCCTTGATATCAATCAGTCGTTTCAACCGGTTGTTGCGAATGATTACCCGGCGATACAGGTCGTTGAGGTCCGACGTGGCAAAGCGCCCCCCGTCCAGCGGTACCAGCGGGCGCAGGTCGGGCGGGATCACGGGTACCACCTTCATGATCATCCATTCGGGCTTGTTGATGTTCTTGGAGCCGCGGAACGCCTCTACTACCTGCAGTTGTTTCAACGCTTCGTTTTTACGTTGCTGCGACGTGTCGGTGCTGGCGCGGTGGCGTAGCTGGTTGGCCAGCTTGTCCAAGTTCAGCCGCTCGAGCAGGTCGAGGATAGCTTCCGCTCCCATCTTCGCGATAAACTTGTTGGGATCGCTGTCCTCGAGCATCTGGTTCTCCTTGGGCAGCGAATCCAGCAGTTCCAAGTACTCGTCTTCCGTGAGGAGGTCCCTTTCGCTCACCTGTTCTTCAAGCACGCCGGGCTGTACCACCACGTACCTTTCGTAGTAGATGATGGAGTCCATCTTCTTGGTTGGGATGCCCAGCAGGTAACCGATCTTGTTTGGAAGCGATCTAAAGTACCAGATGTGCGCCACGGGTACCACGAGGTGGATGTGCCCGGTACGTTCGCGACGTACCTTCTTCTCGGTTACTTCCACGCCGCAGCGGTCGCACACGATGCCCTTGTAGCGAATACGCTTGTATTTGCCACAGTGGCACTCGTAGTCCTTCACGGGGCCAAAGATGCGTTCGCAGAAAAGGCCATCGCGTTCCGGTTTATAGGTACGGTAGTTGATGGTTTCCGGCTTCAGGACCTCGCCAAAAGAGTTCTCAAGAATCTGTTCCGGCGATGCCAGCCCAATAGTGATTTTTGAAAAGTTACTCTTTATTTTAGTGTCTTTTCTAAATGCCATATTTTTAATGTGCTAATGTGTCAATATGCTAATGTGTCAATGGTGGACGGAGTCAATAAGACTAATATGCCAATGAGACTGATGAGACTGATGTGATGATGTGATGATGTGATGATGTGATGATTGAAAATTATACATCAATAGATC
>Ga0265293_10012961_pt1 | contig 10931 bp, 8 predicted proteins | sample Munlanlewell138R_FD_192505 | JGI IMG/M metagenome (GOLD analysis project Ga0265293, IMG submission 192505) | Leachate microbial communities from a municipal landfill in Southern Ontario, Canada - Leachate well 138R | ecosystem: Engineered > Solid waste > Landfill > Unclassified | place: Canada... | reverse complement strand
TGATGATGCCAATGAGGTAGCGAATGCCCTCGAGCGTTTTGCTACAAGCCAGGGCGCAAGGATCCACTTTGGGCACAAAGCACTCTCTGTGCGTCGTAGTCAGGATGATGGAAGAGTCTTGGGAGTTGTGAGTCTTCACGACGGAAGGAAAGAACTCATTGATGCCAATGCAGTAATCGTTGCTACCGGAGGTTTGAGCTATCCAGGGACAGGCTCTACAGGTGATGGTCTAGGAATAGCGAGGGAGCTGGGCCACCGTATCATCACTCCGCGCCCGGCCTTGGTTCCCGTACGTGTGACGGAAGAGTGGACGAAAGAACTCTCGGGTCTTACTTTACGGAACGTAGGACTAACAGTACTTGGTCCAGAAGGAGGACAAAAGGACTACTTCGGCGAATTAATGTTTGCTCATTTTGGTTTGACCGGACCGATTGTGCTTACAGCCAGTGAGCAGATAGGAATCTGGTTGACACAAAGTGAGAGCGGAGCGCATGTTCAAGCCTATTTGGATCTTAAACCAGCACTCAGCGACGACCAACTAGATAATCGGCTGCTTCGGGATTTTGAAACCTTTTCTCGCAAGCAGTTTCGTAATTCTTTAGACGACCTATTGCCTAAGAGTCTGATTCCGGTCATAGTGAGACTGTCGGGGATTCCTCCCGAAAAGGTCTGTCACCAGATCACTAGAGAAGAGCGCCAAACGCTTCGCAAACTTCTGAAAGGCTTACCCTTGACCATCTCCAGTACACTTCCCATAGCTGCTGCCATTGTAACGGCCGGTGGCGTTGATGTACGCGAGATCGACCCGCGCAAAATGGAGTCAAAGAAAGCTCCGGGCGTATACTTTTGCGGTGAGGTCTTAGACATTCATGGAGTAACTGGTGGGTTCAATCTGCAGGCAGCGTTCTCTACAGGATATTGTGCATCACAGGGCATAGAGTTGCAGGATGGAAGGGGATACCTAGGATGAAGATTGCTGTCGATGGACCGGCTGGAGCGGGAAAGAGCACAATTGCTCGTCTCCTAGCGAAGCACTTGGGTCTGCGTTACTTAGATACAGGGGCCATGTATCGGGCTATTACCCTCGAAGCTCTAAGGCGTGAGGTTGATACTGGCGATGAAGAGGCTCTAATGAAGGTGGCGACGTCAGTCGATTTGAATATTGTGTTTCAGGGTGATAAGGGCAATCTTATATACCTTAATGGAGAAGATGTGACGAACTCGATTCGTGAACCTGAGGTGACAGCCCATGTTTCTGCTGTATCCAGCCACAAAAAACTTCGGGATTTTATCGTAGCACTGCAAGAACAGATCGCGAAACAAGGCAGCGTTGTTATGGACGGTCGCGATATAGGTACCGTTGTTATGCCGGACGCCGATTGGAAGTTCTTTTTGCAGGCCACTGTGGAAGAAAGAGCAAGGCGTCGCCAAAGTGAACTTGAGCGCAGAGGTGTTTCACTAGATGCGGGGGAACTGCGGGAGCAGATTCGCAGAAGGGACCATCTCGACTCCACCAGGGAGAACTCCCCATTAAGGAAAGCTGACGATGCCATAGAGGTTGATACCACATCCCTAAGCGTTGCGGAAGTAGTTCAGAAGCTGCTAGACCTGATTAAGGGGGACGATGAAGATGTACACGTTTGTGGTAACAATAGCTAGACTCCTAGTCCGCCTCGTTTGGGGTCTCAATGTGCAAGGCCTGGAACACATCCCGCGTGACACGGGAGCGATTATTGCAGGAAATCATACAAGCTGGTTTGATCCTGTTGTCATTGCAGCAGCTATCAAGAGACCGATTCACTTCATGGGAAAAGCGGAACTGTTTGAAAACCCTGTTCTTCGCTGGTTTTTTTCCCGTCTTCATGCCTTCCCTGTGAAACGGGGACAAGCTGATCGTGAAGCGATCCGTACCAGTCAGGAGTTGGTAACTGCAGGACATCTCCTTGGAGTATTTCCCGAAGGCACGCGCAACAAGACGAAGGAGGCTCTTCTCCCCTTGCAGGGTGGAGCTACCTTAATCGCAATCAAGACGGGGGTTCCAGTCGTTCCTGTAGTTGTGGTAAAGAGCGCACGTCGCCTCTTGCGTAGACCTTATCGAGTGATGATCGGTGCACCGATTGATCTGGGGGGCCCTAAGAAAGCGACCAAAATAGACATTGCCCAGGGAAATGAAGCGATTTCCGTCCAATTTAGTTCGTTATTAAGCAGGAATAATTAAGATTACAGAGAAATACAATCAGGGTGAACTCTTGTTTAGAGTCCATCTGTTCGAGGTATAATAGGGAGGAGGAAAGGTGGGAGTGGAAATTGTATTGGCAGAAGGCGCAGGCTTCTGTTTTGGTGTGAAACGAGCCTTAGACTTAACAGCCAAAACCATTCGAGAAGTCAATGCGGCCAAACCGATACACACTTTAGGTCCACTGATTCATAATCCGCAGGTTGTGGCTCAACTCAAGGCACAAGGAGTTGAGGTAATGGAGCAACCTGATGAGCAGAGTTCAGGAGTAGTCATTGTTCGTTCACATGGTGTTGCACCTAAGGTCATGGAGCAGCTCGAAGAGCTCAGTTACGATGTCGTTGATGCCACTTGTCCTTTCGTGCATAGAGCTATGCGTTGGGCAAAACAGTTGAAAGACGAAGGGTATCAAGTCATTATTGTTGGGGATCGGCTTCATCCGGAAGTACAAGCTATTCTAGGTTACACCGATGAAACCGCACATGTTGTGAGTACGCCTCAAGAAATCAAAAAGCTGCCGATAGCAAGTCGCGTCGGTATTATAGCTCAAACCACCCAATCCGTAAGCAACTTTAAAGCCTGTGTTAACGAACTGGCTGGGGTGGTGGAGGACCTTAAAGCTTTTGATACCATCTGTACTGCTACCGAACAGCGGCAAACTTCTGCATGGGAATTGGCCGCCCAAGTGGATGTAATGGTTGTGATTGGAGGCCGAAATAGCGCCAATACGAAAAGGTTGGCGGAGTTATGCAAGGAGCAGGGCACGGCAACATATCATATTGAAACACCAGAAGAGCTGCAAAGCCAGTGGTTTGCTGGTGTGAAGCGCGCTGGGGTTACCGCCGGAGCGTCTACTCCAGATTGGTTAATTGAGGGGGTACTTACAAGAATGAGCGAATTTACCGAAGAAAAGGTAGCACAAGCTATCGAGGAACAGGTAGTAGAAGCTGCCGAAGAGCAAGAACCAGAAGTTGAAAAAGTCGAAGAAGCTGTAGAGACCGCCGAAGAGGGGATCAGCGAAGACCACATGAGTGAATACGACGTCAAGTTGCCAACGGCCGGTGCCGTCATTAAGGGAAAAGTGGTCCAGATCTCCAACGACGAAGTCCTAGTGGACATCGACTACAAATCCGAGGGAAGAATTCCCCTAAACGAACTGAGCTTTATCCCGAACGCCAACCCTGAAGACATTGTTAGCGTAGGCGAAGAGATTCTCGTCAAAGTTCTAAAAGTAGACGACTCTGAGGGTAATGTTTTGTTATCCAAAAAACGTGCAGATGCTGATCAATCCTGGGAAAAGCTAGAGAACCTGTTTGAAACGGGTGGAACCCTGACGGCTAAGGTTATGCAGGTAGTTAAGGGTGGGCTTCTAGTTAATGTGGGTGTGCGTGGATTCATTCCTGCAAGCCATGTTTCTCGCGGATTTGAAGATGATCTGCAGAAATATATTGGTCAAGAACTCGAGTTGAAGATCATTGAGTTAGATAGGTCGAAGAACAATGTGGTCTTCTCTCATAAGGAAGTGTTGGAAGAGCAGCATGCGAAAGCAAAAGCTGAGGCCTTCGCCACTCTCCAGGAAGGACAAAAGGTTAAGGGTATTGTTCGTCGCTTGACCGATTTTGGTGCTTTTGTTGATATAGGTGATGGAGTTGAAGGGCTACTCCACGTTTCAGAAATGGCCCATAGTCGCGTGAATCATCCATCAGACGTGGTGTCTGAAGGTGATGAAATTACTGTGATGATTTTAGGCGTCAACCAGGAACGAGAGAGAATATCCCTTGGTCTCAAACAGACCATAGCGGATCCATGGTCCACTGTCACCGAGCGCTATGAAGTTGGTCAAAAGGTCGTTGGCGAGGTAACTCGTGTCGTAGACTTTGGTGCCTTTGTGAAGCTTGAAGATGGTATTGAAGGGCTCGTGCATATCAGTGAACTCTCGCACAAGCATGTTGCTAAGGCCGAAGATGTCGTTCAGCCTGGCCAACAGGTAGAGACAAAAGTCATCAGTGTTGACCCAGAAGCGCGACGCATTGGACTTAGCATCAAAGAGCTTGAACCAAAACCAGTGGCACCTCCAACACCAGCTCCTTCTAGAGCACGCCAGGAGAAGCCGGACCTCACAGAAGGTACGGACAATGAGGAACTCACCACCAACTTGGGTGCGATGTTTGGTGACCTCTTCAAAGATGCTAAAGATGAATAATCGCTAGACGAAAGATTTCCTGTAGACTTCGGTCTACAGGATTTTTTTTTGGATACACTAAGGCCAAACGATTTACACATATTGGAGGGATTCAGTTGCCAACGGGCACCGTATTACTGTTGATTGTGGCGGCCCTAATCTACTTTGGCGTGGGACAACGCATACTTGACCGCATGCGTCTTACAGATACTCAAGCTCTGATCGCCATTGCCTTGATGATCGGTGGTAGCTTCATTACCATTCCCCTGATGACAGGTCGGACCAGTGTAAGTCTCAATCTTGGAGGAGCCGTGGTTCCTCTTGCCTTGGTGTTTTATCTTCTAATCAAGGCTGACACGGCGACGGAGCGTGTTCGTTCCATTGTTGCTGCTCTGATTACGGGAGGAGTGGTTTATGGGGTCAGTCAACTCACTGATTTCGATCCGTCCAGCCCCGCGCTCTTCATCGATCCCTTGTGGCTTTTTAGCATTGTAGCTGGCATTGTCGGTTATTTGTCCGGGAGATCCAGAAGAGCATCCTTCATCGCAGGTGTTTTAGGGCTCTTTGCGGTCGACTTGGTCCATCTCTTTCAGGCCTTGGCGAGTAACATGGCTACGCGGGTGGTACTAGGGGGAGCGGGAGTCTTTGATGCAGTGATTCTTGCGGGGCTGATCGCAGTTGCATTGGCTGAGTTTGTCGGAGAAACTCGAGAACGCTTGGAGGGAGGAGGCGAAGAGCTGTGAAAGTTGGCATCAAAATTCTTGCGGCAGTACTTTTGATTGGGATCATGTTAGGTCTACCCTATCCTAGTTGGGCGGAGGAAAGGGAAGACCTTGGGTACTTCACCCTGTATGATGAAGAGGACACTGTCATCACCATGACAGGACGAGAACTCGATCCGGGTGATCGCTACATTGCAGCTGATAACAGACTTTTTGAGGTAACGGGAATCGAAGGAGATGTCGTGAAGGTTCGATATGTAGAAACGATCGAGTTGCCAACCATTACCGGTGAGCTGCTTGGAGCCAAAATCGGCACAGCAGGTGAAAACCGCGGTGTAGTAGGAATTTATCATACGCACAATGCTGAATCCTATGTGCCATCAAGTGGCACGGAGTCAAAGGACAATGGGCGGGGAGATATCCTCGCCGTTGGCAAGGCTCTGGCCTCCGAACTGGAAGCTATGGGTTTGACCGTGTACTGGTCCGACAACAGCCACATTCCCCATGATGGCCAGGCCTATATACGCTCACGGCGTACAGCAACAGAACTCTTGCAGAAGAACCCTGACACACTCCTTGACTTGCACCGCGACGCTACTCCTCCAGAGGTGTACGAAACAGAAATCGAAGGTGTGCCAACCACAAAGGTCCGTTTGGTGGTAGGACGGCAAAATCAAAATCGTGCTGCCAATCTCGAGTATGCTAAACGAATTAAGGCGGTCGCCGATGACATGTATCCGGGCTTGATTGAAGGTATCTTTGATGCAAGGGGTAACTATAACCAAGACTTGGGTCCCAAAACCATGCTCTTGGAGTTTGGAGCGCACACGACCAGCTTAGAACAAGCGCAACAAGCAGCCGAATACTTTGCCAAGGTAATTCCCGCGGCAGCAGGTCTGACGCCCGACACGCAAGGGGCCGCCGAGAAGCAAATAGGCGGAGGAGCCACGCGCTCCCTGGTGTGGATGGTTGTCATTGTTGCCGTTGCCGTGGTGGGCTTTCTTCTCATCAGTCAGGGACGAATCGGGTCGCTGGCCGGATTCTTCCGTAGAGAAGCAGGAGTTGGCCAACGCAATGACGATGAGGATGATGGAAGTTGAAGTATCTTCTAACCCTTGTCATAGCAACAACGGCGGGCTTTCTGGCCCGCTTATACATGCTTCGCCGAGATTACCGCCAGTACCCAAGTTACCCTCAGGGATGGGCCATCCATCTCTTCTTAGGCTTTATTGGTGGCGCAATTGGTGCCTTCATCGTACCAGCGGTCCTTGAAGGAGACTATTCCGCTGTCTCGTTTCTGCTCTTGGCAGCCAGTCAATTTAGAGAGGTGAGGAACGTCGAGCGAGAGACACTCTCGTCGATGGAGGCAACGGAAATGGTCAAACGAGGAACCGCCTATATAGAGGGAATAGCCCGTGTTTTTGAGGCGCGCAACTATCTTGCGATCTGGGTTGCTCTTGCCGTAAGTGCCACGGCAGAGTCGTTGGTTGCGCTCGGATGGTGGCGCGTGGGAGTAAGTACTTTGGTGGGGGCTCTGTTAGCGATGGCCCTAGTGAAGCTCATGCAAGGCGACTTGATCTGCGATATAGCGACCGTGGAGCTGAGCGATATCCGGTTCGACGGAGCGTTAGCGATTATCGGTGATACTGTCATGATGAACGTAGGGTTGCCAGAGTCGCGAAAGGTCTATGAAGAGAGAGGAATAGCTGCGATTGTTCGACCCAAAGGACCCAATGCCAAGGCCACCTTAGCTAATCTAGGGCAGATGCAAGCCATTGCCCATGATGTATCCTCAATGATTGGAGTTTATATGGATGTTGGTGAGCAGGAGTTCATTCCAATGGTCCGTCGAAATCCTTCTGTAGGAAGCCTACATGTTCTTATGGTTCCTTCAGAAAGGGATGAAGAAGCCTTCTTAGCCGCTATACGCCGCGTGCCCGTCTTGGAAGGGGCCGTTCGCAAGCCATTGACTTCTGTTGCAGGCAAGATGGTCGACTAAAGGGGGAGCAGTGTGGATAAACGGATCTTGGCCGTTGTGGCCGTTGACAGTGTAAAGGTTGGAGGTGGAGCACCGATTTTTTACGCCCGGGACAAAGAGCAGTTGATCGAAATCGCCACGCTCATAAGTCGGGTGTTGGGGGCTGCCGTTCATGACTTGCATAACGATGTGCTGATTATCGTCAAACATTGACCTGTCTCTGGCGGAAGGAATACCCTTGCAGATAGCGAAGCTATCAATTCTAGGATGGAACGTAACCAGGGAGAGATTGTCATGAGTAAACCAATTGTCGCCATCGTTGGACGACCGAATGTGGGTAAGAGTACCCTCTTTAACAGAATAACCAGAGCTCGGACTGCGATTGTAGAGGGGCAGCCCGGTGTTACTCGCGATCGCATATATGGTGAGGGCGAATGGCTCAACAAGTACTTTACCCTCATTGATACAGGAGGCATTGATTCTGAGGATGACGTTATCACCCGGCAAGTTCGTATACAGGCAATGGTAGCTGTTGAACAGGCTGATGTGATCATTTTTGTTGTTGATGGCCGATCCGGCTTGACCGGTATTGATGAAGAGATCGCAGATATTCTCAGACGCCACCAAAAACCTGTAATACTATGCGCAAACAAGGTGGAGTCGTCCTTGAGCTTCTGGGATGCAGCCATTGACTTCTACCGGCTTGGCTTGGGAGAACCTATTTTGATATCAGCCGAACACGGACGAAATGTCGGTGATCTGCTGGATGCCGTGGTAGAAAATTTCCCTGAAGACGCCGATTTGGGTGAAGACGATTCGCTCAAAATTGCCATCGTCGGTCGTCCTAATGTAGGAAAATCGTCATTAGTGAATAGAATTCTAGGTGAAGAGCGTGTAATCGTGTCTGAGATTGCCGGTACAACAAGGGACGCTATTGACACAAGGTTCACCTATAAGGATCAGGCTCTAACCTTAATCGACACGGCTGGTTTGCGCCGCAGAAGCAAAGTTGAGGAGGACCTCGAATACTATAGCGTAGTGAGGACTTTAGGTGCTGTAGAACGCTCTGATGTCACTGTTGTCATGATCGATGGAACAGAAGGTCTCACGGAGCAAGACAAGAAAATTGCTGGTTATGCCCATGAAAAGGGCCGAGGGATGATTATTGCTGTAAACAAATGGGATCTTGTTCCAAAAGAGACGAATACAATGCGTGACTTTGAACACGACCTGAGAGATCAACTGCAGTTCTTAAGCTATGCGCCGATCGTTTTCATCTCCGCTTTGACCGGTCAAAGGTTGAATAGCCTCCTAGACTTAAGTCTTGATGTGAACGAGGCTCGCCACATGAGGATTCCTACGGGGCGATTCAATGAGATTCTACAGGATGCCATGGCCATTAACCAACCTCCGAGCGATAAAGGTGTGCGCTTGAAGATTTTCTACGGCTCCCAGGTGCAGGTTAATCCTCCGGTATTTGTCCTTCATGTGAACCGAAAAGACTTGATGCACTTTTCCTACGAACGTTATTTGGAGAATCGCATCCGTCAGGAGTATGGCTTTCTTGGAACTCCGATCATGTTAATTTCTAAGGAGAGGGATGAATGAAATACATTCTTGTTTTCGCAGTGAGCTACCTGCTGGGAAGCATTCCCTTTGGACTGCTTACGACCAAGTTGTTCGCTGGCGTGGATGTTCGTAAACATGGAAGTGGGAACATCGGTATGACCAATGTCTTACGGACCACAGGCTATTTTTGTGCACTGATAACTTTGATAGGTGATATGGGTAAGGGTATTGCAGCTGTCTTATTGGGAAGCTACTTCCTTGGCGATGCCACATGGATTCTGGTGTCTGGAATCATGGCTGTAGTTGGTCACAATTGGTCACTTTTCCTCCGTTTCAAGGGTGGGAAAGGGATCGCTACCATTGGTGGAGTGCTGTTAGCCTACCAACCCTTGGTGGCCGCGATACTCGCTGTCATCTGGGTGGCTGTACTTATCTTTTCTCGTTATATTTCCCTTGCCTCTATTGTTGTGGCCTTTTGCTTCCCCGTGGTCTTGATCATCCTCAAGGCGAACGCTTTAGAAGTGGTTCTGGCCATAATTGTTGCTACCGTTACGATCCTCAAACATCGCAGCAACATTGAACGTTTGCGCAATGGAACAGAGTATCGTTTTGGACAGAAAGTCAAATGAACATTGTGTGAACCTTAGAGTCCAAGATGTTGGCTGACTCGCCGACGCCTTGGACTTTTGTTGTCCCTTCTGTTATATTTCCACAGCACGAGTAATATAGTATACTGTCCAACCTCGTGTTAGATGGAACGCCTAAATTCAGGAGGGAAGCCTAAATGGAGAGATTTAATGTGTTTTCCCACATCGCAGAGCGCACCGCAGGGAGCATTTATGTCGGTGTGGTTGGTCCAGTGCGTACTGGTAAATCTACATTCATAAAGCGTTTTATGGACTTGTTCGTCATGCCAAATATCACGGATTCCTACCTAAAAGAACGTACGAGAGATGAACTGCCCCAAAGCGGAGCTGGTCGCACCATAACGACGACAGAGCCTAAGTTTGTCCCAGATGAGCCGGTGGAAATTCTCTTTGAAGAGACCACAAGAGCCCGCGTTCGTTTGGTGGATTGTGTCGGATACACTGTCGCAAGTGCCAAAGGTTACGAGGACGACGAAGGGCCGCGCCTGGTGCGAACTCCTTGGTTCGAGCATCCCATCCCTTTCCAGGACGCAGCCGAACTTGGCACCCGACGCGTCATTACAGAGCATTCTACAATTGGCCTCGTCGTAACCACTGATGGTTCCATCTCCGACTTACCGCGTGACGAGTATGCGGAACCAGAGGGTAGGGTGATTGAGGAGTTACAGGCTCTGGGGAAACCCTTTGTGGTTGTACTAAACTCGATTCATCCCAATAGTCCACAGACCACCGCCCTAGCGGCTGAGTTAAGTGCGGCCTATGGAGTCCAGGTGTTGCCCATGGACTGTTTGAGGATGACCAAGGACGACATTCTTAGGTTATTCGGAGAAGTACTGATGGAGTTCCCCCTGCGAGAGTTTAATGTTAGGCTTCCACAGTGGGTCGAAGAACTCGCGGCCGACCATTGGCTGCGCCAACTGTACGAAGATGTGGCTTGGGAATCTGTGGCGCAGCTGTCTCGGGTAAAGGACGTAAAGCAAGTTGCGGTTAAACGTTTTTCAGAGTCGGATCATGTTCAACTGGTTACGGTTGAAAACCTCGACTTGGCGACGGGGAAGGTAACACTGAACGTCATTCTTGTCAACGAACTCTTCTACAGCGTTCTGGCAGAAATGACAGGTCTTGAAGTTCAAGGCGATCATCATCTCATGCGCCTGATGCAGGATTTGACTGTGGCAAAACGGGAGTATGATAAGTTGTCAGCAGCTCTCCAGCATGTGCGTCAGACTGGATACGGAATCGTCATTCCTAGCCTAGAGGACATTACCTTTGAGCAGCCGGAATTGATCAAACAAGGTCGCAATTTCGGTATCAAGCTTACCGCCAGCGCACCGTCTATTCACATGGTGCAAGCAAGCATTCAAACCGAAGTGACTCCTTTAGTGGGAACCGAAAAACAGGGTGAAGAGCTTATTCGGTCCCTAACAGAAGAGTTCCAGGATGATCCCGATGCCCTGTGGGAACGCGATTTCCTTGGACGATCGCTGCAAGATATGGTGCGAGAGGGAATTAACAGCAAGCTCTATCGCATGCCCGAAAATGCTCAAGAGAAACTCCAGGAAACGCTCAGCAAGATTATCAACGAAGGAAGCGGCGG
>Ga0265293_10012960_pt1 | contig 10931 bp, 10 predicted proteins | sample Munlanlewell138R_FD_192505 | JGI IMG/M metagenome (GOLD analysis project Ga0265293, IMG submission 192505) | Leachate microbial communities from a municipal landfill in Southern Ontario, Canada - Leachate well 138R | ecosystem: Engineered > Solid waste > Landfill > Unclassified | place: Canada... | reverse complement strand
ACCCGACATGCATGGTGATGAAAACTGTAGCTTCAATCCGGAGCAAGTTTTTGAGATAATTGAAGCAGTGACCGGTGTTAAACCTGAAGTCATCAACGGAAATGGTTCGGTCAATCAGTTTAAAGTAGCTGCGGCTGACAATGATTTACCGACTTATGACTTTGATCAAGAAGACATCAATTTATCGATGTATGTTAATTCTGTTTTACTTAAGCCCTATTTTGAAGCAGTAGATTTGGTTGTCAATGATTGTATGATTGATATAAACGATAAAATTGAGAAAATAGCTGCTTTACAATTAGGTGCACAATCAGATAACGAATTGAGTTTTCTTGAGCTTGAGAATTTTATAAATTCGACTGAAGTTCTGAAGGGATCTTTGCTGTTGTGGGGTGATTGGGCTGTTGATGATGCCGTCAAATCAAATAGTAGCGGAATGATGTATGCCAAAAGTCCAACTCAATGGTCATTACTTAAAAAATTAGCGTTTGTGGCTGCTGCTGATGCAGTAGGTGCCGTTGCAGGGACTTTTGTAGGCAGTTGCATTGTTATCAATGGTGTGCCTGTGTATATTCCTGCCGGTCCTCAAGGTGCTGCAGCCGGTTTAGCCATACTGTCATTTTTAGCATCAAAAATGGTCGGATGGTAATTAAAAGATAAATTATCTGTTTGTTTATTGAGTATCAGCCTGAAAGATATAATTACTTCTTGTAAAATCAACTAAGCTGTTCAGGCTGATATTCTTTTATGCGACCTTTGTCTTTCATGTCAAAATGCATAAAAGTGAATAAGTTATTTCTTGGTGTTTTTATCGTCAATATTCCTATGATTAGCTTTTAGGCTGATTGACCGGATGACAAAGTTTAATAAATAAAAGTATTATCGTATGAAGAAAACATGTTTATTGTTCGTTTTTGCAATGCTTGTGGGTACATCATTTGCACAAGTGAAAACTCCCAAATTTGCATTGGGAATCAGTTCTGATTTTTTAGCTGTTCCACTAACCAATCAAAGTTTTCAAACGCAGCCTGTAGATGTGTATGTTTCCTATATTCCTATTCGGAATCTGAATTTTAAAGTAGGTTATGATCACGCATTGCTTCTTGATGCACAGTCGAAGACCTATGACAGTTTTTCAGGATTGATGATAGGGGCAGGCTACACTGTTTGGAGAGACAAAAGTGGCATCTTTTCTAATGAGCTTGGCTTATCTTTGACTGAATCCTTCAAGGATTTCGCAGCTTTTAAAAATTATCATGCTGATTTAGGAGTACGCTTCAATGTTTTTGATGCGTTTTATTTAGGAACAGGAATAAGATTGAGTCACAATGAATCAACTTTTGTAACTAACACGCCGACTAACAGTCTGAATTGGTTTTTCCAACTTGGATATCAATTTCATTTGACCAAAAAACAAACAGTTGGGAATAAACGCTAATTGTGTGAGGGCGTGATTTGAGTTTGTCTCAAAAGCACACGGAGAACACGGATTTTACTGATTTACACGGAAAATACATTGCAATAGTGTTGTATATATTTGATTATCAGCACATATTAAATCTTCTTTCATCCGGTTCATCAGTATCATTGGTGTGCTGATTGACTTTTGAGACAGCCTCATGATATCAAACATCTGATATATGTACATTTGATTTATCATGCTACACATATCAGATGATTTTATCTTACATCAGATGTTTGACAGTGCTCTTTCTTCGCTTATTGTTATCTTAAAAAAAACCAGATTGATGGTATGCTACAGGAGGTTAGGATTCCCCCTTTTTTCTATATTATTATATTAGGAATCAATAATTTAGACTTGACGAGTTTAGTAAGCCCTGTCTTCGTTGCATGTTGACATTAAAACACAGGAATGAGAGAAAAACGCATAAAAAATACCATGTCCGTCTTCCTCGTATATTGATATCAAAATTCCAATTATTTAGGCGCAGTATAATACAGATAGGCACCGATAATCAGAAACATAATATTGGGTAACCAGACGGCAACAAAAGGCGACATGGCTCCACTGACAGAGAAAGAGGTTGACATGGTGGAGAACAGAATATATAAGGAGCTTAGTGCCAATCCTATCCCTAAATGCAAACCAATACCTCCTCTTACCTTTCTGGAAGCAAGCGAAACGCCCATTAAGGTCATGATAAAAGCCGCAAGCGGCATAGAAAATCTTTTATAATACTCATCTTCAAAGGCTTGGGTGTTGCCGATACCTCTTTTTTTTAACCTTTCTAAGTGTTCTTTCAACTCCCTGTTGTCGAGTTGGGCACTCTCCTTCGAGCTTATAAAAAACTCTTCGGGCTGCACCATGATGGTCGTGTCCAAAGAAGCTCCTTTTGTAATGCTTTCGTGCATCCCGTCGAAATTACGTAAAAGATATTCTGATACTTTCCACTGATACAGCGTGTCCCAACTAATATTTTCGGCAGTTAATCTGGAAGTCAGTATCTTCCCTTCAAACTTTTCCAATGAAAACCTGTAGCCTTTGTTCTGCGATTTTTCGAAACGCTCAATGTACATGATAACACCGGGTTCAATTTCCATTTGGATGTTACGGGCATATCCGGATTTGAATTTTTTTACATATTCGTTTTCAAATGCCAATAATTTTTCGTTGGAAGTTGGAATTACATAACCGCCCAAGAAGAATGACATGATGCAGATCAGTGCTGCTGAAAGAAAATAAGGTTTCATCAACCGTCTGAAACTGATACCATTAGCAAGCATGGCAATGATTTCAGTATCGGAAGCCATTTTTGAAGTGAAAAAAATAACTGAAATAAAGGTGAACAGTGGAGTAAACATGTTCATGTAAAACGGAATGAAATTCAGATAATAATCAAAAACAATGGCTCGGATGGGAGCATTGTTATCAAAAAATTCATCTAATTTCTCAGTCAGGTCAAAAATGACGGCAATGCTTAAAATCAGCACGATAGAGAAAAAGAAAGTCCCTAAGAACTTTTTAATGATGTAAGTGTCTATCCTTTTTAATCCTATTTTCCGGTAATCAAATGCCATCGAATCAATTGTAAATTTCGTCTCTATATCTGTATTTTGACAGCTTTAAACTTCAAGGTAAAATTGCTCCGGAAAACGAGCGTGCACATTTTTGTAAAACGACCGAATGTATTTTAAATCAGCCTTTTCATCCCCCGTGGGAATAAAAATTTCAGTTATCCCCATTTCTTTTTTCTTATAATCTATATAAGCCAATTGGATAGGGACATTTGCTTTTAAGGCGATCTGATAGAATCCCATTTTCCATCTTTTCACCAAAGAGCGTGTGCCTTCAGGCGTTATAGCAATGTGAAAAGTATCAGATTGCCTGAATCTTTCTGCTATTTGATCGGTAACAGTTGTTTTTTTGTTCCTTTCAATAGGGACACCGCCCATGGCATCGAAAATATAGTTGAACGGAAAGACAAACCATGATTTTTTAATCATAAAGGACGATTCTCTTTTCAATGCCCAATAGCTTAACTTTCCGATTATAAAATCCCAATTACTCGTGTGTGGCGCAACGCATACAACGCTTTTGGGAGGTTCATCTACCGTGATATTTATTGACCATCCCGCTATCCGCAGTATCCAACGACTCAATTTTTGCATGCTATATAAGTTGAATTGAGTGCAAAGCTACAATTTTTTTGTTGATAACTTGCTTGTCGATAAACCAAAAAACTATCAGTTTATTTGTATTTTTGTAAGTTGAAAAATTAAGATGTATGAAGTTTTTAGATGAATTAAATGATAATCAACGAAAAGCAGTTGAATTTGTAGATGGGGCTTCGCTGATTATTGCCGGTGCCGGGTCCGGAAAAACGCGTGTACTGACTTATAAAATTGCCTATTTGTTGAAAAAGGGTTTTGCTCCGTCTTCCATTTTAGCCTTGACATTTACGAATAAAGCAGCCCGTGAAATGAAGAGTAGAATCTCCGATTTAGTAGGAGAGCAGATAGCACGCTATTTATGGATGGGGACTTTCCACGCTGTGTTTTCAAGGATCTTAAGATCAGAAGCCGATAAAATAGGATTCACTAATAATTTCAGCATTTACGATACTGCTGATTCCAATTCCTTAGTCAAATCCATCATTAAGGGATTAAACTTAGACGATAAAACTTACAGACCGGGTATGGTACACAACCGAATTTCGGCAGCTAAAAATAATTTGATTACTCCCGGTGCTTATGCATCTAATGCTGAACTGTTGGCTGCTGACAAACACGCCCGTGTACCGCGCATGCAAGAGATTTACAGCATCTATACTGAAAGGTGCAAGCAAGCTGATGCCATGGATTTTGACGATTTGTTGCTGCAAACCAATATATTGTTTCGCGATCACCCTGAAGTCTTGCAGAAATATCGTGAAAGATTTAATTATATCTTGGTGGATGAATATCAGGATACTAATTATGCTCAATACCTGATAGTTAGGAAACTTTCCGAAGGACATGAACGCATTTGTGTAGTAGGAGACGACTCGCAAAGTATCTATTCTTTCAGGGGAGCCAATATTGATAATATCCTTCAGTTTAAAAGCAATTATCAGTCGGCACAAGTCTTTAAGTTGGAACGTAACTATCGTTCTACCAAGATGATAGTCAGCGCAGCCAACAGTTTGATTGACAAAAACAAAAATCGAATACCCAAGGAAGTTTATACAGAAAAACAAGATGGAGAGAAAATCAAAGTATTGCAACTATACTCTGATTTTGAGGAAGCTGCCATCGTTTCCGAATATATCAAAGACCTGAAAGAATCAGAAGAATATGCTTATAAAGAGATTGCGATTTTGTACCGCACCAATGCACAATCGCGTGTGTTGGAAGATCAAATGCGCAAAGGAGCTGTTCCCTATAGAATCTATGGTGGACTTTCTTTCTATCAACGTAAGGAGATTAAAGATGTGATCGCCTATTGTCGTTTGATATGTAACCCTGCCGATGAAGAGGCACTAAAACGCTGTATCAATACACCTACCCGTGGTATAGGAGATACTACGGTGAATAAAGTGTTGGAAACGGCTATGTTACACGGTGTTACTGCTTGGGAGGTGATGGGCGATATCTTAAAGTATAATTTGCCGGTCCATACAGGGACAGCCAATAAACTGACGGATTTTAAGAAGATGATATCAACTTTTATGGAGCAAAAAGATGTGTTGGATGCTTACCAATTGGTTGATTCAGTGATTAAAACAACGGGATTAATCAGAGATACCTACACAGATAATTCTCAAGAAAGTATCAGCAGGCGTGAGAATATTGAGGAGTTGGTCAATGCAATCCGCGAGTTTTCTGAGACGAAAGCAGATGCGGGTGAACAGGCTTTGTTGGCTGATTTTCTGGCTGAAGTTTCATTGCTGACCGATCAAGATACGGACAAAAATGGAGATGAAGATAAAGTTACCCTGATGACGGTGCATGCTGCCAAAGGCTTGGAATTTAAGGTCGTGTTTGTGGTAGGAATGGAGGAAGAATTATTTCCATCGGCTTTTTCTGTGGACAGCGCTCGTGAATTAGAAGAGGAAAGGCGTTTGTTTTATGTAGCAATTACCAGGGCAGAAGAGCGTTGCTTTATCACTTACGCCAAATCCCGTTATAAAAACGGGCAGTTGAATTTTGTCAATCCCAGCCGTTTTATCAAAGATATCGACTCGGAATATTTGGATTTTCCTGTGCAGCAAACCAACAAACCGTCATCCCATTTTATTGATGATGAGATAGAGGACTTCTCAGGTTTCAGAAATGTAGGAACTCGTTCTACTCGGTCTTCTACCCGCACTTATTATCCGAAGCAACAAGCGCAGGAAAAACCTGTTTACTACGATACGCCAAGCGCTGCTCGCAAGCTCACCAAATTGGGAACTTCACCCAAAGCGCCAGTATCTGATTCAGATGCAAGTGGATCATTCACCCCCACTATCCCGGTGGGAAAGTTTGTGAAGCATGCCATGTTTGGCATAGGGAAAGTCCTTTCAGTCAGCATGTCCGGTGCCAATGAGAAAGCGGAAATCGACTTTGGCGAAAAAGGGGTGAAGACCTTGTTGCTTAAATTTGCAAAATTAGAGGTGTTGGATTAAATTACACACAATGAAGAAATACTTATTGGTTTTACTTGGTTTTTTGTTTGTGTTTACTGTCTTTTCTCAAGAAGAGACGAAAAGTTTATACAGTGGCGGAATGCTGATTCTTCAACCCGGTATGACCATCACCGGTAATGACCATCAGGACATTCGGCATCTAAGTACGGCGATAGGTGGTATCCTACGTTTGTATTTTTATGATTATTGGACGGCAGGTTTGTATGGAGGAAGTCAAAAAACGAATTATCCCACGGCAGGCTCACAAAATTCATATCTAAATCTCGGTTATGGCGGTGCCTTCTTTGGATACAGTCAGCAGATCCATAAATTGAGATTTACGGCTTCTCTTTTTGCAGGCATGGGTGCTATCAGTAATTTGCATGTCAGCAATCAAATGGACAATCAGTTGACGGATGCTGATCTTTATAAAGTTTCTACTTTTCTATATTCACCTATACTCAGTGTTGATTATGCCTTGAGTCGGAGAATTTACCTAACGGGACAAGTGGTGTGTCTAACCGGAAAATACAATGCATCTCCATTTTATAATCCTGTATTTCAGTTGGGATTACTGTTCAGCAGGTAAATTTGTGGAGGATTGATTCAGTGTTTTTGTTACTAAAGCTGTCAAGTTTAATCCAAATATCGCCGGCATGTATGAATTTGTGCCGTTTAGTTTGGCTTTTTTGCTATCCCATGTAGAGATTTGATTGGAATCAGTAGCAGGATTAACAGACGGGTCTAAGGCGGTCTGTTCTCCCTTATTTGCATATATCTCATCGCTGTAAACACACAGGAATTTCTTGCTGACTCCGCCCTGTTTTTTTATTTTTGCACGTAGAGCTGCCGCAAGTGGACAGCCATTTACTTTCCAAAACTCTGCAATTTTGACCCGAGTCGGGTCTGTTTTTAAAGCGGCTCCCATCGAGGAAAAGAAAACTGCATCGGTTTTGGTGGCTTCTTGAATTAAATGTGCTTTATTGGCTAAACTGTCGATGGCATCAATGATGAAGTCGTAGTTTTGCAGTTTGAAAGATGCAGCTGTTTCCGGAGCATAAACAGCTTGCAAAGCGATTATGTCTGCTTGCGGATTGATGGAGAGCAATCGTTCTTTCAAAACTTCTACTTTAACTCTTCCGACAGATTCGGTAGTCGCAATCAGTTGCCGATTGATGTTTGTTGCGCTGACTACATCTGAGTCCACGATGGTCAGACTGCCTATTCCCATGCGAATCAAAGCTTCAGCACACCAACTGCCCACACCTCCGACTCCAAATAAAATGACACGTGCAGCCCGGGCTTTGTTTATAAAGTCTTTACCATACAACAGTTCGGTCCGCTGAAACATTTCCATCATACATTGCAAAAAAAGATTTGCAAAAGTAATACTTTCATTCAAATCACCAATCACTGATTCACTATTCACTATTCGTTCTTCGTTTTTCGTTCTTCACCAACAATTCCCCATTTCACAAAAATATTGTACCTTTGTTGCTTGAAAAAAATCGATGTTTTATGAGTCAAACTGAACAGCAATTCGATCAGATTGCAGCAATTTGTAAAGAGATTTATTCATCTAAGATGAAGGATTACGGGGCTTCTTGGCGTATTATGCGTACTCGTTCCGTGACCGATCAGATTTTCATCAAAGCCAATCGCATCCGCAGCATTGAAATCAAAGGTGTCTCCAAAGTGGATGAAGGAATACGCTCTGAGTTGATAGGAATTGTGAATTATGGGATTATCGGACTGATACAGTTGCAATTAGGTGTGTCTGATGTGGATGATATCAGTTACGATCGGGCTTTGCAACTGTATGATCAATATATGCAGGAAGCCAAAGAACTGATGATGAATAAGAATCATGATTATGATGAGGCTTGGCGTTCGATGCGCATGGAATCTTATACTGATTTGATTTTGATGAAAATCAACAGAACCAAACAGATAGAAGATAATGACGGTGAAACTTTAATTTCTGAGGGTATAGATGCTAATTATTTGGATATGATTAACTATGCTGTTTTCGGTTTGATTAAGATGGAGGAATGTTCTTGAAAACTAAAGGCGTGACATATGGTAAAACTTCTAAATCGACGAAATTGCTTGGGGCTACTTCCATATTCTTGCACGTCAATAGAGTTTTAGTCGGACTACTGTTTATCTTTTCAGGTTTCGTAAAAGCCGTGGACCCATTAGGTACTGTCTATAAAATTGAAGATTATCTGATTGCCTTTGACGGTTTTTTTCTTAGTCTGACCTTCCTGGCTTTCCCCGCTGCCGTTTCCTTGATTGCTTTAGAACTTTTAATCGGATTGAATTTGTTGTTTCAAGTACGTTTTAAATTGACTACGTGGACAGCTTTGGTGTTTATGATGATTATGACTGCATTGACCTGGTATATAGCAATTTATAATCCGGTATCAGATTGTGGTTGTTTTGGTGATGCAATTGTCATTTCAAATTGGCAGACATTCTATAAAGATGTGGTATTGCTGATGATGAGCATTATCCTTCTTCTCGGGCATAAGCATTTTAGAAAAATTTATCAAACCCGCTTTGAGTGGGTGCTCTTGGTTGTGTTTGTTTTTGCGTCTTTTGGTTTTATGACTTATAACTTAACGCATTTGCCTCTTCTTGATTTTAGACCTTATAAGATAGGCGTGAATATTCAAGAAGCCATGAGTTATCCGAAGGATGCACCGGAGGATGTGTATGAATATGTATTTACATACGAAAAAGATGGAGTGGTAAAGGACTTTTCTTTTGAAGAAATTCCGGACACTACCTGGACTTTTGTTACGCAGGAAACTAAATTAGTAGCTAAAGGGTATCAGCCGCCCATACAGGATTTTGATATTGTAACGGCAAATTACGAAAACTTGACAGATGAAATTTTATCCTATCAAGGTACTACCTATTTGATATTGTCGTATGATTTGCACTTGATGTCCGACAAAAGTGTAGAACGCATCCAGTCTTTTGTGGCACACCAACGCAAGCAAAATCAAAATGTAAAAATTTATGCTTTAACAGCTTCTTCAACAGAAGATATACAAGCATTTAAATCAAGCTATAAACTTGATTTTCCTTTTTATAAAACTGATCCTATTACGCTTAAAACAATGATTCGATCCAATCCCGGCATCATGCAATTGAAAGCGGGCACGATCATGGGAAAATGGAATTGGAGGCAAGTCGCACCCTAAATCCTCAAGTATCTGTCATAAACTCTTTCAGAGGATAAGATTACGAGGTACGGGGTAAATAATGAGTAAGCAGATACAATAAAATAACTACATAAAAACAAACAAATAAATTAAAAATCAATTATGAGAAAAAAAATTGTTGCAGGTAACTGGAAAATGAACAAAACTTTACAAGAGGGTTTAAGTTTGGCGAATGAGTTGAATGCCATATTAGCAAATGAAACTCCAAATTGTGACGTAGTCATTGGTACGCCTTTTATTCATTTAGCCGGTGTGGCATCTGCCGTTGATACTAATAAAATAGGTGTAGCGGCACAGAATTGTGCAGATAAAGAATCCGGAGCATATACCGGTGAGGTGTCAGCTGCCATGGTGAAGTCAACCGGTGCCGGCTACGTGATTTTAGGTCATTCAGAACGTCGCGCTTATTATGGAGAGACTGCTGAAACATTAAAAACCAAAGTTGAATTGGCATTGAAAAATGAATTAACTCCCATTTTCTGTATCGGCGAAGTGTTGGAAGAGAGAGAATCAAACGTTCATTTTGAAGTAGTTAAATCCCAAATCATTGATTCTTTATTTGATTTGTCAGCGGCAGATTTCAGCAAAATCATTTTAGCGTACGAACCTGTGTGGGCTATTGGAACCGGTAAGACTGCCACAGCAGCACAAGCTCAGGAGATGCATGCGTTCATTCGTCAGACCTTGGCTTCCAAATACGGTCAGGCAGTTGCCGATAATTGTTCTATCCTTTATGGTGGAAGCTGTAACCCGGGTAATGCCAAAGAATTATTTTCAAATCCCGACGTAGATGGTGGGTTAATTGGAGGTGCTTCTTTGAAAGCGGCGGACTTCAAAGCTATTATTGATGCATTTTAAAAACAACCCGCAACCCAAACCCGCAACCCGAACCCGCAACCCGCAACTCGGAACCCGTAACTCGTAATGGCAAAAACCAAAAACGTCTATATCTGTCAGCATTGCGGCAACGACTCTCCCAAATGGATAGGCAAATGCCCCGTTTGTGGAGAGTGGAATTCTTATGTCGAAGAAATCATCAGCAAGGAAAGCAAACAAAGTGTTCAACTTGCCGGTATTCAAATGACAAAGGAAAAGCCGCAATTGATTTCGGAAGTAGAGACAACAGAAGAAATCAGAATTGATTCAGGATCGGTTGAACTGAACAGGGTGTTGGGAGGCGGATTGGTTGCCGGTTCGTTGGTGCTGATTGGCGGTGAACCGGGAATTGGTAAATCTACTTTGGTATTACAGGTTGTACTAAAAATAAAATCCAAGAAAGTACTGTATGTCTCGGGAGAAGAGAGCGTCAATCAAATCAAACTAAGGGCAGAAAGACTTGGTTCCGAAGCTGATTCTGTCTATGTTGTCAGTGAAACCTCTTTAGAAGAAATTTTTGTCCACATCCAAAACATCCAACCGGACTTGGTGGTTGTAGATTCCATTCAAACGGTTTCGACAAGCACCATTGATTCATCCCCCGGCTCAGTGTCGCAGGTGCGCGAATGTGCTGCGGCATTGCTGAAGTATTGTAAGATGTCGGCGGTTCCCGTTTTGTTGATCGGTCATATCAACAAAGAGGGGAGTATTGCCG
>Ga0265293_10012957_pt1 | contig 10934 bp, 14 predicted proteins | sample Munlanlewell138R_FD_192505 | JGI IMG/M metagenome (GOLD analysis project Ga0265293, IMG submission 192505) | Leachate microbial communities from a municipal landfill in Southern Ontario, Canada - Leachate well 138R | ecosystem: Engineered > Solid waste > Landfill > Unclassified | place: Canada... | reverse complement strand
GCTTTGGTGAATACGCAGACTATATGTGTGACCCCCCTACCTAGAAAAGAGGTGATATATGTGGCTAAAAAGAAAGAGTTAACAGTAGATGAAAGAATAAAAAAAGAAATGCGCAGACTTAAAAGAATTTACAAAAACATAGATAAAGATAATAAAGCAATTATTGATGGACTGATTCAACGTGCCGCATATATGCGGATTACTTTAGAAGACTGGGAAAATGATTTATTAATTAACGGTCCGGTTGAAATGTTTACACAGTCTGAGAAGACAGATCCATACGAAAGGGAAAGGCCGGTTGCAAGATTATATAATACAATGAATAAGAACTATCAAAGCATAGTAAAACAGCTTAGCGACTTAGTGCCTAAGCCTGAAGCGATAAAGAAAAAAGATGGTGATGGATTTGACGAATTTATCAACAATAGAGAGGATTGATCCGGAATTAATATTTGGTATCACTAAACCGGTCAAAGATAAAAAGGGGGTATTAAAATATCCGGACAATTATAATCCTATACTTGAGTATTGGGATTTGATAGAATCAAGAAAAGAAATAGTAAGTAACAAAATATATAGGACATATAAAAAAATAGTGTATGAACTCACAAACAAAAATAGTGAGTTTTTTTATTCGCCAAAACGAGCCAACCACATAATAGAATTTGGGGAAAATTATTGCCGCCACAGTAAGGGTAAAATGGGCGGTAAGAAAATTGTTTTTGAACTATGGGAAAAAGCTTTACTTGCTACTTTATTCGGCTTTATAGACATCGAAGGAAACCGGCAATATCGGGAAGGCATATTGATTGTTGGCAAGAAAAATGGGAAGTCCCTTATAGCTTCTGTGATAGGACTTTATTTGCAAGTGGCGGACGGAGAAGCAGGACCAGAAATATATGCAGTGGCCACCAAAAGAGACCAGGCTAAAATAATATGGTCAGAAGCAAAAAGAATGCGTAATAAATCACCGTCTTTAAGAAATAGAATTAAGGCCCTGGTTGCTGAGTTAGTAAGTGATTTTAATGATGGTATCTTCAAACCTTTAGCCAGTGATGTGGATACATTGGATGGTCCAAACATTCACGGAGCTTTGCTAGATGAAGTTCATCAATGGAAAAATGGAATGGCTTTATATGACATTATTGTAGACGGTACATCAGCAAGAGAGCAGCCTTTTGTTTTCATCACATCAACTGCCGGGAAGATAAGAGAAGATATATATGATCAAAAGTATGATGAAATAGAACGAATTATTAATGGGTATTTTGACCCCGGCGGATATAAGGATGAGAGGACTATTGCTTTTGTTTATGAAATAGATAAACGGAAAGAATGGATGGAACCTAAGGCTTGGAGAAAAGCTAACCCCGGGCTTGGTACAATAAAGAATCTTAAAACACTGAGAGCAAAAGTAGAAAAAGCAAAAGAAAACCCACTACTTGTTAAAAATCTTGTCTGCAAGGAATTTAATATAAGAGAAACATCAGGAGAATCATGGCTTACTTTTGAGCAACTTAATAATATGGCCACTTATGACTTATCTGTATTGAAGCCAAGATATGGAGTAGGAGGAAGCGATTTATCATCTACAACGGACCTAACAAATGGTACAGTAATTTTTATGGTACCAGAAGATGAAACTATTTATGTTTTGCAAATGTATTGGCTTCCGGAAGAACTATTGGATAAAAGAGCTAAAGAAGATAAAATTCCATATGATATTTGGAAGGAAATAGGGCTACTAAGGTCAACGCCGGGGAATAAAGTACATTACAAATATGTAGCGGACTGGTTTTTAGAAGTACAAAATAAGTATGACATTTATATTCCTTGGCATGGGTACGATGGGTGGTCTGCTGAATACTACGTTGAAGAAATGAGAGGATATTTTGGTAAAGATGGAATGGAGGCGGTAATTCAAGGTAAAAAAACTTTGTCAGGTCCTATGGGAAGATTGGGTGCAGATCTTGAGAGTAAGAGAATTAACTATAACAACAATCCTATTTTAAAATGGTGTTTATCAAATACATCAGTAGATATTGACAAGAATAATAATATTCAACCAATTAAAACAAGTAATCAAAGAAGAAGAATAGATGGTACAGCAGGATTGTTAAATGCTTATGTAGTTTTAGAAAGACATTATGAAGACTATATTAATATGATTTAGGGAGGTGGTAAATTGGGATTATTTGATAGGTTTAAAAACAAAACAGTTACCCTAATAAAATATAAATTAATGACAGATGAGGGAAGCGGCTTTTATTCTTGGGGAGGCAATTTATATCAAAGTGATATAGTAAGAGCGGCTATAAGACCTAAAGCAAGGGCAATGGGAAAATTAGTAGGTAAACATATAAGAGAAACCATAAAACCAGATGGAACCAAGGAATTAAAAATAAATCCGGAACCTTATATTAGGTTTTTATTAGAAGAACCAAACCCTTATATGACAGGACAAATGCTTCAGGAGAAAATGGCCGTACAACTTGAACTTAATAATAATGCATTTGCTTACATTAATCGTGATGAAAATGAAATGCCTATTGAAATTTATCCTATAACAGCAACTTATGTGAGGGCTATACAGGATAAAAAGGGAGAAACATATTTAGAATTCACATTAAGGCAAAACGGAAAGGCTGTAACTTTTTCATATACCGACATAATACACCTTAGAAAAGATTTCAATAATAATGAAATATTTGGAGATAGTCCTGCTAAATCATTAACACCATTGATGGAAATTATCAATACTACAGACCAAGGAATTGTTAAGGCTATAAAAAATTCAAATATAATAAAATGGTTATTAAAATTCACTCAAACACTGAGACCGGAAGATATAAAAAAAGCTACTAAGCGGTTTATAGATGATTATATGAATGTTGAGTCAGATACAGTTGGAGCGGCTGCTACTGATGCAAAGGCAGATATTATTCAAGTTGAACCTAAAGACTATGTACCAAATGCATCCCAGATGGATAAGACAGTACAAAGGATTCTATCATTTTTTAATACCAATATAAAGATAATACAAGGTAGTTATACAGAAGATGAATGGATAAGCTATTACGAAGGCAGTATAGAGCCTGATGTAGTTCAAAACAGCGGAGAATATACAAGAAAACTGTTCTCACGCCGAGAGAGGGGCTTTGGTAATAAGATTATTTTTGAAAGTTCAAACTTAACTTTTGCTAGCATGAATACAAAACTTGGATTGGTAGCTTTGGTAGATAGAGCAATACTTAACCCCAATGAAGTTAGGGAAATACTCAATTTAGCTCCTAGAGAAGGTGGAAATGAGTACATTAGAAGATTAGATACAAGACCAGCGGATGAATAGGAGGTGGGAAAATGGCTAGAAAGGTAAATATCAAAGGTCCAATAATTGAAGATAGTGATGCTTGGATTTATGAATGGTTTGGAATTGCTGCTACAAGTCCTAAAATAGTAAATGATATTGTTGAAAAAGCAAATGGTGAGGATTTAGAAGTTATAATAAATAGTGGAGGTGGTAGTGTATTTGCCGGTTCAGAAATATATACTGTGTTAAAAGATTATTCCGGCAATGTATTAGTAAAAATAGTGGGATTAGCGGCAAGTGCTGCAAGTGTTATTGCCATGGCAGGTGATAAAATAAAGATGTCTCCAACCGCACAGATAATGATACATAATGTATGGTCTTATGCGGAAGGAGACTATAGGGAAATGGAGCATACAGCTGAAATTTTAAAAAATGCAAATAAAACTATTGCTAATGCTTATGAAATAAAAACCGGAAAAACACAAGAAGAATTACTAAAGCTTATGGATGGAGAAACATGGATGACACCTAAACAAGCTAAAGAGTTAGGATTTATTGACGAAATAATGTTTGAAGAAACACAACTTGTTGCTAATATTAATTACTCCGGACTTCTTCCACCGGAAGTAATAAATAAAATAAAAAATGAATTTAATAAAAACAAAAAGAATCCGCTAAATGAAGCGGATATTTTATTTCAAAAAACTAAATTTGAATATTTAAAATTGAAAGGGGACAAAGAATAATGAATAAAGAGAAATATTTAGAGTTGAGAAACGCTCTATTGTCGGAAATTGAAAAACATATTGGAAATGGAGAACTAGAAGACTCAGAAGCAAAAATGAAAGAAGTAGAAGAACTAGACAACAAGTGGGAAGAAATTAAGTTGGCAAATGCTAATTTAAATGCTTTAAAAGATAATGCAAAAGCAATTGATTTAACTAACAAAAATATAGACCTGAAAGGAGGAACTATAGTGGAAGAGATTTCAGATAAAACTATTGTAGACGAGTCAAAACTTTATGAAAATGCATGGGCGAAAAGTATTGTTGGAATAAAGTTAGAAAATGAAGAGCTAGAAGTATTCAACAAAGTAAATTCAGAATTTAAAAATGATAGCCCTTATACCCATGATACTCAAATAACAACATTGATACCTAAAACAGTAGTTGAAGGTATCTGGAAAAGAGCAGAAGAGCAATATCCTTTATTGGGAGATGTAAGAAAATATAATGTACGAGGAACCTTAAAAATTAATAAACATACTGCAATAACTCAAGGAGATGCAGCTTTCTACGATGAAGACACTGCCACTACAGATGAGGTAAATACCTTTGGAGAACTAGTACTAAGTGGCCATGAGTTATCAAAAGTGGTTACTGTATCATGGAAAATGAGATCAATGAGTGTAGAAGATTTTATACCATTTATTAAACGAGAACTAGGAGACAGAATAGGAGCAGCAATGGGAACAGCAATAGCAAGTGGAGCAGGTTTAGCAAGCGGAGAACCTGAGGGAATAGAAACTGCATTAGCAGCAGAAGGTAATACACCACAAATAGTTACCTATAATAATGATTCCAATAAAATTAGCTATGACAAAATAGTACAAGCAATTGCTAAAATTCATTCTAGTTATTTAAATGGATGTGCTGTATATGCTAACAATGCAACTATTTGGAATAAGCTTGCTACTTTAAAAGATGATGAAAAAAGGCCACTGTTTATTCCTGATGTAACAGCAGGTGGAGTAGGTAAAATGTTTGGTATGACAGTTAAAGCAGATGCTGGCATTACAGCAAATTATATTTTAATTGGTAATGCAGATAGAGGATATGTAATGAACACCAATGAACCTATGAGTCTAGCAACAGAAGAACATGTTAAGGCTAGAACAGTAGACTATGCAGCATATGCTATTGTTGATGGTGGAGTGCTTGATACGCAAGCTTTTGCACTAGTAAAAAAATCATAGTAACCGTTAACCCTGACTTTGCCACATTCGACCTTAATACAAAAGGTGACGGTTACAAGGATGTGGTGTTGACGGTTGCCGATAATGTCGGTGGAGTAACCATTGAAGCTGTGAAGAAAGGAGAAACAACCTTAACTTTAGATACTCATTATACAAAAACAACAAATACAATTACTATAAAGAAAACATATTTAGAAACATTGGGCGAAGATGAGTATAATTTCACAGTAGAAACCGATAAAGGAGATACAGAAGCAGTAATAAAAATAATCGACACTACAACAATATATGCAGATCCAGATACTGCAATATTTGATAAAAATACATTAGGCGAAGATTATAAGGATATAGAAATTGAAGTAAAACATAATACTGAAGATGTAACTTTATCATCAGTAAAAAATGGTGAGAGCACGCTAGAAGCGGATACAGATTATACGGTAGAAGGACTAAAAGTAACTATTGCAAAAGAATTTTTAGCAGAAATAACAGAAGAATCAGTAACTATAACTTTTGTAACTAATAAAGGTAACGCAGAAGCAGTTATTACAATTGAAGATAGTGCCGATGTAGGTTAGGAGGAATCGCTGATGAAACTAAAAATAATCAAGCGATTAAAAGATAAGTATACTGGGGAGATTATCCTCCCCGGTGATATCTTAATAACAGATGAGCTGAACCGAATAAAAGACTTAATAAACAGAGAGATAGCCGAGGTAACCAAAAAAGAAATAATATTATTCCTAGACAAAAAAGATATAGTGTATAACCCTAAAATGAAAAAGGAAGAATTAATTGCACTGCTAGGTGGTGATTAAATGTTGCTTGAGGATGTAAAAGCAATATTAAGAATAGATGGCAACGATTTAGATACAGAAGTTGATGATTTAATTGAAGCAGCAAAGTTAGATTTATTTAATGCTGGGATTAACATTAATAAAACAATAACAATTACCGAAAGCATGGTACCAGAGGCAACGGAAGAGGTTCCAAATCCTGAGCCTATAGTAACAAACATGGAAGTAATAGATCCACTTTTAAAACGTGCTATTATCACATATTGCAAAGCATATTTCGGTTATGATGATACAACAGGAAAATTTGAGCAATCGTATATTAGTTTGAAACAGCATCTTTCTTTATCTCAAGAATATATGGTAGGTGAAGATGGATGAAAGAAGATATGAGAAATAGAGTGGAAGTATGGAGTTATACTACGTATAATAACAAACTAGGAGAGATAACTCATAAACCAAAAAAAATAATAACTATTTGGGCTGCAATTATTCCACAAACCGGGAGTCTGCAAAAACAACAAGCAGAAACAGTCCTATCTAATGTAACTCATAAAATAATTACCCGATATTCATCAGGAAAAAGTATAACTCAAGACATGTGGCTAATTTATCAAGGAAAAAGATTTGATATTAAGTTTATACTTAATCCCTTTTATAAAAACGAAACTTTGGAACTCTTTTGTGAGCAGGTGATAGAGTAATGGCATCAGACATATTTGACATTAAAGAATTAACAGAATTCGAACAAAATTTAATAGACTTAGCACATAAAGAAATGCCTATTGAATCAATAAAATTTCTTAGGGGTGAAGCCAAGGAATTAAGAAAAATAACTAAAGCAAAAGCTAAAGAGAAAATAAAGAAAAAGACAGGCAATCTTTTAAAAGGGATAAAATATGGTAGGGTTTATAGGTTTAAAGATAATAATGGTTTAAGTATAAGAGTTTATGGTGGAAAACCTGCTTACCATGTTCATTTATTAGAATACGGGCATAGGCAAGTAACTAAAGATGGAAAAGAAGTAGGATTTGTAAAAGGTAAACATTTCTTTGAAGAAGCTGCTAGTAAGTTTGAATCTGAACATTACAACAATGTTCAGAAATTTATTGATGAACTATTGGACAAGGGTTTATAGGGGGGTGATTATATTATCGCTTTATTTGATATCAATAAGAGTATAAATGCTAAAATAGCACAGACATTAAAGAAAACTAAATTTAAGAATGTTCCCCTTATGGCAGAGGATATTTCAGAGCCTATAGTAAGACCTTCAATTAAAGTGATGATAGAAGAGTCTAATGCTTCAAGGTATAATGCTAATTGCAAAGAGAGAAAACTTACATGCAGGATATACTTTTTTGCAAAAGATAGATACAAATATAAGGGTGATAATTTACTTATGAGGGACATATTGGAAAATGTTTTTATTGAAGGTATAGAAGTAAAAAAGGTATTTATCCCTATAGATTCAATTGAAAGCGACATAGTAGATACAGTTTTAATATGCAGCATGGATTTATACTTCACCGAATTATTGCCTGATAGCATGTTACCTCACGAAAAAGGGAAGCCGATGAAAAAACTAAATTATAAAGGAGTGATATTGTGATAACGTTACCGAACATAGAAGTGATTTTTAAACAGCTTGCAGGTTCCTTAATTGAACGTAGCGCAAGAGGAATAGCGATACTTATAGTAAAAGATAACACAAATAAAACCTTTGACTTAAAAGAGTATAAAACTATTTTAGGAGTAGAACAAGATAAGACAAAGTATACAACAGCAAACTTGCAATACATTAAAGATATTTTTAACTTTAGTGTAAATAAGGTAGTAGTTATACGAATTGATGCAGATGGGGATGTTGCCGATGCTTTAGAAACTATTGAAAAGAACTTTAGCACCGGCTGGATTACTATAGCCGCAGGAGAACCGGGAGAGTTTGCTACATTAGTTAGCTGGGTTAAGTCAATGGAACTGTTAAGAAAAACTTATAAAGCTGTAGTTCATAAAGCGGCAGCTCCTGATAGTAAACATATAGTAAATTTCTACAATGATAATGTAATATTTGAAGATGTAGCGAGAGGAGAAAAATCAGGAGAACATTATTGTCCTTCTCTTATTGGCATATTGGCAAGCTGTAATGTGCAACGTGGAAGTACTTATTTTAGATGTTCAAACTTAGCTAGAGTTGAAGAGGTAGCAGATAATGATGCAGCAGCAGCAGATGGTAAATTTATTCTTATAAATGATAACGATAAAGTAAAAGTGGCACTTGGTATTAATTCATTGACAACTACTGATGGTATCACAGCAACAGAAGACATGAAGTTTATTGATACAGTTGAAGTTATGGACCTTATTAATGACGATATATCATCCGTATTTAAGAACGAATATTTAGGCAACTATAAAAACAACTATGACAATCAGATATTATTTATTAGTGCTGTAAATACTTATTTCAAAGCATTAGCTAAGGATGATATCTTAGACAATAATTATAATAACAGAGCGGATGTAGATATAGAAGGACAGAGGCAAGCATGGATAAGCGTAGGGAAAAAAGAAGCGGAGACTTGGAGTGATTTAGAAGTTAAACTGAATGCTTTGAAACGAACTGTATGTTTAGCAGGAGATGTGAAAATTCTTGGTACAATGGAAAATCTTAAATTCACAGTCTCGTTATTTTAGGGGGTGAAGATATGTCTGATGCAAATAGAATATTGACAGGGAATAGTGGTAATGTATGGATTAACGGAAAACTATTGACAACAATAAAATCTATAGAACTAAAAGTAACAGGGAATTTTGAAGATGTAAATATATGTGGAGATAATGCTACTTATAACAGATTTTTAGGGTGGAGCGGAGAAGGCACTTGCACATGGGGTAAAGTAGATAGTACAGTATTAAAGCTATTAGCTGATAGTTATAAGACCGGCGATATGCCCGAAATAAAGATTATTAGTAAACTAACCGACAAAACTACTAAGAAAAGCGAAAGAGCTGCAGTAAGTGAAGTAGTTTTTACTGAATTTTTCCTAACAAAATTTGAAGCAAAGACAATGGTAGATGAGGAAATACCTTTAAAATTTAGCGACTATGAAGTATTGGAAACAATTTAGAATAAGCACTCTTACCAGGGTGCTTTTCTTTATATCTATAGGAGGTGCTTATGAGTAAAGTAAAAAAAGCAACATTCAAAGATTTAATTGTGAAGAAGATTCAAAAAGAAGAATCGATTACAAAAGTAAAAGATATTTATGTAAGTAGTATGAATGCGACTCTAACTTTTAAAAAGCCAAAAGACGATTTTATTTTAAATGCTATAGATGAAATGGGAGATATGAAAAGCACAAGAGTAATAGTAGAAGTTTATGAGAAATTAATATATCACTGCTGCGAGATGCTACAAGATCCGGAGTTGCATAAGGAGTTAGAAGTCGTGGATCCATTAGATACAGTCAATGCTTTATTTGACTTGCAGGATAAGATGGAGATAGGGGAACAGCTAATGGACTTTTTTGACCTTAATCAAAGAAATGAAGAAGTAAAAAACTTATAGAGCGCAATGCAGAATTTAATATGTTTGCATTTTACGCTGTGCGAGGGCATAGCTTAAACGATTTGGCTAATTTATCATATTTAGAAAAAGCATTTCTGCATTATGCGCGAGAAGAATATTACAAAGAAGAAGTATCAAAATATAAAGCTTTATTTGAATCGAGGTGATAAAATGGCTAGTAAAACAATAAATACTATATTAAACCTCAAAGATAATTTTAGTAAAACAGTAAAAAAGACCACAGATAATACTAAGAAATTTCAAAGACAAATAAAACAAGCAGAGAATCAAGCAAAAAAAATGAGAGAGTCTGTAAGTAAGGGTTTTAAAATTATTAGTGCCGGTGCAGTGGCTGCAGGGGTGGGAATGTTTGCCTTGGTTAACAAAACAGCTGAGGCTATGGATGAAGTTGACAAAATGAGCGAAAGAACAGGACTTACAAGGGAAAGGTTACAAGAACTAAAATATGCGGCAGCACAATGTGATGTTGAATTTACTACCTTGGAAAATGGTGTTAAAATGTTGACGAAAAATATGGGCAAAGCTGATGAAGAAAGCAAAAGAATGGTAGATGCTTTTGAAAAAATGGGCATTGAAATAAAAGATGGTAATGGAAATATAAAATCATCAACTGAATTATTTGAAGAAAGCATTAAAAAATTAGCAGATATGGAGGACCAAACGGAAAGGAATATAGTAGGACAAAAGATATTTGGAAACAGTTATCAGGATATGATCCCATTATTAAATCAGGGAAGTAAAGGCATAAAGGAATTGACTGATAGATCCAGGGAGTTGGGTTTGGTAATTGATGAAGAAGCGGTAAAAGCTAATGTTGTTTTTGGAGATACACTTACAGATGTTAAGTTATCAGTAGGGGCGCTAGGAATGAGGTTGTCTAATGTTTTACTGCCTTATTTCCAAAGATTTGCTGATTACGCTCTTACAGTGATTCCAAAGATAGAGCCTACCATAAAAAAAGTATTTGGTAAAATGGCTGAAGCTATTAATAGAATAAGAGAAAATATGAATTGGCTTTTACCGGTAGCAGCCGGATTATTAGGAACATTTATGGCATTTCAAATCATAACAACCATTACAGCAGCTATTAGGGCATATACTACCTTTACAAAAGGCCTAACATTGGCTCAAGCACTTTTAAATAAAACCATGCTTGGTAACCCTATGGTATGGATGGCAATTGGAATAGGTGTACTTATAGCAGCAGGAGTTGCACTATGGAAGAATTGGGATACCGTGAAAGAAAAACTTTCAGGAGCCTGG
>Ga0265293_10012956_pt1 | contig 10935 bp, 8 predicted proteins | sample Munlanlewell138R_FD_192505 | JGI IMG/M metagenome (GOLD analysis project Ga0265293, IMG submission 192505) | Leachate microbial communities from a municipal landfill in Southern Ontario, Canada - Leachate well 138R | ecosystem: Engineered > Solid waste > Landfill > Unclassified | place: Canada... | reverse complement strand
CCCGGCCCATGAAAAGGCCAGGGGCGAGGAACTGGTCAGGGAGGCCAAGGAAGCCATCTCCAAGGAGGAGGAGACCCCCAGGCTTCAGTCGCTGACGCAGGACCTGAAGCAGGCGGCGGCAGCGCTCTCCCAGCATGAAGGTCCTTCCCAGGCTGAGGGACCCGAAGGGCCAGCCGCCGGGGGTGGACCAGGCAAGGAAGAGGATGTAATAGACGCCGAATTCAATGAAGGTTGATGCAATTAAAAAAGGGGGCGTGCCGTAGGCATCGCCGCGACAGGACAGGCGCCCCGGTCAGGGTGGAGGGGTTTCGATGAAGTTCAGGGATTACTACGAGATCCTCGGAGTGCCGAGGAACGCGTCGCAGAAGGATATACAGAAGGCTTACAGGAAACTCGCGAGGAAATACCACCCAGACGTCAACAAGGAGGCCGACGCTGAAAACCGCTTCAAGGAGATCAACGAAGCCTACGAGGTTCTCCGCGACGCCGAAAAAAGAAAGAAGTACGACACCCTCGGGGCTAATTGGAAGGATGGGCAGGACTTCTCTCCTCCCCCCGGATGGGAAGGGGCCTTCCAGTTCGGCGGCGGGGGCGACGGCAGTCCCTTCAGCGACTTCTTCGAGGCCCTCTTCGGCAACCTGGGGGGTTTCACCACCATGGAAGGGCAACCCTTCCATGGGCGTTCCCTTCGCCGTCGCGGCCGGAACCTGGAGTCGAAAATTGAACTGACCCTCGATGAGATAGCCTCCGGGGGGAAGAAGCGCGTCGAGTTCGAGGTCCTCGCCCGGGGCGCCGACGGGCGCGCCCGCAGGAGTCGCAAGTCCCTCGAGGTCACTATCCCCAGGGGGGTGACCCAGGGTTCGAGGATCCGCCTTGCCGGCCAGGGTGAAAAGGGAAGCGGCGGCGGCCCTGCCGGTGATCTCTACCTCGAGGTAGAAGTCGTTAAGGATCCCTGCTTCGAGATCGAAGGCCAGGACCTTCGCACCACCGTGGACATCGCCCCCTGGGACGCCGCCCTTGGCGGGAGCGTCCAGGTTCCCGTCCTGGGTGGCTCGGTGACGATGAAGATCCCCGCGGGGACCCAGAGCGGCCAGGTGCTCAGGATCAGAGGCAAGGGACTGCCCGGCAGGGGGGACTGCGCCGGGAACATACTGGTCACCGTGAGGATCGCCGTGCCCAGGAAACTTACGGACAGGGAACGGGAGCTCTTCGAGGCGCTGAAAAAGGAGTCGGCGTTCAAACCCGAGACTAAAATCAGAAAGTGATAGATATTTGTCAAAAGTGTAGGTCTGACCCCTCAGTAGGTCTTTGTCAAAAGTGTAGGTCTGACCCCTCAGGAGGAGGTTGCCCATGGATCTGAATAAACTTACCCTCAAATCCCAGGAGGTGCTCTCGAGCGCTCAGAACATAGCCGTGACCATGGGACACACCGAGGTCGACGGTGAACACCTGCTGCTGGCACTCCTGCGCCAGGAGGGCGGGCTCATCCCCCGGCTTCTCACCAGAATGGGCGTCCACCCCGAAGAAATATCGGAAGAGACGGAAAGGGAACTCTCCCGCAGGAGCAGGGTGACCGGACCCGGCGTCGAGCCGGGAAAGATCCACCTTTCCATGGGGCTTTCGAAACTGCTCGTCTCCGCCGAGGAGGACGCCGCCAGAATGAGGGACGAGTACGTCTCGGTGGAGCACCTGTTCATGAGGCTCCTGGAGGAAGGCAATACCACCGCCGCGGGGAGGGTCCTCGCCAAGGCCGGCGTTACGTCCCAGGCTTTCCTCGCCATCCTGCAGGATGTAAGGGGCAGCCAAAGGGTCCAGAGCGCCGATCCGGAGGGGACCTACGAGGCCCTGGAGAGGTACGGCAGCGACCTGGTGGTCCTGGCGAGGTCGGGCAGGCTCGACCCCGTCATCGGCCGCGACGAGGAGATCCGCAGGGTCATCAGGATACTGAGCCGCAAGACGAAAAACAACCCCGTTCTCATCGGCGAACCCGGCGTCGGCAAGACGGCCATCGTGGAGGGGTTGGCCCAGCGCATTGTCCGGGGCGACGTCCCGGAAGGGCTCAAGGATCGTTCCGTCTTCGCCCTCGATATGGGAGCCCTCCTTGCCGGGGCCAAGTACAGGGGCGAGTTCGAGGAACGGCTCAAGGCGGTGCTGAACGAGATCAAGGAGAGCGACGGCCGCATCCTGCTTTTCATAGATGAACTGCACACCATTGTCGGCGCCGGCAAGGCCGAGGGAGCCATCGACGCCGGCAACATGCTCAAGCCCATGCTCGCCAGGGGCGAACTTCACTGCATAGGGGCCACCACCGTCGACGAGTACCGCAAGCACATCGAGAAAGACGCCGCCCTCGAACGCCGCTTCCAGCCCGTCCTAGTGGAAGAACCCACCGTGGAGGACACCATATCCATTCTCAGGGGGCTCAAGGAACGTTTCGAGGTCCACCACGGCGTCAGGATACAGGACAATGCCCTGGTGGCCGCCGCTGTCCTCTCGAACAGGTACATCTCCGACCGATTCCTCCCCGACAAGGCCATCGACCTCGTCGACGAAGCCTCGGCCCTTATACGCACCGAGATAGACTCCCTCCCGGCCGACCTGGACGCCGCCGCCCGCAGGGTGATGCAGATGGAGATCGAGGAGGCGGCCCTTTCAAAGGAGACCGACAAGGCCAGCGAACAGAGGCTGGAGGTGCTGAGGAAGGAACTCCAGGGCGTCCGTTCCGCCGCCGACGCTATGAGGGCTCGTTACGAGTCGGAAAAGCAGGCCATTGGGAAGCTCCAGGGCTTGAGGGAACAGATAGAAAACGTGAAAAGGGATATAGAAAGGGCCGAACGGGATTACGACCTCAACAGGGCAGCCGAACTCAAGCATGGCAAACTGCCCGACCTCGAAAGGAGGCTCGCCGCCGAGGAGGAGATGCTCGTCTCCCGACAGGGCGGCGAAAAACTGCTCCGAGAGGAGGTCACCGCCGAGGAGATCTCCCGGATAGTGTCGCGCTGGACGAGCATACCCGTGTCGAGGCTTCTCGAGGGCGAGAGGGAAAAACTGCTGCGCCTCGATGAAATCCTCCACAAGCGGGTCATTGGGCAGGACGAGGCGGTCCAGCTTGTGGCCGACGCCGTCCTCAGGGCCCGTTCCGGGATAAAGGATCCGAAGAAGCCCGTGGGCTCCTTCATATTCCTCGGCCCCACCGGTGTGGGGAAGACCGAACTGGCCCGCACCCTGGCGGAGGCTCTTTTCGACTCCGAGGAGAATATGATCAGGGTAGACATGTCAGAGTACATGGAGAAGCACTCCGTCTCGCGCCTCGTCGGAGCGCCCCCCGGCTACGTGGGGTACGAAGAGGGGGGACAACTCACGGAGGCCGTCCGGCGAAAACCCTATTCGGTGATACTCTTCGACGAGATCGAGAAGGCTCATCACGACGTCTTCAATATCCTGCTGCAGATCCTCGACGACGGCAGGCTCACCGACAACCGCGGCCGCACGGTGAACTTCACGAACACGATAATCATCATGACCAGCAATATCGGGGCCTCGGACCTCATGGAGGGTATAACCCCCTCCGGGGGTATACCCGACTCGGTCCAGGAAAGCGTCATGCGCCAGGTAAGGGCTTCCTTCAGGCCCGAATTTCTCAACCGGGTGGACGATATCGTCCTCTTCAAACCCCTCACCGTAGGGGAAATAGAACAGATCGTGGACCTGCTGGCCGCGGGTCTCCAGAAACGGCTGAGGGACCAGGGAATAACCCTCGAGATCACTTCCGCCGCCAGGAACCATGTCGCCCGCGAGGGCTACGACCCGGTGTACGGTGCCAGGCCGCTTAAACGTTACATATCCAGGGAGATCGAAACCCCTATCGCCCGGCTGATCATCTCGAAGGGGCTGGGTGAGGGTTCGCAGATCGTGGTGGACGAACAGGAAGGAAAGTTGGTGACGCGCGCCTCCTAGGCAGTATTGGCGGGGCTGTCCCTACCTTTCGAAGCGGAAGCCCTTTTCAAAGACCCGCAGGCAGGCCTCGACGACCTTGGCGTCGAAAAGAGTCCCGGCGCCGGAACGTATCGCGTCAAGGGCCGCCTCCAGGGGATAGGCCGGACGGAAGGGCCTGTGGGAGCACATGGCCTCTATTACATCGGCCACGGAGAGGATCCTGACCTCCGGGAGTATTTGTCTGCCCTTCAGCCCCCTTGGGTACCCCGATCCGTCCATGCGCTCATGGTGCTGGGAGACGATATGGGCAATGGGCCAGGGGAAGGAGATGCCCCTCAGCGTTTCACTTCCGACTTCGGGATGCCGTTTGACTATCTCGTACTCGAGGGCCGTCAGCGTCGTGGGCTTGTTGAGGATCTCCCCCGGGATATGGAGCTTGCCGATGTCGTGGATCAGTGCCGCCATCCAAAGGCCTTTCAAAACGTCCTCGGGAAGTCTCATTTCCTCGCCTATCGCCCAGGCCAGCTGGGCGACGCCCTCCTGGTGGTCGGCGGTGTAGACATCCCGAATTCTCATGGTTCCCGCGAGGACCCTCACCGTCTCGTCGAGCACCCTTTCGAGCCTGTCGTTGCTTATCTTGAGGGATTCCTCTATCCGTTTCCTATCGGAGATGTCACGCCCCACGGACTGGTACTCGACAATGTTCCCCTTGCTATCGAAAAGGGCCGTATCGACCCATTGCTGCCAGCGGGTCTCACCCGAGGGGAGGATCGTCTCTTCCTCGGAGATTTGGGTGGGGGATTCCGGGGACAGTTTCTTCAGTCCTTCCAGGGTTTCCTCTCTATGTTCACTGGGGATGTGGGGGGTCATGGGGGTGCCGATAATTTTGTCGCAGGTCGTCTGGTAGTACCGGCAGTAGGCGTCGTTGGCGAAGACGACCTTCCAGTCCGGGGAGTATCGGACGATGACCTCCTGCTGCTGTTGAACGATGGCCCGGTATTGCTCTTCGCTCCTTCGTAGTGCCTCCTCCGCTTTCTTGCGGTCCGTGATGTCACGGTACATGGCGTAGACGGCCACTCGCTGGCCCTCTTTCACTATCGGAACGCCGAAGGCCATGACGTGAAACCTGGTGCCGTCCTTCTTCTGACGGACGGTCTCGAACATCAATTCCTCGCCCCGGATGGCGCTTTGGGTGCGCTCCACGGCTTCGATGTTCAAGTGCTCGTCGAAGGCGACCAGCCGGTCGAGGTCGTGACCGATTACTTCCTCTAGGGCGTAGCCGAAGAGTTCGCAGAAGGCCCTGTTGGCTTTGCGCACAACCCCATCGAGCCCCTGGATGACCACTCCTTCAGGGGAGTTCTCGAAAAGACCTTCGAAAAGTACGTCATGATCGGGGATCATACCGAGCCGCATCGTATTGCCTCCTGAAGAGGAGGATTCATTCATACGAAAAATAGTATAACATAATGTACACTTTCTATACAACGCGCTGAAAAAAGCCTCACTCCCCTTGTCATTTCGAGGCCTTGATACTCCCCTGTTCTGGGTGTTATCATTTTACTGGTGGAAGATTTCAGCTACGAGCCCTTCCGCCGGGAGGATTATCGATGGAAGAAAAGAGAGTCATTATAACGAACCTGGCCTGCACTTCCGACCTGTGCTCCCTGGTCGAATACGACATCCAGGTACTAAGGGACCTCATCGATAACATGGAGGCGGGTTGGGTCGAGTCGCAGGTCATGGATTCCAAATGCTGTCCCGACCGGGAATGAGGTGAACCTTCACCCCCAGACGGACCAGCCACGAAGGGGAGCCGGCTCTCCGAGAGGGCCGGCTTTTTGCACGCCCTGGCGGGTACAAGAGGGGTCAGAAGGCAAATATACCCAGGCAGAGGATGATGAACCCGGCGAGGAACACGACACCAGCCAACCCGACTGTAAAGGACGGGCCCTTGTCCATCAGCGAGAGGATCACCTTTCGACTCTGATCATACTTGAAGATGAAGCAATAGGCTTTCACAAGCGAAAGGGTCACGAAGAGGGTCAAGACCCAGGACAACGTTACCGACGATGTGATCTCCACGTACCAGGTTATCAGGACGAGGATCGCGGCAAAGACGCCGGCGGGCCAAAACCACACGGGCTGCTTCTCGGGGATGAGGACTTCGTTGAACAGATCGATCCATCTTTGGCCTCTCAAGGCGATTACCGGCGCCAGGGAAACCATCGTCGTCCCAAACAGGAGAGCAAGAAACCTAAAATAAATCATACTCTCTTCATCTCCTCCCAGGTAATTTGTATCGGGTTGGACAGGATCGCACCGACGAATTCCCGCGGGCCAATACTACTGATATCATTATACATAAGTCGCTTGTGTTCCAGCGGGATCCTTTTTCCAGATTTCCCTTCTCCCGCAGTTTAAAACAGGCGCCAGGGAGTTGATGCTATTGCGCTCCACGAGGGGATTTCTTCCGCTCCTCCTTTCCGTATTTCTGGCGGCGTCGCTTTTTGCGTTCAGCAAACCCGCCGCCTCGCAGGAAGACCTTTCATGGCTGCGTCCGGGGGACCTGGTGCCGGATCAGTTCGCCTTCAGCGGGGAGTCGCCCTCGCTGGAAGAGGTGAGCGAAGCATTCCTGAAAACCTTCGGCGAGGATCCCGCCCTTTGGCCGGAGGAGTTTCGCCGCATCCACGAAATCCAGGTTGCTTTCAATAGGAGAGCCCTCGCAAGCCCCAAGTTCAAGGGCCAGTTCGACAAGGAAGCCCTGGCGAAGATGAAGGCCCAGGAGGCGGACCCCGTCGCTTACTGGGCCCGGTGCCTTTATGACGGCTGGGGCTTCGAGGAGTGGTTCAACAATGACCACCTGACGGTGCGGGATGTCCCCCGGGGCTTACTCAACCGCTTCCTGGCCGAGTTCTTTCCCCTGGCGTGGCAGGATATCAGGAGCATCGTCCGCGTCGAGGAATATATGCTCGGGCTTTCCGACAAGGAGTTCGTCCCCTACAACGACTACGAGGGCAAGGTGCTCCAACAGAAAAAACGCGACGTCCAGCAGTACAACTCTCTCGTGGAGAAGGTCACGGAAGACTATGCCAGGAAAAACGACATCCCCATGCTTCTCTTGATGTCGGAGAGGATAGACACCAACTGGGTGGGCGACGACGCCTTCGAGGCTTCACTCCTGAAACAGGGAAAGAGGCTCTCCCAAAAAATCCAGGATGTGGCAAACGATATGAACGGAAGGTTCCGCGCCGCTTTCTACAGGGCCTGCCCCAAGCTTACCTATTCCTGGAACGCCGAACCCTGGTCGGAGGATCACGTCGTTTTCAATGGCAACCCCGTCCGGAAGAGCCCTAACACCGACTACGTGGGAACGAGCACCCGGATAGAACATCCCTATATCGGCGAGAAGGTCACCATCCAGGAACAAAAGGTAACCTCCGGTCCAGCCCTGATGCTCCAGTGGGGAACATCCCCCACCCACTCGACGGAGTACGACCGGGGTGCGGTGGTCGAAAATAACGCACCGGAATACATGATAGCCCGGAAGCAATATGGGGAGACCAGGGAATTTGTCCTCTCCCTGTATCTCGATCGGCTCTCCGGCTTCGGCTACGAAGTCTCCTTCGCCCCCGTGGGAGGATTGCGTTTCCCCGAGGCGGTCGAGGCGGAATTGATTAAAGCGGTCACCGGGGCCTTCCTCGAGGCCGCAGAGGAATCCTTCGGCAGCTACGCGAAAAGGACGGCAAAGGAGCCGGACCCGCCGAAGGAGCCAGCCCCTCCTCCGAAGGAGCGCGAGAAGGAAGGGACTCCCAGGAGGGTAACTCTCCGACCGGCCAAGGTAGGGAATATGCTCGTCGATGACGATCATCCGGAAGGAGCAACCTTCACGCTGGCGGTATGGGAGAAAGACCGGCGGGTCCCCCAAGCCGAAGTGGCCATACGGAAACCCGAGGTAGGAACCGTCTCTACCAGGAACGCCGAAGGCGGGGACGAAAAGTGGCTTATCCTTCGTACAGACCCCCTGGGAGAGGCCACGATAACCTACACGCCACCCCCCCTGGCGGAGCTCAAGATGCTGGGGCCAAGCCGGTGGGATGTGCGCATCGCCGCCGAGGACAAGGAGAGCGGAGCCAGGAATTCGATCGCCTTCAGGGTGAGCAGGCCCAAGGGGCTGGACGCAATGATGGATCACAGGGTCTTCCCAGCCTTTGCCGGGTTCAGAAACACCCTCCGCTTCCGTTTTGACGGGAAAGATTCCCAAAACGACAGGGGCGAAAAGTACAGGATAAAGATCACCATCATGAGCGGCAACGGTTCTCTCTCCCTCGACCCGGAAGGCTCAGGGGGCAAGAGCGCCTTCGCCATGGAAGTGGAGGCAGACAAGGATCACGTCCTTTATTATCGTTGGCACGGCCCAAGGGATCTCGACGAGCCGGCGACAGAATCCATTCTTCTCCAGATACCTGAACTGGAGCTCGAGGAAACCGTCGCCTTTTCCGTGGGAGTGGCGATCGAGATCCATTCGGCCCAGCAGGAGCAACTGGAGGTGGAACAGCCAGGGCTTTTCGTCCCCGTCAAGGTATACGTCCAGGATAAATTTCACCCCGATCTAGACATGGCCGAATTTTTCCGCACCTTCCTCATGAAGCCCACGCTGGTCATAAGCCAGGCGGATTTCAAACCCTTCGACCCCGAAGAATCCATGCCAAAATTGAACCTGGCGGCGCTGCTCGATCACGTGAGGGGGGCCGGACTTCCCCAGGATTCGGTTTCCCTCGAGCCGGAGACGTGGTCCCTCGCGAAGGATGCTTGTTCACGGTGGTTCCTCGTCGCCGGGGCGATGCCGGGAGGTCCTGTCCCCCCGAACGCCTTCCCGGGGATCATCCTGTGGGACTACGGAGACTATACGTTCAAAATAAGCATGAACGTCAGCGATTCCCGTGGGCTCCCGGTGGAGCCGTTGGGCAGCGCCATGACCTTGGCCCTTCGTATCGGTCCCTTCTCCGCGGGCGACAGGGGAGCCGACCTGATCCTCCCCATGATACTGACCTATTCGGCCCTTTTCCCCGGGGAGGAAGCAAGACAGTTCTCGGTCCGGGGCAGGAACCTCCTGCAAAAGGGAGACCTGGCATCCACCTCGGCCACGGTGGGGGAGTATTTTTCAAAACGGCTTTCATCGGTCGCCTTCAGCGAGGGGATGGACCCCCAGGTGTTGGAAAGGCTGGAATTCCTGGTGCACAAGGCCCACGGTCTTTACGGGGCCGAACTCTCGAGCACTACCCTCGAGGAATCCCTCTTACAGGCCAAGCTCAACTTCCTCTGCGCCGCCGCCGGAGAGTACGCCGAGGTCTTCCTCTCCCAGGGTTACGACCTTTCAAAACTGGCGGACTCCCCCTCGATCGACCATAGCGGCCCCGAACTCGAGGTCCTCGAGATGATCAAGGGATTCCTCGAAGGGTACGGCGAGTACGGCATCCTGGCCCTGACCAGGAAAAACATACGGTACCTGGCGATCTATGACGAGTCGGGGAAAGAGCTCTCCGAGTTTCATGGCCAGGTCTTCGGCGGCGGCGGGGAATCGAGGAGGGTATTCTTCGGGAAGAACTCCGTGGTGGTGCCCTTCCACCTGGGGGAGAACCTGCTGATCAACCTGAGAAGCAAGGGAAAACCGGTGGACGCCATAAAGATTCTGCCCAACGGCATCAACGTGCAGCGCCTGGGCTTACAGCCGGGGAGCGAGACCATAAACGTCTACGGCGATGTGGTGCGGCCCTAAACGGGTGGAGCGCAACGTGAAAAAAGGCGCCGACTTCAAAGTCGGCGCCTTTTTTGAACGTGACCGGCGTTGCTTGGATCTTACTTATAATCCTCCCGGGCAGGCCAAAAAGCATCGATCACGTGGCACTCGGTGATCCCCTGGGCTAGGTGCGGAACCCCCGAAGGAATCACCAGCACCGACCCAGGCCCGAGGGTCCACTTCTTCCCCTCGGAGGTTATTTCCAAGGTACCCTTCACGACATTGACCACCTGCTCGTGCTCGTGAGAGTGTTCCGGCAGCGCTGCTCCCTGCTCGATCACCCACCACGCCATGGTCATGTGGGGAGAGTGTACGAATTTGCCGTGGACTCCCTTCACGACCTCCCTGGGCTCCATCTTCTTCGTATCGGTGTGCTCCATGGCGTGACCCCCCTGTCACAATTTTTTAAAAACAAAGGATATACTATAATACCAACCTAGTTTTATGCTTCTGGTCCTCTCTTTAGCCGGCCCTGAGGATCACCCGATTGATCTGGACCCTGTCGCCTCTTTTTATCTCTAATGGAATATCATCCCCTCCTGAGATTATCACTTTTTAAATTCAGCATACTGCAAAAGGTTTGAAAAAAATTAAACTATCAGACTAATATTGAAAAAAATTTACTGAAAAATTCGATCTGGCGGTCCTTCCCACACCGATACAGCCCGCCGGCAGGCTCTCAGCCCTGCTGGGAAGCGAGAGAGTGCTGCTGAAGAGGGATGACCTGACCGGCATGGCCCTTTCAGGAAACAAGATCCGGAAACTGGAATACTGCGCCGCCGACGCCCTGTCCCAAGCCGCCGATGTGCACATAACCTGCGGGGGTCCCCAGTCCAACCGGGCGAGAGCCACTGCGGCAGTGGCGGCCAAACTCGGCCTGGAATACCACCTTGTACTCAACGGACTCCCGGGGGCTCCCTGAGGGCAACCGCTTCCTCGACCTCCTTTTCGGCGCCAGGTCAACCTTCGTTTCCGTGGCCGACCTGAGAGACCAAGACGAGAGCATGGGAGAGATTGCCCAGATCTACCGGTCACGGGACAGCAGGCCCGCACAGCCTGGGGAGGATAAAAAACCAAGGGATGCCGAGGGCTTCGCACCCCCGGCATCCCTTTTATTGTGACCCTGTTTCAGGCTTTTTCCGACCGACCTTGCTCGTTAGCAGTTCATCGCCCGGTATATTTGCCTTGGGATTTACAGGACC
>Ga0265293_10012955_pt1 | contig 10935 bp, 9 predicted proteins | sample Munlanlewell138R_FD_192505 | JGI IMG/M metagenome (GOLD analysis project Ga0265293, IMG submission 192505) | Leachate microbial communities from a municipal landfill in Southern Ontario, Canada - Leachate well 138R | ecosystem: Engineered > Solid waste > Landfill > Unclassified | place: Canada... | reverse complement strand
TAAATCCTGATTTTAGAGCCAGGTTGTCGTCAGTGATAATAGTCTTCACTTCAACTACAGATTCGTTACTATTACTCGATTGAATATTTTTAGCAATAGGGCTTACAAAGCTAATTTCGGATTCATAAGAATATTCGACGATGCCATCTGAGGTAATGGTTACCTTATTCCCTTTTTGTATATTTTTCGCATCGTATTCACTTACATTAGCCGTTACTTCCAATTGATTATTATTGACAACATAAAAGAGTTGTTTTTGAGGGCTAATGATATCGCCTTGCTGGATATATCTTTCTGCTATAATCCCATCGATAGGGCTCCCAATAAAATGTTTTTCTTTTTCCTTTATCAGTGAAGCATGCTCAGACTCAGCTAAATGGACTTGTTTTTGCTGAAGATTAAGATTTTGTGTATAGCTTCCATTTTCTAGAGAATCTTTTAAGATGAGGTATTTATTATAGATTTCGTCTAAAGATAATTTAGATTCATCCAGATCCATTTTACTAATAGCTCCTACCTCAAATAGTTTGAGCTTAGACTCATATGTTTCTTTATAGAAGTTATATTTTTGTTCTGTTTCGGACAGTGTGACCTTTGCGGAGTTCATCTCTTCTTGGCTATTCATGAGCTTTGATTTTTCCAGTTCTAATTGAATAACTGATTTTTGTATTTTGCTGTCAATTTCAGTTGTATCAATAGTTGCTAGAATATCTCCTTTATGAACAGCATCACCTTGGTTAAAATAGATGTTTTCCACTTGGCCTTGAATTGCTGATAGGACCGTTTGTTCATTTAAAGATTTTACGACACCATTTACTTTAACTCTGTATTCGATATCTTCTTTTGTGACAATAGAGGTCATAGGAGCAATTGCTAGATTAGTTTTACCTTTGACAAGGGAAAACACAGCCATAAAAATGATTAGCAAAATAACTAGGCTAATTGTCCGTTTTTTTCTTTTGAAGAGAAGAATTTTTAATTTTTGTAAAAGCTTTCTGAAGTGTTTTAAGATGCGCATAATAATCCCCCAATTATTAAGTAAAATATAAGATGTACTAAAAACCATACTTAGTATAAATTATATTGGATTTAATGTCAAAAGACTGAATTGTTGGATACTATGGACTGCTTATTTTTTTTTGTTTTTCCCGTTGTTTTCACTAAAGTCAATCTCTTTGTCTAAATTTTCATCATATTTATCCACATATAGATGACCCTTATCATCTACCGTTGCATACATGACCTCTTCCATGTTTTTTATCCCCTTGACCTTCAATTTGTTAAGAAAGCTTTTTTCTGTTAATTTTTGTTTCTTTAAATTCTCAGTGATCATCTCCCCATCAACTATTAATTCTGTAGGAATAGAATCCTCCTCAGATTTTAATTTTAAATCACCTATAGTAATCGTTCTTTTTTCACTTTTTGTAAATACGCTTAACTGGCCATTTATTTCTAAAATAGCATATCTAACATCTTCCGGGGATAAACAATTCTTCTGTCTTAAAAGTCCTATGACTTCGTCAATATCATATTTTAAGCGCTTCAGGTTTTTTTCAAGAATCTGCCCATCTTGTATGATAAGCACAGGCTCTCCTTCTATCATTTTTTTAAAACCTCTTTTTTTCATAGCTATATAGGAGATAGCAAATGTTAAGATACCAAACAAGATAAGACCGGCAAAATGTTGCATTGTTTTTTGATCCGTGTCTGTGGCCAAATTAGCAGCAATAGATCCAAAGGTAATACCGTTAATATATTCATGAAAAGTTAATTGCGAAACCTGTTTTCTTCCTAAAAGGCGTGTAATAAATAATATTCCAAAGAATGCTAAAATTGTTTGAATAATTACTTCTAAATAAGATAGCATGCGATAACCTCCAGCCCAATTTTCTGTTAATGGTATTATTCTTTTCAATTAAGAGGATAATATACTTTACCGATAGTCACAAAATAGTCACAAATTAGATGAGATGCAAAGGAAGGTGACGATGAGTTATGAAAGATATAATATTCGAAGGAATTTTCACAATTATTTTCATCATTGTGGGATTTATTGTTCTTTATGTTTTAACTAAGAAGGAAAGAATTTAGTCAGGGAAGAAGGCAATGTCAAGTATATCTAACACTTGACAGCTTTTCTAAAGAAAGATATAGTTATGAAGTAACAAACAAAAGAAATCATTGTTTAAGGAGGTTATTAGATGGACCAAATTAGTTTCATTTTCCCCATTTTGTTAATAGTAGTATTCTATTTTTTATTAATAAAACCACAAAAGAAGCGTGAAAAAGAAATTACTACTATGAGAAGCAGTATTAAAGTTGGAGATCATATCATTACTATTGGTGGTCTAAGAGGTAAAATCATTAAGATAAAAAATGATATCATTACTGTAGAAATTGGAGATGACAGAACTAAAATTGAGATGTTGAGATGGGCAATCTCATCCATAGAGCAGAAAAATGTTGGGGATATAAAACAAGCGGAAGATGATCCTGAAATGATGATTAATCTAGTTGAAGAAGAACCTGAAATGATAGTCAATCCAGTTGAAGAAGAGCTTGACGGGGAAGATAATTAAATATAAAGGAAAACCCTATAGAAAACTTTATAGAAAACCCTATGAAAGATAAACCTTTTTAGAATGCATACTCTCTAAAGAGGTTTTTTAGGTTTTTGATGTCACTTATCCCCCCAATTTTCTTTTGTAATTTTTACGCCATCTATAACCTGGTATATTTAAAAAGTTTGGCTAGTATACTGTATAAAAATGCAATTTAAAATGAGGTGTTAAGTGAATGAGTAAAGAATGGTTAAAAGAACAAACAAGAAGTCTTGTCAAACCCTTAATTGGGGGACTCTCTGTATGTTTAATACTGATGATTATCATGAGTGTATTGATGAAATTTACACCGATTAGTGAAAGATGGGTACAGTATTATAGCCTTGCTGTTATGATTTTTTCTTGTATATGCTCAGGTATGGTTGCAGGCTATTATCAAAAGAAGCAAGGTATTTTAAATGGGTTTATGAATGCTCTAATATTGTTAATCGTTTTATTTTTGATTTACTTTTTTGCAGTTGATAGAATAGTACTATGGGAAATGTTTCGATTAAAGCACATTCTATGTTTAATCGGTGGAGCTGTAGGAGGCATGATTGGAGTTAATTCAAATAGTTAAGGCATACATATAGCACTCCTTGTTGACTAATTTGAAGTTTAAACAAGGAGTGTTATGTTGACAAAGGCAGAACTTGTGATATAATTTTTAATGTACTTATGTAAGGAAATCACAAATCTCCGATTTGTAGATGGACGCTATTATAATTGAGGGGGACAACATCGTGAAACATATTAAAACTCTTTCTAAGGCTTCTTTAACAAAAGATCTTTGCCATAAAGGTTGCGGAGAATGCCAGACATCCTGTCAATCTGCATGCAAGACTTCATGCACAGTGGCAAATCAAAAATGTGAAAATGAAAGACTTACAAAAGGTAGCGAAATAGAACTTGACATCTAATAAATATTTGCTAAGTTATGTGTTACGTTATGATTTTAGCACATTTAAAAACAGCTAGAGCTGTTTTTTTTTGATTATAGAATTATATAAATGATATAGAAGTAGGAAGTATGTTAATAATAGGGGTTAAGCCCTAATAGAAAGATAAAGGAGAAAAGAATGATACACAAATATAAATTTAAAGATAAATATATTGTATTGGATGTGAACAGTGGCTCTGTCCATGTGGTTGACAAAATAATATATGATATATTGGACTATTATGATGACAATCATAGCGATTTAGATTACGGCATACTGTATGGTTTATTGAATCAAGAATACAGCCCTGAGTCTATTAAAGAAGCTTTAGAAGAAATTCAATATTTAGAAGGTGAAAAGTTACTCTTTGCAGACGATGATTTTATCACAGAAGATTTGCTTAGTAAAAAAGAGCCGGTGGTCAAAGCTTTGTGCCTTCATGTTGCTCATGATTGCAACATGAAATGTAAATATTGCTTTGCTTCTCAAGGGTCATTTCAAGGGACTAAGGAACTGATGTCACTGGAGATAGGCAAGAAAGCCATCGATTTTTTAATTGAACAATCAGGAAATCGAAGAAATTTAGAAGTGGATTTCTTTGGAGGGGAACCTTTGCTCAATTTTGATGTTGTAAAGGAACTTGTAGCTTACGGTCGTGAAACAGAGAAGAAAAAGGGTAAAAATATCCGTTTTACCATCACAACAAATGGTATTGCATTGGATGAAGAAAAAATAGAATATATCAATGAAAACATGGAAAATGTTATATTAAGCATTGATGGCAGACCGGAAATAAACGATTATATGCGAACGACCTTGAATGATAAGGGCACTTTTAATCTAATCATTGATAATTACCAGAAATTTATTGAGAAAAGGACAAAAAAGTTGTATTATGTAAGAGGAACTTTCACAAAAAACAACTTGGACTTTTCAAAGGATGTCTTGTTTTTAACAGAACAAGGTTTTAAGAACGTCTCAGTTGAACCGGTTGTTGTAAGCGAAGATGTTGATTATAGGCTTACAGAAGAGGATCTGCCGACTATATTTGGCGAATATGATAAGTTAGCTGATTTTTATATCCAACAAGGTCGGGAAAATAAGGATTATGAGTTTTTTCATTTTAATTTAGATCTTAACCAAGGACCCTGTGTCATAAAACGAGTTTCCGGTTGTGGTGCAGGAACCGAATATATGGCTATAGCTCCTAATGGAGACTTGTATCCTTGTCATCAATTTGTAGGCGTAGAAGAATTTAAAATCGGAAATCTATTGGATGAAAATTTGGATAATCCATTGTATGATACATTTAATTCTGCCCATATTTATACAAAAGAAAAATGCAAATCCTGTTGGGCGAAATTCTATTGTAGTGGAGGGTGTCATGCCAGCGCTTATAATATGAATCAAGATATCCATGAGCCTTATTTTATGGCTTGTGAAATGGAACGAAAAAGAATAGAATGTGCCATTGGTATAAAGGCCGTTCTTGATTAGCTTAATTTAAAAAATAGGGAGGAAATAATATGATTATTGCAGTAAATGGAAAAACACCGAATATACCAAAAGATAGTTTTATAGCTGAAACAGCCGTTATTACAGGCGACGTTACCATGGGAGAAGGAAGCAATGTTTGGTATGGAGTTGTTATAAGAGGAGATGTTAATACCATCAAGATGGGAAAGAATGTTAACATACAAGACAATGCCACCATTCATGTATCCCCAACCACTTCAACGACTATAGGAGATAATAGTGTTGTTGCTCATAATTGTATGGTTCATGGAGCACAAATCGGAAAAAATACACTCATTGCTATCGGAGCTGTAGTCATGGATAATGCAGTCATAGGTGATAATGTTATCATAGGTGCTTGTAGTTTTGTACCTCCGGGAAAAGTCATACCGGATAATTCTATCGTGATGGGAAGTCCATGCAAAATTGTAGGAGAAAATGGAGAGAAAAACAAAGAGATGGTCGATAGTATTATTAGCGATTACTTGATGATGTCTGAATGGTATAAGAACAATTCACATCAAGTTGAACGGTAATTTAAATATATTAAGGCACGCATGAGAGCTTTGAAAGGAGTAAACTATGAAAAAGGTACTAGCCATATTGATTGTCATCCTCATGGTATTTGGGTGGGTTGTTTCAATAAGTGGCTTAACAGTTGGAAACCTTGAGATTAGACCTCTTCAAGATTTAATCCGATTGGGGTTAGATTTAAAGGGTGGGGTATATGTTGTTCTCGAAGCAGAGACGAATCTTAAGGATAAAGCCCTAAGAGACCTTATGAATCAAACTCAACAGGTAGTAGAGAGACGTGTCAACTCCATGGGATTATCGGAACCTAATGTAACGATTGAAGGAGATAATAGAATCCGTGTTGAACTTCCGGGTGTTAAAAACTCGGCAGAAGCTATTGTGGCCATAGGGCAGACAGCTCAACTACAATTTATGGATTACCGGGGAAATGTGATTCTTACAGGAAGTGAAGTGAAGGATGCTAGGCTATCCTATGACCCTGAACATCCATCCAGACCTGTAGTTTCATTGGAATTTACAAGTGAAGGAGCAAAGGCATTTAAAGACGCAACAACTAGGACAAGTCAGGTTATATTGCCTCCACAATCCGATTCGACCTATATGGAAAAGGTTGCAGAAAAAACCATCTTTATTGTTTTAGATAATGAGGTTATATCCAATCCTATAGGTGAGGTAGCTATTACAAATGGACAGGCCGTCATTCAAGGGTCATTCACCGTTGATGAAGCAGCTAATCTGGCTGCACTCATAAGAGGCGGTGCTCTTCCGGTCAATTTAAAGGAAGTACAAAGCTCTGAAATAGGAGCCACATTAGGGCAAGATTCACTCTACCTCAGTGTACTGGCTGGGGCCATTGGCATGGGAATCATTATTTTGTTTATGCTTGTTTATTACAAAGTTTTAGGCATATCTGCAGGAATTGGTCTCTTGCTTTATACATTGCTTGTTGCCTGGATCATGGTGGCCTTTAAGGCGGTACTCACTTTACCGGGAATAGCAGGTATTATTCTTTCCATAGGTATGGCAGTGGATGCCAATGTTATCATATTTGAAAGAATAAAAGAAGAACTTGCCAATGGAAAGACCATAAGAGTATCGATTAAGTCAGGTTTTCAAAGGGCTATGACAACTATTCTAGACTCGAATATTACCACTATCATTGCTGGAGTCGTTCTGTATTATTTCGGTTCAGGCCCTGTTAGAGGCTTTGCGGTGACTTTAATTATAGGTATTTTAGTCAGTATGTTCACAGCAGTCCTTATTACTAGACTCTATATTCATGTTATATCGGATATAAAGGCTTTAAACAAAAAGAGCTTTTACGGTATTAAGGAGGTAAAGGTATGAAATTACAAATTATTAAGTATACAAAAATATGGTACCTTATTTCCATTGTTGTTATAGTAGTGGGACTGGGAGCAGGATTACTGGGCGGATTTAATCCTGGGATTGATTTTTCAGGTGGTTCCATGATACACATTGACATGGAACAAAAAATAGATTTAAATAAGTTACAGGAAACGATTGAGGAGTTTGAATTAGATGAATCGATTATTACTGTAGGAAAAGATAATACTGAAATTATGATCAAAACAAGTAAGCCTCTATCGAATGAGGAACGGACTGAAATCTTCAATAAGGTGGCCGGAGAATATAACTTAGAATATGATAACCTGTTAGCAGCAGATCAATTCAGTGCTTCTGTAGGTGAAGAAATTCAAAAGAAGGCAGTGATTGCCGTTATTATTGCTTCGGTAGGTATTCTTATTTATATTACCATCCGATTTGAAATAAAATTTGCTGTGGCAGCGATTATCGCTTTATTACATGATGTTCTTGTCATGATAGCCTTTTATGGTTTGTTTAGAATTCCTATAAACAGCTCTTTTATTGCGGCCATATTAGTCATTGTTGGTTATTCCATTAATGATACGATAGTCATATTTGACAGAATCCGAGAGAATGCCCATCATTATAAGAAAAATAGGATGGAGGAATTAGTAGATACGAGTATTAATCAATCCTTGACTAGGTCAATCAATACTTCTCTTACTGCATTGATAGCAGTCCTATGTGTGTTTATTCTTGGAGTAGAATCTATCCGAGAGTTTACATTACCTATCATAGCAGGGCTCATTGCAGGAACTTATTCATCTATTTTTATAGCAAGCCCAATATGGTATCAATTAACTAATTTATCGAACAAACCTCACTATGTAGGTAAATAACAGCTTAATGAATTATAATTATTAGGAGGATGAAATGACTACTCGTTTACAAGAAAAAATAAGAGATGTAGAAAACTTCCCCAAAGAAGGTGTACTCTTTAGAGACATAACCCCTTTATTACATGATGGGCAGTGTTTCAGTGAGTCCATAGAGGCTTTTAAAGCTTTATGTGCAGATTTAGATTTTGACTTTATAGTCGGACCTGAATCAAGAGGTTTTATTTTTGGAACACCACTGGCTTATGCTCTGAAAAAAGGATTTATTCCCGTAAGAAAGCCGGGAAAACTTCCTTGTGAAACGGTAACATTTGAATATGACCTAGAGTATGGTTGTGATAGGTTAGAAATGCACAAGGATGCCATAAAAGCCGGGGACAAGGTAGTGATTGTAGATGATTTGTTGGCAACGGGTGGTACCATAGCATCGGCTGTTCAACTCATCGAACAGTTAGGTGGAGAGGTAGTCGGAATATTTGTACTTATTGAGCTGATGGAACTTAAAGGAAAAGATAAACTTACAGATTATGTTGTAAGGTCGATTTTGCAGTATTAAGCAGTATTAAATAGGACTTTTTTGAGGTGAATTATGCTAGAAGAGTTGATAAGCAATATTAAAGGCTATAATCCAAATTCTGAAACAGCCTTAATCGAAAAGGCTTATAATTTAGCCCAGAGGGCACATAAAGGGCAGTTTAGAAAATCGGGTGAACAATATTTAATTCATCCTATTGAGGTTGCCAAAATACTTGTAGAATTAGAAATGGATGATTATACAATTATTGGTGGTCTTCTTCATGATGTATTAGAGGATACAGACTACACAAAAGAAGAGATTAAAAAAGAATTTGGTGAAGAAATTGTCATGCTTATTGACGGTGTAACAAAGCTTGGCCGATTTGTCTTTAATACCAAGGAAGAACAACAGGCAGAAAACTTAAGAAAAATGCTTCTTGCTATGTCTAAGGATATCCGCGTATTAATTATTAAGCTTGCTGATAGACTACATAATATGCGAACTTTAAACTTTATGGATGAAAAGAAAAGAAAAGAAAAGTCCATGGAAACTTTAGAGATATATGCCCCCTTAGCACACCGGCTAGGTATATCCAAAATCAAATGGGAATTAGAAGACATTGCCTTTAGTTATCTTGAACCTGAGGCTTTTGATGACTTGGATAAAAAGGTCAAAAAGAAAAGAAGTGAGCGGGAAGCTACTATTAATGAGATAATTATAAAAATCAAAGCAGAAGTAAAGGACCATATCGATTATTTTGAAATAACAGGACGACCCAAACATTTTTATAGTATTTATAAAAAAATGAAGTTTCAAAACAAGGCTCTAGAAGAGATTTTTGACATAACGGCAGTAAGAGTGATTGTGGATACCATCAGAGATTGTTATGCAGTCTTAGGGATAGTTCATACTATGTGGAAGCCTATGCCGGGACGCTTTAAGGATTACATCGCTATGCCAAAACCCAATATGTATCAATCTTTGCATACAACACTTATTGGTGATGATGGCGAGCCCTTTGAAATACAGATTAGAACGATGGAAATGCATCGCATATCGGAATATGGTATCGCGGCACATTGGAAGTACAAAGAAGGTAACAAATCCTCAGAAGAGTTTGATTATAAATTAGCTTGGCTGAGACAAATGATGGAATGGCAAAAAGAGCTGAAGGATCCAAAAGAATTTATGGAATCTCTTAGGATGGATTTGTTTTCCAATCAAGTATTTGTTTTTACCCCTAAAGGAGAGGTTATTGAATTACCTGCAGGATCCACTCCCATTGATTTTGCTTACAAGATACACTCCGAAGTTGGTAATAAATGTGTTGGAGCACGAGTCGATAGTAAAATGGTTCCTCTTGATTATAAATTGGGCAATGGTAACATTGTAGAAATCATTACTTCAAACAGTAAAAAAGGTCCAAGTATTGACTGGTTAAAAATTGTTAAAAGCAGCCATGCCAAAAATAAGATACGTCAATGGATGAAAAGAGAAGACAAAGCTGAGAATATTGAAAAGGGCAAGGATATGCTTGAAAAGTATGTTCGCAAAAAGGGAATTGACAGTAAACAAATCATCAAGGTCAATTGGATGAATAGGGCAGCTAAGCACTTGAATTTGAATACCGGTGATTTTTTATATGCATCCATAGCCAATGGCAGTTTAAATGTCAGCCGTGTGGTCATGTTATTACAACAGTATTACCGTCAAGAAAAACAGAAGGAATTAGAATTAAACAATAAGGATAAAGCTGTCAACGGCACCCAAAGCAAAGAGAAAAAAAGACCTAAGGAAGCCAGCGGCGTTATTGTGAGAGGTGCAGACAATATACTTATCCGCTTTGCTAAGTGCTGCAACCCTGTACCGGGAGATGAAATAATAGGATTTATAACCAAGGGAAGGGGAGTCTCAGTGCATCGGGCAGACTGTATTAATGTCATCAATCAAAAGGATGATGGAATGCACAGACTCATCGATGTGGAATGGAACTTATCTGAAAATCAAGTTGCTTATGAAACTGAAATCAATATTATAGCTGAAGATAGAAAAGGTATTTTGTTAGAAGTCACTAAAGTCTTGGATGATTTAAATATTAAAGTTACCGGTGTTAATGCTAAAACAGGTAAGGATATTATCGTCAATATTTCTATCACAATACAAATTTTTGGGGTGAATCAGTTGAACAAAGTCTTTAAAAAAATTAGAGGCCTTCAGGGCGTTATTGATGTTTTTAGAACAATTTCTTAAGGATGAGATTATAGCTACTGAATAATGGGTATAACAATAAAGATGTTCAAGTAATAATTGTTGAGATAAAGTATAATAAATTTGGAGGTTAACAATGAACATAAAAAAATTTGTATTAGGCATGTTTCAAGTCAATTGCTATGTAGGTTGGTGCGAAAATACTAAAAAAGCCTTTATGGTGGATCCAGGATTATTTTCACAAAAGATAGTGGATTATATAAAAGAAAACAAATTAGATTTAGGGTACATCATTTTAACCCACGCTCATGGCGATCATATCGGTGGATTACCGAATATGCTCGATATATTTGATGCTAAGGTTATTACCCATGAAGATGAAGCCTTTATCTTAA
>Ga0265293_10012953_pt1 | contig 10936 bp, 6 predicted proteins | sample Munlanlewell138R_FD_192505 | JGI IMG/M metagenome (GOLD analysis project Ga0265293, IMG submission 192505) | Leachate microbial communities from a municipal landfill in Southern Ontario, Canada - Leachate well 138R | ecosystem: Engineered > Solid waste > Landfill > Unclassified | place: Canada... | reverse complement strand
TTCGCGACGTCCCCGGTCTTCAGGTAGACCATGGCCGCCGCCGCTCCAGCCCCTGCGGCGACCGAGCATCCGCAGGTGGGCGTCAGACGCCCCGTGCGGCTCTTCACGTAGCTGGTGGCCAGATGGCTGAAGGCTACGGCCTTCGCGGTCTCCTCCCTGTTAGCGCCGTGATGCGCCGCGAAGATGGCGACGGGAAGGATGGCCGTTACCCCGTGGTTGCCGCTGCCGGCGCTGCTCATCACTGGCATGGCCACTCCCGCCATGCGCGCGTCCGACGCAGCCGCGGCGAATGATTTTATCTTCAGGCTCAGGTCCTGTGAATTGTAGCAGGAGCCAGAGACCTTCCGGATAGTCTTTCCGATGTTCAGCCCTGTGCTGTGGCTCTGGTCGAAGCCGTACTCGGCGATAGCCATGTTCATCTCCACGCCCTCAAGAACGTAATCGACGTCCTCCTCGTCCATCGTATCCACCAGCGAGACCAGCTCGGAGAAGCCCATTGCCGCAACCTCGTCCGGTATGCTCCTGCCCGGCTTATCCTCCTCGGAGGGGGCAACGGAGAAGAGTACGGTTCCGTTCAGGACGACTTCCACGATATTAGTGTGGGTACCCTCGATGCGGCAGACAGCCTCGTCTCCCGAGGCGCGAAGCAGCGCCTCGACGTACACCCCGTGACGGTCCATATCCGGGACGACTTTGATCGCGCCTCTCTCCAGCAGAGCCATAGCATCCTTTACCCTGTCAGCGCCGCAATCCTTCAGGACCTCGAGGCCGTACTCCGAGTGGCCGCAGACAACGGCGAGCGCTGCAGCCACGTTGTTGCCCTTAAGCCCCTCGGTCCCGGGAATGCCCACGTCCATGCCGTTCTTGTAGATGCTGTCGCTGACCGTAACGAACACGCTATCGACCGGTCCTGACAGCTCCTCTCTCGCCCGGGCGACGGCAAGGGCCACCGCTCCGGGCTCGGTACACCCGAGTGCAGGCTTCACTTCGCTTTCCAGAAACTCCTTGATGGTGAACATGGTATCTCCCCTCCATGCGGAAATTTGACTTTGCGGAGCTATTTCAATCCGTCGCGGTCGGACGGATGGGTGAACGGACGGTATAACTATCTGAGGATTATATGCCGATTTTAACCCACTGTCCATACGAATAGTCGCCGACCACCGCTCCCTGCGGCAGGTATCTAAAAAATACTATTGCCTGTATCCTTGTATATAGTATAGAATGGGACGTCGTGGCCATGTCTTCGCCTTTATGGCGAGCAGTGGCGGAACACTTTGCAGAGGAGAGAGTTTTTTTTGAGCACAACACTTCCGGTACTAAAGCTTGGGAAGCACACGCCCCGCTTTCCGCTTGTTCAGGGCGGCATGGGCGTCGCCATTTCGGGCCCGAGTCTTGCGGGACACGTGGCAAAATGCGGCGGAGTGGGTACCATAGCCAGCGTGGGGCTTGCTGCGAACTCTCCCCACTACAACGGCAAGAACTATTTCGAGGCGAATCAGATCGCCGTAAAAGAGGCCATCGCCGACGCACGAAAGATCGCGGGCCCGGGTGGCGTGATAGCGGTAAACTGCATGGTGGCCCTGACGGACTACGACAGGCAGACACGGTCGGCCTGCGAGGGGGGCGTCGACGTGATAATATCCGGTGCCGGCCTGCCGCTGAGGCTGCCCGAGTACACGCGCGACTACCCCGATGTGGCCCTTGTGCCGATAGTCAGCTCCATGAAGGCGGCGGCCCTGATCACAAGGCGCTGGGAGAAGACCTACGGCAGGGTTCCCGACGGATTCGTGATGGAGACGCCGAAGTACGCCGGAGGACACCTTGGGGTCACCAAGATGGATCAGGTGGACGACGAACAGTTTTCCCTGGAACGAGTCATTCCGGAGCTGGTCGAGTTCGTAGAGAGAGAGATCGGCAACGATGTCCCGGTTATAGGCGCGGGTGGGATCTGGGGGCGGGACGACATGCTGAATGTCTTCTCCCTCGGCGCTAAGGGAGTGCAGGTAGGGACTCGCTTCGCCTGCACCTTCGAGGGAGACGCGTCCGATCGCTTCAAGCAGGCCTATATCGACGCGACGGAGGAGGACGTTGTGATAATCGCCAGCCCCGCCGGGCTTCCCGGAAGGGCGCTGAACTCCCCCTTCGTGAGGCAGTACCTTGAAGGGGACGTCAAGAGCAAGCCCTGCATGGCCAACTGCCTGACCCACTGCCGTTACAAGACGGAGAAGGAGACGTTCTGTATCGCGCAGGCCCTGATAGACTCCTTCCGCGGCAACTGGGAGGAGGGGCTCTTCTTCTGCGGGTCTAACGTGGTGAAGATCAAGGAGATGCAACACGTGGCCGATATCATGAGGGAGTTCTTCCCCGGCGAGGAGATTTAGATTCCGCCGGGAGCACTTTTTTGATGGATTCAAGCGGACAAGGCGGGGGGAGGCTCCCGCCTTGTCTGGTAAATGTGGCGAGGAGGCGGTGTCGATGAGGAGAGTCCGGTCGGTTTTTGCTTCGGGTCTTGCCGTACTGGCATGTGCGGCGATAATCGCGTTCGGTGCCCCCGGCCCCGTCATGGCCGAGGGGGAGAAGGACGCTGCAACAGAGGCGACGCCCGTCGTCGCTCAGTCCGAGGTCGCGAAGACGCCGTACGAAGGCCTTACGAAGCAGGCTGTAAACGAGAGAATAGCCGAGATTCAGGGGGAGATCGACTCGATAGTCTCCGAGAAGGATGTGATGTTCGAGGAGCACTTGGTGGATGAGGAGGACATACGAAGGGCTCTGGTGGCCCTCGGCTCGTTGCAGAACGTTTACTCCAGGTATCTGACCGTCCTCGATAGGCTTGAAGAGACGGATAACGATACGCCGTCGTCGGTGGAGAAGATCGAGACAACCGCCGTCGCCAAGCCGCGCTTCAATCTCTCGCAGTATGAGGATATGCTCAACCGTTTCGAGACGGCCGCGCACAAGCTCGATTCCACGACGTCCAGCATACGGCTCTCCGAGAGCAACCTTGCATCGCTTAAAGAGCAGGAGCAGAAGCTGGCGGAGCGCTACCAGGCCCTGTTGAAGGAGCCCGAGCCACCGGAGGGGGCCAAGCGGTTGAAGAGGTCGCTGCTCCTTACGGAGGCGGACGCCGACCTGGAGTCGGTGCAGGTCTCGCGCGAGGCGCAGAAGATCAGCATCGAGGCGCAGAAGATCGTTCAGAGCCGGGCACAGGCGGAGAGAGACGAACTGATAAGAGAACTGTCTCACGTCAAGGAGTTCCTGGTATTCGACGAGAAGGACCGTGACGAGCGCCTGCTCGGTCTTAATGACCGACTGTCGCAGACCAGGGAGAAGCTGCCTGCGCTCAGAGAGGACAGGGAAAAGGCGCGGCAGTCTCTGACCAGGAGACAGGGCGCTCTCACCACCGCACGCAGCGACAAGGAACGCCAGCTCGCCCAGGCCGGGGTCGCCGAACAGCAGGCCGCCCTCCAGCTGGCTCAGACGACGCTTGAGCAGGCGGAACAGGAGGTGCAGTTCCTTGAGGAGGAGCAGCGGATCTGGGGCGCAAGATACGCGCTGCTGGAGGGGAGCCTCAAGGGGCAAGATATCTGGGACATCAGGAGCGAGGCACAGGCACGCCAGAAGAACCTTGAAAATGTGCTCATGGTCCGCCAGAGAAGCGCCTCTTCTATACAGACCGAGATCGCCGCAGCCCAGAAGGAGCTGGAGGATAACAGGAGCGTAACGGCGGTAGCAACACGAATTCGTTCCCGGATCGACCTTCTGCACCGCACGGCGGAGGCGGCCAACGCGACCATGGCGTCGGTCTTTCCGATGTTCAACCAGTACAGTCGACTGGAAGAGGAGATAAACGACCATATCGACGCGGTGAACATAGCCGAGAGGGTGACGGCTTTCGGCAAAGAACGATTTCTCGCCTTCTGGAATATTATACTGTGGTCGGGCGAGGGTTTTGACATCACGGTATGGAAGCTCTCGCTGGCTGTGGGCCTTTTCCTGGGCGCTTTTCTGCTGAGCGGCAGGCTGACCGACTTTTTGAGCGACACCCTCTTCGCCCGGCTCGGTATGGACAACATGGCCAGGATGGCCGGCAAGAGGATCCTCTTCTTCGTCCTGATGGGGGCCTTCATCCTGGTGGCACTCGACCTGGTCGGAATACCTCTCACGGCCTTCGCTTTTCTCGGTGGCGCCCTGGCGATCGGTATCGGATTCGGCGCACAGGATTATTTCAACAACCTGATAAGCGGGTTCATAATCATGTTCAGTATGCCCATCAGGGTCGAGGATATTATCGATATCGACGGGCAGTTCGCTACGGTGGAGGAGATAGGCAGCCGCGCCACGCGCATAAAGACCTTCGACAACATAGACGTGCTGATGCCCAACAGCTACTTCCTGAACAACAAGATCGTCAACTGGACCCTCACGGACAAGAAGATCAGGACGATGGTCAAGGTGGGTGTTGCTCACGGCTCCGATGTCCGAAAGGTGGAGGAGCTGCTGCTGCTGGCGGCCACCGACCATACCCGCGTGCTGAAGAACCCCGAGCCGTTCGTGGTCTTCGGCGATATCGGGACGAACGCCCTTGAGTTCACCCTCTACCTGTGGATAGACATGGGCAACGCGTCCGGCATGAAGGTGTGCAGCGACATCCGCTTCCGCCTGGTATCCCTGTTCGAGAAGCAGGGGATAAAGATAGCTCCGCCCAGGATGTACGTCTGGCTTGACCGTCCGAAGCAGGCCGAACTCGAGCAAGGCGAGTCCGAGGAAGCGATTCCGAAGGAGGTCTAGCCAGTGCTCTCCCTGAATGAAAAGGATCTGTACCGCCTGTTGCTCGATCTAGTTTCGATTCCGAGCGTATCGTATTCGGTGGAGGAGAACCGCGCCGCGGAGTTCATAGCAAGGACTCTGGGGGAGCTCGACTACTTCCGTCGAAACCCCTCGCACCTGCACCTGCTCCCGATCGAGGGGGACATGCTGGGCAGAAGCGCCGTGGCGGCCCTGGTGAAGAGCGTCCCCGCGACAGAAAGGACGGTCGTCATCACCGGCCACTTCGACGTGGTCGACGCTGAGGCCTGCGGATGGCTGAAGCACCTGGCATTCTCCCCCGAGGAGTACACGAGGCGCGTGGGGGAGCTTGAGATACCGGACGAGGCCAGGGCCGATCTCGCGAACGGCGACTACCTGTTCGGGCGGGGTGTGTCGGACATGAAGTCGGGTATCGCGCTGGAGATGTGTTTGCTGGGAGAGATCTCGCGCCTTGATGAGTTCCCGGCGAACGTCCTCTTTCTGGCCGTCCCGGACGAGGAGAACAGCTCCGCCGGCATGAGGGGCGCGGTCCCCTGGCTGGTGCGGCTGCGCGAGGAGTGGGGGGTGGACTACGTCGCCTGCCTCAACGCCGAGCCGTCGGTCGGCGGCCGCGGAGTCGAGACTGGTCTGTATGTCGGGACTATCGGCAAGATAATGCCCTTCTTCCTGTGCGCCGGGCGCGAGGCTCACGTCGGCGACTACTACGATGGAGTCAGCTCCTCGCTGCTGACTGCGCATCTTTCGATGATCCTGGAGGGAGCGCCCGAGACTGCCGAGACTCACGACGGCGAGCGCTTTCCTCCCGCAGCCTGCCTGCGATTTCGCGACCTGGTCAGGAACTACTCCGTCACGATACCGGAGAGGGCTGTCGCCTGCTACAACATCTTAACTGTCTCCAAGACCCCGGCACGAGTGCTCGACGAGATGAGGGACGTAGCCGGGCGCGCGCTCGCATCGGCTCTGGAGTCCCTCTCCCGGCACAGGGAGAGTGCGGGCGCACCTGTCGCGCACTTCACAGGCCGGGTGCTCTCCTTCGCCGATCTGCTGGAATGCGCGCGCAGGCGCACGGATGGCTTCGACGCCGCCTTCGACGGCTTCCTTCAGTCTCTTCCAGCCTCGCTGGACGAGCGGGAGCGCTGCATAGAGGCCGCATCATTCCTCCTCGATCTGTCGGGGGAGAAGGGGCCTCTGATCGTGGTGGGCTTTCTGCCGCCCTACTATCCGCCGCGCCTCAACCGACGCGAGACCACCGGAGAGCGCTCTCTGCTGCGCGCCGCCGCCCGACTGAGGGATGAGGCCGCTCCTGCGGGCATTGATATTAGCCTTGTAGAAGTCTTCAAGGGCATAATGGACATGAGCTACCTCGGCTTTCAGGGCGAGGCGTCAGAGCTAGACTCCCTTGCTCAGAACATGCCCCTGTGGGGGAGCGGTTATCTCTTTCCGTCGGATGACCTGAAGAGGCTGGACGTCCCGATCGCCAACCTCGGGCCGCTCGGCAAGGACGACCACAAGAACTCCGAGCGCATTCACCTTCCGTACTTCCTCCGCGTCCTGCCCCCTCTGTTCAGGAGGTTCGTAGAGCTGCTGGCCGAGGAGGCCGGCAGGGAGGGCACCCCTTAAACCCCTTCGACGCAACATTCCCCGCAAGACAGAAATATGATGTATTACTCTTACCACGTATTGCAAAAATTCTCGAAGAGGAGCATAATAGATTCAATCGAAACGAACTAGAGTTAATTCAAACATGATATGTTAATTAAAGTTTACTTTAGTTCAAGCGGGGGAAAACAACGGGGAAAGAAGGGGTAATATGTCACGCAGCAGGTCCGAAGAGCTCATGGAGATGGAGAACGAGTACGGAGCACACAACTATCACCCGCTCGAGGTGGTCATATCGAAGGCGGAGGGCATTTGGGCCGAGGACCCGGAGGGCAGGCGCTACATGGACATGCTCTCGGCCTACTCGGCGGTCAATCAGGGGCACAGGCACCCCAGGATAATCAAGGCGCTGAAGGATCAGGCCGATATACTGACCCTCACCTCCAGAGCTTTCTACAACGATCAGTGGCCCCTCTTCGCGAAGAAGCTCGCCGATTTCACGGGCAAGGACATGATCCTGCCGATGAACACGGGAGCGGAGGCCGTCGAGACGGCGCTGAAGACCATCAGGAAGTGGGGGTATACCGTCAAGGGTGTGAAGAAGGACAGCGGAGAGATCATAGTCTTCGAGAACAACTTCCACGGTCGAACCATAACGATAATCTCCCTGTCGACCGACCCGGACGCGACCGATAACTACGGTCCCTTCACCCCTGGATTCAGGGTGGTCCCCTACGACGACCTCCCCGCAGTGGAGAAGGCGGTAAACGAGAATACCATCGGCATCCTGGTCGAGCCCATTCAGGGGGAGGCGGGGGTGGTGGTCCCGAGCGACGGCTTCCTTAAAGGGCTAGAGGCCATCGCGCGCAAGAATAACATACTGCTGGCTTTGGACGAGATCCAGACAGGATTCTGCCGCACAGGCAGGGACTTCGCCTTTCAGCACGAAGGAATCGACCCGGACATCATCATAATGGGCAAGGCCCTCGGCGGAGGGGTATTCCCCGTCTCGGCCATCGCCGCCGACAAGGAAATACTGGGCGTCTTCAAGCCAGGGACCCACGGATCCACCTTCGGCGGCAACCCGCTGGCTTGTGCCGTGGCCACGGCGGCCATAGACGTGCTCGTTGATGAGGGGCTGACGAAGAGGGCCGCGGAGCTAGGGGAGTACTTCATGAAGGGACTCAGGGCCATCAACTCCCCGAAGATAAAGCTGGTGAGGGGTAAGGGGCTGCTTATCGGAGTGGTCCTGAATGAGTCCGCTGGCAAGGCGCGGCGTTACACCACGGCCCTGAAAGAGAAGGGGCTTCTGTGCAAGGAAACGCACGACTGGATCATCCGTTTCGCGCCTCCTCTGGTGATAACCAGGCAGGAGATAGACCAGGCGCTTGAGGTGATCGAGGGCGTCTTCTCGGAGACTCCCGTCCCCTGCGCTTAGTCGAAAAAAACGCGCCCTGCCTCCTGTTTCCGGCCGGGCGCGTCATTCTCCTGAATGGCGGTGCTTTTAGTACGTCAGTGCTAGCTCCCATCTCTCCTCGGTGAAACTCCTGCCCCAGGCCTCGCGCGTCTCCTCCTCGACGAGGTAGAGCCCAACCGAATCGAACAGCTCGCGAGCCTCGGCAATCTTCTGAAAGGTCAGCAGGAATACCTTGCGGTAGCGCCTCTCCCTGCAGAAGAGGAGCGCCTCCTCGATCAGCCGTCTGCCTATGCCTCTGCGGCGGAAGCCGGGAGACACCAGCAACCATCTGAGCCTCGCCGTGTTCCTGTCCGTATGATCAATGGCCACGGAGCCGACGACGACGCCCCTGTGGTCCGCGACCCAGGCCTGTCCGTGTCCGCTCATTCTGTTCTTCAGGAAGCGCGCCATCACATCGAACAGGCTGGTCTCGAAAGACATGTCGAAACCCTGCCCCCCACCGTAAAAGTCCATGTGACGCAAAGCCACGACGCCCAGTTCTCCCATTTTCGCGGGCCTTACCGTCACCTTCGTCGGGGCCTTGGAGAGAAGAGACTGAACTACCCCCATGGAGTGCAGAAGCAGCGGCATTTCGCACTCCGACAGGGGGGCCAGCAGCCTGGCCGAAGCGGCATCGGTGATTTTCTCCAGTGACCTCAGTATCCTCTCTCCATCGGCTGTGAGTTTCAGAATGTAGGCCCTGCCATCCACCGGCGAGCGCTCTCTGGCCAAAATACCGTGCGTCTCGAAATATCGAATCAGCCTGCTCACATGCCCCGGGTCGATCTTTAGCTCCCTGCTTATGTCGCTGGCTGTAGGGGTGCCGAGGCGCTTTATCTCGGAGAGCATTCTGGCCTCGGCGATGGAGTAGGGGGTCTTCTCGGCCGATCGGTCCAACAGTCCGAGGACCTCGGAGTAGAATCTGTTGAAGGAGCGTATCTGCTCGTTAATCTCCCTTGAAACCTGCTCCAACTCTATCACTCCTTTAGTAATCCCGCTCTCTCGACAGGTGAATGCCCTCTGTCGGACAGCGGGGATGTATGACGGTTTTTCAGCCCAGAAGCCTGTCATCAGGCTTGCCGACTGATTATCCATGAAAGATTATACTACCGGCGGTGGAATTGCGCCTTCGGCTTTGACATATTTTGTGCATCGGGTGTATAATGCCCCGGAATGCATCGGGGGAGTCCGATACGGACTGAGAGGGGGCGTTTTGGCCCCGACTCCTGGAACCTGATCCGGGTAATGCCGGCGAAGGGAAGGTGCCGCTTTTTAAGGACATTCCACCGATGGATATTTTATCAAGGGGGAATGTCCTTTGCATAATTCACGAATCACCATCCTGGTCGAGGGCGCGCTTGCCGTCGCCCTTTCCGTAGTCTTCTCCGCACTGCGCCTCTGGAGCATGCCCCAGGGGGGATCCATAACTCTTGAGATGCTTCCTCTGTTTCTCTTCGCACTGCGCCGCGGGGGCAGGTACGGCTGTGCAGCCGGGGCCGTCTCCGGGCTGATGCAGCTTCTCACCGGTGGGTATATGGTACACATCGCCCAGGCCGCGCTCGACTACCCCCTTGCCTTCGGAGTGCTCGGGGTGGCGGGCTTTCTCAGGGAAAGGCCTATATGGATAGGCCTCACCGCAGGGGCGGCTCTTCGCCTGCTCTGTCACGTGCTGTCGGGCGTGGTCTTCTTCGGCTCGTTCGCGCCCGAGGGTGCCAATGTCTGGGTATATTCGACCATCTACAATCTGACCTTCATGGCACCGACCCTCGTCGTGTGCGTCCTGCTCGCCTACCTGATCTGGCCTAGGCTGAGCAGACTGGGTGAACGGGCTTAGGAGGTTACCCGCTCCCCCCTCTCGTGAGGTACAATGATTGAAGTTTTGGCCGGAAGGGGGAAGGGCTATGTCTAGGGCGGGAAAAATCCGGTACGACCTCTCTGTCTTCGGGGAGATGGACTCATACCTGTTCAGGGAGGGGAACCACTTCCGACTGTACGAGAAGCTCGGCGCACAGGTGGTCGATGACGGGAAGGAGAGAGGTACCTGCTTCTCCCTCTGGGCGCCGAACGCCAAGGAGGTCAGCGTGATCGGCTCCTTCAACGACTGGGACAGGAAGAGGCACTATCTCTCGCCGAGAAAGGACAGCTCCGGGGTTTGGGAGGGGTTCATCCCCGGCGTGGGGAAGGGCGCACTCTACAAGTTCTCCCTGAGGACTAGCTCCGGTGCGGTGGTGGAGAAGGGCGATCCTTTCGCTGCCTTCTGGGAGATAGCGCCGAAGACCGCCTCCATAGTCTGGCCGGCCGAGTACGAATGGAAAGACGGCGACTGGATGAAGAACAGGCGCGAGCGCAACTCGCTCGACGCACCGATGTCGATATACGAGGTGCACGTCGGCTCGTGGCGACGAAAGCCCGCCGAGGGCTTCCGCTCCCTCTCCTACAGAGAGCTAGGGCACGAGCTGGGGGAGTACGCGCTGGACGTCGGCTTCACACACGTGGAGCTGCTTCCCGTGATGGAGCACCCCTTCTACGCCTCGTGGGGGTACCAGACTCTCGGCTACTTCGCCCCCACGAGCCGCTACGGCACGCCGGAGGACTTCATGTACATGGTCGACGTGCTGCACCAGATGGGGATCGGCGTATTTCTGGACTGGGTGCCGTCGCACTTCCCGGAGGATGCCTGGGGGCTGGCCCGCTTCGACGGGACATGCATCTACGAGCATGAGGATCCGCGGCAGGGGTTTCAGCCGGACTGGGGCAGCAGGGTCTTCAACTTCGGGCGCAACGAGGTGCGAGAGTTCCTCATCAGCAGCGCCTTCTGCTGGCTCGACCGTTTTCACGCGGACGGCCTGCGGGTGGACGCGGTCGCGTCCATGCTCTACCTGGACTACTCGCGCAAGCAGGGGGAGTGGGTGCCGAACAGGCACGGCGGGAACGAGAACCTGGAGGCCGTATCCTTTCTCAAGAGGATGAACGAGGCCATCTACCAGGAGTTCCCCGACGTGCAGACGATGGCGGAGGAGTCGACCGCCTGGCCGATGGTCACACGCCCGACCTACCTGGGGGGGCTGGGGT
>Ga0265293_10012952_pt1 | contig 10936 bp, 10 predicted proteins | sample Munlanlewell138R_FD_192505 | JGI IMG/M metagenome (GOLD analysis project Ga0265293, IMG submission 192505) | Leachate microbial communities from a municipal landfill in Southern Ontario, Canada - Leachate well 138R | ecosystem: Engineered > Solid waste > Landfill > Unclassified | place: Canada... | reverse complement strand
AAAAAGGCCGTTAAATTTAGAAATATAATTTATAAAATTTGTAATTACTTCTTCTTCATTATCTCGCGAAAAAAACACTTTTTCATGAACATTACCTTCAATATCTTCATACAAAGATGCAATTGCAATTACTTGATTATAAATAGGATTTCTAAAGGAGTATTCTATTTCTTTCTTTTCCCTATTTTCCTCTGTAGAATTTCTTTCTAATTTCTTATTAAAAAGTTCTTTTAATTCTCCTTCTAATTTCTTAGGTACAGTTTCAATATCAAATACTAATTTAGATTTGTTCATATCTCCCTTCTATTTGTTCTTCCATACTTTATATCCTTTAGGTATTTTTTTTATTTGCCAATCCTTAGACAATCCAAAAAAAGCTTGAAAAGTGCATACATACATATTTGAATCATCCTCGTATTCAAATGCAACTAAAATAGGTTGTTGATTACTTTTGAAAACAAAAATAGGAATAATAAAAAAACTGTTTCCAAATTTTAATTCAGTCTCCTTTTTAGTCTTCTCAAATATCTTTTTTATCTCATTCCAAGAAAATCTCTTATGAAACTTACATTCAATCACATAAGTTACTAAAGGATTTTTAGCTATAATGTCTATTCCTTTTGTATTATCATCAATTCTATCAACATCAAAATTTAATAGACGTAAATTATAAGCTACTAATCTTTCAAAAGGATTTCCTTTTCGCGCCTTAATACTTGCCATTTTAGTTATTTCGGAAAATCAGATAAATTCGGACTATTAATAATATTTTTCCTCTGGCTAATAGGAGGAGGTGAAACAGTTTCAGTAGTCTCTTCAACATCTCTTACCGGTGTAGCGATTCTAACCTCTTTTTTAGAAGTAAAGGAAGAATTAAGCTTATTTGTTAATTTCGAAGATTTTTCTTGAAATGCTTGAAATTCTTCAGGAGTCCATAACTGTTTGAATTCATTTTTATCTTTTCCAATATTTCTTCCTTGAGTAATTTTAGATATACCTACAGAAGCTACAAATTCCTTACCAATAAAATCTTCTGTATCATATTCAACTTCTTCTCCATCTTTTGGTATAGGAACTCCTAAAACTTCTAATAATCGAAAATATTTTGACCTTGGAGAAATTTCAAGAGGTGTGGTGTGTTTAAAAGTTTCTCCAATATAACTATCGTCGTGAGCATCTAATATATCCTCTTCCCAGGTAAGAAATTGGTTGCCTGCTCTTTCTCCCTGTTTTACTTCTTGTACATCAATTTTTTTAACTTTAAGAAAATATAACCCTTCCGGAAATACTTCAAAACCTTCTTTTACTTTAATTGTTGCCATGTCTTAACTCCTTTTATATTTATTATACAAAGATTTTTTATTTATTTACATTTAATTTTACTCTTACACCTCTCACTCCTACAATACCATTTAATGCCATCATATCTTCTACAACTTTCTGCTGTCTACTTAAATTAATATTTACAGAATCTAAATTTTCCTTCTTCAATTTCAAAATATCTAAATCATCTTCTAATTCTTCTATTATACTATCAACTCCATTTACTACATCTGTTAAATCATATAACTCATTTTGAAGAGCTGCCTCTTGTAGTTCTTTATTTCTCAATGTTTTTATTTCAGGACGTTTTACTAGCAAAAAATTTCTAGCTTTTTTATAAAAAATACTTAATCTTGCTCTTAAACTTTTCCATATTTTTAATTCTTGCCTTAAATCTATAATAATACTTATAATCCTATTACTTTGGCTTTGTACAAATGCATACTTTTCATTAAAAACAGTTATTTCATCATCTGGAGAAGAGTCTAAATCTACATTTATATTGTTTACTTCATCATAAGGAACTCTATACATTACTTTTTGCCGTTCATAAATATCTTTTAACAACTCAACCAGATCAGGAATGCAAGATTCTATAGGATGATAAATTATATTATCGTTAACGACTTTTATTTTAGGCATATTTACTCTTACTCTGCAAATTCAGTATCATTGGTTATTTCAGAAGTTGAAATTATAGATTTTTTTTGCATTGCTTCCATTATCTGTAACTTTAAATTCTCTATAATTGTAGGGATACTTATCAATACTTCTCTCATTTGGTCTTTTCCTTGAAATCTATCTTCCCCTAAAGTATACCACGCGCCTGATTTTTGAATTAATCCAAAGCCTACAGCTAAATCTATTATATCTTCTTCTTGATCAATTCCTTTTCCAAACATTATAGAAACCTCTACTTCTTTAAAAGGAGGAGCAACTTTATTTTTTACAATTTTAATTTTTGTTCGATTTCCTATTATATTATTTTGTTTGTCTTTAATTGCTGAAATTCTTCTAATATCGAACCTCATTGATGTATAAAATTTAAGAGCGTTTCCTCCTGTTGTAACTTCTGGATTCCCAAACATAATTCCAATCTTGCTGCGTAATTGATTTGTAAATATTACAGTAGTTTTTGAATGATTTACTACACCTGCTAATTTACGTAATGCCTGTGACATTAATCGTGCCTGGAGCGCCATATGAGAATCTCCCATATCGCCTTCAATTTCAGCTCTTGGAGTTAAAGCAGCAACAGAATCGATAACTATTACGTCGAACCCTCCTGATCTAACTAATGTATCTACAATTTCAAGGGCTTGTTCTCCATAATCGGGTTGTGATAAAAACATACTTTTTACATCTACTCCTAAATTCCTTGCATATGAAAGATCTAAAGCATTTTCAGCATCAATAAATGCAACTGCTCCTTCTTTTTTCTGCGATTCTGCAATTATATGAAGGGTAAGAGTTGTCTTTCCACTAGACTCTGGACCATATATTTCAATGATTCTGCCTCTTGGCACTCCTCCAATTCCTGTAGCATAGTCTAAAGAAAGACAACCTGTTGATATAGCATCAACTTTTTGCAAAGGCGCATCTCCAAGCTGCATAATAGTTCCTTTGCCATATTGCTTTTCAATATTTGCAATAGCTTCGTTTATTACTTTAAACTTTTTATCATCCATTTTATACCTTAATTAAAAAATAAATTAGTTAAAATTATTTGAGCTTCTCTTGACCTGTCATAAGCTCTTTTTTTATTGTCTATATATTTATGAGTAACAAAATCTGCTAATGCCCATAAAAGAGAATACTTATTCTCTCCGAATTGGTTCACATATCTTTTTAAAACTTTTGTATTTTCAAAACGATTTCTGTGAAGATTCTTAAAAATCACTTTACTTACTACAGAATTTATATCATCAGGCATAGAAGAATGTAATAACATTTTAATATCTCTTCTCAGATTTCCTAAATCAGAAATCCACTTCCTTACATCAATTAAATCTCCTTCAAAATTTACACTTTTTCTAAAATGTTTTCTTTTTGGTAATACTCCTTTCTTCTTAAATATAATTGCTCCTTCACTTTCTTCTCTATATACCCCCGTTACTAACCCTACTGATAAAAATCTATCATAACAACTGTATGCTTGAATAAAAGGCAAAAGCTTATCTCCGTTAATATCAAAAACATATTGGGGTAATATATAATTAACAAATACGCGGTTACCTAATTTTCCACCAAAATTAATATCAAAAATTTCTGCTTCAATACCGTATTTTTTTAGTAATTTTTCAAGTTTAGAAATACTTTTTATATGTTTAATTAAATAATAACTAGACGAAGTAATAGCAATTACCTTTTGAGTATCTAACCTTATTATAACTTTTCCATAATCTCCTCTTGTGTTTTTAAGAAAATCATACAATAATGGATAATTGTGGTAACTTTTTAAAGATTCTAAATCTAATCTGAGTGGTATCTCAATGACAGGATAATCAATAGTATTTTTATTTACGTTTCTTTGTTTTTTCTTAATCATAAGATTAAGCCAATCAAAATATAAAGAGATCCAAGAATTATATAAATCATGCTTCCTATAAAAACGGTTCTAAGTAAAACTAACTTCATATATTATACAGACCTTAGTTGTGATTCTAATTTTAAAATACTTTCTTTTAGAGAATTTGACCCATAATTTTGTATAAATTCATCAAGATCTTTAGATCCTTCAATTTTTAAATAGCCTGTTTTTATATCCTTTTTAGTAGACAATAATTTTTTTACTCTTTCAATGGATTTTTTTCCACTCTCGTCATTATCAAAACAAAATATAAATCGATTTGTAAATTGATTTAATATTAAAAAATGTTCCTCCGTAAATGAAGTACCACAAGAAGATACTGTAATTTTAATATCTTCCTGATGACATGTTATAACGTCAGAATTACCTTCAACCACTAATACTAAATTGCTTTCAATAATATCATTTAGGGCTTGATATAAACCGTAAAGTGATAATGATTTTTGATAAACAGTAGATAAAGTACTATTTACGTACTTTGATCTATTATCTCCACTTTGCCAAATTCTTCCACTAAAACCTATAATGTTTCCTTTTAAATCAAAAACAGGAAAAATAATACGTCCAGAAAATTTATCATAGTAAGAATTGTTTTTGTTTTGTGAAAGAACCCCTAATTCTATCAAATACTCAAAATTAATTTTTTCTTTTTCAATAAACTCCAATAACTTATCAGTATCATATCCTATTAAAAAATCATCAATACTCTTTTTTGTAAAACCTCTATTAATTGTACAATAATCTAAAGCATTTTTATTAAAAAAAAGATTTCTATTAAAAAACTTAGCTATTTTATTTAAAATCTTAACCTTATCATCATATCTTTTAACTATATCGTCAACTATGCTCATATTACATATTTTGAGACATTAATCTATCGATAGCTTCTTTCTCTTCTTGAGATTGAGAAATAACTCCTTGCGTGGTCAAAAACATACTTGCAACAGACACTGCATTTTCAAGTGAAAGTCTTACTACTTTTGCTGGATCTATTACTCCTAATTCAAATAAATTGCCGTACTCCTCATTTAAAGCATCATACCCGTAATATAAATCTTCAGAATTTTCTACTTTATTTAATACTACTTCGCCTGTCAATCCTGCATTCTTACAAATAGTTAAAAAAGGAACAGCTAATGACTTATATACAATACTTATACCAACTTCTTGATCCTTTTCATTACCTTTAATATACTTTACATGTAAAGGATTTTTAATAATTTTTCTAGCCCTTACTAAAGCAACTCCTCCCCCTGGAACAATGCCTTCTTCAATAGCAGCTCTTGTCGCATGGAGCGCATCTTCTATTCTCATTTTTTTCTCTTTTAATTCCGTTTCAGTAACAGAACCTACTCGCAATATTACAATACCTCCAGTTAATTTCCCTAACCTCTCTTGTAATCTTTGTTTATCAAATTCAGTTTCTGCGTTTTTTATTAAGTATCTTATTTGATCAACCGTTTCTTTAATCTTTTCTTGAGAACCTTTTCCTTCTACAATAACGGTTTTATTTTTATCTATTACTGCTTTTTTAGCAAAACCTAGAGATGATAAACTTATTTGGCTAAGTGAAAGAGAGGGATTATTCCCGCACACTGTACCTCCAGTAGCTATAGCGATATCATTCAATAAATCTACTCTTCTATCTCCAAACCCCGGAGATTGTACAGCACAACATTTTATATTACCTTTCATATGATTTACAATCAACATCTTACTTACTTCTTCACTAAATTCGTCTGCAATTACTAATAAAGAAGCATTTTTTCCTGCAACCATTTCCATAATTTGTGCTAGTTCTTTTACTTGATTTAAATTGTTATTATATAATAATATATAAACGTCTTGTAACTCCACCTCCATGGTTTGCTTTTTATTAATGAAATAAGAAAACTTATAACCTCTGTCAAATTGTACACCTTTCGCTACTTCAATTTCAGTTTCTAATCCTCTTGAATCTTCAACTATTACAATTCCTTCTTCTCCTGCCTTATCCATAGCATCCGCAATGAAGTTACCTACTTCATAATCATTATTAGCGGAAATAGATGCAATGTGTATTATATCATTCTTATTTGTTACAGGTTTTTTTATTCTCTTTAACTCTTTACTTACCTCTTTTACAGCAATATCCATACCTCTTTTTAAATCCATCGGGTTAACACCTGCTGTAACATTTTTAATGCCTTCAGATATTAAAGCTTGTGCAAGAATAGTTGCAGTAGTGGTGCCATCCCCGGCCGTCTCATTAGTCTTGGAAGCTACTTCTTTTAGTAATTGGGCGCCCATATTTTCAACAGAATCTTTTAAAAATATCTCTCTTGCAACAGTTACGCCATCTTTGGTAATTAGAGGACTTCCTACAGACTTTTCAATAATTACATTATTTCCCTTAGGGCCGAGAGTAACTTTTACCATATCAGCTAAGGTATCAATACCTATTTTTAGTTTTTGTCGCGCTTCTTGATCGTAAAGTAAAATTCGCTGTTTCAAATCAAATTCCCTCTTTTTTTAACTCTTGTAATAAATCTTTTGCAAAATTAATAACCTCTAAAGCTGCACTGTGTCTAATACCTTTGCCTCCTTTCTCCAATTGACCTGGATGATATTTTGAAATGTAAACCCCATAAAAACCACCTGCAATCGATTTTACAGTTTTTTCTAATTCTTTTTGTGTATAGAGAACAAGTTCGTCTTTTAGAGGTTCTGTAGGAGCATCTTCATTATTAGATATTTCTGAAATATCTGGAAGAGCGTTTGTAAAAGCGTAATTTTCTTCTGTAGAATTATCTTCTAAAGCAGCTTCAGCTTCCGCCAAGTCAGAGTTGCTCGCAGACGCTGTTTCTTCATCATCTTCTTTTAAAAGAGGAGGCTCGCACATCGTTTGTTCTTTATTCGGTACTTCTTCCTTAAGATTTATTTTTTTTGATAAATCGCCTACTTTCAACTTACTCATTTTTATTCTCCTTTATTTCTTTTTATAAAAAAAAAATTAATAATTAAAACATTTTAAAGTTATAATCCTTTATAATTATAAAATTTTTCATTTAACTCACTTTTTATAATTTTCCAATCTCTTGTTAAATCTATTTCAACTAAAGATCCCCAATTCTTTCCGATTTTTATATCAGAAACAAGAGGTACATTAATCTCAGAGATAGGAGCCTCTTTCATTTTATTATACAGCGATTTTACAACAAATTCTAATTCTTCATCAGGAACATTAAAAATCAAAGAGTCATACACAGTTAAAACCAACCGAGATCTTAAGTTATTTAGTCTAAGATCTTCTTTATAAAATTTAATACACGTTAAAAAAGTTAAATCAGATGCAGCGCTTTGTATAGGAGAATTTTTCGATTGTCTCTCCGCCTCTGCTCTAATACCGTCGCTTGGATGATTAATATTTATTAATCTTCGTTTTCTTCCGAAAATGCTCGTAACGTATCCGTCCCGTTTTGCTAAGGCTACAGTTACATCTAACCACTTTTTTGCAACCTTATATCTACCAAAAAATACATTAAGCACCTTTTGAGCTTGATTAATTGATACCCCTAACTGTTCGGATATACTCTTTGGGCCTCTTCCGTACATTGCACCAAATTCAATAAATTTAGTATCTTGTCTTTCATCCTTGGTCACATCTTTAATAATTTCTAAATATTGTTCCTTTGAAATATCTCCTGGAGGTAAAGGTATTCCGTGATACGCAGAAGCTGCAACTAACTTGTGAATATCATAACCTGCTTCTAAATCTTTTATAGCTTGTGGATCTTGACTGTAATTAATCCACATTCGGAACTCCGCCTGACCAAAATCTGCTTCAACTAACCAATCGCTACTACCGTCTTCGTGTCTGTCAGAGCAAAATATATCCTTAATATCTTCCGCAGTTCCGGTACGAGGTATATTATTCAAATTAGGATCTCGTGAAGACGGTCGTCCGGTTACTGTAGAAAAAAGTAAATAATTTGTATGTACTTTACTTTCATCAAGTCGATTTTTAATGCCGTCAAGAAATGTACTTTTAAGATGAAATAAAGATCTATATTTGCCCAAATATTCACAAAACTTATTTTTTACTGCGTATTGTTGTAATACTTCATCATCAAGACTAGGATTACCCTTATTGGTAGTTTTCAATATAGGAAGTTTCATATTTTCTATTAATAATTCTTTCAATTGTTTAGAAGAATTAACATTAAATTCAAAAGAAAACTTTTCAGGTTTTTGTTTATTTTTATAATCTTCAAAATCCGGATATCTTTTTACAAGAGTTTTAGAATTCTTCCAATGTTCATGTAATTTTCGTACTAACTCGCGTTGTTTATGTTTTACATATTCTTTTACTTGAGGAGCCTTAAGAGATAATTGTAAATAATTTTCAATATTTTTCTCATATTTTTTAATAGTCTTTTCCAAATAAGGTACATCAATACTTACACCGCAGTACTCTGTTTGTATCAATATTTTTTGAATAGGCATCATTATATTAAACAATACAAAATCCACTCCTTCTTCATAAATCTTAGGTAACATAGTATTATAACAACGAAGGGTAACGTCTGCATCTGCATTCGCATAAGGCCAAATAATTTCTGAAGGAATATCTTCATAATTTTCAATTTTATTTTGTAATTTGTATTGTTGAAGAGGTTGGTCATACCCTCTCATATCAGTATAATTTTCCGCTAAAATTTCCAGGCCGTGGTTGCTGTTTTCATCTAATAATTGGTGCATTAAAATAGTATCACAATAATAATTATTAACTTTAATTCCTTGAGTTATTAAAAATTCTATATCAAAAGAACCATTATGAGCTACTTTCTTACTACTATTTTGGAATACTTCTCTTAAACGCTTCCAAACATAATCAATAAAATCATTACATATTCTTAAATCAATTAAAACAGCTGTTCCTTCCATCCAAGAAAATGAAATTATAAAAATTTTATCTCTCTTAAAATCGAGTCCCGTAGTTTCTGTATCAAATACCCACAGCTCTTCGTTATTTAACTTATCTATTAACCAATCAAATTGAGTTAATGTTTTAACTACTTTATAATCAGTTTCTAATTTTTCAATACTAGTAAACTTTCCATCAAAAAAATCTTTAACTTGTATAAAATCATTTACTAATTTTTTTCTTTCTTGAGGGTTTCGAAGAATATAAGCCGGATGAAAAGTTGGAAGAAATTTGCAACTATAATCAGGATGATCAAACCACTTACCTCTAACTCTTGTTATGCCTCCAACCCCTTTAAAAAATTTCTTAAGAGGGACATTTCCCAACAACATAATAACTTCGGGATTAACTAATTGAATTTCTTTGTCTAAAAATTCAAAACATTCATCAATTTCTTTAGGTCGAGGAGTTCTATTATCAGGAGGCCTGCAGGCAACAGTGTTGGCGATACTAATCTCGTCCCTATTTAATCCAACTTCTTGCAATATACTGTTTAGTAACTTTCCAGCCTCACCTACAAAAGGAATTCCTTTTCTATCTTCTTCAACTCCTGGAGCCTCAGAAATAATCATTAATCTAGAATTTTCTGCCAATACAGAAGGGACTACTTGAGTTCTAGATTTACAAAGAGGACATTTTATACAATCAAAAGGGTGTAAATTCATAACCAACTTAAAATTTTATCAATATTATATTCAATAAAAGTTTCCTGTTGTGATGTTAATTCTTCATTTAATCCAAAATCTACTTTTTGTTCAATCTTTTCACGTGGTAAACCTCTATCCGCATATCGAATAAGGTTATAACCATGCACAAATGCACTTGAAGAATCGTTTGAAAAAATCCAAGAATATAAATCAGGATTTTTATACTTTTGCAATTCTAAAGCGTCACTCAATCCAAATAAATGTGTAGGCTTAATATCAATAGATTCTGAAATTGAAACCAAAGCAATTAGGAATGTTAAGTGCCATCTGTTAAGAACTCTTCTCAAAGTCAAACTTTTGATACCAAAAGTATTTTCCTCCTCATAATCTAACATAAAAGGTAAACCTAAGTAATCAATGCCGTCTATCGAATTTAAGTGCAAAAAAGATTCAAATATTTCATCAGAATTTTTGCCTTGAGCAATTCCTAATACCTTCATTTTACTACCAATTTTATCTTTCCACTCTAAAAATTCATAAATCAGCCGTAAACTCTGAGCATAACTACCAAATACTTCAGGCCCGACTACAACAGATGCGTTTATTTCCTCCGCCTTTTCTAAAACAATTTTATAATCCATACACTTTCCTAGTTCAAAAAGGGAATTATCACATATTATAAAATCCCCTTTTCTAGCCCTTTCCTTATAAAACTCTTTATATTTAGGAAATTTTTCAAAAAGGTGAGGAAGTACTAAGTGAAAGTTTGATTTTGTTGCAAATTTCTCAAGATAAGCTACGGGACAAATTATTCCGTGTTTCATAAGCCTCCTTAATATTCAATAACATCGTAATTTTTAAATTCGTATATATTTTTGCAAATTTGAGGGACTTTATTCTTAATATACAACGTAGAAAAAAAATAAATATTTCCGAACTGGTCTTCTCCACTATATAAAATCTTATTTTTCATAAAAGCAATCATGCTTGGTTCTTGATAGTCTTTTATAAAAGGCTTCACTAATAATAAACAAGCTGCTTCTCCTTCAAAATAAGTCATTATATCTTTAATTGACTCGTTTGCATAATAAGCAGTATAACAGCGTTCAATTAGCCTTAAAATCAATTCAGTATCTACTTTTAATTCTCTCCTTACATTGTATTTTTCGAATTGTTTTTCGTAGTCATATAAGACGCCGTTATGTACTAACGCAAATCGGTTCGTTACAAGAGGTTGATCATTAGAATGTTCTAAACCGAAAGTAGCATATCTGTTTTGCCCAATTACTTTATCCCCTATTTTTAAATCTAACACTTCATTAAAATCATCACTAAATACAATATCACTTGCTTTAGAATCCCATTTCTTTGTTAAAAACTCACTATCTCTTAACCTAGTAATCCCTGTGC
>Ga0265293_10012951_pt1 | contig 10936 bp, 8 predicted proteins | sample Munlanlewell138R_FD_192505 | JGI IMG/M metagenome (GOLD analysis project Ga0265293, IMG submission 192505) | Leachate microbial communities from a municipal landfill in Southern Ontario, Canada - Leachate well 138R | ecosystem: Engineered > Solid waste > Landfill > Unclassified | place: Canada... | reverse complement strand
TCGCCAGCGGTCACGGTCATATTGACGATGCGAGCCAGTGGGGTGAGATTGTGGGCTTTCAGAGCGCGCTCGTTGACCACTAGAACACCTGAAGCTGCATCGCACATCTGGCTGGCGTTGCCAGCGGTGATGGCACCGCCTTCTATGATGGGGTCCAGAGAGCCCATGGACTCCAGCGAAGCGTCGTAGCGAATACCTTCGTCACGGGTGTGGAGTTCGGTGCCGCCTTCTGGATTCTCGACGGTGAGAGGGATGATCTCATCCTTAAAGGCTCCCTCCTCGGTAGCGCGAACGGCGCGCTTGTGGCTTTCCAGAGCAAAGCGGTCGAGCTCCTCGCGAGAGAAACCGTATTTATTGACAATCATCTCGGCACCCTGGAACTGGCTGAATCCCTTCACGCCGTAGCGCTGTTGGATGCTCGGGGCGAAGGGGCCAACGCCAATGCCTGCCTGCTGGTACAAATTGAAGTTGCTGCCCATAGGGACGCGGGTCATGCTTTCGACGCCTGCGGCGATCACCATGTCCTGAGTGCCGGACATCACTGCTTGGGCGGCGAACTGAATAGCTTGCTGAGAGGAGCCACACTGACGGTCGATGGTGACGGCGGGGACGCTCTGAGGAAATTTAGAGGCCAGCACGCAGTTGCGACCGAAGGCGAAGCTCTGCTCACCCCCCTGGGAGACGCAACCCATGATGACATCGTCGATGGCTGCCGGGTCGATGCCGCTGCGGTCGGCGATGGCGTTCAGCACCGCGGCACCTAGGTCAGCAGGATGCCAATTGGCAAGACGTCCTTTGCGCTTGCCGCCGGCGGTGCGCACGGGAGCTACGAGATAAGCTTCATTCATGGGGAAATTCCTCGTCACGATGTGGGTTGCTGCAACGACCTTGTATCACTGTAGGGCAGTGGACGTGCTCGGCAGGGGATTGGAGGGCTATCTTAAAGCCTGGCGGCGAATTATTCATCTGTGAAGTTCGGGGTTTTTCTCGAACCAGGGAGCGAGAAGATAAGGAAGACCGCGAGTCGGAGAGTGGAGCTGCGGCTCGAATGGATTGATGTCTTTCGGTGTCAAAACAACATCAAGATGTTTTTATTACATCTTTTTGGCATGTTAATATGACTCTAAAATAATTCAAGGTATTGATATTGTTAATAAAAAATATTGGTATGGTTTGTGCATTATAAGATGTGACCCTTTTGAGGACATATCTAAAATGAACTACTCCCTTGTTATTTTCGTTGCTGGCAGTTTGGCCTTGTCACCCCTGTCGTGGGCTGATGAAGTTGTTCGCGAGGTGGAGGACAACACTGTGGGCGGTGTCTTTGGTGGTACGGCTGGCCTGCTGGTGGGAGGCGCTATAGCCGGTGGTATCCCCGGAGCGCTGCTGGGTGGTGTGCTGGGCCTTTTTGGCGGCAAGCAGCTGCAGGAAAGTAGTGGACTGAGTCAGCGCGCCTATGTGGTGGTGGCAGAGGATGGCGAGCATAAAACGATCAGATCGCCACAGGCCGTGTACCAGCCAGGAGATGACGTTGTCTTGGTGGACGACAGAATTCAAGCAGCGAAATAAAACAGCCAAGAGGCTCTTGAAGAACAGCTTTATGTCAGAAAGCTGGCGTCTGGATGAACGTTATCTCACGAATAATTCTGCGGATAATATCGCCATGAAAGCGTCAAGCACGGTAACGGAAGTGGTGCTGGATACCATTACAGATCTGTCACAGGAAATGCCCTCATTGGAGCGCTATGCCCGGCTTCTGTCGGGGGTGTGCCGCGCTTTTCCTTGTGATGCGGCGGCGTTACTGCAGCTGCAGGGCTCCGAGCTTGTCCCGCTCGCGGTGATTGGTCTCAGCGACGATACCATGGGGCGGCGCTTTTCTCTGGATCACGAGCCGCGCCTGGCAAAGATCATGTTCAGTCGTGAGCCGGTACGATTTTCTGCTGACTCACAATTGAATGACCCCTACGACGGTTTGATCGAAACCCCTGACGGCGATCTGGATGTCCATGATTGCTTGGGGGTATCCCTGTATCTCGACGATGCCCCTTGGGGGGCTCTGACCCTGGACGCTCTGCGCCCTGGCATCTTCGATACCATTGATCCGGTGGAGCTGAGAGCATTTATCCGCTTGACGGAAGCCAGTATCAAAGTCAGCAACCTTATCGGCATTTTGCAAGATCGCGCTGAGCACGGGCATCAAGTGGTGCAAGCCGTATTGGGTGAGCAGGCTCAGCACGAGATGATCGGTCAGAGCCGTGCTCTGCAGCTGATGAGAGAAGAAATAGAAGTGGTGGCGCAGTCGGACCTGGGGGTGCTGATCACTGGTGAAACCGGTGTAGGCAAGGAGCTGGTGGCGCGCCATCTGCACCGGAGGTCGCGGCGGGCCGATTACCCCTTGGTCTATATCAATTGTGCTGCTCTGCCCGAAAACCTTGTGGAAAGTGAATTGTTTGGCCACGCCAAAGGGGCCTTTTCAGGTGCCTCGGAAGCGCGTGCGGGTAAGTTTGAGCTCGCCAACGGAGGCTCATTATTTCTTGACGAAATTGGTGAGATGCCCTTGGCGATGCAGCCGAAACTGTTGCGCGTCCTGCAGAGTGGAGATGTGCAGCGGGTGGGTAGCGATGCCCATCACCAAGTGGATGTGCGCATCATTGCCGCCACTAATCGAGATTTGAGTCGCGAAGTGGCAGCGGGCCGTTTTCGCGCCGATTTATATCACCGGCTCAGCGTATACCCCATTAAAGTGCCTGCGCTGCGTGAGCGTGGCCAGGACGTTCTTCTACTGGCCGGACATTTTCTGGAACGCTGTCGGCGTCGTTACGGGTTGCGTGGGGTGCGCTTGGACGAGAGTGCCCGTCAGGCACTATTAACCTATGACTGGCCGGGTAATGTTCGGGAGCTGGAGCACCTTATTAGCCGTGCCGTGCTGCGAGCCAGTGCCAGTCTCCAAAAAGATGAAGAGAGCGGCAAGGTCTTGAGTATTAACGCTGCTCTGCTGGAGTTGCCTGGGAGTGTCCCGCGCGTCGATGGTAATAGTGCTGCCGCCGTGTGCGCCAATCCATCGCCGGTAACGCAATACGACAATTTGCGCGAGGCAACGGAAGCCTTTCAGCGCCAGCTAATACTACAAACCTTAAGCCGTCATGACGGTAATCGCGCCAGCTCCGCTCGGGAGCTGGGCGTCGACCGCGGCAACTTTAGCCGGCTCTTGAAGCGCCTGGAAATTGCCTGAAATAAGCAGCGCTTTATTCTGTCAGTTTGGCTCACTGTATTTCAGATCTCCTTCGCTTTTATCTCTGCCAAACTTTTCCCAGATAAGTTTTTTATAGATGTGTCACATTGACATTCGATGTCATTTTGACAGGGTCTGTAAAACATCAATCAATGACAATAAAATTATAACATGTTGATTTTTAATGATTTCATTTAGTGGCATGACGAGTGCATAATAAATAAGTGCTAACCGTTAACGGGAATTAAAACACTCAAACCCCTATCGATCGATGAGGAAGTAATCCATGAAAAAAATCATGAAAACAGCAATTCAATCAGCAATTTTTTCATCGCTGGCCTTGGCTGGTATGGCGTCGGCGGCCAATGTGGTCGAAGTGACGATGACAGCGAGAGAGGTCGATGTTGTCACCGATAATAGCGGTACTACCCATCGCATGTGGACGTACGACGGCATCGTGCCGGGGCCGCTGGTGCGAGTCAAACAGGGCGATGTAGTGAACTTCACTTTGCTCAACGACCCGGGTAACGAGCAGAGCCACTCCATGGATTTTCACGCCGCCAGAGCCGATGTGCTCGATGAGTTCGAAGAGATTAAGCCCGGCGACACCAAGCAGTTCACTTTCAAGGCAGAGTACCCGGGTGTTTTCATCTATCACTGCGGTGCCGACTCGATGGCTGAGCATATTAGCCGCGGTATGTATGGTGTGATTATTGTCGATCCGGCAGAAGGGTACAGCGAGAGCTTTCCCAAGCCGGACCGTGAGTATGTCCTGGTGCAGGGAGATATCTTTACCGACGGTGCATCTGCTGATGATCGCATGATAGGTGTCGGCTGGGAGGGCGCAATCATTAATGGCAAGCAATTCCACTACAGCCCGGTTCACGATCCAAACGCCAGCCTGGTGCTGGAATCCAAGCCGGGTGAGCGAGTGCGTTTCCACTTCGTCAACGCCATGATCAACGACGCCGTGGCATTCCACCCCATTGCCGGTATCTGGGAGCAGGTATGGGATAACGGTAATCCGAAGAATGTGCGCCACGCCATGCAGACCGCCGAGATCGCGCCTGCACACGGCATGACGCTCGACCTGATCAGCCCCGCCGACCGCCCCACCAACAATGCTCTGGTTGACCACCGCATGAAACATGCTTACGGCGGTGCTATCAGCGTGCTGATGAATCATGCCGATGCCGATGAGAACAAAGGTCGCGGCGATCAACTGCTATTACGCTAAACAGAGGTGACGACCATGAAACAGGGAATCCTATGGGCAGCCCTGATACTGGTGGGTTTGGGGTCGGCTCCGGTGGCCTTGGCTGCTGGGGCCGAGGAGCTGGTCCGCACAGAGTGTGCAGCTTGCCATGCGCTGGAACGACCGGACTATGAAGCGCTCGGTATTCAGGAGCGCATCGATCGCAAGGGCCCACCCTTGTATTACGCAGGGAATAAATTTCAGCCGGAGTGGCTGGAGTCCTGGCTGCAGAATCCCACTCGCTTGCGGCCAGCTGGCATCTTCCCAGCGGCTGCCGTGAAGGAAAGCGAAGAGTTCGATGTGATTGATCCCGACAAACTGATCGAACATCCGGCGCTGACAGCTGAACAGGCGAGTGAAGTCGCCACTTATTTGATGAGTCTGCGGCACCACGACGATCTCATTGCAGCCAATACTTATGAGCCAGGCACCATTGCCAAGCGCATGGGGCAGTTGAATTTCTCCAAATTCAATGGCTGCGATGCCTGTCACAGCGATGAGCCCGGCTACGGAGGGTTGTCCGGTCCCGAGTTGTACACCGCCTGGCAACGTCTGCAGCCGGCGTTTATCGCGTCTTTTATTGCCGACCCGGTAGCGTGGGATCCGCATACCTTGATGCCCAAATCGGGGCTCAATGAGGGCGCGGTAGCAAGACTGACTAATTACCTGAAATTGATCGGGGAGGAACAGCCATGAAGAAGTCTTTGCTAATGGCGGCAACCCTGGCTCTTGGCTGTATTCCGCTCGCCTACGCTGATGATGTCGCTCGCGGTGAAAAGCTCTACAACGTTTACTGCGTTCAATGTCACGGTCTTTCCGGCCACGGTGATGGTGTCAATGTGCCTGCGTTGAGCGTACAGCCGAGAAATCATCACGACACTGCCGAAATGACGGCCCGCAGCGACGAAGAGTTGTTCAAAGCCGTCAAGCACGGCGGCAAGAGCATCAACAAGTCCGTTCTGATGCCAGCCTGGGGCGGCAATCTGGACGATGACGATATTCACGCGCTGGTTAGCCATATGCGCAATCTGTGCTGTCGAAACGGAGAGTAAAGCTATGAACAAGATTTTACCGCTAACGCTGGCTGCGGCCTGTTTTTTTGCCCTCAATGTTCATGCTGAATTTCGGCAGTTCGAGTTGACGATTGAGGAGGTCGACCTGGAGGTCGCTCCCGGTTTTAGTCCCAAAGTCTGGGCCTTCAACGGCCAGGTGCCGGCGCCGCTGATGCGGGTCAAGGAAGGTGACGAAATCGAAGTGACGGTCTTCAACAATACGACACTCACCCACACGATCCATTGGCACGGTATCTATCAGACCGGAACCTGGCAAATGGATGGCGTCCCGGAGGTGACCCAGCCAGCTATCGAACCCGGTGATAGTTTCGTCTACCGGTTCGTGGCCAACAAGACCGGTAGCCTCTGGTATCACTGCCACGTCAACACCGCCGAGCATATCGATTTGCGCGGTATGTGGGGTGCTCTGATCGTCGATCCTAAAGAGCCCACCGAGCTGGAAAAAGAAGTCACCAAAGAGGCTGTCTTATTCTTTTCCAGCTGGGATTCCTCGGTAGCCTATACCTATGGTGAAAATGCGGTACCGGGTCGTGAGCTGGATTATTTTTCTATCAATGGCAAGTCTCACCCCTATAACCAGCCGCTGCGGGTAAAAGAGGGGGATGTACTGCGCATGCGCTTGTATGCACCCACCTCGCCAGTGGCTTTCCACCTCCACGGTCACGACGTCTTGATCACCCACAAGGACGGCACTGCACTGCCTCATCCGTATTGGGCCGACGTGGTACCGATTCAGCCCGGTGAACGCTACGACATCATCGTTAGGATGAATAACCCAGGCATCTGGATGGTGCACGATCACATTGAGGAAAACACCACCGCAGGCGGTAAGGAAATGGGCGGCACTATGATGGTGGTTGAGTACGAGGGGATCGAAAAGCCGGATTTCTACATGTGGAAGGACGTCGAGTTTGAGCCTGATTTTTATATGAGTGAATCCCTGGCGAAGCCCCACGGACTCCATGATATCGAGGTCTTCAAGGGGGTAGACCCGACGCTGGAGCGGCGTCCACGGACGTCGTCTGGACACGGCCACTGATACTCGGGATGAGACGAGGTTTTAGGTTGTGTATGTAGCGGTCATATCAAGTGTCACGGTGTCAGCTTGCTGGCGTGGTGCAAGTCACGCCTGTCACTCTTGAGGGAGCCATGAGATGTCCATTCGTCACACCTGTCGGTATTTTGCTTATGCAACGGCGGTCGCCACATCAGCTCTCGCTGTAGCCGAGCCGCTACAGGTGGCCCATTTTCACACTCCGCGGCTGGAAGAAATTATTGTTACGTCGACGCGCGAGGCGCGTGCTCGTCAGGAACTGCCGGAGTCAGTAGGGGTGCTCGACCGGACCGCTATTGAGCAGGTGGCGCCGAGTCATCCCTCGGAGCTACTCAACCGACTTGCTGGCGTACACGTCAACCATGTCGGCGGCGAGGGGCATATGACAGCTATTCGTCAGCCGTTGACTACCGGTGGTGTTTATTTGTTTCTGGAGGACGGTATTCCCACCCGCCCCACAGGGTTTTTCAACCACAATGGACTGTACGAAATCGATATGAGCCAGGCTGCACGGGTTGAAGTGACCCGTGGCCCCGGCTCGGCTCTGTACGGTTCGGATGCCATTGGAGGGCTCATCAACAGTCTCACCCGTGAGCCAGGGGATAGCCGCGAGCTTGAGGCAACACTGGAAGCTAATGAGCACGAGGGATATCGAGCCTTGTTGGCAGCCAGCGGCCCTCTCGGCGAGGCCGATCGCATAGGCGTGCAGGTCAATTTCACTGACCAGAGTGATTTCCGTGATCATGGCGATTACCGTCGCCTGTCTGTCACCGCTCGCTGGGACAGGGACTGGACTTCTACGCTGTCGAGCCAGACAGTGTTGGCCTGGTCGGACATCGATCAGAGCGGTATCTCTACTCTCGATGAAGAGGATTATCGCCGCCGTCCGAGGACCAATTACTATCGTGGAGATGTTGGCTTTCGCGAGGTGCAGGCCTTGCGCCTGTCGAGCGCCTGGGTGTGGGAACCGGATGACCGGGTGCAGTGGTCTATTACCGCTTTCTACCGCGACAACCGCATGGACCTGATGCCTTTTTGGATGTTGTCCTATGATCCCAATGTCTACACCACAGAATTTCAGACTATCGGCTTGATGTTTAAACAACGCCGTGTCTTCGATGGGCTGAATGTAGAGTGGATTGCGGGAATGGATGTGGACTATACGCCCTCCAGCTACCGGGAACACCGTATTCAGCTGTACCAGGAAGGCAATTTGTATGTGGACTATGCCCGCACTGGCCGGACGAACTATTATTTTGATGCGGATCAGCTGGCCCTGTCTCCCTATACCCAGCTTGAATGGCAGCCGTTACCTGGTTTGCGGCTTACTGCTGGCTTGCGTTACGACAGCTTCGAAGTGGATTACCAGGACCGCCTGGCTGCCGATAGCGCCGAGGTAGGTGTATTTGCGCCATTACCTTTTCCTTCCCGCCACTTCCGCCCTGACAGCCAGACCGTTCGCTTCGACCAGTGGAGCCCCAAGCTCGGACTGGTGTACGACCTGCATCCACACCACAACCTCTACGCCAGTCGCCGCCATGCCTTTCGGGCACCCACTGCCGGACAATTATTTCGCGGCGGCGCGGTGGCAGACACTACGAATCTGGAGCCTGTCACAGCCGTGAGTCACGAGGTGGGGCTGCGCGGGCAGCTCACGAAGAGGCTGGATTACGATCTCGCTCTCTATCACATGGTGGTGGAAGATGACATCGTCAGCCTGATCAGCGACGGTACCCGGATGACTGTCAACAGCGGTGAAAGTCGTCATAAGGGAGTGGAATTGACGCTGGAGGCACATTTGTCGGAACACTGGCATGCCTCACTTGCCTGGAGCCACAGTCGCCAGGACTATCGTGATTTCAGTACAGTGTGCGGCAGCGCCACCTGTCGTTTCGACGGTAATGCCATACCGCGTGCGCCGCGAGATATGGGCAACGCCAGCCTGGCCTATCAGGCTCCCGATGAGCGGTGGCGGGTGGAACTGGAATGGAGCCACCTGGGTCGTTACTATACTGATGAAGCGAATAGTCAGCGTTACGGTGGACACAACCTGGTGGCCCTGCGGGGCCAGTACCGTCTCAACAAAAACTGCGAACTGTACGGCCGCATCCATAATCTCACTGACCGGCGCCATGCTACCTACGTAAGTAACCAAGTGGGTGCGACAGCCTTGGACTACCGGCCCGGCCAGCCGCGCACGGCAACGGTCGGTGTGAGAGTGCGGCTGTGACAGGCGAGTGGAAGCAGGACGACCGGCCATGAACAAATCCAGATGGGTGCAGAAGGCCAGGGTATGGCACCGCCGGCTCGGTTGGGTGGGCGGTATTGCTTTGCTGTTGTTTGGCATCTCCGGTCTCACCCATCCTTTAATGACCTGGTTTGGCCCACAGCCTGCGGTGTTTTTTCCACCCCAAGCCCATATCGAGTCCACTGAGATCGCCGCTATCCCGGCGATTCTGGCCAGCCAGGGTATTGCCAGTGCGCAGCAGGTCAGGATAGTACCGACCGCCGACGGCAACAAATTACAGGTTACCGACACCAACCAGCGTCGCTACTTTGCACTGGATACAGGTGCAGAGCACCTCGACTTCGATCGTCAGCAGGGCGAGTGGCTGGCCCGCTACTACACCGGGCTCGCTGACACGCCGATTCGGGAAATGTATTTGCAGACCCGTTTTGACAATGCCTATCCTGAGGTGAATCGCCTCCTGCCGGTGTGGCGAGTGAGCTTCGCAACCAAAGACGGGATGACAGCCTTCGTGCATACCGAGCTCAATGCCCTGGCAGCACTGAGCAATAATATGCGTACCGCTCAGCAGGCTCTGTTCCGCAGCCTGCATTCCTTTAGCTGGCTCAGTAGTTGGGAGCTGCTCAGGGTTGTGGTGCTAACAGTGCTGAGCCTGAGCTTGTTGGGGCTGGGGCTGGCCGGCGCTACGTTGGTATTTGTTATGCCGGCGCGCCACATTCCCGCTGCCCGGCGGCGTTGGCACCGCTACCTCGCTCTGTTGCTATGGTTGCCGCTACTGGCATTTTCCTCCAGTGGCCTCTACCACCTGTGGCACAAAGTTGCCGCCGACGCCGATACCGGCTTTATGGCGGCCCCAGCACTGGACCTGAGACCTTTGTGGCAACAAGATCAGACCATTGTCACCCAGCTGGAGTCTCAGGAGGTAAATGCCCCGCTCAATGGTGCAAGTCTGCTGCAGGGACCGAACGCTACTCTGCTGCTACGGTTAGCCCATCCTGCCGGCCCTCAGCATGAGCATGTCCATCGGCAAGCGCGTTTTGATGGCACGTCGACCGAGCGGCCCAGTCGTCTCATTGCCCTGACAGGGACCTCTGAGGAGGGCTGGTCAGATCGCAGTCTCGCTCGTTACTTCGCTGCGGAGCATCTGGGGATTGAACAGGACGCTATTGTTGGTACAGAACTGGTAAGCGCTTTTGGACCTGATTATGATTTTCGCAATAAGCGCCTGCCAGTGTGGCGAATTCGTCATGCCGGTGGCAGTGCTTTTATCGACCCCGCCAACGGGACTCTGGTCGATCATGCCACTGCGCCGGATCGCTGGGAGGGGCACGTCTTTGGCCATCTCCATAAATGGAACTTTCTCACCCCCTGGGTGGGGCGCCAGGTGCGAGACAGCCTGGCGGTGGTGATCGTTTTGCTGGCGCTGGTATCAGCTACCCTTGGTATGGGGCTGCAGTACCGTCGCCGTCGCAGAGTTGTCGCGCAGGGCGGACAGCCGATCCTTTAACCGTTTCAGGGGGTACAGCGCTGATGATCAAGGTAGAAGTTTTTCGCTACAACCCGGAGTTGGACAGTGTACCGTCAATGCAGGTGCTGCAGGTACCTGACCATTTTCGCAAGACCATGGCGCTGGATGTGCTCGAATACCTGCGCGAGCAGGACGTGACCCTGGCTTATCGGCGCTCTTGTCGCGAAGGGGTGTGTGGTTCCGACGGTATGAATATTAATGGTGTGAATCGTTTGGCCTGTATTACGCCAGTGAGCGAGATGACGGGGGAAAACGGCACTTTAATCATCCGTCCGCTGACGGGTATGCCAGTGATTCGTGACCTGGTGGTGGACCAGAAGTTATTCTTTGAACAGTACGCCAAAGCGCGGCCTTACCTCATTAACGACGACCCGGTGCCAGCCACGGAAAGGCGTCAGTCACCTGAGGAGAGGGCAAAACTTGATGGGCTGTACGAATGTATTCTGTGTGCTTGCTGTACGTCTGGCTGCCCGTCCTGGTGGTGGAACCCTGACAAATACTTGGGGCCAGCAGCCCTGCTGCAAGCTGAGCGCTTTCTGGCGGACA
>Ga0265293_10012949_pt1 | contig 10937 bp, 11 predicted proteins | sample Munlanlewell138R_FD_192505 | JGI IMG/M metagenome (GOLD analysis project Ga0265293, IMG submission 192505) | Leachate microbial communities from a municipal landfill in Southern Ontario, Canada - Leachate well 138R | ecosystem: Engineered > Solid waste > Landfill > Unclassified | place: Canada... | reverse complement strand
ATTGATAATGATTATCATTAGCATCATCATATCAGAAACATTTTATTTGTGCAAGTATTTTTGAAAAAAAACCAAGGAGCAAAAATTAAATTGCGCCTTGGTCATTTTAAATCTTTATATTATCTGTATCATCTTTATTTGTATATTAATCTAGCTGCCCACGCATATGCGGGAACAGGATAACATCTCTAATCGATGGTGAATCTGTTAATAGCATAACTAATCGATCAATTCCAATTCCCAATCCGCCTGTAGGTGGTAGCCCATATTCTAAAGCGTGGATGTAATCATCATCCATCATATGTGCTTCATCATTTCCTTGATCTCGTTCCTTCAATTGATCTTCAAAGCGCTCGCGCTGATCAATCGGATCATTAAGCTCAGTAAATGCATTGGCATGCTCTCTACCAACAATAAACAATTCAAATCTATCCGTAAATCTCGGGTCATTTGGATTTTTTTTGGCTAGTGGCGATACTTCAACTGGATGACCGTATATGAATGTAGGCTGTATTAGCTTGTCCTCAACCTTTTGTTCAAAAAATTCATTGACTATATGACCAAAGGTCATTGTCGGTTCAACTTTTATTTGGTGCTCTTTCGCTAATGCATGAGCTTGTTCATCACTCATCACTACACTGAAATCTACACCTGTGTACTTCTTAACTGCATCAACAATCGACAAGCGCTCCCATGCAGGCGTAAGGTCGACTTGATGCCCTTGGTATTCTACTATAGTAGTTCCTAAAACCTTATCACTGCAGTAAGCTATTAATTCTTCTGTTAATTTCATTATGTCTTGGTAATCCGCATATGCCTCATACAATTCAATCATTGTAAACTCTGGATTATGCCTAGTTGAAATACCTTCATTACGAAATACTCGTCCAATTTCGTATACCTTTTCTAAACCACCAACAATTAAACGCTTCAAATGCAATTCAAGAGCTATTCTTAAATACATGTCCATATGTAATGCATTATGATGTGTTATAAATGGTTTAGCAGTAGCTCCGCCTGCAATCGTATGAAGGGTCGGAGTTTCTACCTCCAGATAACCTCGCTCATTTAAGAATTGCCGCATTGCCTGAATTATTTGGCTTCGCTTAACAAAAGTATCCTTAACCTCTGGGTTAACAATTAAGTCTACATACCTTTGTCGATAACGCAGCTCGATATCCTTTAAGCCGTGCCATTTCTCTGGAAGTGGTCGTAAAGACTTAGACAGTATTTCCACATGAGTTGCACGAATACTTGTCTCACCACGGTTTGTCTTAAATATTACTCCTGTTACACCGATAATATCGCCAATATCCAATAACGAAAAAGCCTCATAAGCTGCTTGTCCTACTGAATCCTCACGAACATACACCTGAATCTTATCTGTACGGTCTTGAATATGGATAAAACTAGCTTTTCCATGACCACGTTTAGCGATTATTCTTCCAGCAATCGATGCTTCAATAGTTTGATTATCTAGGTCTTCTTTATCCATAATACCATAGACATTTTGAATTGTAGTAGCATCTGTTGTTCTTACAAACCTCTTTCCAAATGGATCATAGCCCATATCGGATAACTCTTGCATCTTTTGTCTACGAACCAGTAGCAATTCATTTAAATCTTCTGTATGCGCTTGCTCTGTATTAACTTGTCCTGCGTTAGCTTGTTCAAGCTGATTTAGTTGTTCTTGTTTACTACTCAAACTATCCACCTACCCATTATTAAACTCACTAAATTCTATCATTAGTCGTATATTGTCATAAATTTATATATACGTTATCCAGCTTGTCCATTAATATTTGCTTCACATGCCTGTGTTTTAGCTTTAAAAGCTCAGGAGCATGTCCTGAGCTTTATATATCAATATAAACAGTATCCAAAGCTAAAAATACGGAACAAATAGCAAAATATATTATAGCTGAACATTTATATTTAGAAATCTATTTAGTAATATCTAAAATTTCATACTTGATAATACCTGCCGGCGCAGAAACTTCTACCATAGCACCTTTAGTTTTACCCAGAAGTGCTTTTCCTAATGGTGATTCATTAGAAATTTTATGTTCTAACGGATCACTCTCAGCAGAGCCTACTATTCTATATTCAAGCACATCGCCGAACTCAAGGTCTTTAACACTTACAGTTGAGCCGACGCTAACTGCATTAACGTCTACTTCGTCATTATTAATAATCTTGGCATTACGCAGCATCTTTTCTAATGTGATGATACGTCCTTCAATAAATGCCTGTTCATTTTTAGCATCTTCATATTCAGAATTTTCACTTATATCTCCATAGCTAATCGCTATCTTAATTCTCTCTGCTACTTCTCTTCGCTTTATTGATTTCAGTTGCTCTAATTCATCCTCTAGTTTCTTCAAACCATCAGGTGTTAATATTACTTCTTTCTCTGTCATTAAAAAACTCTCCTTTTTTCTTTTTCTAATTGTTTGAGCACTTACACTAATTTACAGCAATCTTAGATATTAGCTGCAAAACCATTTAATCCAAAAACTGTATTGCAAGTTTTAAAAGTATATGAATTAATATGATTCTTTATTCGTTGTAAGCGTTAATATATACAACTAGAATTTATAACTAACTAAGTATTATATGATACAAGCACTGCCATTGACGCATGACAGTGCTCAGTAATTGCTATAATTATAAGACCTATATACTGCCACATTATATGCTAAGGTGCAAGAATTTGTCAATAACTACATTGTAAATACGTATTGAGAATTGCTTCTAATTCAACCTTTGTCTCTGCACGCATTATTTCATTTCTGACTAACCCTGCCTTTGGAAGTCCTTTTAAATACCATGCAGCATGTTTTCTCATTTCCTGAACAGCTACTCTTTCGTCTTTAATTTCTAATAGCATGTCTAAATGTTTAATACAAGTATCTACCCTTTCCTTTGCTGTAGGCATATCAATTAGTTCTCCATGTTCAAGATACATTTGTATCTGCCGAAAAATCCACGGATTGCCTTGAGCTGCTCTACCAACCATTACACCATCACAACCAGTGTGCTCTAGCATCCTTTTCGCTTCTATGGCACTAGTAACATCCCCGTTACCAATCACAGGAATAGTGACTGCTTTTACCACGTCTTTTATAATATCCCAATCTGCCTGTCCACTATACATTTGCATTCTCGTCCTACCGTGAACTGTTACTGCGCTTGCGCCTGCTTGTTCTGCAATTTGAGCAAGCTCAATGACATTAATTTCATGTTCATCCCAGCCTTTGCGCATTTTAACCGTCACTGGCTTGTCAACTGTTTGAACTACTGCATTAATTATGGCTTCTGCCTTATTGAGATCCCGCATTAAGGCACATCCACCGCCAGGCTTAGTTACCTTCGGAACAGGGCAGCCCATATTAATGTCAATAATGTCTGCATCAGATTCATTAACTAACTTCGCAGCCGCTACCATGCTTTCTACGTCAGATCCAAACAATTGCATACTTAAAGGTCTTTCCTTGGAATCTACATATAACATTCTTGCTGTGCGTTCATTACCGTAGATTAAGCCCTTATCGCTTACCATTTCTGCACAAACTAAGCCACAACCGTTTTCCTTAGCTAGAATGCGAAAGGGATAATTTGTGATTCCTGCCATCGGCGCTAAAACAACTGGTGGCGTAATTTGAACATTGCCTATTTTCATCTTCATACCTCTAGTACTTTTAATATCAAATCTTTATAATTAAATTCTCATAAATCAAATTCTTATAAATCAAATTCTCATAATAGCATTTCTATAATCACATTTTTTATAATAAATTTCTTCTATTGTTAGCCCAAGCACAGGGTGAATAAAGTCTTTGTTTAAACTGTACATCGGTATCAATACAAAATCCCGCTCATGCAAACGTGGATGCGGAATTATTAGATCAGCTTGTTCAATTATCTCATGACCATAAAAAAGTATATCTATATCAATAGTTCTTGGACCCCAGTGGATTGTTCGCTTGCGGTCTAGCTGTAACTCAATCTCTAGCATATTACGCAATAATTCTTCTGATGTCAAGCTAGTTTCAACTGCTATTACTGTATTTAAAAAATCAGCCTGTTCTGTATAACCTTGCGGTTTAGTTTCAATAATAGGAGCTATTTCTAATACATTACATGACACAAGCGCATCAATCGCACTAATGGCTTTTTCAATATAATCACGACGATCTCCAACATTAGAGCCAAGCGCTATATATGTAAGTACGCTTTTACTATCTGCCATTGGCACATTTTTGTTATCTTCCATCTGCATGCTTCCTATCACGAATAATGTTTACACCCATATAAGAAAAAATTCCATTGATGGGTGCTTGTGGCTTCTGTATTTCTACGCTAATTCTTTGTACTTTCTCAAATTTATCTAGTGTCGACTGAGCAATTGCTTCTGCTAATGCTTCAAGTAGCTGAAATTGCCTGTTTTCAACGATTTCCTTAACTTCTGCATACACACCGGCATAATTAATCGTATGTTCTAGGCAATCAGTTTTCCCAGCTTCAGCCAATGACAAAAACAGTTCAAGCGAAATTGTAAATGGTTGCCCCAAAACCTTTTCTTCTGCTAAGACTCCATGTCTAGCATAGAATTTCATTTCCTTCATAACAATTTTGTCTAGTATACTTCCCTGTTGTTCCATTAGCTTCACACCCTTCTAACCATAGCATCCATCATCATGCTAACACGCTTCATTTGCTTAACATCATGCACGCGAACTATGTCAACTCCACGCTCAATCCCTAACGCTACAGTTGCCGCTGTGCCTTCTACCCGTTCTTCTATAGGTAACTCTAAAGTTTTGGCAATCATCGATTTTCTCGATGTTCCTAATAAAACAGGATAGCCTAGCCTGCAAAAATCACGTAAGCGATACATTGTTTCCAAATTCTGCTGATAGTCTTTGGCAAAGCCTATACCCGGGTCAAGGATAATATTATCTTCAGCAACACCTTTTTGTGTTGCAATTTCTATGCTCTCTCTAATATCTTTAATAATATCGCCAATTAAATTAGAGTAATTCATATCGTTTCGATTATGCATCAGTATTATTGGTACCTGGTATTTTGCCGCAACCTCTGCCATCCGTAAATCCTTTTTGGCTCCCCATACGTCATTTATAATATGCGCTCCTGCTTGAATCGCCGCTTCAGCTACTTCCGACTTGTATGTATCAATAGAAATTGGAATCGACAATTCCTTGGTGATAGATTCAATAATAGGTACAACTCGCTGGCATTCTGTTCGGGCATCGACAAAATCCGCTCCCGGTCTTGTTGATTCTCCCCCGATGTCAAGGATATCCGCACCTTCGTCTACCATTTGCTTAGCACGCATCAATGCCTGCTCGATGGTGTTATACCGTCCGCCATCAGAAAATGAATCTGGCGTAAAATTTAGAATCCCCATTATTAAGGTGCGCTTTTTTAGCGGCAATTGCAGTTTTTCAGCCCATGTTGGAAGTTGATTTGGATTTAAAGATTTGTCATATGCAGTAAATACTGCCTTTAGTTCCTGAGCCACGCCCTTCAATCCAAACGGCTGTATTTGAAAATTTGCAATTACATGTTTAAATTGTACTCTTGTCCCCATTAGTAAAATATCGGTATTATCTGCTTCTAATTTAGATACTAGCTTATGTACACAAGCGTCTCCGCCCTTGCTCAGCATCTCCTGCTTAATAATATTGGCAGCACGCAAGCTTATATTACTTATACGTATATGAAAAAGCTCTCCCTTTTGTTGCATGATTTTAACTCCAGGTGCGTCTGCTCCAATCTGATTCATTTCAGCAGCTAGTTCTTGTGCATTTTGTAAAAATAGCATATAAGCATTGTGTTTATACATTTCCTTACTCCTTCTTTGTGTAACGTAATTATTATTGTCATTAGGTCATCTTAGTTAATTAGTAAATCAATCCATTTTTCGTTTCCATGTGGTCAATTTTATAACAACGTGCTTGCTCAGCACATTGAAAGCATTTTCTCGACAGCCGATCCGCCTTTTGTAACAATTGTGTATATAAGTGCGTTGATTCATAAAGATTATGATAACGAATCGCATCAAGGATTTCTACTTGCTCCTGTTGACTAAATCCGACATCATTTAATATTTCTACAGCTAATTCAGCACTAGCTTCGGCATGATTCTCTCCATATAAATATTGGCGAAAGCGGCCTATATCATGCAATAGCGAAGCTGTATATAAATATAGCTTCGCTTGCTGTTGTATATTATAATCCATAGCAAAATCATCCTCTAACGACTTCTGCTCTAGCCATAAAATATATGCTATTCTGGCAACATCAATTGAATGCTCAATCGGATGTAAGCAAAACGGGCGACCCTGCTCTAAGGTTTTTATTTTTGTCAAATAATTAAGATATTGTTCATGCTTTAAAATAAGTTGAATCCGCTCCATGCAACCATTCCTGCTCTAAATATTTTCTATACAGAAGACTTGTGTTTAGATGGATTTTCCCTCCATCTAAACCTTAGTCGCACTTATTTCGATACTTGGCGGCACCTATCTCCCATTTATAGAAATGGGAGCCTTGGTAACGCCGTTGAGATAAAGTTAGCAATCATTTGCTTCCCATATTCAGTCTTAATTGACTCTGGATGAAACTGCAATCCTTCAATTAAATATTCCTTATGTCGAATCCCCATGATTTCATTGTCATCGGCAACGGCGGTAACTTCTAAACAATTTGGCAATGTATCTCTTTTTATTATTAATGAGTGGTATCGGGTAACAATAACTGGAGAAGGTACATTCTTAAATGCACCCTTCCCATCATGGGTTATTTCAGATGTCTTACCATGCATAATCCGTTCAGCCCTTACTATTTGTCCGCCAAAAGCCTGTCCGATTGCTTGATGTCCAAGACAAATTCCCAAAATCGGTATCTTACCCTTAAAATGCGCAATTATTTCTAAACTAATTCCTGCTTCATTAGGTGTACACGGTCCAGGCGAAATAACTATCGCTAATGGGCGCTTCAACTCTATTTCTTCAATAGTAATTTCATCATTGCGATATACCTCGATCTCTTTTCCTAGCTCCCCAATATATTGCACAATGTTGTATGTAAACGAATCATAATTATCAATCATTAAAATCATAATAATATCTCCCCTACTTAGCTCAACCTAAACGTGCAAACTGTATAACAGTACAAACAATAAACCTAATTTACCTATATTTATTCAATTTCTATAAGATTCCTGTTCAATAAGTTTTTTCATTATTATAATATATAAAAGCAAAGTAGTCACCACTATGATAGCGATGACTACTTAATTTCCTTTTTTTATTCTGTTTGAAATAAAGCAGTACTTAAATAGCGTTCGCCTGTATCTGGCGCTATAACGACCACTTTCTTCCCTTTACCAAGTCGCTTTGCAACCTGAACAGCTGCATGTATCGCAGCACCTGAGGATATTCCTACAAGAATTCCTTCTTCTCGCGCTATGCGTCTTCCCATTTCCATAGCTTCTTCGTTTTCTACTTTTTCAATTTTATTATAAATTTTTGTATTTATTACATCTGGGACAAATCCAGCACCAATACCTTGAATCTTATGCGGGCCTGGCTTACCTCCCGATAAAACTGACGAAGCTAATGGTTCAACTGCAATGACTTCAACATTAGGCAATCTATCCTTGAGCACTTCCCCAACACCGGTAATAGTTCCACCAGTTCCAACACCTGCAACAAAAGCGTCGATATCGTACTCCATTTGCTCTAAAATTTCCAATGCAGTCGTTTTACGATGTACAGCAGGATTCGCAAAATTCTTAAATTGCTGTGGCATAAAATAATTCGCATTTTCATTTACCAATTGTTCTGCTTTACGAATTGCTCCGCCCATTCCTTCTGCTCCTGGGGTAAGCACAAGCTCTGCTCCAAAAGCCTTTAATAAATTCCGACGTTCCATGCTCATAGTATCAGGCATAACCAATATAGCCTTATAGCCTTTAACCGCTGCTAACATAGCTAGACCAATTCCAGTATTTCCACTAGTAGGCTCTACAATAGTTGACCCTTCCTTTAGTAATCCCTCTTGTTCGGCCTCTTCAATCATTGCTAGCGCTATTCTATCCTTTACACTACTACCTGGATTAAATGACTCTAATTTCACATACACTTCTGCATCGTTTTCTTCGACTATACGATTTAATTTCACGATTGGTGTATATCCGATCAATTCAGAAACATTATTAACCTTACGCATTTTTACTCCTCCAATATCCGAGTATTTTTATTGGAATATAATAATTTAATAATATGCTAGGTTTTACAAGGTGTCAAGCACAAATATTTATTACTTATTTTTTATGCGATAGGTATTACGGTTCAAAATTAAAATTTTCTTTAATAGTTTCCTCATATATCTCAATATCTAGTTTTATAATTAAGTCTTGTAAATATTCATTTAATGGCTTTGCCTGTTTCAACGCTATCTCTCGGAAGATAAGCGACTTAACATCTGCAAGCCCATATAACTTCTCCTCAATCCGTTCTTCTAGCATAATAATATTCCAGCCTTCAGATGTTTCAAATGGTTTACTGACTTGCCCAACATCTAAGCTACTAGCCATATTGATTAATTCTTGATCAATGTATAAGCTGTCTACCTGTACAAGTCCTAGGCTTCCACCATTAGAAGCAGTTAAGCGGTCCTGTGATATCTCCATTGCTAAAGCAGCAAACACGGCTCCCTCTTCTAGTTCTTTGCTAGCCTGTTCTGCTTCAGCTTGCTCGCTTAATAAAATTCTACGAATTCTCAGCTTTTCTTTTTCATTAAATTGCTCCTGATTCTCTTGATAGTACTTTTCAATTTCAGCATCAGAAACACGAACATCTAAAGTAGCCAGCTTTTCTAATAATAAATTATAGCGAATGTCATTTCGCAACTGATCAAGTGAAATCCCATAATCATTGAAAAGGACTGTTTCTAAATCACGATCACCATCCGCTAAATTATGCTTATATTTCTCTATTTCTTTGTCTACATCGCGGTCGGCAACTTCAACAGCCAAGCGATTTGCTTCATAAAAAATAGCCTCCCGCTCAATTGTTTCATATAATAATTGCGATCCATATCGCTTTACTAGCTCATCAACAAACTCTTGTTCACTGATGCTTTTATTCTCAATCCTAGCGACATCACTGCTCGTCGTATCATCTAAAAATATTATAATGGCAATTACTATAATTAATACGGCAATGACTCCCCATAGCAGCCGCTCCCTCACGCTTGCCCCCCCAATGCTTTACAGATTTGTTCTAAATCATGCTTTGGTATTAAGTACTGCTCATTACAAAAATTACAGGTAACTTCAGCCTGACCTTCCTTAGCTATCATATCCTCAATGTCATCAAGCTTTAATTGTGCAATAACTGCTTTAATTCTGTCATTGCTACAGGTACAAAAATGATTAAGTTCTTGTGCTTGTAATATCTTTACATCATCTGCTAATTGCTCCAGCATCTGCTCTGGAGTATAGCCTTCTGCGATTTTCTTAGATACATCGCCAAAATTTTTAAGCTTGTTCTCTATATCTATAATTATTTCCTCTTCAGTATCCGGAAATAGTTGTATGATAAAGCCACCTGCCGCCTTGATACTTAAATCTGTATCTACAATTACACCAACTCCAACCGCAGATGGAGTCTGCTCTGACTGCGTGAAGTAATAAGTGAAATCCTCGCCCATTTCCCCTGATACAATCTCCGAAGCTCCTTGATAAGGTTCTTTAAGACCAATGTCCTTAGTAACATAAATCATACCAGAAGTTCCAATCGCTCGCTTAACATCCAATTTACCATATTCATTTGTCGGAAAATCCACCTGTGGATTAGTTACATATCCACGCACATTACCACAAGCATCAGCATCCACTATAAGCTTTCCGGCAGGTCCATCGCCATGAACTTGAATAGTTATCTTATCCTGCCCTTTGTGGAGTAATCCCATCATTGCTGCCACTGATGTAACACGCCCCAACGCAGCACTTATTGTCGCCGATGTGTTATGGCAATTATGTATTTGCTCTACTAGATTAGTTGTTCTACATGCTAAAAGCCTTACTTTTCCGTTATATCCTGTTGCCCTTATTGCATAGTCTTCCATCAACTATCCTGCCTTCCTTTTGTCCAATTACTAACTGCCAATGCTACTCTGTTTCTGAAAACACTCGATACGTACTAACTAGTACATGCTATTTCTATATTATGCGTTTAATTCCTGCAACTAAACAAAACTTGGTAATAATCAAGCCCTTAGACGCAGGAAAATATACCTAACAAATCCTCGGTAATGGTGCACCGGCCAGCAAATCGATGATTTTTTTGCCACCAAAAGCGGTCTGTAAAAACACTTGTCCGTGACCTTCTACCACGGTAGCAATTTGCATTGAATTGGTCCCCTCAGGCATACTTCTCATTACGCTTAATGCATACTCAGCCTTGTCAGCCGGCACAAATACCAGCACCTTGCCTTCATTAGCTAAATATAACGGGTCTAGTCCCAATAAATCCGCTGCACCCATTAGCTCATCACTAACAGGCAGCGACGCTTCTTCAATTACTATATTCAAGCCTGTATCAACGGCAATTTCCTTTAATGTAGTAGCTACTCCGCCACGAGTCGGGTCACGCATAAACCTTACTTCAGGTACGTGCTGTACAAGTGTATTAATAAATTTATTAAGTGCCTGACAATCACTTACAACTGGACTAGTGAAATTCAATCCAGATCTCTCTGACATAATCGCCATTCCATGTTCACCAATATTGCCATTGATAAGCACTACATCACCATTAGCAATAGAACGGTAGCTAAGCTTGCTACTATCGGGTACAAAGCCAATCCCAGATGTATTGATAAACACGCCATCACCTTTATGC
>Ga0265293_10012946_pt1 | contig 10939 bp, 12 predicted proteins | sample Munlanlewell138R_FD_192505 | JGI IMG/M metagenome (GOLD analysis project Ga0265293, IMG submission 192505) | Leachate microbial communities from a municipal landfill in Southern Ontario, Canada - Leachate well 138R | ecosystem: Engineered > Solid waste > Landfill > Unclassified | place: Canada... | reverse complement strand
CCTGATGCTGGTGGTCCTGAACCTGCCGCTGGTGGGCCTGTGGGTCAAACTGCTCAAAGTGCCTTACCGTGTCCTGTTCCCGGCCATTCTGCTGTTCTGCACGATTGGTGTGTACTCGCTGAACTACAACGCGTTTGACATTTACGTGATGGGTATCTTTGGCATCATCGGCTATATCTGGACCAAGCTCAAATGTGAAGGTGCACCGCTGCTGCTGGGTCTGGTACTGGGCCCGATGATGGAAGAGAACTTCCGCCGCGCACTGCTGTTGTCCCGTGGTGACTTCCTGACCTTTGTGGAGCGTCCGCTGTCGCTCACCCTGTTGTTAATGGCGCTTGGCCTGGTCATTCTGGTGGCACTGCCCTCCATCCGCAAGAAACGTGAAGAAACGTTTGTGGAAGAGGATTAATCCTTGGATGAAAAAGGCAGGTTAATTGACCTGCCTTTTTTGTCTGTTTTAAATATGCATTATTTGATCCAACAACAAACTTGGGATAAGCGTCAAACTTCCAGTTTACGTAAGTCTTGCTTCACAAAACTAAAACTGCAGTTGTCATAAAAATAGTTACACTGTTTGTATCCATTTTATAAAAGCATTTCTAATGCCTGTTATTTCAAATTTGCGGAGATCCGACAATGACATCCAAATTCCTGAAGCTTACCAGTCTTACCGTAGCCATGCTGGCCGTAGGCACAGGTGTGGCACACGCCGAGTACCCCGAGCACCCCATCACGCTGGTTGTTCCTTTTGCTGCGGGTGGTCCTACTGATGTTGTCGCCCGCTCTCTGGGTGCCGAACTGGGTAAAATCCTGAAACAACCCATCGTTGTTGAAAACAAAACCGGTGCAGGTGGTACCGTTGCGGCAACCCATATTGCCAATTCAAAACCCGATGGCTATACCTATTTCCTTCACCACAATGGCATGGCAACTGCCCCTGCCCTCTACAAAAACCTGAAGTTCGATCCGCTTAACAGCTTTGAATATGTAGGTGAAGTGGTTGACGTCCCCATGACCTTGTTGGCACGTGCCGATTTGCCGCCTAACAACCTTCAGGAATTTATCGAGTACGCGAAGACAAATGGAGACTCCATCAACCTGGCTAACGCAGGCCCGGGTGCCGTTTCACAACTGTGCGGTTCATTGCTGCAACAGGCAATCGGCACCAAGTTCACAACCATCCCTTTCCAGGGTACCGGCCCTGCCATGACCGCACTGCTAGGCAAGCAGGTAGATGTCCTGTGTGACCAAACTACACAAACCATTCCGCATATCGATGCAAAAACCGTCAAGTTTTACGGTGTAACCACCAAAGATCGTATCAGCAAGCTACCTGATGCTCCCACCCTTGACGAACAGGGCCTGAAAGGTTTTGATTTTAAAGTCTGGCATGGTCTTTATGCACCTAAGGGCACACCTGAACCTGTCGTTGCCAAGTTCAATGCGGCACTTAAAGAAGCACTAAAGTCAGAACCCTTCAAAAAGAAAATGGCCGATCTTGGCGCTGAAATTGTCAGCGAAGAAAGACAAACCCCTGAATCACTGAAAAACTGGGTAGATGCCGAAATCAAAAAATGGGGTCCTATCCTGCAAGCCGAAGGCATGAACGTTAATTAACCGTTAACAGTTTACCGCTACAGAAACACAAGCGGTCCTGGTCAGCCTCACAAGCCTGGCCAATAAGCCGTAGCATCAAACTTCAAAAGCACCCCAGGCCGTTTTTCATGACACGCCTGGGGTGCTTTTTATTAAGCTTTAGGCTTCCGGAATGCAGAAAAAAGAGCATTAATTCAAGGCCTGGATTTCTATCTCCGCCTCTCCCTTGTCTGAAGAAACCCAAACAGTTCCATCCTGCATATTAAAATGCAAGATCATGTTCCGGTCAGCCAAGGCCGCCAGTTTTTGGGTTGACTCCACCGGAAGTACATATACCTTCAGGTTACGGGCCCGTTCAAGCTTGCTAGCCATACTTGCCCACCAGATAGCGGCATTGCGCCCATAAGCCAGCACGACCACCTGCCCGGCACGCCCACAGGCCTTCAACAGGCGACGGTCATCGGGCAAGCCTGTTTCTATCCATTGCAAAATAGTGCCTGTCAGGTCTTTGCGCCATAAATCGGGTTCATCCACTTCACTCAGGCCGCGCGTAAATGCCAGCCTTTCATCACCATTTTCGTACAATGCATAGGCCAGGATCCGAATCATGAGCCGCTCTTCGGTTTCTGATGGATGCCGGGCAACGGTAACGGCATGGCTACCATAATATGAGCGGTCATTATCGGCAATATTGATTTCTGCTTTATAGATTGTTGCACCAAGTGCCATGAATTAATAATCCTTTTGTAAAACCGGAGTCAGGCTGAACCGGGTCTTCACGGTGTGTCCTGGCAACACATCCTGCCCACCCACTTCCCGGGTCGAATGGGTATGCCGCATGTTAAAGCAATCGGTCACATTGCTAAAGGGTTCGGCACAAAACCAAGGCGCACCTTCCGGGCTGTACACGATCAGAAAATCAAACGGCGCATCAGCCGTCATCACCAGTTTGCGTTGTTCGTCGGGCCAGCTGATTTGCGCCTCATGCTCCCAATCAATGAACGGAGTATCCAGCGCATGTCGGGCAATATCGATGCCCCGTGCCATTTCTGGGGCAAGTGGGTGTTCATCCAGCTTTACCGGCATGACATCATGGTCACCGTACCAGGCCTTGCCAACCCGTGCCTTCAGGCGGGTCTGTTCATTCTTGGGAAAATAAGGATGATGCCCTATACCCAGCGGCATGCTTTGTTGCCCGGTATTACTAATGTCCATGTAGACAGTCAGATTGTTTTCATCAAGCGCAAACACCTGTTGCGCCCTGAAGGCGAAAGGCCAGTCATCGGGCTCATGCACGTATTCAATCACCAGCCGGTTCTCTGTATGTTCTGTGACCTGCCATGCGCGGTTCCGTAAAAATCCATGAATGCTATGCGGCGAATCATTTTTAAGGGAAGGACAATAAATACTACGGCCTTCATACACAAAACGGCCATCACGAAGACGACCGGCCCATGGCACCAGCGGAAAACTAGCCATCTCGGATACATTCCGGTTTTGCACATGCACAGGATTAACCGGACGCAACCAGTGATATTCCCGGTCCGCCAGTACATGTTTATAAGCCACGATGGCCCCACCAATATGAGGGGCTACTATCAAACGGGCATCACCCGCTTTCAGTTCAAGGCATTGCTGCACGTTTTTTCACCTTCATTCTTACGCCTTTCCTGTTCAAGCCAGGCCAGTCCTTCACGGGTGCTCCTGGCCGGACGGTATTCGCATCCTATCCAGTGCTGATAATCCAGTTGCCTGAGCAAGTCAAATAAATAACCAATATTAAGCTCTCCGTTATCGGGTTCATGCCGATGGGGGACACCGGCAATCTGCACATGCCCCACCCGACCGCCTGGCAAATAAGTAGCCAGTTTTCTGCTTAAGTCACCCTCAACAATCTGACAATGGTATAAGTCCATTTGTACCTTGATATTGGGCAGATTAAGCAAATCAATGAGCTGGTGGGCCTGTTGCTGGGTGGTTAAAAAATACCCTGGCATGTCAAACGGATTAATAGGTTCAATCAATAACGTTACCTCGGCCTGGGCAGCCAGGGCCGCTGCCCGCGACAGGTTCTGGCAGTAATACTCATGCGCCACTGCCCGATTCAGGCTGTCAGGAACAATGCCAGCCATGAAGTGAATACGCCGGTTGCCCAGGACAACGGCATATTCCAGGGCCTTTTCCACACCGGCCAGGCACTCCGCCTGCCGTCCAGGCAAGCAGGCCAGTCCACGCTCTCCGGCATCCCAGTTACCCGGCACGGCATTGAACAAAACCTGCTCAAGCCCGTTATAGGACAGTTGACGAGCTATTTCTGCCGCACTGTACGCATAAGGAAACAAAAATTCCACGCCTTTGAACTGATCGTTGGCCGCCAGGGCAAAACGCTCAAGAAAGGGAACTTCGGTGTACATCATGGAAAGATTGGCCGCAAACTTGAGCATGGCTATTCGCTTATTAGTAAACCATCAACAGTTATGCTTCCCAGGAAATCATTTTGCCGGGATTCAAGATGTTTTTCGGATCATAGGCGTGCTTGAGCAAACGCATCAGGTGGATGGCATCTTCACCATGTTCCTTTTTCAGGAAATTCATTTTGTGAATGCCAATACCATGTTCGCCGGTGCAGGTGCCGTTCATATCTATGGCCCGTTGCACCACCCGGTTATTGATTTCTTCGGCCATGGCCCATTCTTGAGGATCTTCAGGGTCTATCATCATGAGAACGTGGAAGTTGCCATCGCCTACATGACCCAGGATAGACCACGGAAAAGGTTTGTTTTCCAGGTCTTTGGCCGTTTCAGTCACGCATTCGGCCAGTCGCGAAATAGGCACGCAAACATCGGTGGTAATAGAGCGCGCGCCCGGGCGCAATTGCAGGCAGGCAAAGTACAGGTTATGCCGTGCCGTCCACAACCGGTTGCGGTCTTCCTGGTGCTCCGCCCATTCAAAATCCATGCCACCATTGTCTTTGGTAATTTCCTGCACGATCTCAATTTGTTCCTTGACGTTGGAAGCGGAACCGGTAAATTCAAACAACAGCATGGGGCTTTCTTTCAGTTTCAGCTTGCTGTACTTGTTGGCGGCAATCACGCCCTGTTTATCAATAAACTCAACCCGGCCAATGTCAATACCGGTTTGCATGATCTGGTTCACGCACTCAACAGCCGACTCCAGGGTTTCGAAGTTGCAAATAGCGGCTGAAATGGCTTCAGGGATGGGATAAACACGCAGGGTAATTTCAACAATAATACCCAAGGTTCCTTCGCTGCCCACAAACAGACGGGTCAAGTCGTAACCGGCCGATGATTTGCGTGCATGGCTGCCGGTACGGATGATTTTGCCATCTGCCGTCACCACTTTCAGGGAAACCACGTTTTCACGCATGGTGCCATAGCGCACGGCATTAGTGCCCGAAGCGCGGGTTGCCGTCATGCCGCCAATAGAAGCATGGGCGCCCGGGTCAATCGGGAAAAACAGGCCGGTATGCCTGATTTCTTCATTCAGCTGGGTACGGATCACGCCTGGCTCTACCGTTACGGTGAAATCACCGGGACTGACGGCCAGCACCTTGTTCATTTCCGTGAAGTCCAGGGAAATGCCACCTTCAATCGCCAGCACATGGCCTTCAATGGAAGAACCAATACCAAAAGGAATCAGGGGTACATCGAACTGATTGCATAAATTGACAATCGTCACCACTTCATCGGCATGATGCGGAAAAATAACCGCTTCGGGTGGACAGGCCGGATAAGGAGACTCATCACTACCGTGATGTTCGCGCACGGCTTGCGTGGTTATGAAGCGGTCACCAAAAGCGGCCTGGAAGGCGGCGCGGGCTTCATCAGACAGTTTACGTACTTCTTTCATGGGGGAGTTATAACTCATTGTTTTTCTATCCTGTAAATTATCTTGTTAAACCATTAATCCACAATACGGCCGGCATTGAAAAGATCCCGGGGATTAATCAGGTTCTTAATGGCGCTCATCAAATCCAGTTCTTCCTGGCTGCGGCTGTATTTCAAAAATGGTTTCTTGATCCGCCCAATACCATGCTCGGCGGAAATGCTTCCGCCAAACCCTGAGGCAGTCTGATAAACCAGCTCTTCAACGGCATATATTTCCTTCTCTTGCAGCTTGCCGGTGGTCAGGTGCAAGTTGCCATCACCCAGATGACCAAACAGCAGGTTGATGGCTTGGGGGTATTCTTTTTCTAGATCTGCGGTAACCTGTTCAATAAAAGCCGGCATATGTTTAAGTGGTATGCCAATATCAAAAGCCACGTAAGGTTTAATACTACGCAAAATTTCACCAATGGCATCGCGGATCTGCCAAAGAGAATCGGCCTGCTCCAGTGTTTGCGGCACAATCACGTCACGGCCAATTTCACTTTCAATTAAAAACTCAAGGAACGCATGGAAACCATCATGAAACGTGGCCTTATCGGCACCTTCAATTTCAAGAAGTACATAAATGGGATAGCTCCCCTCAAAAGGCAGTTCTTTGTTTGCATGCAAGGCGGCCTGTACCAGATAGCTTTGCCACATAACCTCGAAGCTGGATAAGTCGGGCAAGGCAGAACGTGCCTCTTTTAGCATGCGGGTAACGTGATCAAAAGAATCCAGGGCGACCAGGGCAGTGGCCCGGGTTTGCGGGTTAGGGAACAGGCGCAAGGACAAACGGGTAATAATGCCCAAACGTCCTTCGGTACCAATGAACAGATGCTTAAGGTCCAGGCCGGTATTGTTCTTGATAACCCGGTTAAGCATATTCAATATGGTGCCATCAGGAAGCACGACTTCCATACCCAGCACCAGGTCACGGGTAGTGCCATAACGCAGCACCTTGTTGCCGCCGGCATTGGTGGACACATTGCCCCCAATCAGGCAGGAGCCCCGTGAGCCGAAATCCAGTGGAAAGTACCAGTCTTCCTGCTTGACGGCATTGCACAGGTTTTCCAGTATAACCCCCGCCTGCACAATGGCAACACCACCTATCGTGTCAACTTCTTCCACGCGGTTCATGCTTTCAAGACAAATAACCACATCGCCCTCATCGGGTTGGGCACCACCGGCCAAGCCGGTAAGGCCGCCCTGTATGGTAATTTTCCGGCCTTCAGCCGCACAGGTTTTTACAATTGCCGAGACCTGTTCTGTGGAAACCGGCCGAAACACTACCGACGGCATGGCACCTTCATCACCGCTCATGTCACTCATGTGACGCTGCATTTGGTCAGGGCTGGCAATATGTGGCACACTGGCCAGCAAAGCATTAAATGATAAAGAACTGTTTTTCATTGTATCCTTCTAACTGCAAATCGCTTTAACACTCAATAATAACTTCTTGTGTGGCCACTCATTGATCATTTCACAAGCAGGGTACAAAAATGATTTTTCCATTTCCACCCCATGACAACAGGCAATGGCACCAAGTAAACAATCGGCATAGGGGGCAGTCATTCTAGACTGCGCCCCTGCCACACCACCCGGCATGCGGGTCCGCACCGGGCGGTTCGAGAAGTTGAGGTCAGAAGAGCCGGGGCAGGCCCAAGCGATCAAACCATTCAAGGTTTAACACACTATTAAGCAACTTTGCGCTGTTTCTCCAAATAGAACGTGAGTTTCCCGCAATCCGTTTCGCAACAGAAACCGAAGCCCCAAGCGCCCTTAATTGACGAAACATCGTTTTACCACGCTTCCATTGCTTGAGCTGGATCGCCCTGAGCCGATGGCGCAGCCATTCGTCCAGTTTGTGCCAGACGTTTGGTGTTTGCGCCAACCGGAAGTAGCCCTTCCAGCCAAGCAGATAGGAACGCAGTCGATCAACAACCTGTCGCAGGCTGCAGCCACCCGACCGGTTCGTCAGTTGCCGGATACGTTGCTTGAACGTCACCAGCGCCTTGGACGCCACCTTTCGCTTGACTACCCCTTTCGGGGCCACCCAGAAGCTGTAGCCAAGGAATTTTCGGTTGCTGAACACGCTGGCGACGGCGCTTTTGGTCTCGTTGACCTTCAGTCGCAGTCGCGCGTATAGCCGCCGCAATAATCCCATTACCCGCTCGCCCGCCCGGCGACTGCGAACATAGACGTTGCAGTCGTCAGCGTAACGCACGAAGCAATGGCCCCGGCGTTCCAACTCCTTGTCCACTTCATCAAGCAGTACATTGGCCAGCAACGGCGAGAGCGGACCGCCTTGCGGCGTGCCTTCATGCCGTTCAATCACCACCCCGCCATCCATGATGCCACTGGTCAGATACGCTCGAATCAACCGGATGACTCCGGCATCAGGGATGCGTTTGCGCAGACGGTCGATCAGGATGTCATGGTTGACCCGGTCAAAGAACTTCTCCAGATCCACATCCACCACGATACGGCGACCCGATTGCACGTACGATTGCGCGGCCAAGACCGCGTCATGTGCACGGCGTCCGGGCCTGAAGCCGTAGCTGTGCTCGCTAAAAGTAGGATCCAGCAAAGGTTGCAGTATTTGCAGTAAAGCCTGTTGAATCAAACGATCCGTTACCGTCGGAATACCCAGCTCACGCTGGCTACCGTCCGGTTTCGGAATCATCACCCGACGTACCGGACTAGGCCGGTACGTACCTGATAGCAGTTGCGCACGAATCGCGGGCCAGGCCGTGACCAGATGACGGGCAGTCCGGTCAATGTCCAGACCGTCCACACCTGCCGCGCCTTTGTTGGTCCGTACACGCTTGAACGCTGCTTTCAGGTTCTCTCTTGTCAACGCTGCATGTAGCAACGCTGACCCTGTATCCTCGTTTCCATATCGCGGACAGCCCGTTTCCCCGCTGACAGGATCACGCACGGCTTCACCGCTAGGTACGCCTGTCCGCTCCATTGACATGGACATCTGGGGCAATACGAATTGTATCGACATGCTGAGTAATACTCCTTCTCGTTCAGTCCTTCATCGCCTCGTTCCCGGCTTCATCAGCCCTGCTACTACGACTACTATGACCTCTGCTGACTTCTCGCTCCGGTTCGACGCCGTTACCCTTTCAGGCATAAGGCGAGAGATCCCCAGGTAAGAACGCACTCCTTCATCGCACAACCGCTGCATCTACGCCACTTCGTCTTGATCACAGGAGCTTCGCGGTTTATGGCCCGCTCGCCCCACTCTGTAACGCCTTCTATGCAGTTCTTGTTCATTGGCTCGCGATTTACGCTCCACGCTTCCTTCCCACACTTGATCACCCTCATGCAGTTGCGCTTCACTTCGTTTGCTGTGATCTACTTACGGCGGGACTTGCACCCGCAGGAATGCGCCCATGCTGGGCGCACCACAAGAAAAAACCTCGCACAAGGCGAGGTTTCTTACTGACATCCGGTATAAGGAAGACTGCTTGTATCGTTGGCAAGGCAGGCCTGAACCTGCCCTGTTATCAGATAAGGCGAGAGGCTTCGATCAGACGTACAACACTCCACGATTTACTGCGTGAAATGGGACGACCTTCAGCGATTTCCACTGTATCGCCTTCGTTATACTGGTTTGCTTCGTCATGCGCTTTGTATTTGTTTGAGCGGACAATGATTTTGCCATACAAAGGATGCTTAACACGGCGTTCAACTTGAACAACCACTGTTTTATCCATTTTGTTGCTAACCACTTTACCGATCAGGGTACGCTGACGCTTGGCGGGTGTTTGAGTTTCGCTCATGTTACTTTCCTGCTTTCTCAGTTATTACTGTACGAACGCGAGCAATGTCACGACGTACTTTGCCTAACTGGCTGGTGTTAGAAAGTTGCTGGGTAGCACGCTGCATACGCAGGTTGAATTGTGCACGCAGCAAGCTCTCGAGCTCTTTATTCAGCTCGGTTGCGTCTTTTGAACGTAGTTCACTAGCTTTCATAAAGATCCCCTTAAGAGCCCAAGTGACGATTTACAAATGTCGTCGAAATAGGCAACTTGGCGGCTGCCAGACGGAAAGCTTCACGGGCAAGCTCTTCACTTACACCATCCATCTCGTACAGAACTTTGCCTGGTTGAATTTCAGCGACCCAAAACTCGGGATTACCTTTACCTTTACCCATACGAACTTCAGCAGGTTTCTGTGAAATTGGCTTATCAGGGAAGATACGGATCCAGATACGGCCGCCACGTTTAATATGACGAGTCATTGCACGACGGGCTGCCTCGATCTGACGTGCAGTCAGACGGCCACGACCGGTTGCTTTCAGACCAAAATCGCCAAAGTTGACGTTGGTACCACGAGTAGCCAGACCGGTGTTACGGCCTTTCTGCTCTTTACGGTATTTTCTACGTGCTGGTGATAACATGTTTATTCTCCTTCTGGCGCAGGTGCTGCTTCAGCTGCCTTGCGACCACCACGGCCACGGCCGCCTGGACGACGCTGACCATCAGGACGATCACCGCGTGGACGACGTGCACGACGCTCATCATCACGGGGTGCGGCTGCAGGTTCTGCAGGCATTTCACCATTAGGCAGCAAGTCGCCTTTGTAAACCCAAACCTTGATACCAATGATACCGTAGGTGGTTTGTGCTTCAGATGTACCATAATCAATGATTGCACGCAGTGTATGCAAAGGTACACGACCTTCACGATACCATTCTGTACGGGCAATCTCAATACCATTCAAACGGCCTGAAGACATGATCTTGATACCTTGTGCACCCAGGCGCATTGCATTTTGCATGGCGCGCTTCATGGCACGACGGAACATGATACGTTTTTCAAGCTGCTGGGCGATGGAATCGGCGATCAGCTGTGCATCGGTTTCAGGCTTGCGGATTTCTTCGATATTGACGTGAACCGGAACACCCATCAGGCGTTGCAGATCAAGTTTCAATCCTTCAATATCTTCACCACGTTTACCGATTACAACACCAGGACGTGCTGAGAAAACGGTGATACGTGCATTCTTGGCAGGGCGCTCGATAAGCACACGACCAACAGATGCGCTTTTCAGTTTACGTTTCAGGTACTCACGCACACGGACGTCTTCGGCAAGCATTGTGCCAAAGTCTTTGTTGTCAGCGTACCAGCGTGAACTCCAGTTACGATTCACTGCGAGACGGAACCCTATAGGGTGAATTTTCTGACCCATTGTGACTCCTTAAACGCCGACTTTGACCACAATGTGGCAAGTCTGCTTCTCGATACGGTTACCGCGGCCTTTGGCGCGAGCGGAGAATCGCTTCATTGACTGAGCTTTGTCTACATAAATTGTAGTAACTTTCAACTCATCAATATCGGCACCATCGTTATGCTCTGCGTTAGCAATTGCTGATTCAAGGGCTTTCTTAACGATACCGGCGGCTTTTTTAGGTGTGAATGTAAGAATATTCAGCGCCTGGGCAA
>Ga0265293_10012945_pt1 | contig 10939 bp, 13 predicted proteins | sample Munlanlewell138R_FD_192505 | JGI IMG/M metagenome (GOLD analysis project Ga0265293, IMG submission 192505) | Leachate microbial communities from a municipal landfill in Southern Ontario, Canada - Leachate well 138R | ecosystem: Engineered > Solid waste > Landfill > Unclassified | place: Canada... | reverse complement strand
TCGTCTTTTTCGATAAAAGACATAATTTTTTCTTCTCCAATAGCAATTAATTCTGGTGAAACATAAGATGTTTTTTGACCTAAATCAGAAAGCATAAGCATTAATTGTTGATTCTTTGATGATTTAACACTATCTTTTAAATTTAAATCACTATTTAAATGGATGAATCCATATAAACGATATAAAAGATTGGTTGCTTCTTCCTCAGTTTTGTAAAAATCTAAGAAATGATCATAATCATTCAGTTTACCCTTGAATGAAGCCAATTTTTCAATGAACGTTGGCATTTTTGTTAAATCCTTATCCCAGGCTTCTAAGCTTGGATAAAATAAGGATAAGTCCCATTTTGACATAAAGATACCTCTTTCTTAATATGTATTTATTTAAATTATAACTTATTAATCATAAAAAACCAAACTAAAACAATTTAAACAAAATATGTAAAACATACGCAAAAACGTTTTCACAAGTTGAATTATATTATAAATAATTATATAATTAAGAAGCAAGACTACGAGAGTGCTATAGGATAATACCTATGCTCCAAAAGGAGGAAGACAATGATTACTATCTATACAACACCAAGTTGTTCGTCATGTCGGAAAGCGAAAAAGTGGCTTGATGATCATAAGGTTGCTTATGAAGAAAAAAATTTATTTAACCAACGTATCACTGAAGAAGATATCGATCGCATGTTGGAAAATTCTGAAAATGGGTTTGAAGATATTATTTCAACAAGATCAAAAGTCTTTAAAGAACAAGATTTAGACATCGAAGATATGAGAATCAGTGAGTTAAAACAATTTATATTGGACAATCCTAGCGTTTTAAAACGTCCAATCATGATTGATGGAGAAAAACTTCAGGTTGGTTATAATGATGAGGAAATTCGTGTATTTATTCCTAAGAGACTTAGAGAATTAATTATGTGTACAAATTGTCCTCAAGGCGACCATTGCGATTATCAAACTGCACTTCAACGTTATTTCGATGAAATTAAGCAAGACCAACAATCACGTTAATCTAGATTATTTAAAAGCTGCTTGCAGCTTTTTTTTATGATCAAATTTAAACTGCAAAAAAAAATCCCATCAATGGGATTATTTCTTTAAAGTGTCTTTAATATAAGTGACATAACCTAAAACTGCTGAACCTAATGTTAGAAGTAAACTTAAAACATAAGCTGTTTTAACAGTTGGAGCATATCTTGATACAACATAAGGATCATTATTTAGTAAACCTACATGATCTAAATGTAATCCAAAGATTACTGAAAATAAAATAGCGGATGCCAATAAGAATCCATTATTTTCGAAATACCATCCAACCCATAATAAAGCCACAGGTATAAGTAGATAATGAATTGTTGGGACTGCTAATGAACCATAATCGTTAATTGAAAACCAAGACTGCGTTCTTATTAAAATTGATATAACTAATAATATACTGGCAACGAGTGCAGTAATGAAATATAGTAAATTTCTCTCTTTCATCTAATCCTCCATCGATAACAACTTATCTTTTATTATAGTTTTATTAAGCCATTTTGTCAATGTTATATAAAAAAAGATAGCAATTTTGCTATCTTTTACATGTAAATGCACGTTCACTCTTGCGTTTTGTGGGTTTAATTTCGATGTTGTGCGATTTTAGGAAGTTTTCGAAGATGATTTTACCTTCATCATAATTTGATGCTTCATATTCGATTTCATAGTCTGTAACGTTACAATAATCACAACGATCTAAAAAGAGTGTACCGCCTTCATAAGGGGTTGATACTCGATGATTATCTAAGTTAACTTTGTAAGTCACAAATACATCTATGTCTTCAAAAAAGTCCTTTGTTTGAAATCCATTTTCAATCATATCTAAGGCTTGTTCTTTTTGTAAAAATACATGATTTTCAAAAGCACCTTCTGCACTTTGTGATTTCATGGTTACTTTAAATCTTGATTCACCTTTTTGTCTAACTCTTAAAACAATTTGTTTTTGATTTAATTCATATTGATCAGTGTCAAAATAATAATTAATCTGTTTAAAAATATTGTTTTCTAAATTGAACTTTTTTAAGAGCTCAAGGTATTTTTCTTCAGTTATTGCAGATTTAAATTCTATTTCAATGTTTTTAATCATGACGATCTCCTTTTTAAAAAAGAACTAGCATCTTTTATATGCATATACATTATACCAAAACGGACATTTAATTAAAAGCAAAAACGTTTACATTACAAAACCTTATTCCAAATTGTTTGTAATTAATAATTAAAATGGTAAAATAAAAGTGAAAAATAAAACTATTCATATAGGAGGAATATTTATTATGGCTATTAAAGTAGCAATTAACGGTTTTGGCCGTATCGGACGTTTAGCATATAGACTTATGGCAGATGATCCTAAATTTGATGTTGTTGCAATCAATGACTTAACTGATGCAGAAACATTAGCTTATTTATTAAAGTATGACACAGCACAAAGAAACTTTAAAGTTGATTCAATTTCAACTGAAGGTGACCAATTAGTTGTGGATGGTAAAAAAATCACAATCCATGCAATCAGAGATCCAAAAGAATTACCATGGAAAGCATATGATGTTGATGTTGTCTTAGAATGTACTGGTTTCTTTACATCAAAAGAAAAAGCTTCATGGCACTTACAAGCGGGCGCTAAGAAAGTTGTTATTTCAGCTCCAGCTGGTAATGATGTTAAAACAATCGTTTATAATGTAAATGATGATGTTTTAGATGGATCTGAAGATGTTATTAGTGGTGCTTCATGTACAACTAACTGTTTAGCTCCACTTGCTAAAGTATTAGATGATAACTTTGGTATTGCTGGTGGTTTCATGACTACAGTTCATGCTTATACAGCTGATCAATCATTACAAGATCAACCACATCCTAAAGGCTATATGTCAAGACGTGGACGTGCTGCTGCTGAAAGTATTATTCCATCATCAACTGGTGCTGCTAAAGCAATCGGTTTAGTATTACCTCAATTAAAAGGTAAATTAGATGGTACTGCATTACGTGTTCCAACAGTAACTGGTTCAATCGTTGATTTAACTGTTGAAGTTAAAAAACATACAACTTTAGAAGAAGTAGATGCTGCATTTAAAGCTGCTGCAAACGAAACTTTAGCTTATGTAACTGATCCAATTGTATCAAGCGATGTTATTGGTACTAGATATGGTTCATTATATGATGCAAATACAACTCAAATTGTAAATTATGGTGACAGACAATTAGTTAAAGTTATGGCTTGGTATGACAATGAAATGAGCTATACTTCACAATTAGTTAGAACTGTTTCTAAATTAGCAAGTCTAATTAAATAATTAAACGAAATACAAAAAGCGACTCAATGATTAAAAATTGGTCGCTTTTTCATAAAATATGTAAAAAAAGCGTAAAATTGATTTAAAAAACAAAAAAATTTAACATTGAAGAGCATTTTATGTTGACATTTAAAAAAAACAGTATATAATTATAATGAATTATGAGAGGCACATGCCTTTTGTAGTTTTAAAAAACATAATGTTAAAGGCAAACTTGGGGAAATCCAAGGACGCAAAGCTATAGGGCCTGTTTATGGTAGCCAGTTGTCATTTAAATTTATTCAAAATTGAGTAAATATGACGTACTGATTATCTAGGGCCTTTTATTATCAAACAACTAGATGTAGATAGTCAACGGCATAACGTTGGCTTTTTTTAATAGCTGAAACAGGAGGTATCTTATGTGATAACTGCAAAACGTCTACAAATATTGATTATCATTTTATTGATCGTAGCGCTTGCGTTTACATCAACTGCAGCAGTAGCTTATTGGAATGATGTTAATAATAATTCAAATGTAGTCATTGAGTTTGGCGGCGAACAAGCAAAATTAGAAATCGTTGAATCTGGAGAGTCTTTTACTGGAAGGTTAGTTCCTGAAGGCAAAGCATTCTTTATCGGAGAACACGAAGAAGCTGTATTTACTTATACTGTGTCTGTTGACAAAGAATTAGTAAAAAGTGTTAATTTGATTGTAGAAGCAATGGATATCTTAATTGGTGATTCTGGTGAATATGCACATTTAGTAGAAGTTACAATCAATGGAACTTTAAATGAGCACACCAATGAATTGTTTAATTCAGATGTTGAGATTGTGGTGGTTATAAAATTATTAGAACCATTAGATCTTGATGAAGTAGAAAACCCTGAAGATGCAAATGTGGAAGATTCGGCAGCCGCGTTTGAAGCGATAAAGGGTCAAGATTTAAGTTTTACGTTAAGTTTTAGTGTTGAGCCGAAAGAAGAAGTTATAGAATAAAAAAAATAAAAATAAAAAATAGGAAATTAAAAGGAGAAATTTATTATGAAACAAAGAAAATTAGTTATTGGTTTATTAGTTATTTTAGCAGTAGCAGTTAGTGGATTTACATTTGCGTTTTGGGCAAGTTCAATTACAGGTAATAGTGTTATTGCAACTAACACCATTCAGGTTGGTGAAGGTGATGAAGTTACAACAACAATAGCTTTAGATACTGAAGTAAGTAGTGGTTTAGATCTAGTCCCTGTTGGAAGAGAAGTGGCTTCTGAATCTGTAAGTACAATTACTTATACATTTGATGTTGAATGGGCTGGCGCTTCAAGTGCAGCTGATGCAGCAGGTGCTACAGGTACTTTAAACATAACACCAGTATTAAGTGGTGCAGGAGCTTCAGAATTAGCATTATTTACAGTTACTGCAGCTTCAACACAAGGTGTAACATATGGTAGTACAACTGAAGTTATTATAACAGTTACGTTCACAACAGAACCTGCAAATGCAGCTCAATATGCATTAATTGCTAATGCGGAATTAACTTTAACAGTAACATTCTTAGTAAACTCAGTATCTGCTGCATAATAACTATTAGAAATTAACGATATATTAATTGCGACTCTCTTTTGAGTCGCTTTTATGCCAAAACCTAAGGAGGTGATTTCATGAAAAAATGTCATAAACGTATAATTTCAACATTACTATTAGTGATGCTTTTCATGCTATCACTAACTACAGGAGAAACTTATACATATTGGGCTAGTTCAATTTCTAATGCTCAAGACACAACCATATCAAATGTTAATATAGGGACATGGACATTTACACCTTATTCACCAGAAGGTATATCTTATTATGATGAACAAACACCTTACAATACTGGAAGTTTAGTATGGTTTAATGGTGACATTTGGATAAATCATGGAGACTACACTGTCGGTGATGAGCCATCAATAGCAAACAATTGGACTATATTAAATGATCTTAATTGGTATACGACAATTACTTATCGTACAGATGATCTTATATTGTATAACGAAAACATATATGTTGCGAAATGGCAAAACTCAAATCAAAATCCTGAAACAACAGGTATCAATGGACCTTGGGAAAACCAAAACACTGATACTTTAAGTTGGGTATCTGGACAAGCATCAAACTTAAATGATATTGTTTATCATGATGGAGCAATTTGGATTTATAAAGGATATTACACGACTTCTGAGCCAGGATCACAAAATGATTGGGCATTAGTCGGAAATCTTATTTATTCACCAAATTATGTTTATGCTAATGGTGACATTGTTATCTATAATGGAACCTATTACTCAACTTCAAATGGTGGATGGGCATCAAGTTCAACACCAGGAACTAATGGTGCTTGGACAGTATTAACTGTACCAACATTCAATGGGTCAGTACCTAACAATACTGAATATACATTGTATAATGGTATATTCTATGATGCATTACAAAAAATAACAGGTCAAAAGAGGAATATTGTTCCAGGATCTGCCGCATCAAAAGGTTTATGGCAAGCAATTAACACACAAGAATGGCAACAATATAACACTTATCAAAATGGCGATTTAGTTATGTATCAAGGTAATGTTTATGAATTAGCAAATAGTGTAAACTCATCAGACATTCCAGGAACAACTCAAAATAGTTGGAATGGTATGGCAACCATTTATTATAATGCTCTAAATACATATACACTTGGTGAATATGTGGTTTATAATAATGAAGTCTACATTGTGGTTAATCAGACAAACGCAAATAATAATGCACCTGGTACATCTGCTAATGCATGGAATCAAATAAGTGGTTATGATTGGTATTGGTTTAATACATATCAAACAGGTGATGTCGTTTATTATAACGAAGCTGTTTATCAAGCAACATCATCTACTACAAATAATCAACCAGATATATCAAGTTCATTTTGGACATTATACGAAAGTTAATAAAAAGCCAGCATCTTATAAAAAATGCTGGCTTTATCATAATTTTCATAAAATTTATGATATAATGACATCAATAATTATACAATAAAGGATGGTCCTTGTATGAATCAAAATAAAATTAAAACAATCATAAAAGATATAGCTTTTTGGGGGATGTTTGTCTTAATAGGCATCTTGGTATTATTCATTATGATGGAAGCAATCATACCTAAACAAACAATCAACATTTTTCAAGTTAGAACTTATATCGCTAATTACGATACGATGGAACCGAAAATCAATCCTAATGATTTGGTATTTATCAATAAAGTAAAACCTGAAAATTTATCTAAAGGTGATTTAATCACGTTTACAGCAGATATAAATTATGATGGTGATACAGAAATGGTTACATATTATGTAAACAGTATTACCGAAATAGAAGATGGATTATATAGAATAACAGTTATTTCTGAAGGTGCTAGTGTTCCTTTTGGTGTCATAACATCTGATAGAATTATCGGAGGTTATGCATTTAGACTTCCTGTTGTAGGAAGTATTATAAAATTCGTTAAAAGTCCTTTTGGTATTGGTGCAATTGTTGTTAATGCATTAATTATTACAGGTATAGTTATTATTGTAAAACAAGGACATAAAAAAGAAGATTCAAAAGAAATAGAAGCTAACGGGGAATAACGCATTTAGGGTGTGGCAATTTGAATGATTATTTAACTACAGATGATCTAGTTTTATATATTAATAAAACTGAGCATATCACAGTAAAAGAAAAGAATAAATTCAATTTAAATAAGAAGCATATATTTGGAAGCATTGTTATTATAGCAGTGCTTCATTTAGTGTTTATAGCACTTCCAATGATATTAGGAAATAACACAAAAGATATTTTAGGATATCAATATGAAATTGTTATAGAAAAAAATCAGGATCTAGATGGAGAAATTTTAGGTCAAGTCTTAAAGATAGAACCTATTCTTTTTGAAAACTTAAATTCAGGAGATCATGTATTGATCTACGGTTTATACGGAAATAATTATTACTGGGAAGTTGAAGTTGTTGAAATTAATCAAGTAGAACAAACCTTAAGTGTGACTTTTGATGATGTGATAAGAAATACATATCACATAGATGATATCGAAGGCCAGATAGCTGGATCTTCAAATATGATATCAACATTTTACTACACAGCATCAACGATTAGAGGATTTATATCAATGATTTTATTACATGCAATCATTGTTTATGGCACATATTATTTAATGTTTCAAAGAAATAAGAAAAAGATAGATGAAGGTGATCAACATGAAAAATAAAAAGTCATTATTAAATATAATTAAGACAGTTTTATTTTATACAGTCACCTTATTTTTATTAGCTTATGTAGCAGTTAGTTTATTTATTCCAGATAAAGTGATTAATGTTTTTGGTTTTCAAGTTACAACCATCTCAAGATTAACTGAATCTATGAAACCAACCATTGAGCCTGGTGATATCATTTTATTAAAAAGAGTATCCGAAGAGGATATCAATGAAGAAGATGTTATTTCATTTTATAATTATGCAAGAGGAAGAAATCAAGATAACGAAGAAGTATGGGTAAAGATTAGAATTGTCCATAGATTAATTGATATCGATGATGAAACTGGCGCATATATCACTAGAGGAGATAACAATAGTTCTGATGATATCATTTATGATGAAAATGGAAATATTGTTGATCTAACTTATGATCAAGTCATCGGGGCATATGTGTTTAGACTTCCCTTTATTGGAACGATTGTTAGTGGTCTTAGAAATCCTATCTTAGTTGGACTACTTGTTGTTAATATTGGTATAGTGGTTTTAATTATTAAATTAGTTAAGAAAAAAGATGAACCAGAAATTAAAGAAGGTGACGATTTATGACATGGGATATGTTTATTAAAGATGAACTTAATAAACCATATTTTCAATCATTAGTAGCTTTTTTAAAAGAAGAAGATACGCATCATGTTGTTTTGCCGCCAAAAGATAAAAGATTATCTTGTTTTAAACTAACCCCTTATGAAGATGTAAAAGTAGTGATTATTGGACAAGATCCTTATCATAATATCAATCAAGCTCATGGGCTTGCGTTTAGTGTTGAAAATGAAGATTTTCCACCAAGCCTTAAAAACATCTATAAAGAGTTGGTATCAGATATAGATGTTACTTATCCAAAAACTGGTAATTTAATTCATTGGGCTAGGCAAGGTGTCTTATTATTAAATACGGTACTTACGGTTAGATTACATGAACCACTTTCTCATCAAAAACAGGGTTGGGAAAAATTTACATTAGAAGCGGTAAAAAAAGTAAATGAAAAAAATGATATGGTAGTTTTTATCTTATGGGGAAATCATGCTAAACGATATTTAGAATATATCGATCAAAATAAGCATAAAGTCATAACTTCAGTACACCCTTCTCCACTATCAGCTTCAAGAGGCTTTTTCGGTTCAAAACCATTTTCTAAAACAAATGCTTATTTAAAAGCATACGGATATAAACCTATAGATTGGAATCTCAATTAAAAATCAAGTAGTATACTTTTAAGTTTAACTATTGTATAATGAACATACAGAGTAATTAGGAAGCGTTAAGTGTCTAGTCATGGGATGTCGGATTAGAACGAACACATTTGTGGCGGTTTTCTAATGCGTCCGCTGTAAGAAATTATAGTGGACCTCAAATATAGGAGGTCTTTTTTCATGAAAAAAAGTAAGGAAATTAAGAAACTTGTTTTAGCATCATCTTTGGTAGCTATATCAATTGTCATTGATATATTCTTTAAACAAGTTTTAAGTTTTAACAATTTTGGAGTACCCTTTTATGCGATTCCAATTGTTTTTGGATCTATTATTTTAGGTCCAGTTTACGGACTTGTTATGGGTTATGTTTCAGATTTAGTAGGGTTTGTTGCGTTTCCAAATGGTGTATATGCCTTTATATTTGCTTTAGGGGCTATGGTTTGGGGATTTGTTCCAGGGTTATTTTTATATAAAAGGTTTGATAAAGTAAGATTGGTATTCACGATTTTATTAGCACATTTATTAGCAACAGTTGCAAATACAATTGGGTTATTAACTTTTCTTCCAACAGAGACAGCTTTAGCTAGTTTAACGATAAGATTATCTATGATTCCAGTAAATGTAGTTATTATAACTTTATTGGTATCTAGTCTCTATCAGAAATTACTACCAGTCTTAGTGGATATGGATTTAAAAAGTTCATCAGAATTATCAAAATCAGAAATGTAGAAACAAGTCATAATTGACTTGTTTTTTTTCAATTAAAGCCAATTTCATGTATAATAGAAGTGGTGATGAAATGGTAAAAATTATTGGAGCAGGACTTGCTGGCGTTGAAGCAGCATATTTCCTAGCAAATCAAAATATTAAAGTAAAATTATATGAAATGAGACCTAAAAAAATGACTCCAGCACATCAAACTGGACATTTTGCAGAACTTGTTTGTTCGAACTCTTTAAGATCAAATGATATCTTAAATGCAGTAGGTTTATTGAAAAAAGAAATGCAAAGTTTTAACTCATTAATTATGGAAGCTGCATATCATGCACAAGTGCCTGCTGGATCAAGTTTAGCAGTTGATAGAGATATGTTTTCTAGTTATATTGAAGATAAAATTAAAAATCATAAAAACATAGAAGTAATCTATGATGAAGTTAAAGATATTGAAGTAGATGAATATACGATTATTGCTGCAGGACCGCTTGCAAGTGATGATTTGTTTCAAGCAATTTCAAAACTTTTAGATCAAGAACACTTGCATTTTTTTGATGCAATCGCACCGATTATAGACGCAAGCTCTATTAATATGGATATTGCATATTTAAAATCAAGATATGATAAAGGTGAAGCAGCTTATATCAATTGTCCGATGGATAAAGAAACTTATGATAAATTTTATGATGCATTAATGACTTCAGATAAAGTTGAGCATAAAGATTTCGAACAAAATGTATTTGAAGGCTGTATGCCAGTAGAAGTTATGGCTTCAAGAGGAAAAGATACATTGCTTTTTGGACCTTTAAAACCTGTTGGATTAGAAGTTGAGGGAAAAGATAAACCGTATGCAGTGATTCAACTTAGACAAGATGATTTTAGTAAAACCATGTATAATATCGTCGGTTTTCAAACGCATCTTACTTGGCCAGCACAAAAAAAGGTGATCCAAATGATTCCTGGCTTAGAAAATGCTGAAATCATACGTTATGGTGTGATGCATCGAAACACATATATTGAAAGTCCTAAAGTATTAAACAATGCTTTTCAAAGCATAAAATATCCAAAACTCTTTTTTGCTGGACAAATATCTGGTGTAGAAGGTTATGTTGAATCGGCAGCATCAGGATTAAATGCTGCAATACAAATGGCATCATTGATTAAGAATAATGAGCTTTGCCCACTTCCTAAAGAAACAATGATGGGTGCGATGGCACATTATATTTCTTCTTATAATCGTCAGTTTGTACCTATGAATGCAAATTTAGGTTTATTTCCAGAACTTGGATATAAACATAAGAAAAAAGAAAGAAAAATGCTATATGCTGAACGTTCTATGAAACATTTAGAAGCTTTTAAGGAGGCTAATTTTTGGATTATTTAGATGATTTTTTAAATGAATTAA